>Ga0164243_10011753_pt1 | contig 12457 bp, 9 predicted proteins | sample OricompcompostOP_FD_108781 | JGI IMG/M metagenome (GOLD analysis project Ga0164243, IMG submission 108781) | Organic Plus compost microbial communities from Emeryville, California, USA - Original compost - Organic plus compost (OP) | ecosystem: Engineered > Solid waste > Mixed feedstock >...
GGCATGTTCGAGAAGCGCGACCTCATGCCCAAGTTCGACATCCCCGAGGGCTACACCGAGGTCACCTGGTTCGAGGAGGAGGTCCGCCGCGGCATGGAGCGCCGCTTCCCCGGCGGCATCCCCGAGGACCGGCAGAAGCAGGCCGACTACGAGATGGACGTCATCATCTCGATGGGCTTCCCCGGCTACTTCCTCGTCGTCGCCGACTTCATCATGTGGGCGAAGAACAACGGCATCGCGGTCGGCCCCGGCCGAGGCTCCGCGGCCGGCTCGATCGTCGCGTACGCCATGGGCATCACCGACCTCGACCCCATCCCGCACGGCCTGATCTTCGAGCGGTTCCTCAACCCCGAGCGCATCTCCATGCCCGATGTCGACATCGACTTCGACGAGCGCCGGCGCGTCGAGGTGATCCGGTACGTGACGGAGAAGTACGGCGCCGACAAGGTCGCCATGATCGGCACCTACGGCACCATCAAGGCCAAGAACGCGATCAAGGACTCCGCGCGCGTGCTGGGCTACCCGTACGCGATGGGCGACCGCATCACCAAGGCCATGCCCGCCGACGTCCTCGGCAAGGGCATCCCGCTCTCCGGCATCACCGACCCGAACCACCCCCGGTACTCGGAGGCGGGCGAGGTCCGCGCGATGTACGAGAACGAACCGGACGTGAAGAAGGTCATCGACACCGCCCGCGGCGTGGAGGGCCTGGTCCGGCAGATGGGTGTGCACGCCGCCGGCGTGATCATGTCCAGCGAGACCATCACCGAGCACGTGCCCGTCTGGGTCCGGCACACCGACGGCGTGACCATCACGCAGTGGGACTACCCGAGCTGTGAGTCGCTCGGCCTGCTGAAGATGGACTTCCTCGGCCTGCGGAACCTGACGATCATGGACGACGCCGTGAAGATGGTGAAGTCCAACAAGGGGATCGACATCGATCTCCTGAGCCTCCCGCTGGACGACCCGACGACCTTCGAACTGCTCCAGCGCGGCGACACCCTCGGCGTCTTCCAGTTCGACGGCGGCCCCATGCGCTCCCTGCTGCGCCTGATGAAGCCGGACAACTTCGAAGACATCTCCGCCGTGTCGGCCCTGTACCGCCCGGGCCCCATGGGCATGAACTCCCACACGAACTACGCGCTGCGCAAGAACGGGCAGCAGGAGATCACGCCCATCCACAAGGAGCTCGAGGAGCCCCTCAAGGAGGTCCTGGACGTCACCTACGGCCTGATCGTCTACCAGGAGCAGGTGCAGAAGGCCGCCCAGATCGTCGCCGGCTACTCGCTCGGCGAGGCCGACATCCTCCGCCGTGTGATGGGCAAGAAGAAGCCCGAGGAACTGGCGAAGAACTTCACGATCTTCCAGGCCGGCGCCCGCAAGAACGGCTACAGCGACGAGGCCATCCAGGCCCTGTGGGACGTGCTGGTCCCGTTCGCCGGCTACGCGTTCAACAAGGCGCACTCGGCCGCGTACGGCCTGGTGTCGTACTGGACCGCCTACCTCAAGGCGAACCACCCGGCCGAGTACATGGCCGCGCTCCTCACGTCCGTCAAGGACGACAAGGACAAGTCGGCGATCTACCTCAACGAGTGCCGTCGCATGGGCATCCGCGTGCTCCCGCCGAACGTGAACGAGTCGGTGCACAACTTCGCCGCCCAGGGCGACGACGTGATCCTCTTCGGCCTGGAGGCCGTCCGCAACGTCGGCACCAACGTCGTCGAGTCGATCATCAAGAGCCGCAAGGCGAAGGGGAAGTACTCCTCCTTCCCCGACTACCTCGACAAGATCGACTCGGCCGCCTGCAACAAGCGGACCACCGAATCGCTGATCAAGGCGGGCGCGTTCGACAGCCTCGGGCACACCCGCAAGAGCCTCACCGCCCACTTCGAGCCGATGATCGACAACGTGGTGGCGGTCAAGCGCAAGGAGGCCGAGGGCCAGTTCGACCTCTTCGGCGGGATGGGCGAGGAGCAGGGCGACGAGCCCGGCTTCGGCCTCGACGTGCAGTTCACCGACGAGGAGTGGGACAAGACCTATCTGCTCGCCCAGGAGCGCGAGATGCTCGGTCTGTACGTCTCCGACCACCCGCTGTTCGGCCTGGAGCACGTGCTGTCCGACAAGGCGGACGCGGGCATCTCCCAGCTCACCGGCGGTGAGCACGCGGACGGCGCGGTCGTCACCATCGGCGGCATCATCTCGGGCCTCCAGCGCAAGATGACCAAGCAGGGCAACGCCTGGGCGATCGCCACGGTCGAGGACCTCGCGGGCTCCATCGAGTGCATGTTCTTCCCGGCGACCTACCAGCTCGTGTCGACCCAACTCGTCGAGGACGCGGTCGTGTTCGTCAAGGGCCGGCTCGACAAGCGCGAGGACGTGCCGCGGCTCGTCGCGATGGAGCTCCAGATCCCCGACCTGTCCAACGCGGGCGCCAACGCGCCGGTGGTCCTCACGATCCCGGCGACCCGGGTCACCCCGCCGATGGTCAGCCGGCTCGGCGAGATCCTCAGCCACCACAAGGGCGAGAGCGAGGTCCGCATCAAGCTCCAGGGCCCGACCAAGACCACCGTGCTGCGGCTCGACCGGCACCGGGTGAAGCCCGATCCGGCGCTGTTCGGCGATCTCAAGGTGCTGCTCGGCCCGTCCTGCCTGGCCGGCTGAGCGGCCACCCGCGGCCGTACGAAAGGGGCGCCTCCCGCACGGGACGCGCCCCTTCGTCGTATCCGGGTCTCAACAACCCTTACGCAGATCTCAGTTGTGACCGAAGCGCTTCTGCCGGCCCTTGCGGGCGATGTCGCCGGGGCCGGCCTGCGCGAGAGCGGGCTCGGCCGGGGGCTCCATCACCGTGGTGCTCTCGTTCTGCCGCGCACCACGCGCGGACTGGGGCTGCTTGCGGTCCTGCTTCTTGTTCTTGGCCATGGTGATCTGCCTCCTGTGGGGGATCTAGGGGCCAGGGCCGGGACCAGATTCACATAGGCTGACAAAGAGTGCATGTCGGATAATTACCCTGTGTAGCGGCGCTTGTCGGGACGCCCGCCCCGCCAAGGTGCCGCCCCGATACGCCGAAACGCCACGCCGAAGATCGAGTTCGGCCCGTTAACCCCCGCACGGTCAGGCAGACTCGAAGGAAGCCTGAAGCAAACCTCCCGGGAAGAGGGTGAGTCGTGTGGACCGCTGCATCGTCCTGGTGGACGCCGGGTATCTGCTGGGGGCCGCCGCCAGCCTGCTCGCCGGGGAACCCTCCCGGTCACGGATCAGCGTCGACCACGCCGCCCTCATCCAGGCGTTGCGCACCTGCGCCGAGTCGGACACCCAGCAGCCCCTGCTGCGCATCTACTGGTTCGACGGCGCCCCCGACCGCGTGCCGCAGCCCGAGCACCGCCGGCTGCGCGTGATGCCGCGGGTCACCGTCCGCCTGGGCGCCCTGACCCGCAGCGACGGCCGCTGGGCGCAGAAGGGAGTGGACGCCGCGATGCACGCCGAACTCACCGAACTCGCGCGCAACCGCGCCTGCTCCGACGTCGTGCTGGTCACCGGCGACGGCGACCTGCTCCCCGGCATGATGGCCGCCAAGGAGCACGGGGTCGCCGTCCACCTGTGGGCGGTGCAGGCCGCCGACGGCGACTACAACCAGTCCGAGGACCTGGTCGCCGAGGCGGACGAACGCCGGGTGCTGGACCGCGCCTGGATCACCCAGGCCGTCCGCGCCAAGGAGCTGACCGGCGTCTGCGCGCCGCCGCCGGTGCCCCGCCCGGAGATCGCCGCGATCCTGTCCGCGCCGCTGCCGGACTCCGCGCTCGGCGCGCGGACGGAACGCCCCACCGAGGAGCCCGAGCACGCCCCGGCCGCCGCCGCGGACACCGGCGCCCCCGAACGGGTCCCGGCGCCCAAGGGCGTGCCCACCCCGAAGGACCTCGCCGCCCTGCGCGCCCCCGGCGTCCAGCACCCCCAGCCCCCGGCGAACGCGACGCTGCGCTGGTCCTCGGACAAGGGCTGGGTCGACCGCCCCGGCACCGCGTCCGAGCCGCCCGAGATCGCCTCCATGCCGACCCTCGCGCAGCTCACCACCGCCGAGCAGCGCTGGGCCGACCGCGAGGAGGACATCACGACGGTCGGCGGCGACCCGTACGAGGTCGGACAGGTCTTCGCGCGCCGCTGGATGGGCCGGCTCGGGGAGCAGGGGCACCTCCAGAAGCTGTCGGCCATGTACCCGCGCATCCCGCACCGCATCGACGGCGAGCTGCTGCGCTACGCGGCCCGCTTCGGGCTGCTCGCCCACAAGGACGACCAGATCGACGAGCACGACCGGTACGCGATCCGGGCCGGCTTCTGGCGCGAGATCGACGTCCGCACGGCGGAACACGCGTCCGCCGCCGACTGAGCCCGTCCGCCGCGTGGCCGCCGCGCGCCCGGCGTGCCGACGCGGGTGGCGAGCAGGGGATTCGCCGTGACCGGCCGCCCCGGGGACGGATCGGGCATCAGGACCCCGTACCCTCGTCCCTTGTGAGTACGCGCGCGGGACAGGCACTTCGGCACAGTGGTGACGTCGTGTGCGCCGTGCGCGGGCTGACCAAGACCTACCCGGCCGTCCGGGCCCGCCGGGGAGCGCCCGGCACTCCCGCGCTGCGGGCCACCGACGACGTCCGGCTCGACATCGCCCAGGGCGAGATCTTCGGACTGCTCGGACCCAACGGCGCCGGCAAGACCACCCTCGTACGGCAGCTGACCGGGCTGATGCGGCCCGACTCCGGCACCGTGGAGATCCTCGGGCACGACATCGTGCGCCACCCCGAGCGGGCCGCGCGCATCCTCGCCTACCTCGGTCAGGAGTCGTCGGCCCTGGACGAGCTGACCGTGTCCCTCGCCGCCGAGACCACCGGACGGCTGCGCGGCCTGGACGCGCGGCGGGCCCGTGCCGAGCGGGACGCCGTCCTCGACGAGCTGGGGCTCGCCCCGATCGCCGGACGCCCCCTGAAGAAGCTCTCCGGAGGGCAGCGCCGCCTCGCCTGCTTCGCCGCCGCGCTGGTGGGGGAGCGGCCGCTGCTCGTCCTGGACGAGCCCACCACCGGCATGGACCCGGTGGCCCGGCGGGCCGTGTGGTCGGCCGTGGACCGCCGGCGGGCCGAGCGGGGCACCACCGTGCTCCTCGTCACCCACAACGTCATCGAGGCCGAGACCGTCCTCGACCGGGTCGCCGTCCTCGACCGGGGCCGGGTCATCGCCTGCGACACGCCGTCCGGCCTCAAGGAACGCGTCGCCGGTGAGGTCCGCGTCGAGCTGCTGTGGCGGGAGCGGGCGCCCCTGGAGGTGCCCGAGGTCGCAGCCCTCCAGGACCGCGCCCTCGAGTCAGGCCGCCGCTGGACCCTGCGGCTCGCCCCCGAGGAGGCCCGCACGGTCGTCGCCACCGTCACCGGCGGAGCCGCCTTCGCCGCGCTGGACGACTTCACGCTCGCCACGCCCAGCCTGGAGGACGTCTACCTGGCGCTGGGCGGTGCCGCGCAGAAGGGGCTGGTGAAGGCGTGAGCAGGCCGACCGCCGGATCCGTACTGGACGCCGTACGGAGCAGGGCCACCGTTGTAGCGATCCCCCGTGCGAAAGGGAGCAGCGCCACGTGAGTGTCGTACCCGCCGAGGTTCTGCCGGGCGGCGCCCTGGCCGCGGACGAGACGTCCGGCCGGGCCCCGGCCGAGCTCGGGCCGCGCGCACGCCTGTGGCCGTCGCTGGGCGCCGTGTACCGGGCCCAGCTGTCCAGGGCGCGGGTCGCCCGCATCCCCCTGCTGTTCGTGGCCACCTTCCAGTCGGTCGGCATCATGATCCTGATGCGGGGCGTCGTCGACGGCGGCACCGAGGCGCAGGCCGTGGTGGCCGGCTCGTCGGTGCTGGTCGTCGCCTTCGTCGCGCTGAACCTCCTCGCCCAGTACTTCGGGCAGCTGCGCGCCAGCGGCGGCCTCGACCACTACGCCACGCTGCCAGTGCCGCCCGCGGCCGTGGTGCTCGGCGCGGCCGGGGCGTACGCCTCCTTCACGGTGCCGGGGACCGTGGTGACGGCGGTCACCGGCTGCCTGCTGTTCGGCCTGCCGATGACCCACCTGTGGATCCTCGTCGCGGTGATCCCGCTCGCCGGGGCCGCGCTCGCCGGGCTCGGCGCCGCCCTCGGCCTGCTCGCGCCGCGCCCCGAGCTGGCCACCCTCCTCGGGCAGCTCGGCATGTCGGCGGCGCTGCTGCTGGGCGTCCTGCCCGCCGACCGGATGCCCGAGGTGGTCCGGTTCGCCCGCGACCTGCTGCCGTCGACGTACGGCGTGGAGGCGTTCGCTCGGACCTTCGGGGAGCGGCCCGCCTGGGGGTTCGTCCTCGGTGACCTGGCCGTGTGCGCGGTGGTCGGCGTCGTCTCGCTGGCCGTCGCCACCTGGGCCTACCGCCGGGCGGCCGTCCGGTGACGCGCCGCACGGGGCGGCCTGGCACGATGGCAGGGTGACCGCTCCGCTGACTCCTCCTCCGCCGCCGCGTGACCAGTCCTCCTCCGGGGGGTGGCAGCCGCCCGCTGCCGGGTACACGGCCGCCGTGCCGCACGACGCCATATCCGACGCCGCCGGGAGTCCGCAGGGCTCGCCCGGCCCGTACGGCGCGCCGGGCTCGTACGGACAGGACGGTCCCGGTATGAAGACCGAACTGCGCGAGGGTGCCGTGGTCACCGTGGTGGTCGCGCTCCTCGGCGCGCTGCTCGGGGTGCTGTGGTGGCGGCTGGCGCCCAGCGTGCCGCTCGTGGGGGACGTCGTCGACGACGGCTGGGTCGTGTACTTCAAGGACTCCGAGGGCGAGCAGGCCATCGGGGTGGACGGAACGTTCACGCTGCTCGCGCTGGCGTTCGGCCTGGTGAGCGCCGTGGCGGTGTTCCTGTGGCGGCGGCGCGGCGGTGTGCCGCTCGTGGTGGGACTGGCCCTGGGGGGCTTCCTCGGGTCGCTGCTGGCCTGGCGGATCGGGGTCTGGCTCGGCCCCACGGAGGACGTCATCGCCCACGCCAGGGCGGTGGGCAAGGGCGTCACCTTCTCGGCGCCGCTGAAGCTGGGCGCGAAGGGGGCCTGGCTGGCCTGGCCGCTCGCGGCCCTGGTGGTGCACCTCGGGCTGACGGCGCTGTTCGGCCCGCGGGAGCCGGACCCGTACCAGCAGCAGCCGCCGCAGGGGCAGGCGAAGGACACGTACAGCCCCTCGAAGGGCTGAGCCCAGGGGGCGGTGGGCCCCCTGAGCGGTGGGCCGTCACCTCACGCCGGACGGCGTCCGTGGTTCGCACGGCCCTTCTTGATACGCCATTTCCTCTTGCGCGTCCTCTTCGACATGTCCTTGGTGCTTAACCGCGGACGGCACCGCCGTCGAGGGCGCATACAGGCCAGGCCGGGGGCTCACCCGCGTCCGACGGGTGCGAGGACCGCTCCGGTGAGCGCCGCCAGGTCGGCGGGGGAGAGCTCCACCTCCAGGCCCCGGCGGCCCGCCGAGACGCAGATCGTGTCGTGGCCGGAGGCCGAGGCGTCCAGGACCGTGGGCAGCTTCTTGCGCTGGCCCAGCGGCGAGATGCCGCCCCGCACGTAACCGGTCGTGCGCTCGGCGAGCGCCGGGTCCGCCATGACGGCGCGCTTGCCGCCGACCGCCGCCGCCAGCGCCTTGAGGTCCAGCTGGCCCGCCACCGGGACGACCGCCACGGTCAGGGCGCCGTCCACGTCCGCGACCAGCGTCTTGAAGACCCGGTCCGGGGAGACGCCCATCGCCTGCGCGGCCTCCTCGCCGTACGAGGGGTGCGCGGGGTCGTGCTCGTAGGAGTGGACGGTGTACGCGACGCCGGCCGCGGTCAGCGCGACGGTGGCCGGCGTGCCGCCCGGCTGCTGCTTCTTCGACTTCTTCGCCATTGGTGGCCGTTTCCCCAGGGTGGTGCGTCAGTTGAGGCTGGTCGGTCCGCGGGTCAGGTCCGACGCCGGGAGCGAGGGCAGGGTACGGATGATCGAGGTCTCGGCGCGAAGGAGTTTCAGCTCGTCGCGCAGCCGGGACGCGGTGTCGGGGGCCTGGAGCAGCCGCTGCTTGGTCGGGGTGTCCAGCATCATCGCGGCGGCCACCAGGTAGGACACGACGGACGGCTGGTCCGGCAGGTCCGCGGTGGTGGACACGGACCGCTCGCGGGCCCCGGCGAGACGTTTCTGGTACTGCCGGAAGGCCCGCAGCACGCCCTCGGCGAGCGCCCCCGCCTCGTCGCCCGGCTCCTCGGGCAGCTCCTCCAGCTCGGCCGTCAGGAACGGGCCCGACGCGTCCACGGAGACGAGGCGCACCCGGGTCGTGCCGGTCGCCAGCACCTCGAAGGTGCCGTCGGCCCGCTCCCGGATGGTCGCCGCGTCCGCGACGCACCCCACGGTGTGGAAGGCCTTGAGCGGGTCGGGGCCGAAGCCGGCGGCGGGGCCGCGCTCGGGCACGGCGGTGGGATCGGGCATCCCGGGGGCGGTCGCGGCCACCTCGTGGCCGTCGCGGATGGCGACCACGGCGAAACGGCGCGGATCCTCCTCGGGGGTCTTCAGCAGTTCGCGCATCATGGCGCGGTACCGCTCCTCGAAGACGTTCAGCGGCAGGACGAGCCCGGGGAAGAGCACCGAGTTCAGGGGGAAGAGCGGAAGGCGGACGGTCACGGCGCCAAAGCCTAGTGGGCGCGCCGTCCGGCGCGTCCGGCGCGCCCACCTGGTGGATGTCCGGAGCGCCCCCCGGCCGGGGCCGAGCCCACGCGCCGCCGGACCTGGTGCCGTACCTCCAGGAAGCGTCCCAGCGGATCCTCGGCGAACCGGCTCCACGGGTAGGAGGTGGCGTACGGCCCGATCAGCCGCAGCTGCTCCAGGGCGTCCTCCCAGCGGCCGAGCTCGACCAGGACGTACGTGAGCTTGTTGCGCACCGCGGCGGGCCACGGGTCGGCCGCCGGGAAGCGGGCCGACAGCGCGACCGCCCGGTCGGCCGCCGCGTGCAGCCGCTCGGGGGGCACGCCGGGGCCGCAGCCGTCGTCCAGGTACGCCAGCGCCGCCCGGGCCGGCAGCGCCTGGACGAGGGAGTCGGCGGGGGAGTCCTGCGCGGCCCGGTCGGCGAAGTCCAGGCACTCCCGGTGGGAGCCGTGCCACGAGGACGCCAGGTAGCGCAGGGCGGCGACATGGCAGCCGTAGTGCAGCGGGGCGCGGCGCAGGGCCGCCTCCCACAGCTCGCCGAAGTAGGTGTGCCCGGCGCGCGAGCCGCGCGCGTGGTCCAGGGCGAGGCGCCAGGGCACCGGGTCGCGGTCGTCGGCGCGGGCGGCGGCGGTGATCAGCGGGCTCACCCCGCGCAGCAGCTCGGCACGGGCCGGGGACCGCCAGGCGTGGTCCACGGCGAGCTGGGCGCGCAGCAGCAGGACGTCCGGGTCGTCCGGGTCCTCCGCGTACCAGGCCTGCACCCACTCCGGCCGGGAGCGGGCGAAGGCGGCCAGCCGCAGGACGTACCGGTCGCGGTCCTCCCACCGCCCGTGCGCGCGGGTGGTGGCGAGCAGGTCCGCCGCGACGCGGTGGGACCCCTGCCCGGCCGCGACCAGCGCGGGGCCCAGGCGGTCGTCGGGCGCGTCGAGGAGCACCTCGTCGTCGGCGGGGAGCCCGGCGGCGGGGTGCTGCGCTGGGGGCCTGGGCGTCCGTGACGACCGGCCGAACGGGAGCAGCAGAGCCATGGTGTCGACCATTGAAGGTCCGCAGGTCACACCGGCGCCAGAGGGAACGGCCAAGACGGCGAAAGTTGTACCGCGGCCGGTCAAGAACCGGTAAAAGTCAACTGTTCAACAACAGTCGGACATCCATGAAATCAGCTCACCGGTCGCACAGATCCCCACAACATCAAAAGCCCCACCCGGCTCAGCTGCGCCGCAGCGTCCGCGTCGCCCCCGCCGCCACCGTCGTCGCGAGGATCCAGCCCAGCAGGATCATCGCCGCCGCCACCCACTGCCAGACGCCGCTGAGCTGCCAGAACCCCACCTGCCCCAGATCGATCACCGGCAGCAGCAGGTCCAGCGCGAACAGCGTCGGGTTCCACGTCGGATGCTCGCCGCCCTTGATCGGCGGATGATCGGCGTACCCGAAGGCCACCGAGCCCGCCGCCCACAGGATCGCCATCCACACCGCGGCCCGCCCGGGCCGATAGCCGTAGGCGACCATCCAGTCCTGGACGTACCCCCACAGCTTCCCGGCCGGGGGCAGCGTCTCGCGCCGCCGGCGCTGCTTGGCGAGCAGCACCTCGCGCGCGTCCTCGTCCTCCCCGCCCGCCCGCAGCACGGAGGCCAGCAGCTCGTACGGCTCCGGGTTGTACTCGGCGGTCGCGGCGGCCACCCACTCCAGCCGCCGCTCCAGCGGGAACGGGCCGCGCGGCACCAGGTTCTCGTAGCTGAAGCCGCCCATGTGCAGCAGCCCCGGCCCCGGCCAGGCGTCCGCCCGGTCCATCAGGTTGACCACCCGCGCCCCCGACAGCAGCACCCGGCCGCGCTCCATCCGCTCCCCGAGGAAGCGCAGCTCCGGCGTCTGGACGCGGCGCATCGACAGCTCCTGCTCGTCCGTGAAGACGAACCGGGCCCGCTCCAGGTCGACCGCGTCCCCGAACCGCCCGTCGTCCAGCCGCACCCCGCCCCGGCACTCGAACCGCTGCACCCGCGTCCCGCGCGCGGGCGTGCGCCCGCTCAGCAGCGGACTGCCGACCCCCGCCGGGGTCAGGTACAGCGTCCGCCCGACGGTCAGCTGCGGGGCGTTCAGCGCGAGCCGGGTGTACGGATTGACCAGCCGCGCCCCCCGCAGGCTCAGCGACACGCCGATGCTCGCGCCGCGCAGGCTCAGCTCGCCGTGCGACTCCAGCATCTCGGCCTGGAGGTCCTGGCCGACGTTCATGCCGTCCCCGGCGATCGAACGGCCGCTGCGGTCCCGGTACACCACCGCCTGGCTGAGCAGCAGATCCGTGCCGATGTGGGCGTCCGTGATCCGCACCCCGTTGTGGAAGCGGCAGCGCGGCAGATGCAGATCGCCCTCGGTGTGCACCCGCGCCGCCTCCAGGCGTGGCACCGAGCAGTCCACCAGCCGCAGCGTCGTGAACCGGGCCTCCGGCAGCAGCACCTCCCGCTCGAAGCGGCAGCCCCGCATCTCGACGTACGGCTCCACGGTGCCGCCCGCCAGGTCCAGCGTGCCGCTGACCTGCACGCCCACCAGCTTCAGCGAGGAGACCCGGCCCGCCAGCGGCGGCGGCCCGTCCAGCAGCAGCCAGCACACGATGCGGGCCCGCACGGTCCGCTCGTCGCCCCAGGGGTGCCCGCCGTGCGGATCGTCGACGACCGTGTCGCCGCTGCTCAGGTCGTACACGCTGCCGTTGCGGAACGCCTGCCACATCCCGGCCTCGGCGGCGGTCAGGTCGTCCGGCAGGTCCCCGTCCCGGATGCCGGCCCCCTCGGTCACGTCCCGCTCATCCTCCTCGGCTACTCGCGAGTCACTGGCCCCGTACCACCGTCATGCCCGCTGAGTGACGCCCCGAACGCAAGACGTGAAGAGGATCTTCCGGGTTCCCGGGACGCTCTGTATCAGCCATTGATACGCGTCCCCGGCGCCGGACGCGGGTCTGAGAGAATTGGGTACGTGATCTCCCGAATCGATCTGCGCGGCGACGCCCTCCCCGAGGGCCCCGCCCTGCGCGACCTGCTGCCCCGAGCCGACTTCGACGTTCAGGCCGCCCTGGAGAAGGTGCGTCCGATCTGCGAGGCCGTGCATCATCGGGGCGACGCGGCGCTGATCGACTTCGCCGAGAAGTTCGACGGGGTCAGGCTCGACCAGGTGCGGGTCCCCGCCGAGGCCCTGGACAAGGCCCTCGCGGAGCTCGACCCGGCCGTGCGCGCGGCCCTGGAGGAGTCCATCCGCCGCGCCCGGCTCGTCCACCGCGAGCAGCGCCGCACCGCGCACACCACCCAGGTCGTCCCCGGCGGCTCGGTCACCGAGAAGTGGGTGCCCGTCGACCGCGTCGGCCTGTACGCGCCCGGCGGCCGCTCGGTCTACCCGTCGTCCGTGATCATGAACGTCGTCCCGGCCCAGGAGGCCGGCGTCGAGTCGATCGCGCTCGCCTCCCCGGCCCAGGCCGAGTTCGGCGGGCTGCCGCACCCCACGATCCTCGCCGCCTGCGCCCTGCTCGGCGTCGACGAGGTGTACGCCGCCGGCGGCGCCACCGCCGTCGCGATGTTCGCGTACGGCACCGAGTCCTGCCCGCCCGCCAACATGGTCACCGGCCCCGGCAACATCTGGGTCGCCGCCGCCAAGCGCTACTTCACCGGCAAGATCGGCATCGACGCCGAGGCCGGCCCGACCGAGATCGCGGTCCTCGCGGACTCCACGGCCGACCCGGTGCACGTCGCCTCCGACCTGATCAGCCAGGCCGAGCACGACCCGCTGGCCGCCGCC
>Ga0164243_10011754_pt1 | contig 12457 bp, 10 predicted proteins | sample OricompcompostOP_FD_108781 | JGI IMG/M metagenome (GOLD analysis project Ga0164243, IMG submission 108781) | Organic Plus compost microbial communities from Emeryville, California, USA - Original compost - Organic plus compost (OP) | ecosystem: Engineered > Solid waste > Mixed feedstock >...
GATGACCGAAGATCCCATCGCCTATCTCGATCACGCGGCGACCACGCCGATGTGGCCGGAGGCGATCGACGTGATGACGACCGAGCTCGCACGCTCGGGCAATGCGTCGTCCCTGCACGCCTCCGGGCGCGCGGCCCGCCGGGTGGTCGAGGAGTCGCGTGAACTGATCGCCGAACGGCTCGGCGCGCGTCCCAGCGAAGTTGTGTTCTGCTCCGGTGGCACCGAGGCCAACAACCTGGCGATCAAGGGCCTGTACTGGGCCCGCCAGGCGCAGGATCCGTCCCGTCGGCGTGTCGTCTTCAGCGCGATCGAACACCACGCTCTGCTCGATCCGGTCACCTGGCTGGCCAAGCACGAGGGCGCCGAGGTGTCGATGACCCCGGTCGACCGCGCCGGGCGCATCGAGGTCGCGGCGCTCCGAGCGGCGGTGGAGTCCGATCCCGCCACGGTGGCCGCCATCACCACGATGTGGGCCAATAACGAGATGGGCACGATCCAGCCCATCGACCAGGTCGTGCAGATCGCCCACGAGCACGAGATCCCGGTGCACAGCGACGCCGTGCAGGCGGCCGGGTACGTGCCGCTGGACTTCGGTGCCAGTGGCCTCGATGCGATGACCGTGACCGCCCACAAGTTGGGTGGACCGGTCGGCGTCGGAGCGCTGGTGATCCGGCGTGAGCACGACCCCGTCGCATTGCTGCACGGCGGCGGCCAGGAGCGGGACATCCGCTCGGGCACGATCGGCGTCGCGCTGATCGCCTCGTTCGCCAAGGCGTTGGATCTGACGGTCGAGCGGCAGGTCGAGACGTCATCGCGCATCGAACGGTTGCGGACACGGCTGGTCGACGGCATCCGGCACCTGGTGCCCGACGCTGTCATCAATGGTGACCCCGAGGCCGGACCCACGCACCGATTGCCGAACATCGCGCACGTGACATTTCCCGGCTGCGAGGGCGACGCGATGCTGATGCTGCTCGATGCCCAGGGTGTCGAGTGCTCCACCGGCTCGGCGTGTGCCGCGGGCGTTCCGCAGCCCAGCCACGTGCTGCTGGCGATGGGGTACGACGAGGTCGCCGCACGCGGCTCGCTGCGATTCAGCCTGGGTCACACGTCCACCGAGGCCGACATCGACCGCCTGCTCGAGGTGCTCCCCGCAGTGCACGAGCGCGCTCAGCGGGCCGCCGGTGTGCGAGGTGTGTCGTGAGGGCCCCGAGGATGAAGGCCACGCGCCGGAGGCGCGGATGAAAGTCTGTGCAGCGATGTCGGGCGGCGTGGATTCGGCCGTCGCGGCGGCGCGAGCCGTCGATGCCGGCCACGACGTCACGGGCGTGCACCTGGCACTGAGTCGCAATCCGCGGTCCTACCGGTCCGGAGCGCGCGGTTGCTGTTCGATCGAGGACAGCAATGACGCACGCCGGGCCGCCGATGCACTCGGGATCCCGTTCTACGTGTGGGACATGAGCGAGGAGTTCGCCGATACGGTCGTCGACGACTTCATCGCCGAGTACACGGCCGGTCGCACACCCAATCCGTGTCTGCGCTGCAACGAGAAGATCAAGTTCGCGGCGGTGCTGGACCGTGCTCTTGCACTCGGCTTCGACGCGGTCGCGACGGGCCACTACGCACGGCTGGAGGACGGACCCGCCGGTGTCGAGATGCACCGCAGCGCCGACCACGGCAAGGATCAGTCGTACGTGCTGGGTGTCCTGACCCAGGAGCAGTTGCGGCATTCGCTGTTCCCTCTCGGTGACACCACCAAGGACGTCGTGCGGGCCGAGGCCGAACGCAGAGGACTCCAGGTCGCCAAGAAGCCCGACAGCCATGACATCTGTTTCATCGCCGACGGGGACAACGCCGGTTGGCTGGCCGAGAAGCTCGGCCCCAAGCCGGGGACCATCGTCGACGAGTCTGGTGAGGTCGTCGGTGAGCACGACGGCGCGTACGCCTTCACGGTCGGGCAGCGGCGGGGTCTGAAGTTGGGTGTTCCGGCGGCCGACGGAAAGCCGCGTTTCGTGCTCGACATCGAGCCCGTCTCCGGGACGGTCACGGTCGGTTCGCGCGAGGCGTTGGATGTCGACGTACTGGAGTGCATCAAACCGTTGTGGTGCGCTGGTCCGGCGATGTCGGGGGAGTACACGGTGCAACTGCGTGCCCACGGAGACGAGCACCGAGCGCAGGTCCGTGTGATCGGTGACGACACGGTCCACGTCGAGTTGCTGGATCCTGCCCGCGGTATCGCGCCCGGTCAGGCATGTGTCATCTACGACGGCACGCGAGTCGTCGGGTCGGCCACGATCGACCGCACCGACCGGCTCACCTGATGGCACGGTCATCCGGCGTCGGGTCGATGCCGGGGACGGACTTCGCCGAGTCCGCCCGGATCGCGCTGGGCGAGGCGGACATCCCGTTCCTGCCCGAACTGCCCGACCGTGGCCCGCACGCCGCGATGATCGGCCGCGCGCTCGGTCTGATCACGGACCTGGGCGCCGACCTGCAACCGGACGGGTGGCGCATCGGTGTGGGCCAGGGCATCGACCAGCGGCGCGCACGTTCGCTGCTGGTGCAGGACCTGGACGTCGTGGAGGAGTTGTCCGAGGGGCATGACGGCGCGCTGAAGGTCCAGGTGGCCGGGCCGCTGACGCTGGCCGCGACGGTCGAGCACCCGCGCGGTGACAAGGTGCTGGCCGACCACGGCGCGCGCCGCGAACTCACCGAGGCGTTCGTGATCGGACTGCGGGACCATGTCGCAGATCTGACCCGCCGGTTCCCGCGTGCGGACCTGATCGTGCAGATCGACGAGCCGTCCTCGAGAGCGGTCCTGGACGGCATGGTCAGGACCGCGAGTGGCTTCCGCACGCACCGCAGTCTCGACGCCCCCGAAGCGGATGCCCTTCTTCGCCCGGTCGCCGACGCCGTCACGGCGGCAGGTGCGATACCGGTGGTCCACATGTGCGCGGCGGACGTTCCGGTCGCGCTGTTGCGGGGCGCCGGATTCGCGGGCATCTCGTTCGATCTGTCGCTGGCCCGTCCCGACGACGCGTGGGCCGAGGCGTTCCAGGACGCCGTCGATCTGTGGATCGGCGCCGTTCCTTCGGCGACACCCGAACGGGCGCCAGCTGCGGGCCAGGTGGGGGAACGAATCGCTCGCTTCTTCGGGGCCCTCGGTTATGAGCCGGAGTCATTCGCCGACCGCCTGATCGTGACCCCCGCCTGCGGTGTGGCCGGTGCATCCGCGGCCTGGGCGCGAGGGGCCCTCGCGCTGGCCCGTGCGACGGCCCGCGAGTTCTCGACGCCGCAGGTAGATTGACCGCGTGGACTGGGACGATCCGCCCGAACAGGCGACCGAGGACGACGAGGAGAACGCCCGTCCGCACCACGATCTGGCCGGAACACTGTTGGCGGCCAACGGGTTCCTGACCCTGGCGTTCGGTGTCCTGTTGATGCTCACCCCGGTGGGCAACGAGCAACGCGTCGACGCCCCCGATTTCGGCGCCCTGGAGTCGACCGGGATCGCGGCGCTGGGCGCCGCGATGATCGTGGCGTCGATCTGGCGACGCGAGCGCAAAGTCACCGGGGTCGTCGTCGGTGTCGCGGGGCTGTTGGGCGCCGTCGCGATCCTGGCCGTGCTGGACGTCGCCCTGATGGCCGTCTGTCCGACGCTGGCCCTGCTCGCCCTGATCAACCGCCCGCTCCCGGCACCTGAAGTGCAGTGAGCTCTGTCGGTGCGCGGCACTAGTCTGGTGGTCATGACGGAGTTGGATTCTGGGGGCGAGGAGATCCGGCAACGGCACGCGGAGCTGGCCGAGGTCATCGAGGGGCACCGGCAGCGCTACCACCGCGATGACGCGCCCACCGTCTCGGACGCCGAGTACGACGCGCTGATGCGTGAGTTGATGGACCTGGAGGACCAGGTCCCCGAACTGCGCACCCCCGACTCGCCCAGCCAGCAGGTCGGCGGCGCGCTGTCGTCGTCGTTCGAGGCATACGAGCACCGCGAACGCATGATGAGCCTGGACAACGCGTTCAGCCACGACGAGCTCGAGGCGTGGCATGCGCGTCTGGTCCGCGAAGGTGCCGACGACGCCGAGTTCCTGTGTGAGCTCAAGGTCGACGGTCTGGCCATCTCACTGACGTACGAGAACGGGCGGCTCACCAGGGGCGTCACCCGCGGCGACGGCCGGGTCGGTGAGGACGTCACCGAGAACGTGCGCACCATCAAGGCCATCCCGCACCGGCTCACCGGAACCGACGACTACCCGGTCCCGGCCTACGTCGAGATCCGCGGCGAGGTGTTCTTCCCGACCCAGGAGTTCGAGGAGTTCAACACCGCGTGGTCCGAGGCCGGCAACAATCCGTTCTCCAATCCGCGCAATGCAGCGGCGGGAACCCTGCGCATGAAGGACGCCCGGGTCACGGCGTCGCGGCCGCTGTCCATGGTGTGCCACGGCATCGGCTATCGCGAGGGATTCAGCCCGTCGCGCCAGTCCGAGGCGTATCAGGCCATGGCGGCGTGGGGCCTGCCCACCAGCGACCGCATCAAGGTCGTGCCCGACATCGCCGGGGTGCAGAAGTTCATCGACCACTACGGCGACCACCGGCACGACGTGATCCACGAGATCGACGGTGTCGTGGTCAAGGTCGACCAGGTCGCGCTGCAGGGACGCCTCGGCTCCACGTCACGGGCCCCGCGATGGGCCATCGCGTTCAAGTACCCGCCCGAGGAGGTCAACACCCGACTGCTGGACATCCGGGTCAATGTCGGTCGTACGGGGCGCGTGACCCCGTACGGCGTCATGGAGCCGATCCGGGTCGCCGGGTCCACCGTCGAGATGGCCACGCTGCACAATCAGCACGAGGTCAAGCGCAAGGGTGTCCTGATCGGCGACATGGTCGTGTTGCGCAAGGCCGGCGACGTGATCCCCGAGATCGTCGGACCTGTCGCGCAACTGCGTGACGGCAGCGAACGCGAGTTCGTGATGCCCACCGAGTGTCCCGCCTGTGGCACCACGCTGGCGCCCAGCAAGGAGGGCGAGAAGGACGTCCGGTGCCCCAATACCCAGACCTGCCCGTCGCAGTTGCGCGAGCGCTTGACGCACGTCGGCGGCCGGGGTGCGTTCGACATCGAGGTGTTCGGCTGGGAGAGCGCGGTCGCGCTGCTTGACGCAGGTGCGCTGGTCGACGAGTCCGGCCTGTTCTCGCTCACCGAAGCCGATCTGTTGAAGATCCCGGCGTTCACACGCGTTGCCAAGAAGGCCGAGATCGAGGCGGGCTCCGGCGAGCGGGTGCTCAGCGCCAACGGTGCGGCTCTGCTGGCCAATCTGCAGAAGGCCAAGGAGCAACCGCTGTGGCGGGTGCTGGTCGCGTTGTCGATCCGTCACGTCGGCCCCACCGCGGCGCGGGCGCTGGCTACCGAGTTCGGATCGATGGACGCCATCCGTGAGGCGTCGGCCGAACGCCTCGCGGCGGCCGAGGGCGTCGGTCCCACCATCGCCGACGCCGTCGTCGAGTGGTTCACGGTCGACTGGCACGTCAACATCGTCGATCAGTGGGCCGCAGCCGGCGTCCGGATGGCCGATGAGCGCGACGACTCCATCGCGCGCACACTCGAAGGCCTGACCGTCGTCGTCACCGGGTCGTTGGAGAACCACACCCGCGACTCGGTCAAGGAGGCCATCATCGCCCGTGGCGGAAAGGCATCCGGCTCTGTTTCGAAGAAGACCGACTACGTCGTGGTCGGTGAGAACGCCGGCTCCAAGGCGGACAAGGCCGAGCAGTTGGGCGTGCCGATCCTCGACGAGGCCGCCTTCGAGAAGTTGCTGGCCGAGGGGCCGTCGTCATGACCCGGCCGCCACGCAGAGCGCTCATCCGCACGGTGCGATGACCCGCGTGCGGCGGAGAGTCGGCGGGAGATCCAGGTAGTTCATTACGCAGGCGTACCGATGGTTTCGGGCTCTAGCGTCGAGACATGCGACATCACCGTGACACCTCGCCATGCGACCGTGGGGGAGACAACACCTCACGGCCCACGTGTTCTGCGCCGATGAGGGCGTGACCGGGCCATGGATGTGAGATACCGGGCCGGTCTGTGGCGTGCCGCAGCGCGCATGCTGCTGGTCGCGTCCTTCGGGGCGATTCTCGTGCTGGTTCCATCGGTGGCGTTCGCCGCCGACATCTCGGGCACAGCGGCCGGCGACGACCTGACCGGCACCAACGGCAACGACACGATCACCGGTGATCCCGAAAGCGGTGGTGGTGGAGCGACCCTCGACGGCGCCGCGGACACGATCCACGGCTTGGGCGGCGACGATCTCATCTACGGTGAGGCGGAGATCGGCGCCGGAGGTGTCACGGTCAATGGCGGCGACGACTTCCTCTACGGCGACGGCGGTGACGACGAGATCTACGGGGACGCCTATGTCGGCGGCGGCAATGTCACGGTCAACGGTGGGAACGATCACATCGAGGGCGGAGACGGCGACGACGTCCTCTACGGCGACGCGGACGCCGGCGGCGGGGGCGCCACGATCGTCGGCGGAGATGACGTGCTGTACGGCGGTGCCGGAGACGACACGCTGTACGGGCAGGGAGGCAATGACCTGCTGTGCGGCGGGCCCGGTGATGACACGCTCTACGGCGGCGAGGGCACCGACCTGGCGTGCCCGGTGGACGATGTGGCAACGGTCGAGGTCGGCGAGTTGAACGTCCAACAGTTGGCGGCCAACGACGAGGTGCTCGACGACGAGGCCGATGAGGTGCTCCCGCTCATCTACTCGCTCGTCGGCGTGAGCCTCAACATCACCGACGCGGCCATCGACGCGGCGACGGGGGAGGTCAGCTACCGGGTCACCGGCACCATCGCCGCCCCCACCAAGATCATCTACCGGGTCACCCGTGGTGCCCTGTCCGCTACCGCCACGTTGATGATCGACATTCTCGGCCCCGACCCCGACCCCGATTCCGATGCCGACCCCGATCCCGATTCTGATTCTGATCGGATGGTCGACGACACAGCAGTGCCGGCCGGTGTCCGGGACACGGCGGTTCTGCCCGACACCGGAGTCCGTTCGGGCGCGATCGCCCTCGGCATCGTGGGTCTGATGCTCATCGCCGGTGGAAGCGCGATGGTCGGCTCGGCCCGGCCCGACCCGCAAGGACGCCAGGGTCGATGACGTCATACCTCTGAAGCGACCGTTCCCGCTTCGTCATGGATCGTTGGGGACGCGGGCGGCGAAGGCCGCGGTCGCGAAGACGGCGAAACCGACGCCCCACCACGGGTGCCCGCCCATGGCCAGCAGCACACCGGTGAGACCGAACAGGACGGTCTCGAACGCCAACCGTGCCGGATTGGGCAGCCGGGTGTCCGAACGAGGTGCCATCCATCGGGCCCAGACCGCGATGGCGATCGCCGCGAAGCCGACACCCAGCAGCCAACCTCTCCAGCCGTCGGCGAGGAGATGACCGGACGTGACGAGCAGACCGAGCATGACCAGTTCGACCCCGAACGCGAGTGCGTCCAGGGGGCCGAGCTGTTCGGGTTCGCGCGGCGGCATGTCAGCCCTCGACCCGTTCGGTGATGATCTCGGCCAGCCGATCCGGGTGCTGCGTGGGCAGCCAGTGGGAGGCGCCCTCGATGATCTCGAACCGATAGGGGCCGGTCACGTACCGCTCGCACAGATCGGCGCCTTTGCGGCCGAGTGCGACGTCGCCGTCACTCCAGATGTAGGTCGTGGGGACCGACACCGGCTTCATGTCGCCCTTCTTGACCAACGGCATCGAGCGGTACCAGCCCAGGCCGCCCAGGAGCGCGCCGTCGTCGACGATCTGCTTCAGATAGGTGTCGACGTCCTCGTGCGTCATGCCGGCGTTGCGCAGGAACCTGCGTGCGATCTCGGGGCTGGACAGCAACTTCGTCGGCAGGCCGGGGATCTGGAACATCGCCATGTAGTACGACTTGAGGCCCTGTGAACTGGTCAGCATCGACTTCAAGAACGCAGCCGGGTGCGGTACCGACACCGCGGTCAGGGACCGCACGGACTCGGGATGCTGTCCGGCAAGACCCCACGCGACCGCGGCGCCCCAGTCGTGGCCGACGACGTGGACCGGCTGGCCGATCTGTTCGATCAGCGTGTGGACGTCCTCGACCAGTTCCGAGCCGCGGTATCCGAACCGTGATCGCGGGCGGGCGCGGGGGGAGTAGCCGCGTTGGTCGACCGCGTACGTCCGCAGGCCCCGAGCGTTGAGCCGCTCGGCGACGGCGTTCCACGATGCAGCCCGCTCCGGGAAACCGTGCAGCAGCACGACGGGTGTCCCGTCCTCGGGACCGGAGTCGATGACATCGAAGGTGTACGGGCCGCGGGAGTATTCGGCGATACGCGTCATGAGCACATCGTCGCAGGTCATCGGCGGTTCTGCCAGTGCTGAAGGAGGCGACTAGGATGGTGCGGTCACCCTCGAATCCGCACTGAGCAGAGGAGTCTGCGTTGTCGTCCGGTATCACCCGTGCCGACGTCGAGCACCTGGCCGGACTGGCTCGTATCGAGTTGTCCGCCGCCGAACTCGACCGTCTGGCGGCGGACCTGCCCGCCATCCTCGACCATGTTGCCGTCGTCCAGGAGGCCGCCGGCGACGATGTGCCCGCGATGAGCCACCCGTTGCCCGTCGACAATGTGTTCCGGGCCGACGAGGTGCGGTCGTCGTTGACGCCCGACGAGGCGTTGTCGGGTGCACCGGAGTCCGAGCAGCAGCGCTTCCTGGTCCCCAAGATCCTGGGGGAGGAGTGACATGAGTGAGCGCCAGCGAACCAACAGTTCAATGACCGACCTCACGAGGCTCAGCGCTGATCAGGCGGCCCGTGCCATCGCGGCGGGCGAGACGTCGTCGGTGGAACTGACACAGGCGCTGCTGGACCGCATCGAAGCGGTCGACGGCGACATCCATGCGTTTCTTCACGTCGACGCCGATGGTGCGCTCGCGGCCGCCAGGGCCAGTGACGAGCAGCGCGCCACGGGTTCTGCCTCGTATCTGTCGGGTGTGCCGATCGCGGTCAAGGACGTGTTCACGACCATCGGCCAGCCCACCACCTGCGGTTCGAAGATCCTGGAGGGTTGGATTCCGCCGTACGACGCGACCGTGGTTGCCAAGTTGCGCGCGGCCGGCCTGCCGATCCTGGGCAAGACCAATATGGACGAGTTCGCGATGGGTTCGTCGACCGAGCATTCGGCCTACGGCCCCACCCGCAATCCGTGGGACCTGACCCGTGTCCCGGGTGGCTCGGGTGGCGGCTCGGCCGCCGCGGTGGCCGCGTTCGAGACGCCGCTCGCCCTCGGGACCGACACGGGCGGCTCGATCCGTCAGCCGGGAGCCGTGACGGGCACGGTCGGCGTCAAACCCACGTACGGCGGTGTCAGCCGCTACGGGTTGGTCGCGATGGCCAGCAGCCTGGACCAGGCCGGACCGGTCACCCGTACGGTGCTCGACGCGGCACTGTTGCACGAGATCGTCGCCGGGCATGACCCGATGGACTCCACCAGCATCGACGCGCCGGTGCCCGCGGTCGTCGCGGCCGCGCGACGTGCCGACGTCAAGGGTCTGAAGATCGGCCTGGTCCGCGAGTTGCAGGGTGAGGGCTTCCAGGCCGGTGTCCAGGCGCGCTTCGACGAGGCCGTCGGCCTGCTCACCGATGCGGGCGCCGAGGTCATCGAGGTCTCGTGCCCCAACTTCGTGCACGGCATCGCCGCGTACTACCTGGTCATGCCGAGCGAGGCCAGCAGCAACCTGGCTCGCTTCGATGCGATGCGGTACGGGCTGCGAGTCGGACCTGAGGGCGTCGAGGACCCCAGCGCGGAGCAGGTCATGGCCGCCTCGCGTGACGCAGGGTTCGGCGACGAGGTCAAGCGCCGCATCATCTTGGGCACCTACGCGTTGTCCAGCGGCTACTACGACGCCTACTACGGCTCGGCGCAGAAGGTGCGCACGCTGATCGCTCGCGACTTCGCCGCCGCGTTCGAGCAGGTCGACCTGCTGGTCTCGCCCACGTCACCGGTCACCGCGTGGCCGCTGGGGGACAAGGCCGACGATCCGCTGGCGATGTACCTGGCCGACGTCGCCACCATCCCGGCGAATCTTGCCGGTGTTCCGGGATTGTCGTTGCCGGTGGGTCTGGCCGACGATGACCAGATGCCGGTCGGTCTGCAGTTCCTGGCTCCCGCCACGGCCGACGACCGGCTCTACAACGCCGCCGCGGCTCTGGAGGGCCTGTTGGAGGATCGCTGGGGTGGCCCGCTGCTCGCGCAGGCCCCGGCCCTGGAGGGAGTCGCCCGATGAGCACGACCAAGACGCTGGTGCCCTTCGACGAGGCCATCACCCGCTACGACCCGGTCATGGGCCTCGAAGTGCACATCGAACTCAACACCGCGACCAAGATGTTCTGCGGCTGCCCGACCGAGTTCGGTGCCGAGCCCAATACGCAGACGTGTCCGGTGTGCCTGGCCATGCCGGGTGCCCTTCCGGTCGTCAACGCGAAGGCGATCGAGTCGGCGATCCGCATCGGCCTGGCATTGAACTGCCAGATCGCCGAGTACTGCCGGTTCGCGCGGAAGAACTACTTCTACCCGGACATGCCCAAGAACTTCCAGACGTCGCAGTACGACGAACCCATCGCGTTCGACGGCTTCGTGGATGTCGAGGTGTCCGACGACAGCGGGGACAGCGAGACGTTCCGCATCGACATCGAGCGCGCCCACATGGAGGAGGACACCGGCAAGTCGTTGCACGTCGGCGGCTCCACGGGCCGCATCCACGGGGCCGAGTACTCACTGGTCGACTACAACCGCGCCGGCATCCCGTTGATCGAGATCGTCACACGGACGATCGAGGTGCCGGCGGAGAAGGCGCCCGCCGTTGCTCGGGCGTTCGTCAGCCACCTGCGCGATCTGATCGGTGGCCTGGGCGTCTCGGACGTCCGCATGGACCAGGGCTCGCTGCGTGCCGATGTGAACCTGTCGCTCAAGCCGAAGGGCTCTGCCGAGCTGGGCACTCGTTCGGAGACCAAGAACGTCAACTCGTTCCGGTCGGTCGAGCGCGCCGTCCGCTATGAGGTGTCGCGGCACGCGGCCGTCCTGGATGCCGGTGAGAAGGTCGTCCAGGAGACGCGTCACTTCCACGAGTCCGACGGCTCCACGTCGTCGGGGCGCGAGAAGAGTGACGCCGACGACTACCGTTACTTCCCTGAGCCCGATCTGGCGCCGGTCTCGCCGTCGCGTGAGTGGGTCGAGGAGTTACGGGCCGCGCTGCCCGAGCCGCCCGCCCAACGCCGTGCGCGACTGCAGGCGGACTGGGGTTTCAGCGATCTGGACATGCGCGACACGATCGGTGCCGGAGCGCTCGATCTGGTCGCGGCCACGATCGAGGCGGGCGCGTCGCCGCAGTCGGCCCGCAAGTGGTGGCTGGGCGAACTGGCCCGTCGCGCCAACGAAGCGGGCGTCGACCTCGACACGCTGGCCATCACACCCGAGCAGGTCGCCGGTATCCAGTCGCTGATCGATGCCGGGCGTGTCAACGACAAGTTGGCACGGCAGGTGTTCGACGGAGTGCTGGCCGGTGAAGGCACGCCCGACGAGGTCGTGGCCGCTCGTGGGCTGGAGATCGTGTCCGACGACGGTGCGCTCGGCGCTGCCGTCGATCAGGCGATCGCCGACGATCCGGACGCTGCGCAGAAGATCCGTGACGGCAAGCATCAGGCCGTCGGGGCGCTGATCGGCTCGGTCATGAAGCAGATGCGCGGCCAGGCCGACGCCGGTCGCGTCCGCGAACTGATCCTGGAGAAACTCAGCTGAGTTGACCGGGCAGCGTCGGTTTACCAGGTTGGCGTGGTGAACCGTCACTTCACCACGCGCATTCGGGTGGGGAAGTGACGGTTTAAGTGGCGAGGTATGTGGGGTGTCCGAAAGGCGGGCTCAGCCGACCTCGGCCAGCAGTAGTTTGAGTTCGTCGAGGACAAGCTGGGGGCGCTCGACGGGGATGAAATGGGTGGCTTCGGCCAGTACGTAGCGCGAGTGCGAGATACGGTCCGACGCGTCCTTCATGTCGCGGGCGCCGGTCAGCAGGTCCCAGCGCCCGGCGATCAGTGTGACCGGCACCGTGATCTTCGACAGCGAGATGCGCGGGTGGTCGGCGACCGCGATGGCCAGTCGGGCGTACCAGGCCGGATGCGTCGTGCAGAACTCCTGCAGCAGGTCGCGCAGCTGAGCGGTGTCGGCCGACGGGTTGATGAAGCGTGACTTCTGGATCATGCGGGTCGTCGCGCGGGTCCACGGGATGCGCTTGACGATGGGCGCCAGTGGATATCCGGCGATCGTGGTGGCACGGGTCAACTCGCGCGCGACCCGGCGGGCGATCGGGCGAGGCACACGCAGGGGAGCGAGCATCGTCGCGAACGTGTTGCCCGGCACGCCGGCGA
>Ga0164243_10011757_pt1 | contig 12455 bp, 9 predicted proteins | sample OricompcompostOP_FD_108781 | JGI IMG/M metagenome (GOLD analysis project Ga0164243, IMG submission 108781) | Organic Plus compost microbial communities from Emeryville, California, USA - Original compost - Organic plus compost (OP) | ecosystem: Engineered > Solid waste > Mixed feedstock >...
CGCCGAGCTGTCCACCGCGCTGCAGGAACGTGACGCGGCCCGGGCCGACGCGGCCACCGCGAAGGCGCTGCACGCCGACACCGCGCAGCAGCGGGACGCGGCGCGGGCGGAGGCGCGTACCGCCGCCACCGAACGCGACCGGCTCGCCGCGCAGCTGTCCGCCGTACAGCAGGTCGAGCAGCAGCAACGGGACCGGGCCGAGGCGGCGGAGGCGGCCCGCGACCAGCTCGCCGCCGACCTGGCCGCCACCCGGGAGGCGGCGGAGCGGGATCTGCGTACCGCCCGGGAGCAGGCGCGGGACGCGCAGCAGCGGGCGGCGGCGGCGACCGCGGACGCCGACCGGTACCGGCAGGCCGCCGCGACCGCGGAGCAGGCAACGGCCGAGGCGGTACGCGCCGCCGCCGAGGCCGACGAGGCCCGCCGCGCGGCGCTGTCCCGCGCCGACACCGCGGACAGTACGGCCGCCGCCGCCACCTCCCGGCTGGTCGAACGGGACGCCGAACTCGCCGCGGCCCGGCAGGAGCTGGCCGCGCTGCGGGCCCAGTCCGCGCAGCTGACCGAGCAGGTCACCAACCTCACCGCCGCACTGTCCCGGCTCGCCACCCCGGCATCGGAGTAGCCGGGCCGTCAGCGGCGGTCGGACGCGGCGCGGCGCCAGGCGGCGGACCGGAGCAGCCGCAGCCCGTTCAGCCCGACCAGCACGGTCGACCCCTCGTGCCCGGCCACGCCGAGCGGTAGCGGCAGGTGCCCGACCAGGTCCCAGACGACCAGACCGGTGATGAACGTCGCCGCGATGACCAGGTTCGCGACGACGACCCGGCGGGCCCGGCGGGACAGCCCGATCACCGCCGGTACGGCCGTCAGCTCGTCCCGCACGACCACCGCGTCGGCGGCCTGCAGGGTCAGGTCGGATCCGGCGCCGCCCATCGCGATACCGGTGTGCGCGGCGGCGAGCGCCGGCGCGTCGTTGAGGCCGTCGCCGACGACCGCGACCCGGTCCCCGTCCCGCTGGTACCCGCGGACCGCCGACACCTTGTCGTCCGGTAGCAGCCCGGCCCGTACCTGGCGGATGCCGACCTGGCCGGCGAGCTGCTCGGCGGCCTGCCGGTGGTCGCCGGTCAGCAGCACCGGCGGCCGGTCGGTACGGGCGGCGACCGCGGCCACGGCCCGCGCGGCGTCCGGGCGGAGCTGGTCGGACACGGCCAGTACCCCGACGGGCTGGTCGTCCAGGCACACCAGTACCGCGGTCCGCCCGCCGGCCGCGACCTCCTCGGCCACCGGCACGGCATCGCCGTCCGGCAGCAGCGCGGCGGGCGACCCGACCCGTACCGGCCGGCCGGCCACTCGGGCCGACACGCCCCGGCCCGGTTCGGCGGCGAACTCCGTCACCGGTTCCGGCTCGATGCCGCGCTGCCGGGCGGCCCGGACGATCGCCGCGGCGAGCGGGTGTTCGCTGGGATGTTCGGCGCTCGCCGCGTACGACAGCACCGCGTCCTCCGTGGCCCCGGGCAGCGCGTGCACGGCGGCGACCCGCGGTACGCCCCGGGTCAGCGTCCCGGTCTTGTCGAACGCCACCCGGGTGGTCGCGCCCAGCCGCTCCAGCACCACCGCCGACTTGACCAGCACGCCGTGCCGGCCGGCGTTCGCGATCGCGGCGAGCAGCGGCGGCATCGTCGCGAGCACCACCGCACACGGCGACGCCACGATCATGAACGTCATCGCGCGCAGCAGCGACGGTTGCAGCGCGGCACCGAACAGCAGCGGTACCAGGAACAGCAGGACGGTGGCCCCGACCATGCCCACCGAGTACCGCTGCTCGATCTTCTCGATGAACAGTTGGGTGCCGGCCTTGGTCGCCGACGCCTGCTCGACCAGCGCGGCGATGCGCGCGACGACGGACTCGCCGGCCGGCCGGTCGACCCGGACCCGCAGCGCGCCGGTGCCGTTGACGGTACCGGCGAACACCTCCGCACCTTCCGCCTTGTCCACCGGCAGCGGCTCGCCGGTGATGGTGGCCTGGTCGACCTCGCTGGCGCCGTCGACGACCGTGCCGTCGGCGCCGATCCGGTCACCGGGACGCACCAGGAGCACGTCGCCGACGGTGAGCTCGGCGACCGGTACCACCGACTCGCCGCCGTCGGGGTCGAGCCGGGTCGCGGTGTCGGGCGCCAGGTCGAGCAGCCCGCGCACGCTGTCGGCGGTACGGGCGGTGGCGAGCGCCTCCAGCGCGCCGGAGGTGGCGAAGATGACGATCAGCAACGCGCCGTCGAGTACCTGCCCGATCGCGGCGGCGCCGATCGCCGCGGCGACCATCAGCAGGTCCACGTCGAGTGTCCTGTCCCGCAACGCCTTCAGCCCGGCGAGGCCCGGCTCCCAGCCGCCCGCCGCGTAGCAGGCGAGGTACAGCGGCCAGTAGCCCCAGGCCGGCCCGCCGGACAGCTGCACCGCCAGCCCGAGCAGGAACAGCACCAGCGCGGCGGCGGCCCACCGCACCTCGGGCAGCGCGAACAGCCGGGTACGCCGTACCGGCAGCACCGGGGTGCCCGGCCGCGGCGGCGCGGGTGTCGTGGTCAGGCTGGTCACGCGTGGCTCCCCTCGGTGCGACGACCCGACCACCATATCAGTACGCATGAAGACGTCTTCATACAAGCCGACGCGGTACGATGTCGGCCATGGGACACGGACCGCAGGGCACGCCGGACCCGGCCGGCACGCTGGACGCCGACTCCGCCGCCACGGTCGCCGCCACCCTGCAGGCCCTCGCGACACCCAGCCGGCTGCTCATCCTCACCCGGCTCCGGCAGGGCCCCTGCCCCGTCGGCGAGCTCGCCGACGCCGTCGGCATGGAACAGTCCGCCGTCTCCCACCAGCTGCGGCTGCTGCGCGCCCTCGGCCTGGTCGCCGGCACCCGCGCCGGCCGCCGCATCGTGTACTCACTGTTCGACAACCACGTCGCGCAGCTGCTCGACGAGGCCATCTACCACATCGAGCACCTGCGGCTCGGCAAGCGCGACCACCCCGACACCACCACCGGCTGAGCCCCGACACCGCCACCGGCCGCGGCCCCACGCCGGCGGCGGATAAAACCCCATCAATGCGCCGGAAGGGTGTAGAAAGATCGACAGGGCGGCCGCCGCCGCCACGCTGGTCGAGCCGGACGGGGTGATCGGCGTGTGGACCACACACGACACGCTGCTGATGGTGTACGCGCTGGTCGCGATCGTGTTGGTGATCGCGCTGATCACCACCCGGATCAAGATGCACGCGTTCCTGGCGCTGATGGTCGGGTCGCTGTTCATGGGCCTGGTCGCCGGGCTCGCCCCGGACAAGGTCGCGCTGTCGTTCGAGACCGGGGTCGGTGCCGTACTCGGCAACGTCGGCGTCGTCGTCGCCCTCGGTACCATGCTCGGCAAGCTGCTGTCCGAATCCGGTGGCGCGCAACAGATCGCGGACACGCTGCTGCGGCACGCCAAACCCCGGTCGGTACCGTGGATCATGGCCCTGGTGGCCGGCATCATCGGCATCCCGATGTTCTTCGAGATCGGACTCGTGCTGCTGCTGCCGCTGATCCTCACCATGGCCCGCGAGGTGCAGCACCAGGCCGAGGGCACCCCGGCCGAGGCCGCCGTCCGCCGCAGCAACGTGTACATCATGGTCGGCATCCCGGCCCTCGCCGGCCTGTCCGTCCTGCACGGCCTGGTACCGCCGCACCCCGGGCCGCTGGCCGCCATCTCCACCATCCACGCCGACCTCGGCCAGACCCTGCTGATCGGGCTGATCATCGCGATCCCGACGGTGATCATCGCCGGGCCGCTGTTCGCCCGCGTCGCGGCCCGCTTCGCGCACCCGCACCCCACCGAGAAGCTGCTCGAGCAGGTCGCGCAGACCCGTACCGTGGACAACCCGCCGAGCTTCGGTACCACCCTGTTCACGATCCTGCTGCCGGTCGCGCTGATGCTGCTGCGCACCCTGGCCGAGGTGATCCTGCCGGCCAAGTCGACGCTGCTGACGTGGGCCGAGTTCATCGGTGAGCCGATCGTGGCGCTGCTGATCGCGCTGCTCGTCGCCATGTTCACGTTCGGGGTGTTCCGCGGCTTCGGCGGCAAGAAGATCACCGACTTCGTCGGCGACGCGCTGATGCCGGCCGCCGGCATCCTGTTGATCATCGGCGCCGGCGGCGGCTTCAAGCAGATCCTGATCGACTCCGGTATCGCCGACGCGATCAAGAAGGCGGCCGAGACCAGTCACCTGTCCCCGCTGCTGCTCGCCTGGGGCGTCGCCGTACTGATCCGGCTGGCCACCGGCTCCGCCACCGTCGCGACCGTCACCGCGGCCGGCATCATGGCACCCCTGGTCGCCTCCCCCGACATCGCCGTCAACCGGCCGCTCGTCGCGCTGTCCATCGGCGCCGGTTCGCTGTTCTTCTCGCACGTCAACGACGCCGGGTTCTGGCTGGTCAAGGAGTTCTTCGGGATGAGCGTCGGGGACACGTTCAAGAGCTGGTCGGTGATGGAGACGATCATCTCGGTCGTCGGCCTCGTCCTGATCCTGCTCGCCAGCCTGATCATCTAGCTGTACCGGCCCGCAGGGATGGGCCGAACCTGGCCACCGTCGACCACGCTCCCGGTCACCACACCTAGTACGCGGCCGACGCGATCGTGCGGATGTCGCAGGGTGCTGGTATCAATCAGCACGACCCGCCGTACACGCCACGATCAGGAGGTTGGGTGCCATGGCCGCGCCCCGAGGACTGTCGGTCGACGACATCGAGACACTACGCAGCGCGGTCGAGTCCGGGCGGCGGCCGAAGGTGGTGTTCACCGCCGCGGCCGGGCAGATCGCCGGGCAGACCGGGCAGGTGACCGCGGTCGGCGACCCGGCCGACAGCGACGAGTACATCAGCGTCCGGTTCGGCCGCGACAAGCTCGAGTTCGCGCCGACCGACCTGCAGCTGCCCGGCAAGGCCGGCGGCCGGCGAGCGAAGCCGGCCGCCGCCCGCAAGGCGCCCGCCGAGCCGCCGACGTCCCCCTCCGGTACGGGCAGGACCGGCCCGTCGCCGACCACCACCGCGCCGCCGACCAGCGTGGGTGCCGGCCGAGGCACGGCCACCGCTGCCGCGGCGAAACCGGCCACGGACCGGGCCACGACCGCGTCCGCGGCCCCGCCCGCCCGGTCGGTACGGCGAGGCCGCGGCAAGAGCCCGGCGGAGCTGTCCGTCACGCTCAGCTGGCAGGACGGTGACTGGTCGGTACAGGCACACCGCGGTTCCCGGGTGGTCGCCAAGCCGACGCCGGTGCGCGCCGCCGACGCGTTGAAGATGGTGGAGATGCTCGACACGCCCGCCGTGTCCGATGCGGTCGGTGAGATCGTCGCCGCTGCCCGTGACGCCGCCGCGGAGCGGGCCGAGCAGCTGCGCCGGGAGCTGGCCGAGGTGGAGGCACGACTGGCGGAGCTGCCACAGATCAGCTGATCGGCGGCGGTGCGAGCCGGCTCACCGGGGAGGCCCGCGCCGGCGCCGCACGTACAGTGGGACGCCCTACACTGTGCCAGATTCGGCGGTCGGATCCGCCGGCGTTCCCACACCCCCCAGGGAGGCGACGTGCCGCGTGGCAACCATGCCAAGGGCGGTTTGCGCTCCCACCGGCGCAGGATCGGCAAGCACCTGATCATCGCCCCGTGGATCATCATCACGGTGGTGTGCGTGCTGGTGTTCGCCGGCCTCACCGCCGGGTACGTGTTCCTGGTGACCCGCGGCTGCGGCGGCAGCGCCGTCAACGCCACCGTGTACGCCGACCCGGCCGTGTCCAGCATCATCGACAAGCAGGCGCAGTCCTGGATGCAGTCCGAGCCGTCCGTCGACGGGCACTGCGCGCGGGTCACGGTCGTACCGCGGGACTCGGCGTCGGTGGCGGCGGCGCTGGCGCCCAGCTGGGACCCCCGTACCGACGGGGCCCGACCGGACGCCTGGGTGCCCGAGTCCAGCCTGTGGACACAGCTCGCCGCGTCCCGCCCGGACGCCGCCCGGATGCTGCCGGAGCGCCGCCCCAGCCTGGCCCGCAGCCCCGCCGTGATCGCGATGCCGCAGCCGATGGCGCGGGTGATGCGCAAGGTCGCCCCGAAACTCACCTGGAACCAGCTGGCCACCGAGTACGCGGGCAAGGTGTGGGCCAAGTACGGGCATCCCGACTGGGGTGGCATCCAGGTCGACATGACCGACGCGACCACCTCGACCTCGGGCCTGCACGCCGTCACCGCGATGGCCGACGCCAACGACGACGGCGACATCTCCACCACCGAACGGCTCAGCCTCAACCAGATCTGGCAGGTACGCGCCGCGAACCCGACCGACACCCAGCAGGTCATCCAGCAGCTGGAGCAGGCCGACGCGACCAGCCCGGAGAAGGTGTTGCAGACCGTCTCCGCGTTCCCCGCCCTGGAACAGGACGTGATCAGCTACAACCAGGACGGGCCGAAGGTGCCGCTCACCGCGATCTACCCGTCCGACGGCAGCGCCGACGCCGACTTCCCGTACCTGACGCTCAGCTGGTCGCACCAGACCACGCCGGCGATCAACGACCGGACCCAGCGGACCCGTACCGACATCGCGCAGCAGTTCCTGGGCCAGCTGCGGACCGGTACGGCGAAGGCGGCGTTCCGGGAGGCCGGCTACCGGGACGCCTCCCGCCGACCCGGCCCGTTGAACACGCCCACCAACGGCGTGGCACGCAAGGTACCGACCCTGCCGCGCAAGGTGATGAGCCCCGATTCGGTGGCGCAGACCGTGTCGATGTGGACCTCCATCAGCCGGGCCAGCCACGTACTGCTGATCATGGACGTGTCGTCCGGCATGGGCGCCCAGGTCGCCGGTACCGGCAAGACGAAGCTGCAGCTCGCCGGCGACGCGGTCGCCGAGGCGATCACCCTGTTCGGGCCCAAGGCGAAACTCGGACTGTGGGACTACGCCAGCCACGTGCGCGGCGACTCCGCCGACCACGAGGAGCTGGTGCCGGTCGACACGCTCAACGGCACGTACCAGGGCACCACCCGACGCATCGCCATCGACAACGCGCTGAAACAGCTGCAGCCGGTCGGCGAACCCACCCTGTACGACACGGTGTCGGCCGCCTACACGATGATGCGCAAGTACTACGAGGACAACGCCAGCAACCGGATCGTGGTGGTGACCGGCTCCGGCAACGACTCGGCCAGCAAGACCGGTCTGTCCGAGCTGACCAGTACGCTCAGCTCCGGCGCGGACAAGGAGCACCCGCTGCCGGTGGTGACCGTCGGGTACGGCGACCAGGTCGACCTGTCCTCGCTGCAGGCCATCTCGCAGGCCTCCGGCGGCCGGACGTACGCGGCGAGCAGCCCCACCGAGATCTCCAAGGTGCTGCTGACCGCCCTGTTCAGCGGCGCGCCACCGCCAACCGACTGATGCCCTCACCGCCGAGTACGACTGACGCCACCCGCCGCCGCGTACCCCGAACGGCCGAACCCGCGCCGTCACCCCCGCCACGTACCGTCGTTCGGTTGAACGGGCGCGCCACGATGGGCGTGCACGGCGCCCGATCCGCCGGACGCCGCACCACCACAACCGGAGACCACACCATGTGCCAACACCAGCCGCACTGCCCCAGCGCCGACGACCCGGCGCGCGACGCGGCCAGAATCCTGTTCACCCACCCCGAGCAGGGCTGGAGCCTGCTCTGCAACGGCGTCGTCCTGTTCGACGACACCGGCCAGCTGCTGCCCGACGGCCGGCTGATCACCCCACACCGCGGCCCCGCACCACACCGCAGCCCCGCGGTCGCCGCCGCCTGACCCACCACGCCCGGCGGGCCAGACGGCGGCCCGCACGGTTCACTCCGCGAACGCCTCCGGCGGCGGGCAGGCACACACCAGATTCCGGTCACCGAACGCACCATCGATCCGCCGCACCGGCGACCAGTACTTCTGCCGGGCACCCACCCCGTTCGGGTAGCCGGCGGTCTGCCGCGAATACTTGTGCGGCCACTCGTCCGCGGTCAACATCCGCGCCGTGTGCGGCGCGTTCACCAGCGGATTGTCCTCCGCCGACCACTCACCCGACTCGACCTTCGCGATCTCACCACGGATCGCGATCATCGCCTCGGCGAACCGGTCCAGCTCCGCCAGATCCTCACTCTCCGTCGGCTCCACCATCAGCGTCCCCGCCACCGGGAACGACATCGTCGGCGCATGGAACCCGTAGTCGATCAGCCGCTTCGCCACATCGTCCACGCTGATCCCGGACGCCTTCGACACCGGCCGCAGATCCACGATGCACTCGTGCGCCACCAGCCCGCGCTCCCCCGCGTACAGCACCGGGAAGTACGGCCGCAGCCGCGCCGCCAGATAGTTCGCCGCCAACACCGCCGCACCCGTCGCCGCGGTCAACCCGTCCGGGCCCATCAACCGCAGGTACGCCCACGAGATCGGCAGGATCCCCGCCGACCCGTACGGCGCCGACGACACCGTCGGCCGCGCCGAGTCCGGACCGTCACCCAACACCGGATGCCCCGGCAGGTACGGAGCCAGATGCGACCGGGCCGCCACCGGCCCGACACCCGGACCGCCACCACCGTGCGGAATGCAGAACGTCTTGTGCAGGTTCAGATGCGACACGTCCGCGCCGAACTTCCCCGGCTTCGCGTACCCCAGCAGCGCGTTCAGGTTCGCCCCATCCACGTACACCTGACCACCCGCGTCGTGCACCTTCGCGCACAGCGCGGCGATCTGCTGCTCGTACACCCCGTGCGTCGACGGGTACGTCACCATGATCGCCGCCAGGGTGTCCGCATGCGCGGCGATCTTCGCGTCCAGATCCGCCAGATCCACGTTCCCGTCGTCGTCACAGCCGACAACCACGACCCGCATCCCGGCCATCACCGCCGACGCCGCGTTCGTACCATGCGCCGACGACGGGATCAGACACACGTCCCGCTGCCCCTGCCCCCGCGCCCGGTGGTACCCGCGGATCGCCAGCAGCCCCGACAACTCACCCTGACTGCCCGCGTTCGGCTGCAAACTCACCGCGTCGTACCCGGTCACCTCCGCCAGCCACCGGCACAGGTCGTCGATCAGCCGCCGGTACCCCTCCGCCTGGTCGGCCGGCGCGAACGGATGGATCGACGCGAACTGCGGCCACGTGATCGGCTCCATCTCCGTGGTCGCGTTCAACTTCATCGTGCACGACCCCAGCGGAATCATGCCCCGATCCAACGCATAGTCCTTGTCCGCCAGATCCCGCAGGTACCGCAGCATCGCCGTCTCCGACCGGTGCGCCGCGAACACCGGATGGCCCAGATAGTCCACCTCGCGCAGCAACACCGCCGGCAGCGGCTCCGGGCACCCCGCGTCCACGTCACTGATCGACGGCACCGCGATCCCGAACGCCCGCCACACCGCCAGCAGATCCCCGTCACCGGTCGTCTCGTCGCACGAGATCCCCACCGTGTCGGCATCCACCAGCCGCAGGTTGATACCCGCCTCCCGAGCCGCGGCCACCACCCGCGCCGCGCCCCCCGGCACCCGCGCGGTCACCGTGTCGAAGAACGCCTCGTACGCCACCTCGACCCCACCGGTCCGCAACCCGGCCGCGAGGATCGTCGCCAACCGGTGCGTCCGCGCCGCGATCGCCCGCAACCCGTCCGGCCCGTGATACACCGCGTACATGCTGGCCATCACCGCCAGCAGCACCTGCGCGGTACAGATGTTGCTGGTCGCCTTCTCCCGGCGGATGTGCTGCTCCCGCGTTTGCAACGCCAACCGGTACGCCACCTGCCCGTCGGCGTCCCGGCTGACACCCACCAGCCGGCCCGGCAGCATCCGCTCCAGACCCTTCCGTACCGACATGAACCCGGCATGCGGCCCGCCGTACCCCATCGGCACCCCGAACCGCTGCGCCGACCCGACCACCACATCCGCGCCCACCGCACCCGGCGGCCGCAGCAGACACAACGCCAACAGATCCGACGCCACCGCCACCAACGCACCCCGCTCGTGCGCCGCCGCGACCAACGCCTCCTGATCGACCACCCGACCCGACGCCCCCGGGTACTGCACCAGCACACCGAAGAACTCGCCGTCCGGCAGCCCCGCCGCCAGATCCGCCACCCGTATCTCGATACCCAGCGGCACGGCCCGCGTCCGCAACACCGCCAGGGTCTGCGGGAACACGTCCGCATCCACCAGGAACACCGGCGAGGACACCTTCTTGTTCGCCCGCCGCGCCAGCGTCATCGCCTCCGCCGCGGCCGTACCCTCGTCCAGCAGCGACGCCCCCGCCACCGGCAGCCCGGTCAGATCCTCCACCACCGTCTGAAAATTCAGCAGCGCCTCCAGCCGGCCCTGGCTGATCTCCGGCTGGTACGGCGTGTACGCCGTGTACCACGCCGGGTTCTCCAGCACGTTGCGCAGCACCACCGGCGGCGTGTGCGTCCCGTAGTACCCGAGGCCGATCATCTGCACCATCGGCCGGTTCGCGTCCGCCAACCGGCGCAACTCGGCCGCCACCTCGGCCTCACCCGCCGCCGGCGGCAACGCCAACCGCTGCCCGGAACGAATCGACTCCGGCAGCGCCGCGGCCAGCAGCTCATCCACCGAACCGAAACCCACCTCGGCCAGCATCCGCTGCTGCTCCGCCGCACCCGGCCCGATGTGCCGCGCCGCGAACGGCACCGCCGCACCACGCAGACCGGCACTCTCAACAGTCTCGGGGCCGCGCTCAGCCGGTGCCCGATCGGTCATCACGATCTCCAGGAGGTCGCCACCATGCGGACCCGCGGCCCGCGCCAGCGTCCTCCCCCTCTGTCCACGAACCTGAGAGCTTCACCCGCAACGCGGACTTACCCCGTCGGTGAGGCACCCGCCGCAGCAGACACCTACTCTCCAGAGTCGCCTACCCGAGCGGTCCTTTTGCCTGAGAGGTTCCGGGGAGGAATTGCCCCTTCGGCGCCACCCGACCAGCCAGATCAGGCAGTCTCTCCCACGCGGGTCACCAGCTTCTTCGAACCGTACCAGCGGCGCCAGGCGACCCGCCCGCCGGTCAACCCGCGTGCCGCCGCGCCGCACGCCGCGCGGCCAACTCGTCACCCGCCGCCGGTACCGACGGCTCGACCCCCGCCGCCGGCTCCGCCGGCAATGTCGCCAACGAGCCACGAATCTCCGAGAACGCCCCACCGATCGCGATCCCGAACACACCCTGCCCACCCTGCAGCAGGTCCACCACTTCCTCCGGCGACCGGCACTCATACACGGTCGTACCGTCCGAAATCAGGGTGATGTGGGCCAGATCCTCCACCCCACGCGAACGCAGCTGATCAATCGCCTTCCGGATGTTCTGCAACGACACCCCGGCATCCAGCAGCCGCTTGACCACCTTCAACACCACGATGTCCCGGAACGAGTACAGCCGCTGACTGCCCGAACCCGCCGCCGGCCGCACGCTCGGCACCACCAGCCCCGTGCGCGCCCAGTAGTCCAACTGCCGGTACGAGATCCCCGCCGCATGACAGGCCGTCACACCCCGATAGCCGACATCATCCCCGTCGGCCTCCGCCGCGCCCGCGTCGAACAACACGCCCTGCGTCACATCCCCGGCCGCAGATGTACCCGACTCGGCATGCCGCACGGATCGCCGCTCATCCACTGTGACAACCTCCCCGCACCACACTGCCGGGCGCACCGGCACGACCACGAAGAGTCGCGCCACCATCGACGGTAGAAACACCGCGGCGCGGGGTCAACCACAACCCAGATCCCGCGACAACCCGAACCCTATACCGATGGTTGAGGCCAGCCCGGCGCTCAACGCCACGACACGCCGACAACCACCACCCGGCACGGGCGCGCCACCCTAGCCACGCCGGCCCCGCTCAGCCGGCGAAGTCCTCCGGGCTCACCTGATCGAGGAACTCGCGGAACCGCTCCACCTCGTCCTCCTGCTCGTCCGGAATCACGATGCCCACCGCATCCAGCACCTGCTCCGAACACTGGATCGTCGCACCGACCCGCAACGCCAACGCGATCGCATCCGACGGCCGGGCCGACACCCGCACCCCGTCACCGATCACCAGCTCGGCATAGAACACCGTGTCCTTCAACTCGGTGATCTCCACCAGCTGCAACGGAGTCCCCAACGCCGTCAACACATCCCGCAGCAGATCGTGCGTCAACGGCCGCGCCGGCTTGACCCCCTGCTGCTCGAATGCGATCGCCGTCGCCTCGACAGCACCGATCCAGATCGGCAGGTACCGATCCCCCGACGCCTCTTTCAGTAGGACGATCGGCTGGTTGCCCGGCAACTCCACCCGGACACCGACCACGCTGAGCTCCTGCACCGCCGCCTCCGTCGTTCCCGGACGTCCCCACCCGCGCGGCCAACCGGGACCGACCACCAACGCCACCGCGCGCATCCGTCGACGCCGTGCCCCGAG
>Ga0164243_10011758_pt1 | contig 12454 bp, 11 predicted proteins | sample OricompcompostOP_FD_108781 | JGI IMG/M metagenome (GOLD analysis project Ga0164243, IMG submission 108781) | Organic Plus compost microbial communities from Emeryville, California, USA - Original compost - Organic plus compost (OP) | ecosystem: Engineered > Solid waste > Mixed feedstock >...
CCATCCACGGCATCGTGCTCACCATGTATGACGCCCGCAACAATCTCTCCGGTCAGGTCGTCGCCGACGTGCGCGAGTTCATGGGACCGAAGGTTTATGACACGGTGATCCCGCGGAACGTGCGCGTTTCGGAAGCGCCGTCTCACGGCAAACCCGTGCTGATCTACGATCTGAAGTGCGTCGGCAGCGAAGCGTATCTGCGGCTCGCGACCGAGATCATTCAACGCGAGCGCGCGCTGAAGGATCTGCAGGCGAGTTGAGATTGCGCGGCGTCCTCTTTCGAGACGCTGCGCGCTACGAGCGGAAGAGGTTCTATCTTCCACGGCGGACGAATGAGCGTGACGACATTCGCCCGCTCCATCCTGACGAGGCGCGCAGCGCCATCTCGAAGGATGAAGGCGGCTACAGAGATACAATTTGGAGCAAGGTCGGATGAGTGTTCTAAGGGAGGCGGCGATGGCGGACGACGCATCGCGTTCACGGCTGGGACGTGGACTGGCGTCGCTGATCGGAGACATGGGAGCCGAAAGCGCGACCACGGTCGAACGCGGGCGCGGTCAACGGCGCGTGCCCATTGAACATGTTCGCGCCAACCCGAAAAATCCGCGCAAGCATTTTTCCGATGCCGAGCTTGACGATCTCGCCAATTCGATCCGCGAGCGCGGCATCATCCAGCCGATCGTGGTGCGGCAGGTGCGCGGTAGCGAGACGTTCGAGATTGTTGCCGGTGAACGGCGCTGGCGCGCGGCGCAACGTGCGGCGCTGCACGACGTTCCGATTGTCGTCGTCGAGGCAAACGACAGCGAAGCGCTACAACTCGCGATTATTGAAAACGTGCAGCGCGCCGATCTCAATCCAATCGAAGAAGCGATGGGCTATCAGGCGTTGGCGGACCAGTTCAGCTATGCTCAGGAAGACATCGCGCGCGTCGTCGGCAAGAGCCGCAGTCACATCGCGAACACGCTGCGGCTGTTGAAGCTGTCGGCGCCGATTCAATCGCTGATCAACGAAGGTAAACTGTCGGCCGGTCATGCGCGCATGCTGATCGGTCAGCCGAACGCCGAGCAGCTTGCGCGGGATATTGTCGAGCGCGGCCTTAACGTTCGTCAGGTTGAAGAAATCGCACGCGAACAGCCGCAACGCATCGAAAAGAAAGCGCGCGCGACTGCGAGGAAGGACGCCGACACGCTTGCGCTGGAGAAGCGCGTGTCGGACATTCTCGGATTGACAGTGAGCGTCGACCATCGCGGCGAAGGCGGCACGGTGCACATCAAATATCGCGATCTCGATCAGCTTGACGAGATCATGAAGCGGTTGGCGCGAAGCTGACGGCAATTCGATTCGACCGGCGCAATGTGTCGCTGCCTGTGCCAGTGACATTGCGCTCGATAGTCCTTCAGTTCATCAATTCATTCGCTCGCTTCATTCAAATCGAAGCGCCAACCGCATTACGATAGCGGTGCGTCACGAAGGCAGTGACGAAGCGGTGTTTCGCTTACTTCGGACACGTTCCAGACGGAACCCGCGGCAACCTGGACGGCCACGACGTGCTTGACATTTTTGTGTAACGGCGCAGACTTTCTACGCATGTCCACGGAATGGAGGTGTAAATGACTCCACCGGCGCAGAAAGCCGCGACGATTGCAACAGCAATGCGTTTGGGCTGAAGCATAGCGGCGAATACGCGAACGATGCATCGGGAGCGGCCCCCGCGGGTCGCATCAGTGAGGCAGGACCCCAACCGGCCGCTTCCGAACGCATTGCATTCAGAAATATTTGGCGAGAACGTCAGCTGCCTGCCTGCAGAGGCGGGCGTTTTGTTTGGTCATCGCGAGCTGTACTCGCAATGACTCTTTTTTTGATCACGCCTGCCGTTTTGGTGATGCGAACTTTCGCGCATGGCCGAGCGCTTTCAGACGCGCTTTTGATTTTGCCGGCCCCGCGCACGCCACCCCACCAACCAGGCCCCCGCCAGAGTGCTGCCCAAAGTCCAGAACGTTGGCGGCAAGGGAGTTTCGCTCACCGCGACGACCGAATACCCGCTCTGCCCCGGGTCGTTGGGATTGGTGGAGACCCGGTTGGTCCAGTTGATGGAACCGTTCGCGACGTTGGCCGTCTGCGCATACGCGTAGGCGTTAAAGGATACGATGTTGTCGTCGAGGCCGGTCAGGGAGAATTCAATCTTGGCGTCAGCGCTGTCGATCAGCGAACGGTCGGAAAGATTTCCGACATAAAGATCGATGAACATCAGATACGAAGCCGTGGACGGATCGCTGATGTCCTGGCCGGAATAGAAGGGAAGCATCCAACCGTTTCCCGGACCGGGCTTCGCGGTTTGCGGGCCATAATGGAAGTCACTCGCGACGAACATCTCACTTACTGCGCCCGCGACATAATGAATGTCGCTGCCGATAGCGTTGTCGGTCGGGGTCCACTGATAGCCGTTGGATGTGATGGTCAGGCTGAAATCGTTGGATATCGGGCCTTGTATCGCTGCCATTAGAACGATGGCGTCGTTGTAGCCGCGGCCTCCCGTCGTGCTGACCCAGAACGCGCCGGAAGCGGACGAACCGGTGACGTTCTGCGTCGTCACCTGACCGCTAAGTCCGGCGGTGGTGCTGTCTGTCGTGATATGCAGTTGGTTGAGGCCGCCGCCGGGCGCATCGATGTAGTAGCCGTCGGTTGGGCCGGAGCCCAGCCGCGCGCCGTTGTCATTGGAAACATTGATGGAGATCTGCCGGTTTGCCGGCAACGGAATAACATCCGCGAAAGCCGGACCGGCCAAAACGGCCAACACCGGCACCAAGGCATACGTCTTCATAACTCGTCTCATCCCCACTTTGAACGCCGCATCCGCGCTACGTTATATTCAATAAAATATAGCGTCAAACAGCGACGGTTCCGGACGATTCGCCTGCGGATTTCCGAAAACCGGGACGGGGGGAGCCTGGGGCAGCTGCCGCGATTTCAGGTAGGCAAGCGCATTCAAATTGAATGCGCTCGAAGGCACGCCTTTGACACGTGCGGCTTTACTTCGCGACGTCGCCTGCCGTCTTGCGCGCAACGTCGATTTCGGCCCGTGCGGCCCGCGCCATCAAGCCGCTGTCATTGGCGAGTGTCACAAACTGAAAGCCCATCGCGATCATGCGAGCGGCATAGGCGCCGGTTGAGTTGTGGATGCCGGCAAACAGGCCACGCTTTTTCGTGGCGGCCAGCAGCTTTTCATAGATCGCGAAAATCTGCGGCTCTTCGCGATCGAGTACCGGCTTGAGCCCATATGAAAAGCCGAGATCGCTCGGTCCGATATACACGCCGGAAATACCCGGCACATCGAGGATGGCGTCCATATTATCGACCGCCTCCTGCGTCTCGATCATCGGCATCACCAGTACTTCGTCGTTGGCGAAGGTCTGATAGGGCGAGGCTTCGCCATAAGCCGAAGCGCGGATCGGACCGCTGCTGCGCTTGCCCGTTGGCGGATAAAGTGCTGCGGCGACCAAGGCCTTCGCATCGGCGGATGTATTCACCATCGGACAAATGACGCCCCAGGCGCCGCCATCGAGCACCTTGCCGATGACGCCCGGCTCGTTCCACGGCACGCGCACCAGCGGTGTGATCGGATACTTGTCCATGGCCTGGAAGCACTGGACCATGGACAGATAGTCCTGAACGCCGTGCTGCATGTCGACAGTGACGCTATGGAAGCCGCATTGCGCCATCACCTCCGCGGAGAATCCCGAGGGAATGGCGAGCCAGCCGTTGAGACAGGCTTTGCCGGATTTCAGCCGCGCGCGCAGTTCGTTCATGGTTTCCTCCCACTGGGTTGCGCGCGCAGCTTAGTGGATGAATTCGGAATGAAAAGAGCGCGGCGGTAGGGGCTGTTACCCGCGCCGCCGCGCCGATTGCGCGGTCGACAGCAGCGCCCGCTCTACCATCGCGTCGGCCAGTGTCGGACGCCGGCGCGTATCGAGCGTGACCTCAGCGAATTGGGCGACGGATTTTTCGAGCCGCGCCGAGGACCAGTTTTGCAGCGCCGTCTCGACCGCGCGCTTGCGCGAGAAATGCACCGCCGGGCGAAAGCCACCCATGGCTTGCTCAAGCGGTTCGCCTGCTTCCATCGCGAGCTTGACGCGATGCAACTGCATGACCTGGCGCAGGGCACTGCCGGCGATGACACCCGGCAACGTGCCTTCGCTGCGCAATCTGGCATATTGCGTTCTCACTTCGTCCGCGCGACCGGCAAAAGCGAGGTCGGTAACGGTCGAGAGTTCAAGCGCGGCCGCATCGGACGCGACCGCCAGGACGTCGTCGATGTCGACCTGCTGCTTGCCGCGCGCATAGAGCGCAAGTTTTTGCACTTCGTTGCGCGAGGCAAGACGATCCCCCCCGATGAGCGACACCAATAGCGCCTTTGCATCCGCGGTGATCGTCAGATCCGCCTGCCGCATTTCCTCGTCGATCAGCCGCGCGATATCGCGCTCGTTGTCGGCGTAGCAGACGATGACGGCGATTTCCTTCGACTTCTCGCAGAAGGTCCGCAGCGGGGAGGACCGCGACAGGTCGCCGGCTTCGATCACGACCCGGCAATCGGTGCCCGGCGGCGCGCCGGCGAGCAGCTCCACAGCCGGGAGGATGTTCTTGCCGCCAGCCCTGACGTGCACCGCGCGGCGGCCGCCGAACAGCGGAATGGTGTTGGCTTCCTCGACAAGCCGCTGAGGTTCTTCCGCCAGCGCATCGCCCTCGAGGCGTGCGAGCGAAAACGGATCGTGCAGATCGTCGACGGCTTTGGTGAGAACGGCAGTGACGCGCTCGCGCACGAGCCCGGAGTCAGGCCCACAGATCAGGGCAATGCCGGGCCGGGAATTCGGCCGTGCTACATAGGCTTCGGCGTCAGCGGTTTTGAGAAGAGTCATGCCTGAGTGAGTAGCGAATAGGGCGTAGCGGGTAGTATAGCGTCACTATTTGCTATTCGCGACGACCCGCCCGCTCTCACGTGCCCGCCGTGAAATAAGAGGCAAGCCGGTTGCGAATGTTTTCCGCGATGACCCGGGTTGCGCGCGTCTCGGCGTCGCGCAGGCCGCGGGCGCGGGCGAACCGTTGCTGCTGCCCGGGAATATCGTAGGACACGCGCGAGAACGTGTTATCGGTCAGGACGACCTTGCCGGTCCGCAGATCGACAAGGCTGTAACTGGCGTTAAGACCATAGATTTCATTGTCGGGCCGCGCTGTGGTGACGTCGACGATGACGGACAGGCGCTGCGAGGCCAGCGTGATGCGAAGCTGGTGGGTCGGCACGCTCGGCGCCGTACCGCCGTTAAGGTCGAACAAGAGATCATTGCGCAGCGCAACGGCAAGCCGCGCCTCGGGCGTTCCGTTGGCGGCGGGAATCTGCATGACATCGACCCCGGCCATGGCCGCGGAGATGTTGCTGCCGCTCGCGGCAACGCTGTGGTCGCCATAGAGGGGCTGGAAACAGCCGGCCGTGGCCGATGCGATCGCCAGCGCGAACGCGACGCGGCAAAGCCGGGACAGGACGGGTGACATCATTGCGCAGCCCTCATGCCACCACGTTGACGATTCTTTGGGGCACCACGATGACCTTTTTCGGCGGCTTGCCCTCAAGCGCCCGCTGGATGACCTCCAGGGCGAGGACGGCAGCCTCAATATCACCGGTGGCGGCATCGCGCGCAACGGTGACGTCGGCGCGCTTCTTGCCGTTGATCTGGACCGGGAGGGTGATGGTGTTCTCGACCAGGAGAGTTTCGTCGGCCGCCGGCCAGGCCGACTGCGAGACCAGCGTGGTGTGCCCGAGCACCGCCCAGCACTCTTCCGCCAGATGCGGCATCATGGGGTGGAACAGCGTGACGAGGATGTCGGCAGCTTCCTTTACGGCCCACGCCACATCGGGCGCGGGATTTTTGGCGTTCTCGTTTACAGCGGCGTTGAGCGCGTTGGCGAACTCATAGATATGCGCGACGCAGACGTTGAAGTGCAGCTTTTCGATTTCGGATGAGACTTTCGACAGTGCGCCATGCGCGGCCTTGCGGATTTTTTGCGCGGCGTGGCTGAAGTTTGCGGGGCGCGCGGCGGGCGCCGACTTCGCGATGTCCGCCGCATCATTGACGAGCCGCCACAGCCGCTGCACAAAACGGCCGGCGCCCTGCACGCGGTCTTCCGTCCAGTTCACGTCGCGCTCCGGCGGCGAGTCGGACAGCATGAACCAGCGCGCGGTGTCGGCGCCGTAGGCTTCCATGATGTCGTCGGGGTCGACCGTGTTGCGCTTCGACTTCGACATTTTCTCGATCGGGCCGATTTCCACCGGCGCACCGGTCGAGAGCAGCGTGGCGTGGCGCGCGTCGCCGTCGCCTTCGATCTTCACTTCCGCCGGCGATGCCCACGCGCCATCTGCCGTCTTGTAAGTCTCGTGCACCACCATGCCCTGGGTGAACAGGCCGGCAAACGGTTCGTCGAGACCGACGTGATGGGTAGCCTTCATTGCACGGGTGAAGAAGCGCGAGTACAGCAGATGCAGGATCGCGTGCTCGATGCCGCCGATGTACTGGTCGACCGGCAGCCACTTGTCGACCTGCGCGCGATCCGTCGGCGCATCGATCCACGGATCGGTGAAGCGCGCGAAGTACCACGACGAGTCGACGAACGTATCCATCGTATCCGTCTCGCGCCGCGCCTCGCCGCTGCATTGCGGACACTTTACATGCTTCCAGGTCGGATGACGGTCGAGCGGATTGCCCGGCTTGTCGAATGTCACATCCTCCGGCAGCGTCACCGGCAGATCCTTCTCCGGCACTGGCACCACACCGCACTTGTCGCAATGGATGATCGGGATCGGGCAGCCCCAGTAGCGCTGGCGCGAAATACCCCAGTCGCGCAGGCGGAAATTTACCTGCCGTTGCGCCACGGGACGGTTGCCGCGCGGCTCTTTCTCCAGGCGCTTGGCGACTTCTTCCTTTGCCTGCGCGATCGTCATGCCGTCCAAATTAATAACGGCATTGCGCGAATTGATCATCGTGCCATCGCCGTCATAGGCAGTGTCGGTGATGACGAACGTTTTCGGATCGACACCAGGTGGGCACACCACCGGCACATTGCCGAGGCCGTACTTGTTGACGAAGTCGAGGTCGCGCTGGTCGTGCGCCGGACAGCCGAAGATCGCGCCGGTGCCGTAATCCATCAAAATGAAATTCGCGACATAGACCGGCAGTTGCCACGACGCATCGAACGGATGCACGGCCTTGATGCCGGTATCGAAGCCGAGCTTCTCCGCGGTGTCGATCTCCGCCTGCGATGTGCCGCGATGCTGGCACTCTTCGATGAAGGCCGCGAGTTTCGGGTTCTTCGCCGCCGCGGCTTTCGCCAGCGGATGGTCCGGCGCGATCGCCAGAAACTTCGCGCCAAACAACGTGTCCGGCCGCGTGGTGAACACTTCGAGTTCGCTCTCCGCGTTCGGCGCGGTCTTCGCGTCCAGCATGAACCGCACCAGCAGGCCTTCGCTGCGGCCGATCCAGTTCTTCTGCATCAGCCGGACTTTTTCCGGCCAGCGCTCAAGCGTCTCCAGCGCGTCGAGCAGCTCCTGCGAAAATTTCGTGATCTTGAAGAACCACTGCGTCAGTTCGCGCTGTTCGACCAGCGCGCCGGAGCGCCAGCCGCGGCCTTCGATCACCTGCTCGTTGGCGAGCACGGTCATGTCGACCGGGTCCCAGTTCACCTTCGACTGCTTGCGCTCGACCAGCCCCGCCTTCACGAAGTCGAGGAACATCTTCTGCTGGTGCTTGTAGTATTTCGGGTCGCAGGTCGCGACCTCGCGCGCCCAGTCGAGCGACAGCCCCATGGACTGGAGCTGCTTTTTCATCGACGCGATGTTGTCGTAGGTCCAGGCCTTGGGGTGGACCTTCCTTTCCATCGCGGCGTTCTCCGCCGGCATGCCGAAGGCGTCCCAACCCATCGGATGCAGCACGTCGAAGCCGCGCGCCCGCTTGTAGCGCGCCACCACGTCGCCCATCGTGTAGTTGCGCACGTGGCCCATGTGGATGCGCCCGGACGGGTAGGGGAACATTTCGAGCACGTAATATTTGGGGCGCGCAGGCTCGGGCAGCGCGCCGCCGGTGCCGGGCGGGGCATATGGCTCGCCGGCCGGTGTGTTCGGGGTCGCGAAAATCTTGGCGGTGTCCCAGATTTTCTGCCAGCGCGGCTCGGCCTCGCGGGCGTTGTAGCGGTCGGTGCTCATGGAAACGGTATGCCTAACAAACGTTTACAAGGCACTACGGCAGCGGGCGGCGGGGGTCAACCTTGGAGCAGATTTGGTAGGCGGGCGCGTCGGTAAGGGGCTGTGGGGCCGCTGATTAAGAGTCAGCTGCTTGAGCGACTGAGGTGTGAGCCGATCTTTGCCCCCACCCCTGACCCCTCCCCGCGCTTCGCGGGGGAGGGGAACGCTAGCCGAGATGGCGGGTCATAAATTCAATGTTGGTGGGATGATCGATGTTTTGTGAAGCTTGTAAAAAAGCACGGTAGTTTCGGCGAGCACGATCCTTCTCCCCTCCTCCCGCGAGCGAAGCGAGTGGCGGGGAGGGGTCGGGGGTGGGGGGTCTCTAGGCAAGGGGCAATTTTTGTCGACCCGCAAATCCGACAACCGAACCCAGCGCGCCCGCCGCCTCCGCCGCGACGTCACGGACGCCGAGCGCGTACTCTGGCAACGCCTGCGTGCCATTAAACCAAACGGCTCTCACTTCCGCCGTCAGGCAACCATCGGTCCTTACTTCGCGGACTTCGCCTGTCATGAAAAACGTTTGGTCATCGAACTCGATGGTGGCCAGCACAACACATCGCAAGGTGTCGAAGCCGACGAGAAGCGCACGGCGTTTCTTCAGTCGCGCGGCTATCGCGTGCTGCGTTTCTGGAACAACGATGTGCTGGGAAATATCGACGGCGTGATGAAGGCGATTAGCGAAGCGCTGGAAGATCGAACGTCAGATTGAATTGTTGTTCGCTTAACTTGCCCCCCACCTCTGACCCCTCCCCGCCACTCGCTTCGCTCGCGGGAGGAGAGGAACGCCAGCCGCACTGTCGCGGCGCATAACTGTCGCTATGTGTGTCTATGTGGAAGCTGCGTAACCAGTCGGAAATTCCGAACTATTATCAAGCATACGGTCACGACGTAGCGCGCAACGGAATGGTCGAAGCCTTTAGCAACTTGTTATAATCCGGCTTGCCAATACCCTCGAACATGCGAGCTACACTTTGGACAGCTAGAGGCGAAGAGAGGGACGGCCCGAGAATAATTTCTTCTAACAATTTGTCCAAACTCATATCGTCGCCAGTGACCCCTTCGATGGGTGCTATCTTGAATTTTAATTTTGGTTCTACTCCTCTTGGCCCAATGTGATGTCCAAGAAATTTTTTGAGCAGGTTTTGATTGTCTTGTTCCGCCAAATAAATAATTCGCCACTCCTTCTCTTCCCCGAAACCGCTATGTTTCGTCGTTAGAGCGTAGGTTTTTATAATTGAAAGCGCGGTATGTGCTGCGACGTGCAACTTCTCATCTGGTAGATTCAGTCCTTTCGTTAATTCCGCCCATTGTTTTAGAAGGGTGCGTAATTCTTCAAGACGCTTTTCAGTCGTAGCATATGAAACAGTCGCTAAAGTTAGAACAGAGTTTGGATTTATTGCCACTTTAGCAGGATTGAATATCAGCGCCGCGCCATTTCCGTGTCCGCCGTATCCGCGCCACATAGAAAGCAAGCCATCGTGATCATCTTTGGTATGTTCCGAAAGGCAAAATATGTACGTATCAAAAGCACCTTCATTTTCGAATTTGGTGTAGTACCATTGGAAGTAGTGCTCCAGCATAGAGCCGCGTTCTCGCGTACCACCAGCCTCTTTCAAAAGTTCAGGCTCTGTAAATATCCAACGCCCTTCGTTCATTCCAAACCGCATTTCCTGCAAGTCATTCATAAACAGCGGGTTCGAGAACCAAATTTCCTCTTTCTCAATAATCTTTTCAAGAACGGGAATGGTTGTGTAATGCGCTAGCAATGGTGGATTGCTAACTAAGCGCGTCATATTCTCAAATCGTTCGTATAACGGCGCAAACGATTGGCTGATTTCAAGATCGCTTGACATCTCAATCCTCAAAAGGAATCGCTGTGAGTATTAAATCTACCACCTTGTTTTGATATCAAGTAGCGCTCGACCATCGTGCTACAAACTCGCGGAGTCCCCATGCCCCTTTCCTCCTTCCCCATCACCAAACGCTGGCCCGCACAACATCCCGATCGTCTGCAGCTTTATTCGCTGCCGACACCGAACGGGGTGAAGGTTTCGATCATGCTGGAGGAGATCGGGCTGCCGTATGAGGCGCACACGATCGACTTCGGCAAGGACGATCAGAAGACGCCGGAATTTTTATCGCTTAATCCGAACGGAAAAATTCCCGCGATCATCGATCCCGATGGGCCCGGCGGAAAGCCGCTCGGCCTGTTCGAGACCGGCGCGATCCTGCATTACCTCGCCGACAAGACGAAGAAGCTGATGCCGAAGGATCCGGCGAAGCAATGGGAAACGCTTTGCTGGGTTCACTGGCAGATGGGCGGCGTCGGCCCGATGTTCGGCCAGGTCGGCTTCTTTCACAAATTCGCCGGCAAGGATTATGAGGACAAACGTCCGCGCGACCGTTACGTCGCTGAATCGAAGCGGCTGCTCGGCGTGCTCGACGCTCGATTCGCCGGCGACGGCAAGCCGCGCGACTGGATCATGGACGAATACACGATTGCGGACATCGCGTCGCTCGGCTGGGTGCGCAATCTGATCGGCCTTTACGAAGCGCGCGATCTCGTCGCGTTCGACACATTCAAGAATGTCGGCGCGTGGCTCGAGCGCGGCCTGGCGCGGCCCGCTGTGCAGCGTGGTCTGAACATACCGAAGCGGCCGGGAACCTGAGTTCCACCGGTGTTGGTATCGTTTGCTATCGTATGCGCGCGCATTTGCTGCGCGCATGCGAAAATTTTTCCTGAGCATTAGACCTCGTGTGCCTGCTTGTGTGCATGAGCGGCAAATTTTCACCGCTGCGCGACGCGGTCGGCGGTAGCACGATGGCGCAGGAACGCCGCGCGGAGAACGTCGTTAAACCTCCCGTAAGAAAGGAGGCATGCCATGTTCAAGAGCCTGGATATTCGGGAACACATGGAAGTCGTGGGTTCCGACGACCAGCATGTCGGCACCGTCGATCACATGGAAGGTTCGACGCGGATCAAACTGACCAAGGACGATCCCGCGGCTGACGGCAAGCATCACTTCATCGATATCGATTCGGTCCAGTTCGTGGACGAAAAGGTCCACCTTAACAAGCCTTCCAAGGAGGCGATGAGCGACTGGCAGAGCGCATAGCGGCGACTGCTCTCTTCGCACGATGAATGCAGTGCGATGGAAAAACCGAAAGGAGTAAACATCATGAAACACAGAGTGATTGCTCTGACGGCCGGCGCTCTTGTGGGCGCGGCGCTGGCGACCTCGGCCCAGGCGGGAAGCTGGGTCTATGTGCCGGACAGTGACGATGCCTATACGACAACGTCACGCACGTATGTTTATGACAGAAGTCCCGCGTATGTCGCGCCGGCGCCGGCGCCCGCGCAGCGGCGGGTCTATCAGCAGACCGCACCGGGCACGTCGTCCGGTCTCTATATCCAGACCGAGACGCCGGTGAACGACAACTGCACCTACCATCGTGAGCGTGGCCTGTTCGGTGGATGGGAAGAGACGCGATACTGCCCGGACTAACGGCCGCGCAGGGACGCGCAAGAAAAGCCCGGCGAAAAGCCTGACCGAAAGCCCGACGGAAAAGCCGCCTTCCGCCGGGCTTTTTCTTTGCCGGGCTGCGGGATGCTCGCAAAGAATATGCTAGACTGCCGCAATGACAATTGTGGCGCAAACCCGGCCCTCAGGACTCGCAGCGGTGCGAGCGGAGATCGCGCGCGCGTGCGAGGAGCATGGCCGCGATGTAGCGTCGGTGACGCTCGTCGCGGTGTCGAAGACGTTCGATGCGGCGGCGATCGAGCCTGTGATTGTCGAAGGCCAGCGCGTGTTCGGCGAAAATCGCGTGCAGGAAAGCCAGGCCAAGTGGCCTGCGCTGAAGGCGCGTTACCCCGACGTCTCGCTGCATCTGATCGGCCCGCTGCAGTCCAACAAGGCGAAGGAAGCGGTCGCCTTGTTCGATGCGATCCATTCGGTGGATCGGCCAAGTCTGTGTACGGCGTTAGCGAAAGAGATTCAGAAGCAGGGCAAGAGCCCGCTCCTGTTCGTCGAGATCAATACGGGCGCCGAGCCGCAGAAGGCCGGCATCCTGCCGGAGCACGCGGACGAATTCCTGCGCGCGTGCCGCGAGACCTATGAGCTCGATATTCGCGGTCTGATGTGCATCCCGCCTCATGAGGAAGCGCCCGCG
>Ga0164243_10011759_pt1 | contig 12454 bp, 7 predicted proteins | sample OricompcompostOP_FD_108781 | JGI IMG/M metagenome (GOLD analysis project Ga0164243, IMG submission 108781) | Organic Plus compost microbial communities from Emeryville, California, USA - Original compost - Organic plus compost (OP) | ecosystem: Engineered > Solid waste > Mixed feedstock >...
AGCTCTGAGCCCGATTTGAACCAGTCCGGCGATCTTGCCGTCTTTCAAGCCAGTGAGGTGCTCCTCTCCGATGATGCCGAGGAGACCAGCCTTGCGGACGAGATCGTGCATCGCGTCGGGCGTCGAGCCGACGACATCATAGGCAACGGAACCAACTGGCCCGCTATCGCGCATCTGAACTCCACCCTCGAGCCCAATTGTCAAGCCGCTTTCGGTCGTGACCTTCGCGACGGGCAACGTCATCTTCCGCCCGTCCTTCGCGAAGGAAATGTCCATGTTACGATAGGTATCGTTTCCGTTGGTCAGCCTGCCCGCGATGATGCGGAGCCGGACATCCGCCGGCAATTCCTTCTCGGATTGCGCATCGTCGACTTTGGGTGCCAGACCGAGGGCTTTTCGAAATTCCGAGCCGAGTGCCGCGGCAATTTTTGGAAAGACTTGGTGTGTGTCGAGGTCCTCGGCCTGCAACGTCACGTCCAATCGCTCGCGATCGTCGTGCGTGATCTTGAACTCGCCCGCGAGCGCGCGGCCAGAAATGTCTCCGGACGCAGCTGTCAGAAAAAACCGCTTGTCGTCGATATCGAGTTTGCCCGCGGCGGAGTACGGCCCGTCGGCATCGATATCCAGCGGAATGCCGGACTTATCGGCCCAAGCCTTGAAGCGGCCAAAGCTGCTGCCACCGATAAAACCGTTACCGGCGAAGCTGAATTTGCCCCCGCGCGTCTTGAGATCACCCGCGAGATCGAGCCGTGAGCCTCCGGGCAAACTGATCTTGAAGGTCTTGAGATGCGTGACGCTACCCTGCCGATCCGCATCGACCGAAAGGCCGCCCGCATTTTCGCCGCCGATCTTCACCTGCTCGAGATTGATCTTCGCGGATGCGGTCGTTTCGCCAGCCACGGATTGCATCAAGCCGAGCGCGAGTTGCTGGAGCTTAGCGAACGATGCGCTGCCTTGCCCCGCTCCGGCGAGCCAATCGATGTCGAGCCACTTGGAATTGAGCACGAGATCGAGGCGCGGCGAAGCTGTCCACGTCGCGACGGCGGAACCGGCAATCGTTTGTGGAGCTGCCGCGTTATCGAGCGTCAGCGCAAGATTCCGGATCTTTGCCCCGAGGCCGTCCGCAGTGACGTCGGACTTGAGATCGAGCAACGGCGGCCCCTTTCCGATCGTCGGCCCTTTATCCACACCAGGCACCTGGATTTTGCCTGTCCAGCGACCCTTGAATGTCGTCTTGTCGTTCAGATTGGAGACGCGTCCGTCAAGCATGAACACGCTGGGCGACCGATCAGCCCGAGCCGCAAGCTTGAGGGCGAATGCGCCATCGCTTCCGGGGACGTCAGTCGCGAATTTGACGTCGTGCTCGGTGCCTGACCAGGAAACCGATCCCTTAAAGCGAAATGGCCCGGTGAGACTGTCCGCCGAAAGGTCGCCGTCGATGCCGTCGACCGTCGCGACACGCTCGGATGCCGCATTGTAGAGTGACACCGCGCCGTCGGTAATTTGTACCGCGCGCAACGCGACGTCGCGCGGAACGAAGGGCAAATCTCCGGGCCTGAGTTCAAGCCGCGTCCAGTTTCCGATGCCCTTGTCGTCGACGGAAAGCGTAAGGACGGGTTTTTCGAGTTCGATTTGGCTCGCCTCGAAGACACCGCGCAGCAATGCGGGCCCCGAAAGCCACATCGTGAAGCTATCGGCCCGAACGAATGGCTCTCCGGTCTGGCCGGTCAGGTTGGCGATGCGAACCTTCTCGAACCGGACATACGGAACGGGCAGAAATTTGAGGTTGACCGACCCGCCGACCCGAACCTCACGGCCCAGAACCTTCGACGCCTCTTCCTCGAAGACACCGCGGTAGCTGTTCCAGTCGACAAAATTCGGGACGGCGAAAAGTGCCGCCAGAATAGCGACGAGAAGCGCGCCAAGAAATAAAAGCCCGTTGTTCATGAACGTCTCTAAGAGCCGCGCTCGCGACGCAAAGCACACCGGCGGACGCGATCGAAGCAACGCCGCTGCCGTATACATATATATGGCACGGTGGTCCTATACTCTGAACTCGAAATTTGGCTCATTTCCAGGCGTTTGACGATTTTTGCGTCCCATTTCGGTTTGCTGTTGCTCGAAGGCGCGGCGCTGCGCCGCCCTGGTTGTACGATCAGCTGCGGTGGTTTACCTGAGTTCCATGACATCGATTCAGAAGCCGGATGCAGCCGGCGGCGGAGATTTGCCGCACGACGATGACGAGCCGCCGTTCGATCTTCCCGAAGCACCCGCTGCGCAACAGCACCGGGACGTGAAGAGCGGCTTGTCGATTTCGGCGCGCGCCGTCGCGGCTTCCCGCGGGCAACCGACATATCTGGAAGGCCTCAATCCCGAGCAGCGCGAAGCCGTCGAGACGACGGAAGGGCCGCTTCTTGTGCTGGCGGGAGCCGGAACCGGCAAAACGCGCGTTCTAACGACGCGCATCGCCCATATCCTGGCGACCGGCCGCGCTTACCCGTCGCAAATTCTCGCTGTGACCTTCACGAACAAAGCCGCAAGGGAAATGCGCGAGCGAATCGGATCATTGATCGGCGGCACGCTCGAAGGCATGCAGTGGCTCGGAACGTTCCATTCGATCGGCGTCAAGATTCTTCGCCGCCATGTCGAACTCGTCGATCTGAAGCCCGGCTTCACGATCCTCGATGACGACGACCAAGTCCGCCTTCTGAAACAGGTGATCGAAGCGGCCGGCATAGACAAGGACCGTTGGCCTGCGCGCCAGCTTGCCGGCCTGATCGACAGCTGGAAGAACCGCGGTCTGACGCCGGACAAAGTTCCGGACGGAGAATCATTCGCGTTTGCTGCCGGAAAGGGCGCGAAGCTTTATGCCGCCTATCAGGCGCGCCTCAAGGATCTCAACGCCTGCGACTTCGGCGATCTGCTGCTCGAATGCATCCGATTGTTCCGCCAGCACCCGGACATTCTCGCCGATTATCATCGCCGCTTCCGCTATATTCTGGTGGACGAGTATCAGGACACCAACGTCGCCCAATACCTCTGGCTTCGGCTCCTGGCGCAAGGTTCGCCGAACATCTGCTGCGTCGGCGACGATGATCAATCCATCTATGGCTGGCGCGGTGCTGAGGTCGACAATATCCTGAGGTTTGAGAAGGATTTTCCAGGCGCCAAGGTGATCAGGCTGGAGCGCAACTACCGGTCAACGGCCAATATTCTCGCCGCCGCCTCCGGCCTCATCGCCAAGAACGAAGGCCGACTCGGAAAAACGCTTTTTACCGACGGAGTCTCGGGGGCGAAAGTCAGCGTCGCGAATTTCTGGGACGACGAAGCCGAGGCCCGTGCGATTGGCGAGGACATCGAGAATCTGCAGCGCGCACACGAACCGCTGAACGACATGGCCGTTCTGGTGCGCGCCTCCTCGCAGATGCGCGCCATCGAAGACCGCTTCATCACGCTGGGCTTGCCCTATCGGGTCATCGGCGGCCCGCGCTTCTATGAGCGTCAGGAAATCAAGGACGCGATTGCGTATCTCGATGTCGTCGCCAACCCGGCAAACGACCTCAAATTTGAACGCATCGTCAACGTACCGAAACGCGGCCTTGGCGACACGACGATCAAGCGCATTCACGAGCTGGCCCGCGCCCGCGCAATCCCGCTTTATCAGGCCGCCCGTGAGATCATCGAAACCGATGAGCTGACCCCGAAAGCCAGAAAGTCTCTGTTCGATCTGACGCAGTCATTCGAGCGCTGGCGCGGCAATCTCGATCACATGCGCCACACTGATCTTGCCGAACTCATCCTCGATGAATCCGGCTATACCGCGATGTGGCAGGCCGACAAGAGTCCGCAATCACAGTCCCGTCTGGAGAACTTGAAAGAACTCGTCCGCTTCATGCACGACTTCGACACGCTGCAGGGCTTCCTGGAGCACGTGTCGCTCGTCATGGATGCCGACCAGGGCAGCGACGGCGATCGCGTCTCGCTGATGACGCTCCACGCGGCGAAGGGTCTGGAATTCGGCATCGTTTTCCTGCCCGGGTGGGAAGAAGGCCTCTTTCCACACCAGCGCTCGCTGGACGAAAGCGGCAAGGCCGGTCTCGAGGAAGAGCGCCGCCTTGCCTACGTCGGCCTCACCCGGGCCAAACGGCGCGCCAAGATTTCCTTTGCCCAGAATCGGCGCACGCACGGGCTTTATCAATCCGCATTGCCCTCCCGCTTCGTTGACGAGCTTCCTGAGGCGACGGTGGAAGTGGTCGAGAGCGAGATGCCATATGGCGGGCGACAGAACCCGTTTGGCTTCGGCGGAGCGTTCGGTCCGAGCCGCTTCGATCGCATGGGCGGGTCGGAACCGTTCAAATCGAGCTACAACACCCCTGGCTGGCAACGCGCCCAGCAATCCTGGAGCCGAAGCGATCAGAAAAAGAAGAGATCCTCCCGAGGTCCGCTGACGCTCGAAGGCGAACTCGTGGCGGCCTCGACGGCAAATGCGCCGTCGTTCACGTCCGGCACGCGCGTCCGACACGAAAAATTTGGCCTCGGCACAGTGACGCTCGTCGATGGCAACAAGCTGACCATCGATTTCGACGACGGTTCGACGAAGCGTGTCGTCGCCAGTTTTGTTGACGTTGTATGATGGAAAAGCTATAGTTAATGCTCGATCGGCGTCCAATTCTCGCCGCCTGTTTCTTCATATCGCCGTAATTGCTAGGCATACACTCCTTTGGCTCGTTGAGCTGTGGGGGTTCATCAGCTGCTGTAAGTCTTTGCGATGCCGGCACGTCACCGGCTGATGACGCATGTCTTGCGCCGTAAGTATCTGAAACAATTTGAAAAAAAACTTGCGGAAGCAGGAAACCGGAACGGGGAATCTTTGTTTGGGAGGGTAGAGTCCTTGAAAGGAGCTATCCATGAGCACTTACCGCTTTCCTCTAAGGGGTAAGATTGGCGTCGTGCGCGGGAAGGACGGGGAAGTCCTGACGCGACGCGTTGGTGCACAGCGTGACTTGAGCCGGGCGAACCGGCGGAAATATGAACTGACTGAGACGCAACAACCGCTGACCGAGGAGGAAATTCGCAATCTCCCGGTCGCCCACCGCTATTCGTCCTGAGAAGACCAAAAACAGCATAGCACTCGGACTCGAATGAACGGCATCGCCCTAGAGCGGTGCCGTTTATGTCTTTAGAGAGCCGACCTAGGCCGCTTCCGCTGGTCTCGTTTTCAGGAGATCCCAAGCCGCATTGATCTGCTTGATCCGCTGTTCGCGGTATCGCCGGTCGGCCTCGTCGCGAGCATGGTCCGGGTGCCACGACATCCGCAACGCATCGACGATTTTCTTGACCGCAGCATCGGGGGCATCGGGATTGAGGCCAAGAATTCTGTAAGCTTCGTACGTCGTGGTCGGAGCATCGGGTTCGGAGAAGGCTGGACGGGACTCCTCGGAGGCCGGCATCGCGCCCTGCGCGATGCGCGCAATTCGGTCGAGGTCCCGAATGACCGTACGGATCGCCAGCTTATACCGCTCCGGCCGCAGTTGACTGGAGCGCCGCTCCAGGTCCGCAATGCGGTCATGCAGGCCGTCGAGTTCCGAAGTCAGAACATCGCGCAGCAAGAGATCGCCCGGAAGAAGCGAAACGAAGAGCTCGGTTTCATGCAACCGGGCACGAACCGATCCGAGCCCCTCGGAAGTTTTGCCGTCCGTTTCGCTCGAACCGGTCGAAGCCCGGCGCCAATTCTCCATGCCCTGGCGAAAAGCCGAAAACGGCGCGATCGCAAATTCCCAGAGGCGGGCCAGAGTCGATCCGCCGACGGCAGCAGCCGTGGGAAATTCAAACAGCGCGAGTTGCCGCCGCCGCACGAGGAGCAGGCACGCAGCCAATAACGAGGCCAAAAGCGTCGAAATCACGCCCGCAACCTTGAGCGCCCCTCCAGACGCGGTTGGCACGGAAACCGGGTCGACGACCGTGACCCACGGTGCTGATTCCGGTTCCGAACGCGGCGCAGGCGGTGCGATGACAGCGTCAGGAGAGAGCAGCTCGGACGAAACGCGGGGCAGCGTCGTCGTTTTTCCGAAACCGGGAAGAACGAAGCGGCCGTGAAGCTTGCTGACCGGTGCATACCCTGGCGGCAGGTGGTCGGGCGTTGCGATCCCAAGTGACCGAGCGGAAGCCGCGACGCGCGCCCAGAGCACGTGCTCTCCCCCACATGAGATCATGAACTTGTGGACCATCATCGTTTCGCACGTCCATGCAGCCGAGGAGCCGCAGGCCGTGAACGGCATGTCCTGGCGCGGGCCGATGATAGAATAGGTCGTCGGCTCCGACGGGGTGAGGTGCGGAGTGCCCCTATCCATTGTGCACGCATAAGGTAGAACGAGCTCGTCAGCCTCGACAACGCCCGTGAGGGCGATGCAGACAGCAAAGCCCAAGGCCAGAAAACGCAAAGCCCCCATTCTCACGCCCCCGCGTAGGTCCCCTTTGTGCCGCCGCGTTCATAATCCGAGCGAAACAACGGCAGGACTATGGCAAGAACCCGCGTTATGAAGACAAATCATACAAGGCATGCTTGTATTTAATGATGTACTAACAACCGCACGCACTGCAAAATCCTTCTGCCCGTGGCGTGTAGTGTCATCTTTCGGCCGCCGAACTGCTGCCACGCTCGACAAAGACTTCTGCGCCTCGATATGAAGTGCGCGCGATGAAAAGGGATCGAAACAAAAGCCCGGGGGTTGCGTAATGTCGTCGGCGGATTTTGCGGGAGGCCGATTGCATCGGAAGCCGAGTCTCTATCAGAGAATTTCCGACCTTGCTGATTTCGACTCGCATCCGGCCGAGGCCACCGAAAATGTCGCCCAAGAACCGATCGATATTCTCGCTCCTGACGAGAAGCGCAAACGCGAGCGCTTCATCCCGGTAACCCGGTTTGCCCTTCTCGACCGGCTGACGAAACCTCACCTCTGGCCGCCGGGACAGGCCGCCGAAGCGCGCCGCTTCTTTCGCTATCTCGATTACTGGCGCCAGCAACAATACTTCGCGATGCTGCTGGATCTGGAGCAAACCTACGAAGCGTTTTCGCCTGACAGCGACCTGCTGATGACGCGCAGTTTCTCTGACGATGATCGCGCAGTGTTACAGCATCGTGTTTTTGAAGGCGTCGAAAGCCTTCTCGTGCGCGCCAATTATGAACGCATCGATCCGACGGATGTCGAAGTCATCCTGACCCGCGAAAGCCATTACGGCCTCGATCTCTTTGTTGATATGCAGGCTTTCGAGCGGGTAGCCATCTATTATCGCGGCGCCTCGAACCGGAAATATGAGCGGCGCCGCATCCGTAAATTCCTGCGCAAGGAAGAGTTCAACGTTCCGATCTTCCAGCGCCTTTTTCTGATGTTTAAACTGAAATCGGCGGAAGCCCGCGTCGAGGAAGTCATGCGCGAGAAGAAGCTGTCGCGCGAAGCAGCCGAAAATTGGGTCGCGCGCCGCCGGCAGCATCTGCCGCCGGGGATCAATGACAAGCACATTTATCTGAAGCTCTTCAAGAACATCCCGCGCACCGACATCGAGATGATCTTCCCCAATACCGAGGTCCGATTCCGCTCGATGGACAAGCTTCGTCTCGGCGTCACGGCCGGCGGCGGGCTCGGTATGGGTGCCGTCGGCGCAGCCGGAAAACTTGCGTTGCTTCTGAGCAATCCAATTGCCGCCATGGGAGCACTCGCGGGGCTGGGCGGCATCGCCGTCCGCCAGGCAATGGGCTTCTTCAACCAGAAGCAGCGCTATATGGTCGTGATGGCGCAGAACCTCTATTTCCACACGATGGCCGACAACCGCGGCGTCATTCTGAAGATCGCCGCACGCGGGGCGGAAGAGGACGTCAAGGAAGAGATGCTGCTCTACAGCGTCCTTGCCAAGGAGCCGGCAAGCCGCGCCGACCTGCCCTCGATCGACCTCGCGATCGAAAACTATTTGACGCATACATTCGGCGTGAAGATCGATTTCGAGATCGACGATGCGCTCGACCGACTCATCCGCGACGGCATTGTCACCGAAAAGCCGGACGGCACATTTGTCACGTTGCCACCGGCCGAAGCGGCGAAGCACATCGACGCCCAATGGGATCTGTTCCTCGACCACCTGCCCGATCCCATCAGCTCGGAAGGATATGAGTTCGAGGGCAAATCGGTCCCCAACCTTTGACGTTCCATGGCATTCAGAAAATTCGCCGCGCATTTCGATGATCGCGCGTTCGCCTACGCGACCGGTAACGCAGCCCAGGATCTCATCGAGCCGCCGCCCGACGCATTGACTGTCTTTGAGGATGGTCCCGGCCGCTGGCGCGTCGAATTCTACTTCGATCTCGAAGCAGGAGAGCGCGACCTCGCGGGCGAGTTGACCGCTCTCGTGGATTGGCCGCTGCCGCCTTTCGAAATAGAGACCGTTCCGGATTTGAACTGGGTTGCGATTTCGCAAGCCGCGCTGCCGCCGGTCCACGCCGGACGGTTCGCCGTACACGGGAGCCACGACAAAGACCGCATTGCGCACGGCCCGAACAGCATCCTCATTGATGCAGGCGAAGCGTTCGGAACCGCACACCACGCAACGACGCTCGGATGCCTTCTCGCTATCGACAGGCTCACACGTGCGCGCGCCTTCGAGAACATGCTCGACCTTGGCTGCGGTTCGGGTGTCCTGGCGATCGCAGCCGCCAAGGCCATGCCGAAGACACGCATCGCCGCCGCAGACATGGACGCGCAGTCGGTGAAGGTCGCGACCGAAAACGTCCGCCTCAACAATGTCGGCAACCGCATTGCGCTTTTCGTCGGCAACGGTCTTGGGCACCCGAAAGTTCGCGAACGCGCGCCCTTCGATTTCCTCGTGGCCAACATTCTGGCGGGACCGCTGATCCACTTGGCGCCTTCGATCGCACGCGCGGTCAATTCCGGTGGAACACTCGTGTTGTCTGGCATCCTCGTTCCCCAGGCGCCGGAGGTGATCGCAACCTACCTCGCCCACGGATTTGCGCTGAAACGCCACGATCGGATTACCGGCTGGTCGACTTTGACCTTCAAGCGGCGTTGAAATCCACGGGCCCCGCGCTTAGAACCTCCTCATGCTACAGACCTTCCAATCGTTGTCGGAGCCGGAGCGCGTCGCCGAGCGCGTGAAAGCGCTCCGCGCCTACATGGCAAAAGCGAAAATCGACGCGGTTCTCGTCCCTCGATCCGACAAACACCAGGGCGAATACGTGCCCGCGTGTGCCGAGCGGCTCAAATGGCTGACGGGATTTTCAGGCTCGGCCGGTATCGCTATCGTCACGCGGAAGGCCGCGGTGTTGATGGTCGACGGTCGCTATACCGTTCAAGCCGGCGCTGAGACCGATACGAACATCTTCGAAGTCTCGCTGCTGCCGCGCACAAAGCTTGCCGACTGGCTGATGGCAAATGTCGGCAAGAACGGAACGATCGGCTTCGATCCCTGGAACCACACCGCAGGCGAGATCAATCGCCTGAAGGCTGCGCTTGAACCCAAAGGCCTGAAGCTCAAGGCCCTCTCCAAAAATCCGATCGACGTGCTTTGGGGCAAGAACCGCCCGAAGCCGCCGCAAAACCCCGTCATCGCGCAGCCGATCGCCTTCGCCGGCAGGACAGCGGCCGACAAGATCTCCGAGCTGCAGACGCGCCTCAAGGAGGATGGCCAGAGCGCAGTCATCCTGACGCTTCCGGATTCCATCTGTTGGCTCTTCAATATTCGCGGCAGCGACGTCGCACACAATCCTGTCGTGCTTGCGTTTGCCATCGTGCCCGCGAGCGGTAAGGCCGAGCTATTCATTGCTCCGGACCGGCTTGAACCCGAGGCACGTGCCGAAGTCTCACCCGTCGCCAAGCTCGTCCCGCCCGCAAAACTCGCCGATCGCGTGAATGAACTGAAGGCCAAAGGCAAGCGCGTGCGCCTCGATCCCGAGTCCGCCGCCTATTGGTTCGAACAGAAACTCGGCGCCAAGCTGATCGCACGGGGCCAAGATCCCTGCATTATCCCGAAGGCCATCAAATCCGACGCCGAGGTCATCGGCGCCCGTGCCGCGCACGTCCGTGACGGACACGCCATCGTCCGCTTTCTTGCCTGGCTTGACGACTGGGCCTCCGACGGTACCCTCGATGAGATCACGGCAGTGCAAAAACTCGAAGAGTTCCGCCGCGACACCAACATGCTGCGTGACGTGAGCTTCCCGACGATATCGGGCTCAGGCCCCAATGGCGCCATCGTGCACTATCGCGTGACCGAAGAAACCAACCGCCGTGTCCAGCCTGGCGAGCTGTTCCTGATCGACAGCGGCGGCCAGTACCCTGACGGCACGACCGATATCACGCGAACCATCGCCGTCGGCGAACCGACGACGGACATGAAGCGCCACTTCACAGCCGTTCTCAAAGGCCATATCGCTGTCGCAACCGCCCGCTTTCCGAAAGGCACGCGCGGCATCGATCTCGACCCGTTCGCCCGACGCGCGCTCTGGCAGATCGGCGCTGACTTCGATCACGGCACCGGCCATGGCATCGGCAGCTATCTTTCGGTGCACGAAGGACCGCAATCGATCTCGCGCGCGGGCATGGCGGTCCTGCATCCGGGCATGCTGATCTCGAACGAACCTGGATATTACAAGGTCGGCGAATACGGCATCCGCATCGAGAATGTTGTGCTCGTCACGCTTCCGGAGGAGATCGACGGCGGCGACCGCGAGATGATGGCGTTCGAGACACTGACGCTCGCGCCGATCGACCGCAGGCTGATCCTTCCCGACATGCTCGACAAGAGCGAGCGCGACTGGCTCAACGGATATCACAAACACGTCTTCGAGACGCTCGCGCCGAACCTCGATCCCTCCACCCGCAATTGGCTAAAACAAGCAACGCAACCGATCTGAGTTGCTGATATCCCTGTATCGCGCGGGACAGCTTCAATCCACGTCGGCTCGTAGCTCCTTTTCTGCCCGCCAGAGAAGGAGTGACCGAATGTTTGATCTTCACGAAGTCAGCGCTGCCCCGCACCTCCCGGAACCATTGAAGTCCACCATCCGATTTTTCCGCCCTGAAAGCCTGATGGCGGTTCTCGCTCAAGCATCGGAGGGTGACGACAGTATTGAAGTCAGAATGCGCGACGGCGAGATCTTCATCGCGCTGACGGCAAGCTGATAGCAGTTGAGAGCTGCTACGACTGTCCGATGAGGGCCAGCCATTGATCCTCATCGAGAACCGTGACGCCAAGTGCCCGCGCGTTGTCCAGTTTGGAACCCGCTTCCGCCCCCGCGACCACATAGTCCGTCTTCTTCGAGACCGAGCCCGAAACTTTTGCGCCGAGCCTTTCCGCCTGAGCCTTCGCTTCATTGCGGGTCAGCTTCGTCAGCGTGCCGGTAAAAACGACGGTCTTACCTGTAACGGGCGTCTCTTTCAGTTGCGCCCGCACGTAGGGCGAGACGGTAATTTCTTTCAAGAGCGCGCCCAACTGCTCCTGATTGTGCCGCTCGGCGAAAAAATCGATCAGCGCGTCGACGACGGTCTCGCCGATGCCTTCGATATTGTCGATGTCCCGATAGGCCTCGCTGTCCTTGCCGCCTTCGATCGCCGCGTCGACGGCCGCGCGAAGCGCCTCCAATGTGCCATAGGCCTTTGCCAGGTCTTTCGCCGTAGTCTCCCCGATGTGCCGGATTCCCAACGCATAAAGAAAACGATCGAGCGACACCGTGCGGCGCGCGTCAATGGCCGCGAAGAGTTTGCGGACGGACGTTTCTTTGAAACCGCGAACTTTCGTCAACGGTTCGTCGGAAACCTTATCGCGCGCTGCGAGCGTGAAAATATCCGCCGGCGATTTGATTCGTCCGGTCCCGAAGAAGAACTCAATCTTCTCGGTTCCAAGTCCTTCGATGTCGAAAGCATTACGCGACACGAAATGCTTCAGGCGTTCTTTGACCTGCGCCGGACAGATGAGACCGCCAGTGCATCGGCGGACAACATCGACCTTGCCCGTTTCTTCCTCGGATTCGCGTACCGCGTGACTGCCACAGACCGGACAGACCGTTGGAAATTTAAACGGATGCGAGTGCGCTGGCCGCTTGTCGCGCACCACTTCCACGACCTGCGGAATGACATCCCCTGCCCGCTGCACGACGACCGTATCGCCTTCACGAATGTCCTTCCGCGCGATCTCGTCCTCGTTGTGCAGCGTCGCGTTCGAGACGACGACACCACCGACGGTCACCGGCCTCAATTTCGCGACAGGCGTCAGGGCACCCGTGCGCCCGACCTGAATGTCGATTTTCTCCAGCACCGTCGTCGCCTGCTCGGCCGCAAATTTATGCGCGATCGCCCAGCGCGGTGAGCGCGAGACAAATCCCAGCCGCTCCTGATAGTCGAGCCGGTTGACTTTATAGACGACGCCGTCGATGTCATAGCCGAGCGAC
>Ga0164243_10011760_pt1 | contig 12454 bp, 9 predicted proteins | sample OricompcompostOP_FD_108781 | JGI IMG/M metagenome (GOLD analysis project Ga0164243, IMG submission 108781) | Organic Plus compost microbial communities from Emeryville, California, USA - Original compost - Organic plus compost (OP) | ecosystem: Engineered > Solid waste > Mixed feedstock >...
AGCCGCTACAAGCTGGAGGCCGACCGGGCCGCCGAGCAGGGCAGGTACGAACGCGCCGGGGACCTGACCGAGCGCAGCGGCTTCACCCCGCTCATCGCCGAACTGCGCGACAACGTCCTGCTGCGCATCGAGGCCGACCGGCTGAAGGCGGTCCTGGACACCGCCGAGGCCGCCGTCGCCACCCTCGACGAGCACCTTGAGCTGCGCCTGCGCTCGCTGGAACTCGACCCCGGACTCGCCGCCGCCATCCGGGCGCGCCAGGACGAACTGGCCGAACTGCGCGGCCGCGAGGCCAAATGGCGGGACACGCTCGAAACCGACTTCCGCCAGCTGGAGGCGTCGCTCCGGCAGGAACTCGAGGAAGGGCTGCGGCAGCTCGACGGCCGCGCCCGGCAGATGATCGACGCAGGGGGCCGGGAGGCTCTCAAGGAGGTGCCGCGCAACCTGGAGGACGCGATCCGCGGCCTCGCCCTCGACCTGCAGAACACCCTGCACTCCGGCACCGAGCGCATCGTCGCCGGCCTCGCCAGGAGCTTCGGCGTGCACGGCGTGCACGTGCCGCGCGCGAGCCTGCTGCTCGAACGGTGGGACACGGTGTCCACCGCCCGGGAACCCGACCCGGCCGGGCCGCAGCTCGACTGGCCGGTGAAGGCGGGGGTCGTGGAGGGCGGCCTCTCCCCGGACAACATCCAGGAACAACTCCTCAAATGGGCACCCCTGGCCGCCGGAGCCGCCAAAGGCGTCAGCGGCCTCGGCGGCAGGATCGGGAGCCTGCCCAAGTACGGAAAGATCGGCCTGGCACTCGGTCTCGTCACCGCCGTCGGCGCGGCGGTCACCGCGGCCTTCACGTTCCGGCGCGCCCAGACCAAGGAGGAGCTGCGCCGGCTCGCCGACGACGCGCTGCGCCGCGCCCGCGTCACCCTGCCGCCCGCCCTGCAGGAGACGCTCGTCGACGTGATGCGCGAGGTGGAGGCCGCCGCCACCGACCGCGTCTCGGCCCGCGCCGCCGGACTCGAGGACGCGCTCGCCCGATGCGAACGCGACCGCGAGATCGCCGAGATCGAACGCGAGGCCCCCCGCGCCCAGGCCCTCGCCCAGCGCGAACGCCTCGCCGTACTCCGCACCACGATCACCGACCTCCGCCGCCGGCTCGCCACCGAGACGGCGTGATCCGGCGCACGCCGTCGCTTCGGCACCGATAACCGGGGTGGTCCGCCGGATTGGTCTGATCGCCGTCGCCGGAGCGTCCGGGGACGGCGATCAGACCGTGCGACGGATCAGGCGTCCGGCTCCAGGCCGTTGTTGTCGTGGATGTAGTCGTCCATCGACAGGTAGCCGGTGTGGTCCGCGGCCTCGATCACGTCGTCCTCGGTGTACTGACCGTCCCCCCAGGTCATCTCGGACATGAGTGCTCCCTCCTGCTGGGTTGGTGGAACCGGCGTCGAGCCGGTCGTCTTGGCGCGGTCATGAGGTGGGGCCGGGCGGTTGAGCGGCGCAGCGGTCGCGCAGGGCGGTCAGTTCGTCGACGCCCGCCTGTACGATCGCCCGTTTTTCGGCGACCTCCTCCGCCGCGGCGGCGGCCAGGCGCTCGTGTTCGGCCACGGCCTGCTGGGCGGCGCGGACCCGGGAGGCGAGCTGGTCGGAGATCTCCTGCTCGATTCGCCGGGCGGCCTCGCGCATCGCGTCGCCGATCGCGGCCGGGATCTCGGTCTGCACCTCACGCAGCACCATCTGCAGGTGGCGGGTGGCGTTCATCCGCCCGGCCTGCACCTGCCGCCGCCTCCCGCGCTCCCGGTGCAGGACCAGGCCGATACCGATGCCGGCCGCCGCGCCCACGCCGGGGGCGACGAGGTCGCCGAGCAGGGAGAAGGCGGCGATGCCGGGGCCCATCGCGACGATCGCGCGTTCGACCGCGCCGCCGACGGAGACCTCCTCCTCGGCCGTGACGACGGTGGCGGCGGGCAGGGACCGCAGCCGGTCGGGGAGCGGCGTGCCCTCGGGGACGGCGGCCACCTCGGCGTCGACCAGGCGGGCGACCTCCCCGGCGATGTCGCGCACGCCCCCGCGCATGCGGCGGTCCAGGTCCAGCCAGATGGCCTGCACCGTCGCCTCGATCTCCCGGGGGAAGTCGCGCAGGTCCTCGGGGGTGCCGGTGGCGATCCTGGCGTTGGCCTCGGTCGCCAGGTCGTTGCGGCGGCGGTCGAACTCGCGGCGCAGCGTTCGTTCGAGTTCGCCCATCCTGGTCTTGAGCCGGGACCGCCACGTCGCGTCGGCGCTCTGCACCCGCTTGAGGCGGTCCCGCCAGGCCGCCACCGCCCGTGCCGGTTCGGGGTCGTCGCGCAGCGACTCCAGCAGGGTGAGCTGGGCGGCGCGCAGGTCCTCGACCGTGGTCGCGGCGACGTGCAGGGCGTTCTCGTTCCGTACGGCGTCCGCGCGGGCGACGACCCGCTCGCGCAACCCGGCGAGCAGTTCCCGTACGCCGCTGCGGGCCCTGCGGTCCTCGGCGATGTCGGGGCGTCCGTCGGCCTCGGCCTCGACCGCCTCCTCGTACCGCAGCGCGCTCACCGGGAACCAGGGGGAGTCGGCCAGGCGCGGGGCGTGCCGGGCGAGCAGTTCGCGGTCGCGGTCGAGGATCTTCTCCCAGTCGGCGTACTTGTCGATCTGGGCGAGCGCGAACAGCACCGTCGTGGTCCGGCCGGTGATCTCGGCGAGGAAGCGCAGCTCCGACTCGGTGAACTCGCTCGATCCGTTCACCACGAACAGCAGGGCGTCGGCGCGGTCGACGACCGCGAGCGTGAGCGCGGTGTGCCCGGCGATCAGGCCGCCGACGCCCGGGGTGTCGACCAGGCACAGGCCCTCCGCGAGCAGCGGGCTCGGCAGGCCCACCTCGACCTGCCGGACCCCCCGGTGGCGCGGGGCCTGGGTCGCCGGGTCGAGCGCGCCGTACTCGCCGATCTCGTCGAACGCGATGGGCCGCCCGGTCTCGCCGCCCTCCTCGAAGACCCGGGCCGTCGGCTCGTCGGCGTACCGGACGGTGAGATGCACGTTGGTGGCCACGTCCGCGTCGACCGGGAGCAGGCCGGGGCGCTCCACGAGCGCGTTGATGAGCGAGCTCTTGCCGCGCTTCTTCTCGCCCACCACGACCACCGTGGCGACGCCCGCGCCGAGCCGCTTCCGCTCCGCACGCACCGCCCGCGCCGCGTCCTCACGCCCGAACCGCTCGGCCGCGTCCGCCACCTCGTCGAGCAGTCGGCGGACCGTGTCGGCACCGGTCATGCCGTCGTCCTCTCGCGGTCGAACCGTTCGGCCGTGTTCGCCGCCTCGGTCGGCGGGCGGTGGAGCGTGAAGATGGCCGTCATATCGCCGCGCCCTCCTTGACGTACACGATCACCTCGGGCCTGCGGAGCCAGGTGCCGCGGTCGCGGTAGCCGGCGAACATCGTCTCGGCGACGGTCAGGTGCAGCGCCGGGTCGTCGGTCGGCTGCCGTCCCACCGAGTCGTGCTCCTCGGGGTCGAACGGCCCGCCGTCGGGGATGACCACGTCCACGCCCGCCTTCGTGAGCTGCTCATTGAGCCGCTCCCACAGGGCCGGTTTGGCGTCGCGCAGCCGGTCCGCGATGTCCACGCAGATTTGGATGAACGTTACGTCCCGGGCAGGAGGCGGCTCGATCGTCGGGTCCGATGGCGTCGCGGGAGGGTGTTGCGTCGGCGCGTGCGCCGCCGTGTCCTGCGTGGTGGGAGAGATGTCCGGGGTTCGCGCCGAGGCGGGGACGTCCTGCGGCGGGTCCTGTTCCGCGGGGGCGGGGTCCCCCTCGGCGGACGTCCGGGCGAGCGCGCCGTAGTCGATGTCTGCCCACGGGTCCGCGTCGGGCTCCGGCGGGGGCGGCGGGGCCTGCTGGACGCTGCGCCGACCGTACGCCGAGCCGATCGCGAAGCCGCCCGCGAGCCCGGCGATCCCCGTGCCTATCGCCCACATGTTCATCGCAATTCCTCGATTCCGGGCCCCACCGGGGCTGACGCTCGTGTTCCTGCCGTCGCCGGGCCGGAGTTTCGGCGGTGTTTGGACGACGCGCACCGGCCCGATGTTCCGGACGTTTCGCATCTGTGCCGGCGCATCGCTCAGCGGCCTCGGTACAGCGTCGACTCGCACATCTCCCGGGCGAGCCGCGCCAGCCGTGCGGTGGCCTGCGAGAAGGACGCCTCCGCCCGTTTCAGCCGGGCGATCCGGGCGGACGTGGCGAACCGGCCCGATCCTGTGCCGAGTGCGCCACGTGTGCCGGCCGCCGCGGGCCGATCACGACCGGATCGAGCCCGCCCACCCGCTCGGCGATCGGCTGCGGCTCCTCGGGGGACGGCCGCGCCCGCCATGCCGCTCGCGCCGGTGTCGTTGAGCAGGGCCAGGACGTCGTCCTCCAGTTCGGGCGGGATGTTCGCGCCGGAGGCGACGGTCGCGCTGAGGGACGCGGCCAGCTCGGCGCGGCGCATCGCGGGCTCGGCGCGCACCCGGGTCAGGCCCGCGCGCAGCGTCGCCACCGCGGTGCGTTCCGCCGCCGTCGTGGCGTCCCAGCCGACGCGGTCCAGCGCCGCCACGGCCGCGTTCGCCCGCAGGCCGTCGGCGCCCGCCACGAACCGGTGCCGGATCGCCTCGAACAGGCCGTCCACCCCGGAGCGCCGCCACAGCGCGGCGGCGAGCGCCGACCGGCCCGCCGTACCGGCGTCGATCAGGGCCAGGCTTTCGCGCAGGCCGTACCCGCCGAGCAGCCGCCACAGCCGCCGGCGGGCCTCCGCCGAGACCGGGCAGTCCCGCCAGCCGAGCAGGTCGTCGAGCGAGGACAGCAGGTATCTGCGCTCGTTCGCCGGGGCCGCGCGGGCCAGGTCGCGCAGCCAGCGGGCGTCCTCGTCGGTGAGCCCGTCCGCCAGGGTGGCCTGCGCGAGCATGCCCACCACCGGCACCACGCCGGACAGCAGTGCGCGCAGCCGCGCCTCGTACCCCGCCGCGATCCGGGTCGCCTCCGGCCAGGGGTCGCCCTTGCCCGTGCCGAGCTCGTCGATCCGGCTCAGCACCCCGACCGCGTTCACCACCGACAGCCCCGAGCGGGACAGCGCGGCGCGGAACGCGGCCAGCGCCTCCTCGTCGCCCTTGCCGGGCAGCGGCATCACGTAGACGAGCGCGTCCGCCTGCCGCAGCGCGGCGAGCGAGTCGCCGTCCAGCCCGGTCGGCGAGTCCAGGCCGGGGGTGTCCACCACCGTGTGCCGCCCGCGCAGCACGTCGTTGCGCGTGTGCACGGTCACCGACGCGATCCGCGGGTACGGCAGGCCGAGGTCGGCCGGAATGCCGCCAGGCCCGAGCGGCAGCTCGTACGGCCCGCCGTCCCGCGGCGCGACCTCGATCCGGTCCCGCTCGGCGTGCCGGAACCAGGTGACCACCCGCGTGCACTCGGTCGCGTCGGTCGCCGCCAGCCGCCGCCCGAGCAGCACGTTCACCAGCGTCGACTTCCCGGCGTTCAGCCGCCCGCCGACCGCGATCCGCAAGGTCGGCTCCGCCAGCCGCGCCGCCACCTCCCGCACCGCCGTACGGGCCGGGCCGTCCGGAAACCGCCCCTCCACCTGCTCACACAGCCGCAGCACCAGCCCACACAGCGGCCCGCCCGCCGCCGTCACAGCGCTCCTTCCCCGACGGCCGCGCGCACCTTCGCATCCATCGCGTCGATGGCCTGGCCGAGGCGCTCCAGATGAACGTTGAGCTGCTCGACCCGCTGCGCCAGGGGCGTCTTCGCGCCGACGACGGTCGCCAGCGCGCCGAGGGTCTCGCTCGCCTGCGCGAGCGGCTCCCGCAGTTGCGGCATCGCCGTTCTCAGGTCGGCGACGTCCACGGGCGGTTCGGCGAAGGCCGCGAGCCCTTCCAGGTAGGCGGTGCAGGCGGACCGCCGATTCCTGACCTTGGTCGCCAGCCACATACCGGTCCACGAGTTGATCGGCTTGATGCGAGGCGGCGGGGGCAGTATCCGGTAGTTTTCGCGCACGGATTCGACGATCGCCTCGGCGACGGATCTGATCTCCTGGATGTGGCCGGCGGCAGCGCGTCGTCTGAGCAGGGGCCGCCACATCTCGTGCTGCTCTTCCAGCCGTTCGCGAATCAGGGCGGAGCCCGTGTACGTCTCACCGAGGCAGAAATACGCCATCTGAGTCAGGAATTGATCGAAGGTCTTCTGGGCGTCCTCGAACGCCTGCCGCAGCTGCCGGTCCTTGCTGGCCGCGTCGATGATCCCGGTGAGCGCGAGCGTGGCCAGCTGAGTCCTCGGCGAGTTGCCGAGCGCGACGCCTCTGGCGTCCGGTTGCGGCTCGTGGAAGTAGGGCACGCCGGGGAGCACCGTCACCTCGTTGCCGGTTCGCGGCAACACCGATCCGCGAGCGATCGGGCGCCCACCGGCCCGCCTCGCATGTGCGTGCCCCGCCTTCGGCTTCTCGCCCGGGTCCGTCACGTGGTCGCCGGGTCGTGCACCGGCCTGCCCGGCGCCGGTGCCCTTCGGCTCCGCCGCCTCGCCTGGATCATCCGTGTGGTCGTCGGGTCGTGCACCGTTCCGCTCGGTACCGGTGTTCTCCGGCTTCGCCGATTTACCCGGGCCGTCCATGTGGGAGCCGGGTCCTGTACCGGCCTGTCCGGTGTCCGTGTTCGTCGGCTCCGCCGATTCGGCGGAGGCCGCCTGCGGCCGAGCGGCCCATCGGAGCGCGCCTAGCGCGACGACGGCCTTCGGGTCGGCGGCCAGGCCGGGGGAGCGTCCGAGATACTGGGCGAGCAGGTCGCCGACGAGGGGGACGCGGCTTGAGCCGCCGGTGAGGTAGACGGCCGTCAGGTCGCTCGTCGACAGGCCCGCCCCGCCGAGCACGTCCTGGAATGCCAGGATCGTGTCCTGGACGTTCGCCTCAATGGCCTTGTTCAGCTCGTCGCGGGTGATGCGGATGGTCTGGTCGCCGGCGAGGATCGTCCGGGTCAGTTCGACCGACAGCAGCTCCTTGGCCTCGGTGACCTCCCGGCGCAGCAGGGCGCGGTCCCGGTCGGCGCGGGGGCCGGTGGCCTCCATGAAGTCCCGCCAGGCGTCCGCGTCGAGGGTGACGGCGTGGTCGGCGACCAGCTCGTACAGCGCGTCGTCGAAGTCCTCGCCGCCGATCCGGTCGCTGCCGCCCTGGGCCACCACGTCGAATCCCGAGGCCGTACGGCGCAGCACCGCCACGTCGAAGGTTCCGCCGCCCAGGTCGTAGACCGCGACGAGGGCCCCGATCGGGAGGTCGTCCTGATGTGCGTAGAACGCCGCCGCCGCGATCGGTTCTGGGACGAATCGGACGGAGGTCAGGTTCGCGCGTGCGGCGGCCTCGCCCAGGGCGGCGATCTGGTCTGTGTCCCACGCGACCGGATGGCTGAGCACCACCTCCTCCGGCTGCGTGCCGCCGGCTCTGTGGACCGCTTCGCCGGCGATCGTCGACAGGACCGCGGCCGCCAGGTCCTCGGCCTCCACGGCGACGCCGCCGAGCAGCAGTCGCGAGCGGTTGGCGAGTTCCCGCTTGGGGGTCCGCGCCACCCGGCCGGGAAAGGTCATCGCCCGGCTCGCCGCGCGGCGGCCGGTCAGCAGTTCGCCGTCCTCGTCCCGGTACACCAGCGACGGCAGGTACCGGCCGTTGTCGGTCTCCACGACCTCCACCCGGTCACCCGTCCGCATCGCCGCGCAGGTGAAGCATGTGCCGAAGTCGATCGCCAGGGTCCAGCCGCTCGTCGTCATGTCCAGCTCGTCATTCTCCAGGTCAGGTCCGGCCGGTGGCCGCGTCGACGGCCAGCACCGTCGAGGTGGTCCGGGTGGTGGCGGTCAGCGTGTACAGCAGGCCGTCCACGAGGATCGGCTCCGCGACGGCGGCGGTGCCGAAGTCGATCGACCAGCGGGTCGCGCCGGTGGCCGGGTCGAGGGCGCCCAGGAAGGTACGGCGCGCGCTCGTCCAGACGGCGTAGGCGGCGTCGGCGGTGACGATGGGGACGTTCCGCACGCCGCGCACCCGCCAGCGGACGCGGCCGTCGGCGGCGTCCAGGCACAGGCAGCCGGTGTCGTCGCGGACGCACACGACGCCGGGACCGGCGGCCGGGGGCCGCGGGGTCCGGGTGAACATCGCGGTGCGCCAGAGGAGGCGGCCGGTGTGCGGGTCGTGCGCGGTCACGGCGGTGTCCCCGGCCGTGACGATCGCCTCGTCGGCCAGGATCGGCGGGCCCGCCGACGCGGTCTCCCACAGCGGCTCGCCGGTCCCCGCGTCCAGGGCGTACAGTTTGCCGCCGCCGCTGCCGTACAGCACGCCGCCGAGCACGGCGGGGGCGGTCCGGGCCGGGCGGCGGGAGCGCCACAGCACCTCGCCGGTCTTGGCGTCGAGCGCGGTCACCTCCGACCCCTCCGCCGCGTACACGACCCCGTCGCCGGGGGCGGCGATGCCGTGCACGGCCGTCGAACGCCGCCAGCGCGCGGTCCCGTTCGCCGCGTCGAGCGCCACCAGCCGGGCGGCGTCGTGCACGTAGACGTGCTCGCGGGCGGGCACCACGGTCCCGGCGGCGCGGTGCGCCCAGCGCGCCGTGCCGCTCGCCGCGTCGACCGCGTACAGGGCGTCGCCCGCCCGGCCGTACAGGACGTCGCCGCCGAGCAGGAGCCGGTCGAGCAACGGGGTGGGGCCGCTGCTCCAGGTGGGCAGGCCGGTCGCGGCGTCGTACTCGGTGATCCGGGTGCCGCCGACGTAGACCGCGCCCGGCCGCCCGGTGATCACGCGTCCGCCCGCGCCGTGCGTCGCCCGCCAGGGGAGCGCCGGGCGGGACGGGCGCGCGGGCTCGACGGGCGCCCGGCCGACCTGCCACGACGTCAGCGCCGTCCTCGGCCCGGGCCGCGGCGCCGGTGCCGGGGCGCCGCCCAGCAGCGTGCCGAGCGCCACCGCGCACTGCGGGTCGTCGTGCACCGCCGGGGCGACGCCGAGGGTGTCCTCGACGAGGTAGGCGAGGCGGGGCACCCGGCCGGAGCCGCCGGTGAGCAGGACGGCGGACAGGTCCGCCGGCGTGAGCCGCGCCTGTTCGACGGTGACGAGCAACTCCGCGACCGCACGCGCCAGGAGGTTCTCGATCCTGGCCTCGAACGCGGCACGGGTGATCCGGATCGGGGCGGCGAAGCCCTCCGGCAGCACGCGATGCTCCTGACGGTCCGACAGCGCGTGCTTCGCCGCGGTCACGTCGTCGCGGAGCCGGGCGCGGGCGCGGGCCCAGCGCAGCGAGTCGCCGGTCATCAGCGCGTCCCAGGCCCGCGGGTTCGCGGCGGCGGCCTCCTCCTCGACCAGGGCGAGCAGCGCCTCGTCCAGGTCGGGGCCGCCGAGGTGCGGGTCGCCGCCCGGCGGCCCGGCCAGCTCGAACCCCGCCTCGGTACGGCGCAGCACCGCCGTGTCGAGCGTGCCGCCGAAATCGAGCACGGCCAGCTGCCCGCCGACGGGGACGGCGTCGATCATGTGCCGGGCGGCGGCGACCGGATCGGGCACGAAACGCGGCCGGACCAGCCCCGCCCGCCGCGCCGCCTGGGCGAGCAGCCCTCGTTCGCTCTCGCCCCACGCGGCCGGATGGGTCATCACCACCGCGTCCGGCGCCCGGCCCCGGCGTCGCCGTACCGCCTCGCCGCTCGCCTTGGCCAGCACGGTCGCGACCAGGTCGACGACGGACACGTCGCGATGCCCCAGCCGCACGTACGGCGCGCCGAGCAGGGCGCGTTTCGGCGCGGGCTCGGCGCACTCGGGGCGGACGGCGGCCCGCGCGACGGCGGCGCGGCCCGCGGTGAGCCGGCCGTCCTCGGACAGGCAGACCAGCGACGGCAGGTGGCGGCCGTCCTCGACGGGCACGACGGCCGCCTGCCCCGCGTCGGCGGCGGCGGCCGTGGTGAAGCAGGTGCCGAAGTCGATGGCGAGCGTCCACCCGGCCACGCGCGCCCCCTTCCCTCCTCGTCCGTCCCGTTGGACGACGCCGACCGGCCCGATGTTCCCGCTCATCCCGCGTCTCCGGGATCGGCGTCGCCGAAGCCGGGCGCGTCGTGGCCGTCGGGATCTCCTAAGTCCAGGTCGGCGACCACATGATCGGCGAGATCGCCGGCGTCGTCGTGCGCGGCGGCCTCGCCGAACGCCATGGCCGCGGTGAGGCCGCCCAGCCCGAGCGTGCCCGCGAGCACCGCCGGCCCGGCCGCGCCGCGATCCGGCGACGGCCGCCGCAGCAGGGAGCCGGGATGCGGCACCGAGATCCACGCGTCCGCCTCGAACCCCTTGGCGGGGATCGACACCCGCACCCGCCGGTACGGCTCGGCCCGCCCCGGCACCTCGTGCCGCAGGTCCCGGTAGAGGTCGTCGGTCAGCGCCACCGCCAGATCGCGATCCGGCCGGGCGGCCAGCGCGTCGCGCAACGGCCGCGCGTCCACGAGCCGGGACACCGCCACCACCACCGCGCCGACGTACCCGTTCTCCGCGATCCGCACCGTGCCCTGGCCGAGCGCGGCGCGCAGCCGCATCCGGTCGCCCGGCCAGTCCAGCGTGTTGCCGCGGCGCAGCCCGTCCGCCAGCCCTTCCAGCAGGCGGGGGACCGCCCGCGCCTCGTCGATGCCCGCGGGGAACACGACGAGCGCGCCGTCGCCGCTCGGCTGCACCTCGCACCGGCGCACGTCCACCCCGGCCCACCGGCAGGCCGCCTCCGTCAGCCCGCGCAACCGGCTCTGCACCGCGACCTGCTCCTGCGGCGTGCGCACGCTGTAGGCCTCGGTGTCCATGCGCAGGCACAGCCGGCGGACGGCGGCGGGGAACGCATGCCGCGAGCTCACGCCCGCGCCCGGGACGCGCTCGCGCCAATTGGATCGATCCACCGGCTCCCTGCCTTCCCCGGCGCACCGTTCGGGGCCGGTGCGGGGAGCAGATTAGTCAGCGGCCGGGCCGTACGGAATACCGCCGGTGGGTTCGCAACCGGGATGTTTCCGATGGCCGGGCGGGTCATGTGACCTTCAGCAACGCGCCGAGCGCCTGGCGGCCCCGGGAGAGCTGCGACTTGACGGTGTCCAATGGAATCTCGCGGATCTCGGCGATCTCCTGGTAGGACAATCCGCAGAACTCGCGCAGCACGATCGCCGCCCGGAACTGCGGGGCGAGCTGCGACATGGCCCAGTCGACGGCCATGCGGTCGCTCACCGTCTCCTCCGGGGACGGCGCGCCGTCGCCGCGGACGAGCGGCTCGCCGGACGGCGCGGGCCGCCGCGACCTGCGGCGGACCTCGTCGATCGCGGCGTTGGTGGCGACCCGGTACAGCCAGGTGCCGATGTGGGCCCGGCCCTCGAAGTCGCCGATGCTCCGCCACGCGGCGATCAGCGCCTCTTGCAGGGCGTCCCTGGCGTCCTGCTCGTTGCAGGTGACGCGCAGGCAGATCGCGTACATCCGCCGCTGGTGGCGGTGGACCAGCTCGTCGAAGGCCGAGCGGCCGCCGCACGCGCTGCGGATCGCCAGGGCCTCGTCCGAGCGCGCGTGACAGGTGAGCGGTTCAGCGAGCATGCGCGGCCAAGGGGTCGGTCATGGCGCGGATCGTATGAACGCCCCTGGCCGTACTTCGTCGTATTTTGGCGGGATTGGCGGGTGAGATGCGGCGCGATTCGCGAGAGGCGGGACGACTCGGAGGCTCCGTGCTCGCCGGGCCCGCTCCTGGCCACGGACGCGCTCGCCGGGCCCGCTCCTGGCCGCGGACGCGCTCGGCGGGCCGCGACCGCCCGCAACATCGCCGAGTCCGCCACCCTGCTCCGGGTCGGCTTCGCATGCTCAACCACGCCGCGGCCGTGACGGGGGCCACCGATCCCGGCCACGCCGCCGCGCTCGGCGCGGAGACGTCCCGGGCGATGTCCGCGTTCTTCCTCGAAATGCACGGCTACGGATACGCCGTCGCCCAGATATTCTTCGGCCTCTGGCTGCCGCCGCTGGGATATCCGGTCCTGGTGTCCGGATATTTCCCCCGCTGGTTGGGGGTGCTCCTCATGGTCGGCTGCGCGGGCTACCTCGCGGGAATTCCCTTCACCTGCGTCATTCCCGGCGCCGACATTTGGGCCACGATCGTCACCCTGCCTGCCCTCGTCGCCGAGCTGAGCCTCATCGGCTGGCTGCTGATCAAGGGCGTGCGATCCCCGCGGGACGCCGGCGACCCCGTGCCCGTCGCCGCACCCTGACCGGGCGGCCCCTGTCCCGGCTAGCGGAGAGGGAAGACGTGCACCCGGTCCCAGCGCTGGGAGGTGACGACCCGCGCCGTCGCCGCCCGCTGGTCGTACACCACCGACCAGCGGGTGTGCCGCTGCGCGACGCGGCGCAGCGTCGCGAACGCGCTCTCGACGCCGGTCACCTTCGCCTCGGTGAGGGCGCGGTACCGGGCGTCGGCCAGCCG
>Ga0164243_10011761_pt1 | contig 12453 bp, 13 predicted proteins | sample OricompcompostOP_FD_108781 | JGI IMG/M metagenome (GOLD analysis project Ga0164243, IMG submission 108781) | Organic Plus compost microbial communities from Emeryville, California, USA - Original compost - Organic plus compost (OP) | ecosystem: Engineered > Solid waste > Mixed feedstock >...
ATCAGCACCAGTTTGCCCAGGCGATCGGCATGTGCGATGGCGAACGCCAGCGCGAGCGTGCCGCCATAGCCGTTTCCCATCAGCACATTGTCGCGCGCGATCCCGAACTCGTCAAAAGCGCGCTGCACGAAGGACACCGCGTCATTCATCGATGCGCCAACCGGCTGCGAGCCGTGGAAGCCCGGCAGGTTGATCAGCGTGACGCGGAATGTCGACGCAAGTTGGGGAAGCACCGGGTCAAAGGCATGCCGGTCGGTCAGCAACGAATGCAGAATAACGATATCCGGGCCATTGCCGGTACGTGCGGCCGTAATGCGGCCGTCGACGCTGTGCAGGCTGCCGATCGACATGCCGCCTTGTCCTCCCGACAGGAGCAGCCTATCTCCCTGTCAGCCGAGCGCAAGAGTTGACGGAAATTGCGCGGACCGGAGGCCGGTCCGCGCAATTTCAAGTCATGCAAGCCGAACGTGACAAGTCGATTACTTGCGCCGGCTGCTGCGCCGCATTGCAGTCTTCTTGCTGGCGGCGGCGCGGCGAACTTTCGGTGCCGTGCGCCGGCGGGTGCTTGCTGTGCCGCGGCGGCGCGCTGCCGGGCGGCGGGCGGTGGTCCGCATTTTCTTCCGCAGCGCGTCGAGCAGATGCGCTGTGTCGAAGGTGCTCAGAAAGCTGCTGACGGCATCATTGACCTGCTTGCTGCCGGAACGGACATAGCCGCCGACGGCACGCTGCGCCTCATTCAGCGATTGTCTGATGCCGGAACCGCGGCTTGATGCAGATCGTCCGCCGATACGGCGTCGTGAGCGCTTAGCCATGTCTTGATCTCCCTCGCTATCGAGGCAGGCGAGGCATGAAGCGTGAACTCAAGAAACGTCTCACCTGCGTCAGCCATAACGCGCATGTAATGATTTAGTCCCCGATTGCGGCGCAAATTCGCAGGTTGATGAAGTGCGTATCGGGGCGGCCGGCTGTTCTGGCCGGAGGGTTAGCAGCACGCTGACACCTTCCGTGACCGTTCAAAAAACGGCCATCTATTCAGTGCATTAGAATGCATTCTTGCAGGCTTCACGACTCTGTGGATTGATCTGCACGATCATACGTTTGACGCTTGCGAGTGGAACCCGGCGATATCCGGAGCATTGAGGGAATGTCGCTCCGCACATTCCGCCATGATTGGAGGCCGCATGCAGCCCGCAACATCTCTGCGGAGGCAGGATGCCAACGGACATCAGGGACATTTCATGCCAGGCAGCAGGCGTGCAGCGCGCGAGCACTGGCTGAATGCATTTCGCGTGGTGCGCGACGAAACCGAGGCGCGCGCCGCACGCCTGTCGCCGGAAGATCAGGCTGTGCAATCCATGCCCGACGCAAGCCCCGCCAAGTGGCACCGCGCGCATGTCACCTGGTTCTTCGAGACCTTCCTGCTCGTGCCGCATGCGCCTGGCTACAGGATCTATGACGAACGCTTCCCATTCCTGTTCAACTCCTATTATGTGGCGGCCGGGCCGCGGCATGCGCGGCCGAAGCGCGGTCTGCTCACGCGCCCGAGCGCGGAAGACGTTGCCGCGTATCGCGCGCATGTCGACGCGGCGGTGATGCGTCTGATCGAGACCGCCGACGAGGCGACCTGCGCCAGGATTATTCCGATCATCGAAATCGGCCTGCATCACGAGCAGCAACATCAGGAATTGCTGCTGACCGATATCCTGCATGCCTTTGCCCAGAACCCGACCTGTCCGGCTTATGATCCGGACTGGAGCATGCCCTCCGGCCAGCCGGGACGCGATGCATTCGCCGATCTGCCGTCGGGCCTTCACACGATCGGTCATGAGGGCGAGGGATTCCATTACGATAATGAAAGACCTGCGCATTCGGCATGGCTGCAAGCGGCGCGGATCGAGCGGCATCTGGTGAGCAACATGCTGTGGCTCGAATTTATCGCCGATGGCGGCTACACGACCCCGTCGCTCTGGCTTTCCGATGGCTGGGCTCAGCTCGAGGCGGAAGGCTGGAACGCTCCGGGGTATTGGCAGCAGCGCGACGGGCAGTGGTGCGCGATGACGCTCGGAGGTCTGCAGCCGCTCGATCTGGCCGCGCCAGTCTGTCACATCAGCTATTACGAAGCTGATGCGTTTGCCCGCTGGGCCGGCAAGCAACTGCCCACCGAGGCGGAATGGGAGGTGGCGGCGCGGGCGGGCGTGATCGACGACGCGTTCGGCATCGTCTGGCAATGGACCCGCAGCGCCTATTCGGCTTATCCGGGCTATCGAGCCCCCGAGGGCGCAATCGGCGAGTACAACGGCAAGTTCATGGTCAACCAGATGGTGCTGCGCGGCTCGTCCTTCGCGACTCCTAAGGGCCACGCGCGCGCGACCTACCGCAACTACTTCTATCCGCAGGCACGCTGGCAATTCTCGGGGGTGCGGCTGGTCGACTACACATAAAAAAGAGAGTTCGCGATGGTTGCGTTGCAAAAACCGCGATTGTTGTTCGAAGCGCAGACCCCTGAAATAGCGGCCTTTGCCGCGGATGCACTGGCGGGCCTGAGCGCGACGCCAAAGCGCATTCTGGCGAAATATTTCTATGATCACGAGGGATCGCGTCTGTTCGAGGAAATCACGCGGCAGCCGGAATACTATCCGACCCGTTGCGAGATCGAGATCCTGCGGACGCATGCCGCCGATATGGCCAGCTTCATCCCGGACGACGCGGTATTGATCGAATTCGGCAGCGGCTCTGCGACCAAGGCCAAGATTCTGCTGGAAGCCGCGGCCTCCAAGCTTGCTGCCTATATTCCAGTCGACATCTCGCGGGAATTTCTGGAGCAGGAGGCGTCGGAATTGCGCCGGGCCTTTCCGGATTTGATCGTTGCGCCGGTGGCCGCCGACATCATGCATCCGTTCGAGCTTCCCGCCGTCGCCGACCGCAAACCTCGCGCCGGGTTCTTTCCGGGCTCGACCATCGGCAACCTGGAACCGCATGACGCGGCCGCGTTCCTGCGCAATGCCGGAGCTTTGCTTGGGCCGAACTCCCTGCTGATCGTCGGTGTCGATCTCGTCAAGGATGCCGAGATTCTCAATGCGGCCTACAATGACAAGGCCGGTGTCACGGAAGCCTTCAACCTCAACTTGCTCACGCGGATGAATCGGGAACTGGCCGCTGATTTCAAGCCTGAGACTTTCGAGCACCACGCCTTCTACAATCGCGAGCGGCGGCGCATCGAGATGCATCTCGCCTCATTGAAGCGGCAGAAAGTGAAAGTGGCCGGACAGGTCATCTATTTCCGCGCCGGCGACACCATCCATACAGAGAACAGCTACAAATACACGCTCGGCTCGTTCAGTGCGCTGGCGCGTGGTTCGCGGTGGACGCCGGTCGCGACATGGACGGACAGTCAGAACCTGTTCTCGGTTCATGCACTGATCCACAGATAGCCTGGCGTCTAGGCCCTGCCGAGGCCGGTCTGTTTTTCCGCCGCCACCTGCCGCAGCGCCTCGCGGCTCAGCCGCGCGGTCAGCAGGAAATGCTCGTTGAGCAGATGAACGGCTTTCTCCGCGTCGCGCGCGACCGTTGCTTCCATGATCATGCGGTGCTCGTCGTTGCGGCGGCGCGTTCCCGCCTGAGGGGCGATCCGGGAGAGATGGCGGTAGCGGTCGGCAAGCCCGAAGAGCTGGGTGCAGAAGCCCGTCAGCCAGCGCGAGCCGCAGGCTTCGATCAGTTGCAGATGAAAGGCGGCATGCGCCGCGTCCCAGGCCGGGTCGATGTCCGGCGGCGACCCGTCGAGGCGCGCTTCGACGCGCGAGAGTCGATGATAGGCCAGCAGCACATTCTCTTCCCAGGCGGCGTCGCCATGCGCGATCGATTCCCGCAGCGCCTTCTCGTTCGCCCAGAGCCGTGCCTTGGTCAGTTCGTCGAGGTCGGCCTCGGTCGCCGGCGCCACCGAGAAGCCGCGCAGATCGCTTTGTTGCACCAGGCCATCGCGCAGCAGGCGATTGAGCGCCTCGCGGATCGGGGAAAGGCCGGTGCCGAAGCGCTCCGCCAGCTGGCGAACGCGCAATCTTTCGCCGGGCGCAAATTCCCCCGTGATCACGGCGCGCCGCAGCGCGTCGAAGACCGCCGAGGTGAGGGTCTCGCCTTGCCTTTGTCCGAGATCGATCAGGGTCACCGCCGCTGGTCCCGCTTTCTATGGATGTTCGATCAAATACCACAATCACGGCCGATGTTCGAACAAATGTTGACAGTCCGGAATGACGCGGCTTTAGTCGCCCCGTAATCAGAGCCGCCGGCCGTCTTTCAGGGACCGGCCGCTGCCGCAGCGGAGACAATCGGAATAATGAGTGACGTGAAGGATGTGGTGGCCGCGGGGGCCCGTGTGCACCGCCTGAGTGCGGATTTCCGCTGGCCCGGCGGAAAGAAAGTGGCCGTTGTGCTCAATATCGCCTTCGAAGGCTGGTCCGACGGCAAGGCGCCGGGGCTCGGCCCGATGGGCAACCCGCTGCCGGCCGGCACCTTCGATACCAACGCCCTCATGTGGGGCCATTACGGAGCCGTGCGCGGCATCGAGCGGCTGCTCGATGTGATGAAGCGCGCCGGCACCAGGGCCAGCGTGATGACCAGCGGCGTGTTCGGCGAACGCGTCCCGCACATCGTCAAGCGCATCGCCGACGAAGGCCATGAAATCGTGGCGCATGGCTACGGGCAGGAGATCATCCCCGCCAAGCTCACGCCCGACGAAGACAAGGCCAACATCCAGCGAACGACCGATCTCCTGACCCAGGCTTCGGGGGTGCGACCGCGCGGCTGGATCAGTCCGCGCGGCACCCCCGCCGCAACGACCGCGAAATTGCTGCTCGACGCCGGCTACGCCTGGCAGGGCGACGTCTTTGACGACGACAAACCGTATGTGCAGGATTTCGGTTCCGGCAAGCTGGTCGCCATCCCGCTCACCATGGAAATCAACGATCTGCCGCATGCCATGCGCTTCGGCCGCTCGCCGCGGCAATTCGTCGAGCTCTATGAGGACTTCGTCGCACATGCCGTGCAGAACGACGAGGCGATCATGATCGACGTGACCGCACACACCCATTGCTATGGCCGCCCTTATGGCGCCTGGGCGTTCGAGGAGATCGCGCGCAAGGCGAAGGCCGACGGCAAGCTGTGGGTCGCAACCCGCAGCGAGATTGCCGATCACGTTCTCTCGGTTCTCTGACATCAGACAAGCATCAGGATCGACAAAATGAAAATCGTCGGATTTGAAGCGGATAACGCACTCCATCTTGGCATCGTGCAGGGCGACAGCGTGGTCGACCTGCAGGCAGTCGATCCGAAGGTTCCGGGAGATCTCGCCGAGGTGCTCAGGAGCACGAATGGCGATCTGTCTACGCTCGCCGATCTTGCGAAGAAGGCACCCGCCTCCGCGCATCGCCCGCTCGCCGGCATCAAGTATGCGCTGCCGGTGGCGAAGCCGGGCAAAATCATCTGCCTCGGCCTGAACTACATGGATCACGTCAAGGAAGGCAAATACGCCGACAACATCCCGAAATTTCCGACCATCTTCTTCCGCGTGCTGACCTCGCTCGCCGCGCACAAGCAGCCGCTGATCCGCCCGCTCGCGTCGGAGACCTTCGATTATGAGGCGGAATTGGTGGCGGTGATCGGCAAGCGCGCCAAGCACGTGAAGAAGGAAAATGCGGCCTCCGTTATCGCCGGTTGGTCCTGTTTCAACGAGGGCTCGATCCGTGAATTCCAGCGCCGCACGACGCAGTGGGACATGGGCAAGAATTTCGACCAGACCGGCGGCTTCGGGCCCTGGATGGTGACGGCCGATGAAGTGCCGGCGCTCGGCAAGGGACTGAAGATCGAAAGCCGCCTCAACGGCAATGTCATGCAATCGGACAACACCGACAACATGATGTTCCCAGTCGCCGAGACAATCGCGGATATCACGCAGTGCATGACGCTGGAACCCGGCGACATCCTCGTCACCGGTACCCCGTCCGGCGTCGGGCACGCGCGCAAGCCGCCGGCCTGGATGCGCGACGGCGACACGATCGAGATTGAGATCGAAGGCGTCGGCCTGCTCAGCAATCCGATCGTGGACGAGAAAATCTGAGCGATGCCGCAACGGGCGCGCCTGCTGTTTCTGACGCTCGTCGCGGTTTTTACGGCGGCGTCCGCGTCAGCACAGCAGCAGCCCTTGCGGATCGGCATGGGCAATGGAATTGCTTTCCTGCCGATCTATGTCGCGACCGAGCTGAAACTGTTCGAAAAGCACGCCAAGGCGGAGGGGCTGGCGGTGAAGCCAGTCTTCCGCCGTGTCGCCAACTCGGCGGCAATGCAAGAGGCCTTGCTGTCGGGAGCGGTAGACGTTGCGCCATTCGGCGTTTCTGGTTTTCTGCTGACACGAGAAAAAACCAGGGCGACGCCGCAGGAAACGGTAGCCCTGTCCGGTCTCACCACGATGCCGCTGGTGCTGGTGAGCAATCGCGCGGACGTGAAATCGCTCGCCGATTTCAAGCCGAAGGACCGCATCAGCATGCCGTTATTGTCCGCGCCGCAGATGTATTTTCTGCGGATGCAATCGGAAAAATCATTCGGCGGCGAGGCGGACAAACTGAGCGGACAGGTGATCGCTCTGCCGCATGCGCAGGCCGTCGAGGCGCTGGAGGAAAGACGCGATGGCGTTGCCGCCCATTTCGCCTCGCCGCCCTTCAGCGAGATGCTTCTGAAGGACAGGAAATTCCGCAAGGTGCTGTCGTCGACGGACGTGATCGGCGGCAAGGCGTCGTTTCTGGTGCTGGCGGCCACAAAGCGGAGCCTCGCGGCGCGACCGAAGCTTGGACAGGCGATCATCAAGGCCCTCGACGAGGCGGCCGAGATCATCCGCAAGGAGCCGCGCAAGGCGGCGCAGATTTTCCTGAAATTCGAACCCTCCCGCAGCCTCGACGTGAAAACGCTGGAAGCGGTTCTGCACGACCTGAAGGACGATTTCGGCAGTGAAGTGCATGGCATCGAGGCCTATGCCGGTTTCATGGGACGTCATGGAAAACTGAAGGAGCCGCCGAAAAGCTGGAAGGATGTGGTAATCCCGCAGCTTGCCGCGATGCCCGGGTCCTGACTCCATGCCGAATGTCGATGCCGCAAAGCTCGAGAATTTTGTTGCCGATATCTTTATCCGCGTCGGCTGTTCGGCGGCGGAGGGCACTCGCATCGGCAAATATCTGGTCGGCGCCAATCTGACCGGCCACGACAGCCACGGCGTCGCCCGCGTGCCGCGCTACGTAAGATGGAAACAGGACGGCTTGCTGATCGCCGATCAAGTCGTGAAGCGCGTGGTCGACACGCCGGCATTGGCTATTCTCGACGGGCAATTCGGCTTCGGCCAGACGATCGCACCGCAGGCCGTCGAGATAGGCGTCGAGAAGTGCAGGGACGCGGGACTGGCAGCGGTGGGTTTGCGCCATTCCGGTCATGTCGGTCGCGTCGGGGAATGGGCGGAGATGGCGGCGAAGGCCGGTGTGGTCTCGATCCATTTCGTCAATGTGGCGGGCAGCGTGCTGGTGGCGCCGTTCGGCGGCACCGAGCGGCGTTTCTCCACCGCGCCTGTCTGTATCGGCATTCCGCGGTGCGGACAGGAACCGGTTATTCTGGATTTTGCAACCTCGCTCGTCGCCGAGGGCAAGGCGCTGGTCGCGAGTCTGGGCGGCAAGCCGTTGCCGGACGATGCGCTGATCGGCCCGGATGGCCGCGTGAGCGGCGATCCAAAACTCCTGTACGGCGACTACGGCACGAGCCTTGCCCGCGACAATACCAAAGGAGCAGGCGCGATCCGAGCGTTTGGCGAGCACAAGGGATCGGGGCTTGCACTGATGTGCGAATTGCTGGGCGGCGCCTTGACCGGCAACGGCGCGTCGCGTCTCGAAACGCGCTGGTCGCAGGGCATGTTCTCGATCTACGTCGATCCGGCGAAAGCCGACCCGGAGCAGTTCTTCCCGGCGGAAGTCACGCGCTTTCTGGACTTCGTGAAAAGTGCAAAGCCGGCCAGGGCCGGCGAGCCGGTTCTCATACCCGGCGAGCCGGAATCGCGCATGCGCAAATCACGGCGCGAGAACGGCATTCCGCTTTCGGATGACACATTGCTGGCATTGACGGCGACGGCAAAAGCCGTCGGCCTCGATCAGCCGATGATGTGACAAAGATCCCGACAAGTCATATGACAGAAGAGGGTTCATGTGACAGAACGAAAATGTCTTTGGGGAAACGGTTCACCTTGGGAGTGGGACAAATGAAGTTGAGATCATTCTTTCTTCTTGCCGCCGCGGCGCTGGGATTTGCGAGCCTTGGCCTCGGTCCGGCCGCCGCGCAGGACTGGCCGGCGCGGACGGTGAAGTTTCTGGTGCCCTATGGTCCCGGCGGCGGCACCGATATCGTCTCGCGCATCATCGCGCAGCAGCTGCAGGAATCTCTGGGTCAGACGTTTGTGGTCGAGAACAAGCCAGGCGCCGGTTCGACGCTCGGCGCCGACACGGTCGCGAAATCCGACAAGGATGGCTACACGGTGCTGGTGCTCAGCAATGCCCATGCGGTTGCGGGCGCGCTTTACAAGAAGCTGCCGTACGATTCAGTAAAAGACTTTCAGATGATTTCGCAGATCGGAACGGTACCGCTCGTTCTGGTCACGGCACCGTCCTTCCCGCCCAAGGATGTGAAGGAGCTGCTGGCGACCTTCAAGAAGGATCCCGGCAAGTACAATTACGGTGCGGCGGGCGGCGTCGGCACCACGCAGCATTTCGCCGGCGAGCTGTTTCGCCTGCTTGCGAATGTCGATATCAAGCACATTCCCTTCAAGACCACTCCGAATGTGATCACATCGATGCTGCAGAACGACGTGCAGCTGACATTCGAATTGCTGCCGGCGGTGCGCGGTCAGGTGGAAGGCGGTCAGCTCAGGGCACTGGCGGTGACATCGCCGACGCGCAACCCGGCCTGGCCGAATGTGCCGACGCTCGCCGAGGCGGGGGTGCCCGGCTACAACGTGACGAGCTGGTACGGCCTTGCGGTGCCCGCCGGCACACCCAAGCCGGTGGTCGACAAGTTCACCAAGGCGGTGCATCAGGTGCTGGCCAAGGATGAGGTCAAGCAGGCAATTGCGAAGACCGGCATCCTGGTGCAGACCTCAAGCAACGAAGAGCTTGCCAAGCACGTCGCCTCCGAGGTCGCGAAATGGAGCGATCTCATGAAAAAGGCCGGGATCGAACAGCAATAGTCGGCGTTGAAGTAAATCGCGGGCTGACGGAGATGTTATCGGCTTCGCCAGCCCGCACGCGTTTCAGGCAGATGACGGCCGGTCAGGCTGTAACGCTTTCGCAAGACAGGATGTGGAGAGGTGTCGAAAATGCCGAATGTGATTACGATCTGCGGTTCGCTACGCAAGGGCTCATTCAACAGGATGCTGGAAAAGGCTCTGCCCTCGCTGGCGCCCGCGGGTATGACGGTTTCGCCGGCACCTTCGTTCGCGGACTTTCCGCTCTACAATGCCGACATTCAGAACGAGAAGGGCTTTCCCGCACCGGTCACCGCGCTGGCTGACGCCATTCGTGCCGCCGATGGCGTGATCTTTGTCACCCCCGAATACAATTTCTCGCTTCCGGGCGGTCTCAAGAATGCGCTCGACTGGGTGTCGCGGCTGAAGGACCAGCCTTTTGTTGGCAAGCCCATTGCGATCCAGTCGGCGTCGCCCGGGCCGGTCGGCGGCGCCCGCATGCAATACGACCTGCGCAAAATGATGGTTTTTCTCGATGCATTGACGATGAACAAGCCGGAGATTTTCGTCAGCAATTGTGTATCGAAATTCGACGACAAGACCCGTGAATTGACCGATCAGACGACACGCGATTTCGTCAAGCAGCAGCTCGAGAATTTCGCGGCATTCATTGCACGTCACGGAAAGAAATAGCGGTCCTTGAGGGGAGGGATTTGTGCCCGATCTGAACATCGTCACCATCTGCGGCAGCCTGCGCAAGAATTCGTACAATGCCGCGCTGATCAAGCTGCTACCGTCGGTCGCGCCGGACAGCTTCAACTTCACGCCGGCGCCGCCTTTCGACGGCATCCCGCATTACAACTCCGATCTGCAGAACGAGAAGGGGTTTCCGGCGGAGGTGACGGCCTGGGCAGACGCCATACGCGCGGCCGACGGAATCATCATCGCATCGCCGGAATACAACTGGACGATCCCGGGAACGCTGAAAAACGCGATCGACTGGGTGTCTCGCATGAAGGACCAACCGTTCAAGGGCAAGCCGGTGGCGTTGCAATCGGCCTCGATCGCGCTGCTCGGCGGCTCGCGCATGCAATATCACCTGCGCCAATGCCTCGTGTCGATCGATGCGCTGGTGATGGGCCGCCCGGAAGTGATCGTCACCTTCGCGCCAACGAAATTCGACGACAAGACGCTGGAGCTAAAGGACCAGCCGACGCTCGATGTGATCAGGCAGCAGCTCGCCGCCTTCGAGCCGTTTGTGCGCAAGATCAGCGGGAAATGAGACACGGCATGCGCGAGCTTGACCCGCGCATCCGGCGCCTGGAAAATCCTGCGGGATAGATTGCCGGGCCAAGCCCCGGCAATGATGCACTAGGCGAGCGGCTTCCCCTCAAGCCAAGCCTTCCCGCGCGCATACAGCGCCTCGACCTCCGGGCCGTCCAGCCCCGGCATATCTTTTTTCACATTGTAGCCGATGCGCGCCTGCATATAGGCGAGGTGCCGATAGCCCTCCGGAAACTGCATCAAAAGGTTCTGATCGAGCTTGAGCGTGGCCGCGGGATCGAGGGGATCGAGCCGATCCTTCTCGTAGATTGGCTGGCGCAGCACGATGCCCCAGCGCCCGTCCTTCTTATCGAGAAAATCATAGAAGCGGCCGGTGCAGACGACGTCGCAGATCACGCCCTCGACGGTGCCGCGCTGCGAGATGGTCATCTTGGTCTGCGCGATGGCACGGTGGCCAGCGATATCGATCGACATGCCGCCGAGGAAATGCAGGATGCGCACGCCCTTGTCGTAGCCTTCCTGACTGACCTTGATGAATTCGTCGGCCGTACCTTGGAACCAGGTGGCCATCATCCTGCCTTCGCCGCTCCAGACGGTGCGGAAACGCTCCCACATGCGGGCATCGCGCCAGACCGCCCAGTTTTCGATGACGTCGCGGATTGCGAGACGGTCCAGGGTTTCGCTGTTCATGGGCACGCTTTCATCCTGTCTTGAGCCATGCATTAATCAGCCGTCTTTCTAAACAACGAGACACGCATGACAAGGGCGGAGACGAAGAGGCTGGCCGGCAAGAGCGCGATCGTGACCGGCGGCGCCAGAGGGATCGGGCGGCATTATTCGGAGGCGCTGGCGGCGGCCGGTGCCGACGTCATGGTAGCGGACATTGCCGACGGCGCCGTCCTGGCCGGTGAGATCGCGGGCAAGCACGGTGTTCGCATAGCGAACCACGTTTTTGATATCAGCGACGAGGCGCAGGTGCAGGCGCTGATTGCAAGAACCGTTTCGGACTTCGGCAGGATCGACATCATCGTCAACAACGCCGCCGTCTATTCCACCTTGCCGCCGGTGAAGTGCACCGACATTGACGTCGCGCTCTGGGACAAGGTGATGGCCGTGAATGTGCGCGGCCCGTTCCTCATGGTGAAGCATGCGGCGCCGCACATGATGGCGAGGAAGAGTGGCAAGATCATCAATATTGCTTCCGGCACCGCCTACAAGGGGCTGCCGGATTTCCTGCATTACGTGACGTCGAAGGGCGCCATCGTTTCCTTCACCCGTGCCCTTGCCCGCGAACTCGGGGCCCACAATATCTGTGTGAACACGCTGGCGCCGGGGCTTATCCTGAGCGAGACCGGGCTTGAGAATAAGGCCCATCTCGATCAGTCGCGGGCCCCGGTCATTGCCAGCCGAGCGCTGAAGCGTGACGGTTATCCGGAGGACCTGCTGGGTGCGCTGGTGTTTCTGGCCTCGGCCGAGAGCGACTTCATGACCGGTCAGACGCTGGCGGTAGACGGCGGGTCGATCAACACCTGACGGCGGCCCAGTTTGGAATAGCTGATATGTGATAACCCCCTTTTTTCTTTGGACGCACGGGGTTAGCATAGTTGCAATCGTAACAATCCCAGGGAGGCCGCGATGGAAGCCGCAACAGCCACCGCGCAAAAGCAGTTCGACAGGAAGGCAAAGGTCTACGAGGGCAGCAAGGACCCCAAGCGCGCCGCCTTCTACGAGAAGATTTCCCAGCGCGACATGGCGCCGCTGTGGGAGGTGCTGAAGGATCTGGTCGCCAAGAGCCCGAAATCCATTGCTGCGCCGGCGATCTGGCACTTCGAGCAGGTGAAGCCGATGGTGGAAGAAGCGGGCGGCCTGCTCACCGCCGAGGAGGCCGAACGCCGCGTGCTGGTTCTGGA
>Ga0164243_10011762_pt1 | contig 12452 bp, 10 predicted proteins | sample OricompcompostOP_FD_108781 | JGI IMG/M metagenome (GOLD analysis project Ga0164243, IMG submission 108781) | Organic Plus compost microbial communities from Emeryville, California, USA - Original compost - Organic plus compost (OP) | ecosystem: Engineered > Solid waste > Mixed feedstock >...
CTCCGGGGACACGACCGAGAACATCGAGGCCTGCTTGTCGTCGGTGCCGCGCATGCGTCCGACCCTATCCGGACCGGATCACCGAGTCGATCCCAGACTCGGGTTTCTCAGCAGCCTGCTAGAGCGGCGTCTCCTCGTCGTGCTCGCTGGCGCCGCCCTCGGGCACCTGACCACCGGGTGCCTGGGTACCGGGTGCCTGGAAACCAGGCGCCTGGCCCGCGCGCGCGACGCGCTCTTGTGCCACGTGCTTGCGGCTCGCCTCGATCGCGCCCTTGGCGACGGCGTTCTTCGCGAGCTCGGGGTGACGCGTCGCGAGCGCCACGACGGCCTCGTGCGCGGCGAGCGCCTGATCGCGCCACGGCGTCAGCATCAGCTCGAGGAGCTGGCGCCGGCTCTCGGTCACGGCGATCGCCTCGCGCGTCGTGCCGGGTGGTGGCGGCACGGTGCCGAGCATGCGGCTCGCCATGCTCGCGTAGAGCTGCGCCTTCGCGTGGTGCGCCATCACCTTCAGCGCGGGATCTCCCGCGGTGACGACCTCGTCGAGGAGGCGCAAGCTCGGTGCGAGCGCATCGTCGACGGCGACGACGGACTCGTGCGCGTCGATGAGATCGAGCGTCGCGACGCGCGCGTCCGCCATGCAGTTCGCGAGCGAGATCCGCGCGGGCAGCGCCTGCACGCGGTCGGGGCGCATCGCGCGCTTGCCGAGCGTGCGGCACGGCGCGGGCAGGGTGTCGATCGCGATCGCCTCGAGCCCGCTCTCGGTGCGCGGCTTCGTGAGCCCGGGTGGGCGCACGGCGACCGGCGCCGTGTCTCCCGTGGATGCGCTCGGTGCACCGCCCGGCGCGCCGGACGGTGGCGGCGTCGCGCCACCCGAAGACGCGCCCGGTGCATCGGACGGTGGTGGCGGCGCGTCACCCGAGGAGGCCCCCGGCGCGCTGGCGGGTGGCGTTCGGGCATCGTCCGTAGCTGCGCCGGGTGCGCTGGCTCCCGGTGGCGCGTCACCGGTGGCCGCGCTCGGCTCCTCCGACGGCGGCGGCGCGTCACCCGAAGCTGCGCCCGGCGCGCCGGCCGGCGGCGTCGCGTCACCCGAAGACGGCGTGTCACCCGAAGACGGCGTGTCACCCGGAGATGCACCCGGTGCATTGGACGGTGGCGGCGGCGCATCACCTGTCGCCGCGCTCGGTCCATCGGGCTCCGGCGGCGCCTCGTCGGGCGCAGCGCGTGTCTCGTCGCCGTTCGCGCTGGGCGGCGTCGGTGCGGGTTCGGGGGCGGGCTCGGGCGTCACCGGTGTCTCGCCCGGCGGACGCTCGGGCTCGGGCGGCGTGGCCGGTGTCTCGCCGGGAGGACGCTCGGGCGACGTCACCGGTGCCTCACCGGCAGGATCGTCGTGCTCGGGCGACGTCACCGGGGCCTCGCCGGGCGGACCGTCGTCGTGCTCGGGCCACGTCACCGGTGCCTCGCCCGGCGGACCGGACGAGGGCGGTGGCGCCGCGGGAGCCGTGGCGCCGGGCGGTTGTGCCGACGCCGGCATCGCGAGCAGGCCGAGCAGCAACAGCGAGAGCGGCGAACGCATGTCACGCCTCCAGGGATGACCTGACCCGGTGCACCCCACGTGCCTTGCGCTCCCGCGCACGCCGCGCTCCGGCGCGACACCCGGCACGCGCACGCGCACGCGCGATGCACCGACGACGTGCGTGCGACACGTCGTTTCGCGCGCGCGCTCGCACGGGGAGCGCGCGCCGTCAGCGCGTGAACCCGAGGCTCCGGCGCGCGGCGGCGTGCATCGCGGTGGGCACGCCCGCCTCGTCGCGCACGACGTGCGGCGGCTCGTTCACGCCCCCGTTCACGGGCTCGGCGCCCGGATCCTCGGCGCGACGACACGCGAACAGCGTGAACAGGGGCGCGAGGCCGGCGCGCGGGATCACGTCGCGCGCGCGCTCGAGCGTCAGCTCCGCGGCGGCGAACGCGGCCTCGGCGCGCGCGCGCTGCACCGTGGGGAAGCAGCACACGAAGCGGCCGCCCTCGGCGAGGTGTGCGCGCGCGGCTCGCGCGTAGTCGCGCACGTCGCCACGCAGCTCGAACCGCGCGTGCGCCTTCTGCGAATCGGCGGGCACGACGCCCCACGACACGTCCCAGTACGGTGGGCTCCCCGTGACGAGATCGAAGCGCTCGGCGAGCCGGACGTCGCGCAGATCGCCGTGGATCGCGCGGACCCGCGCGCCGAGGCCGTTGCGCGCGATGTTGCTCTCGAGCAGCGCGAAGCTGATCTCCTGCGCCTCGATCGCGACGAGCGTGGCGTCGGGTGGTGACCGCCACAGCGCGATCAGTCCGACCGAGCCGAGCCCCGCGCCGAGATCGAGCAGCCGGCGCGCGCCCGGCACGATCTCCGCCGCGTACCAGCCGGTGAGCAGGTCGTCGGTCGAGTGCCGGTGTCCCTTCTTGCGCTGCGCGATGGTCCAGCCGCCGGTCAGCGAGTCGATCGAGAGGTCGTCGGGGGGCGTCACTTGTTCCGTGGGAAGCCGAGGTCGACGCCGCGGTGCCGCGGGTCGGGCCAGCGAGAGGTCACGGCCTTGGTCCGCGTGTAGAAGTGCACGCCGTCGCGGCCGTAGATGTGGTGCGCGCCGAACAGCGAGGCCTTCCACCCGCCGAACGAGTAGTAGGCCATCGGCACCGGGATCGGGACGTTGATGCCGACCATGCCGACCTCGACCTCGTGCTGGAACTTGCGCGCGGCGCCGCCGTCGTTCGTGAACAGCGCGACGCCGTTGGCGTACGGGTTCGCGTTGACGAGGCGGATCGCGTCGTCGTAGGTCGCGACGCGCACGACCGACAGCACGGGGCCGAAGATCTCGTCCTGGTAGATCGTCATCTCGGGCGTGACGTGATCGAACAGGCACGGCCCGAGGAAGAACCCGTGCTCGCGGCCGGCCACGGTGAGCGTCCGGCCGTCCGCGACGAGCGCCGCACCCTCCTCGACGCCGCGCGCGACGTAGCCGGCGACCTTGTCCCGGTGCGCGCGCGTGATCAGCGGGCCCATCTCCGACGCGGGCTCGAGGCCGTCGCCGACGCGGAGCTTCGCGATGCGCTCCCGGAGGAGCGGCAGCAGCCGGTCCGCCGCGGAGCCGACGCCCACGAGCACCGAGATCGCCATGCAGCGCTCGCCGGCGGACCCGTAGCCGGCCGAGATGGCCGCGTCCGCGGCGAGCTCGAGGTCGGCGTCCGGCAGCACGATCATGTGGTTCTTCGCGCCGCCGAGCGCCTGCACGCGCTTACCGTGGCGCGTGCCGGTCTCGTAGATGTAGCGCGCGATCGGCGTCGAGCCCACGAACGAGATCGCGGAGACCCGGGGGTGCTCGAGCAGGCGATCGACGGCGACCTTGTCGCCGTGCACGACGTTGAACACGCCCGGCGGCAGGCCGGCCTCGGCGAGCAGCTGCGCGCAGAACATCGACGCCGATGGATCGCGCTCGCTCGGCTTGAGGACGAACGTGTTCCCGCACGCGATCGCGATCGGGTACATCCACATCGGCACCATCGCCGGGAAGTTGAACGGCGTGATGCCCGCGACGACGCCGAGCGGCTGGCGGATCGAGTAGGTGTCGACGTCCGTCGACACGTTCTCGGAGTACTCGCCCTTCGCGAGATCGGCGATCCCGCACGCGAACTCGATCACCTCGAGCCCGCGGTGGATCTCGCCGAGCGCGTCGGCCGTCACCTTGCCGTGCTCGAGCGTGAGCAGCCGCGCGATCTCGTGCTGGTGCTTCTCGACGAGCTGGCGGAACGCGAACAGGATCTTGGTGCGCTTGGCGATCGACACCGACCTCCACGTCTGCGCCGCGCGCCACGCGCTGTCGACCGCCTCGTCGACGACCGCCGGCGTGGCGAACGCCACGCGCGCCTGCACTTCACCCGTCGCGGGGTTGAACACGTCGCCGTGCTGCTCCGCGGTCTTGCCGTACTCCGTACCCTCGATCCAGTGCGTGATCGTCTTCACCATCAGACCCACACGCGTACCACGCACGGAGGCGCGTCGCGGGAAAAGATCGTCCGGAGTCAGCGTGCGATGGCGTGAACGCCCTCCGCCAGCAGCCGCTGGAGCACCGCCGGCTCGACCGGCTTCGTGAGGTGCGCGTCGAACCCGGAGGCCTTCGCGCGCGCGACGTCATCGGGCTGGCCGTAGCCGCTGATCGCGACGATCTGGAGGTCCTTCTCGCCGGACGCGCGCAGCCTCTGCGCGACCTCGTAGCCGGTCATCCCCGGTAGTCCCAGGTCGAGGAGCACGGTCTCGGGGCGCTGGGCCGCGACGGCCGCGAGCGCGGCGGGCCCATCGCCCACCGTTGCGACCTCGTGCCCCCACAGCTCGAGCAGCATCGCGAGCGTGGACGCGGCGTCCTCGTTGTCGTCGACGACCAGCACGCGGCGGTGCGCGCTCGCCGGGTGCGAGGACGCGGACGTGGCCTCCGGCGTGGGCGGGGCCAACCGGCCCGGTAGCCACACGGTGACGTCGGTGCCGCGGCCGTCGCCGTCGCTCGCGACCCGGATCGTGCCGCCGTGCAGCTCCACGATCTGGCGGACGAGCGCGAGGCCGATGCCGAGCCCGCCGCGGCTCCGCGCGAGGGACTGGTCGCCCTGGACGAACACGTCGAACACCTTGTCGATCAGCGTGGGCGGGATACCGACGCCGTCGTCGAGCACGCGGATCTCGACCCCGCCGTCCGCGGGCGCGGTCGTCACCGTGATGTGGCCGCCTGCGGGTGTGTACTTCGCGGCGTTGTGGACGAGGTTCGTGATCACCTGCTCGAGCCGGAGCGCGTCGGCCTGGGCCCACACCGGCGCGAGGTGCAGGTCGAGGTGCTGGCGCTGCGTCGACAGCAAGCCCTCGACGGGGACGATCGCCTGGCGGACGACGCGGACCACATCGAGCGGCTCCTTGTCGATCGTGATCACGCCGCGCGTGATCCGCGAGACGTCGGTCAGATCGTCGATCAGCTTCGTGATCTGCTGGACGCAGCGCGCGAGGATCTCCTGCGACTTGTGGGAGGCGTCGAGGTCGCCGGGCCGCGCCTGCATCAGCGCGATCGCCGCGGAGGCGGGCGCGAGCGGGTTGCGCAGCTCGTGACCGAGCATCGCGAGGAACATGTCCTTGCGGCGATCTGCCTCGGTCCGCTCGGCGTACAGGCGCGCGCGCTCGATCGCGAACGCGACGAGGTCCGCGATCACGGTCGCGAGCTCGACCTCCTCGGCGTCGAACACGTGCGGCCGGTCGAAGTACAGCATGAACTTCCCGACGAGCCGGTCGCGGTACACGAGCGGGATGAACGCGAGCGCGTGGATGCGCTCCTCGCTCAGCACGGAGCGGAGCGGGGTGAGCGAGACATCGTGCGCGACGTCGTCGACGAGGATCGGCTGGGGCGCCGGGTCGCTGATGTCCCACGGGAAGTGGCCCTCGGCCCTCGCTCGGTACGGCTCGGAGAGGCCCTTCGATGCGACGAACCGCGCGACGCCACCCTCGAGCAAGAGGATCGCCGAGCGGTCCACGCCGACGACCTCCTCGAGCGCGTTCAGCGCGGGCTCGTAGATCTCCTGCGCGTCGCGAGCGCGACTGATCGCTCGGACGAGCCGCGCGAGCGCGCCGAGCTGGCGAATTCGCGCGGACTGCCCAGGCTGTGGCTCTGCCATGGCTCACGGGGCTGCAAACCAGATGCCCCGGTCTACCGCGGGGACACTAGGGGTACTTCGCGAGCTCGGCGACGACGTTCGCGCACGCGGTCGGGACGAACCGAACCTGCGTCGTCACCGGTCCACTCTCGCCGGGATCGTTGGACGTCACGGTGAGCGCGCCGTTCTCGATCACGTTGTCCTCGGTGAACGTCAGGCCCTGGCGGTCGGCGTACGCCAGCGTCCAGCGCGAGCCGTCCTGCGCGTGGAGCGTCACCTTCACGGGCACGCCCTCGAACGTCGCCTCGAGGTGGTCGCCCGCGGGGACGAACCGCAGCCGCGTTGCGCCGCCGCGGCCTGCCTGTACGTGCACGGTCTCGACCTCGAGCGCCCCGTCCTTCACGCGCTGTCGCGTGTGCGTCACGTCGCCCTGCGGCAGAGGCGGCTGGCCCGCGGCGCGCTCGAAGCACCTCCACCCATCACTCGTGGTCGCCGCGACGGCGGAGGGAGGCGCCGACTTCTCGCAGCCGACGAGGAGAACGAGGCAGCACAGTCGCTTCACCTCGCTGTACGTAGCACGCACATCGCGCGCCCACGCCGGGTCCGCCGCACGAATCCGGACCGTCAGGAGATGCTTGTTGAAGGCCGCTTCAGCCCTGTGTTAGCCCAGCGGTTCCCAAAAACCCCGTGGAGGCGACGTGAGTGTGACAGCGGATCTGGCGATCACCGTCAATGGAATGAAGTTCGAGAACCCCTTCGTCCTGGGGTCTGGCCCGCCGGGGACGAACGGCAAGGTCATCGCGCGGTCCTATGATCTCGGCTGGGGCGGGATGGTCTGCAAGACGTTCTCGCTCGACGCGAGCAAGGTGATCAACACGGCGCCGCGCTACGCGAAGCTGCGGGGCCGGCAGAGCGAGGAAGTGATCGGCTTCCAGAACATCGAGCTCATCAGCGACCGCCCGTACCAGGACTGGCTCGACGACCTGCGCCAGCTCAAGACGAGCTACCCGACCAAGATCCTGATCGCGTCGATCATGGAGGAGTACCGCAAGGACGCCTGGCAGCAGATCGTGCGCGAGGTCCAGGAGACCGGCGTCGACGGCTTCGAGCTGAACCTGTCGTGCCCGCACGGCCTGCCCGAGCGCAAGATGGGCATGGCGATGGGCGAGAACCCCGACATCGTCGAGGAGGTCGTCGGCTGGGTGAAGCAGGTCTCGACGATCCCGGTGTGGGCGAAGATGACGCCGAACGTCGGCAACCCGATCGTGCCGGCGGGGGCGGCGCTGCGCGCGGGCGCGGACGGCATCGCGATGATCAACACGATCCTCAGCGTGTGCGGCGTCGACCTGAAGACGCTCCGCCCGATGCCCACCGTCGAGGGCCACTCGGTGCCCGGTGGCTACTCGGGGCAGGCCGTGCGTCCGATCGCGCTGCGCCAGGTGATGGAGGTCGCGCGCGCGTTCGCCGATCGTCCCGGCGGCGTCACGATCAGCGGCATCGGCGGCATCGAGACCGGCTACGACGCCGCGCAGTTCTTCTTGCTCGGCGCCTCGACCGTGCAAGTGTGCACCGGCGCGATGCTCCGCGGGTACGAGATCATCGGCGAGCTCAAGGACGAGCTCGCGAAGTTCATGGTCGACCACGGCTTCACGAGCCTCCGCGACTTCATCGGCAAGAGCCTGCCGTACTTCACGACGCACCACGATCTCGTCGAGCGCCAGAAGTCCGCGCGCGACGCGAAGGAGGCCGCGCGGGCTCGCACGGCGAAGGATGTCGAGACCTGGAAGGGCGACATCGCGAAGGAAACCTCGACCCTCGTGACGAACTGAGCGCCGAAGGGCACCGAACGGAAGGAAGGAGTGACGGTATGGCACGCAAGGTCCTGTCCGGTCTGATCCAGGCCGCGAACCCCATCAACGACGAGGCGAAGTCGGTCGCCGAGATCCAGGCGGCGATGCTCGAGAAGCACCTGCCGATGATCCACGAGGCCGGCAAGCGCGGCGTTCAGATCCTCTGCCTCCAGGAGATCTTCAACGGCCCGTACTTCTGCCCGAGCCAGGACCGGCGCTGGTACGACGCCGCCGAGCCGGTGCCGGGCCCCACCGTCGAGAAGCTCGCTCCGCTCGCCGCGAAGTACCAGATGGCGATGGTGATCCCGGTCTACGAGCGCGAGATGGCGGGCGTGTACTACAACACCGCCGCGGTCGTCGACGCCGACGGGACGTACCTCGGCAAGTACCGCAAGAACCACATTCCGCAGACGAGCGGGTTCTGGGAGAAGTACTTCTTCCGCCCGGGCAACCTCGGCTACCCGACGTTCCAGACCCGGTACGCGAAGATCGGGGTGTACATCTGCTACGACCGCCACTTCCCGGAAGGGGCGCGGGCGCTGGGCCTGAACGGCGCCGAGATCGTGTACAACCCGTCGGCGACCGTCGCCGGACTGTCGCAGTACCTGTGGAAGCTCGAGCAGCCCGCGCACGCGGTGGCCAACGGCTACTTCGTGGGCGCGATCAACCGCGTGGGCACCGAGGCGCCGTGGAACATCGGAAAGTTCTACGGGACCTCGTACTTCGTCGATCCTCGTGGCAACTTCCTCGCGACCGGCAGCGAAGACAACGACGAGCTCGTCGTGGCGGAGCTCGACCTCGAGATGATCGAGGACGTGCGCCGCACCTGGCAGTTCTATCGCGATCGCCGGCCCGACACCTACGATATCCTGACGGAGGACCGCTGAATGCAACGTGATGTGAAGTCGATCGGACACGCGGCGGGTGGCGTTGTGGCTCAAACCCTCGTCGCACTGGCCGACGGCGATCACGCACCGAGCTACATCGGGATCGGCCGCAAGACGCCGGGCGCGAAGCTCGACGTCGTGATGTTCGACGGCGGCCTCGACGCCGCCAAGGCCTGGATCACGACGAAGGACAAGGTCGACGCGGTCGTGATCGGGCTCGACGAGGACGAGCACGAGGTGCGCCTCCTGCTCGGCTGCCCTGACGCCAGCCGCAAGTACGACATGATCTGCTCGGTCCGCTACGAGGTCCGCGACGCGACCGTCGTGAAGGCCCGGGCGAAGAAGCGCAAGGCGACGCCGCTCGTCCAGACCTCGACGATCGGCTTCCTCGCCGAGACGCCCGACGAGACCGTCGCCGACGACTTCCTCGACAGCGTGCTCGCGGGCATCTACGGCCACGCGCGCGCGGCCGACCTCGACGTCGGCAAGCTCGGCGAGTACGACGACCTCGAGTGACTTCGAACCGGGGGCCTGGCGCCCCCGTCGCTCCGGGACGTGCCCGGAGTCACCCCCGCGCGCAACGCACCGCGCGGGTGGAGCCCGCGTACACTCACATCAGTTCTGGAAGGGGGAGATCGATGCGGACGTTGATCAAGAACGGGACCGTGGTGACGGCGAGCGACACGTTCGCCGCGGACGTGTGGATCGAGAACGGCAAGGTCGCCGCGCTCGTGCAGCCCGGCACCCAGCTCGGCACCGCGGACGAGACGATCGATGCGGCGGGGCAGTACGTGATCCCCGGCGGCATCGACGCGCACACACACATGGACATGCCGTTCGGCGGCACCACGGCGTCGGATGACTTCCACACCGGCACGGTCGCCGCCGCGCACGGGGGCACGACGACGATCGTCGACTTCGCGATCGCGAGCTCGTCGAACGACGAGCGCGCAGCACTCCCGCAGGGAGTGCGGAGGTCGGTCGCTCATAAGGGCGGGGCGATGCGCGCCGGCCTCGACGCGTGGCACGCGAAGGCCGAGGGCAAGGCGGCGATCGACTACGGCTTCCACATGATCATGACGGAGGCGACGCCGCAGGCGCTGGACGAGATGGCGGCGATGGTCCGCGAGGGCGTGACGTCGTTCAAGATGTTCATGGCCTACCCGGGCGTGTTCCTCGTCGACGATCAGCAGATCTTCCGCGCGATGCAGCGCGCCGGCGAGCTCGGCGCCCTGATCACGATGCACGCCGAGCTCGGGCTGCCGATCGACGAGCTCGTGAAGAAGGCGCTCGCCGACGGCCGGACCGCGCCGATCTTCCACGCGCTGACCCGGCCCGAGACGGCCGAGGCGACCGGCACCGAGCGCGCGATCGCGCTCGCCGAGATGGCGGGCGTCCCGGTCTACATGGTGCACCTGTCCGCGCAGCGCGCCCTCGAACGCGTGATGGAGGCGCGCGACCGCGGCCTGCCGGCGTACGCGGAGACCTGCCCGCAGTACCTGTTCCTCACCGAGGACCACCTGCGCGGCGATCAGGACGACGAGTGGAAGGGCGCCGGCTACGTGTGCACGCCGCCGCTCCGCCCGAAGCACCACCACGACCACCTGTGGCGCGGCCTGCGCAACTACGACCTCCAGGTCGTCGCCACCGATCACTGCCCGTTCTGCATGAAGGATCAGAAGGAGCTCGGCCGCGACGACTTCTCGAAGATCCCGAACGGCATGCCCGGCGTCGAGACCCGCCTGCACCTGCTGTGTGAGGGCGTCGCGCAGGGCAAGATCTCGCTCAACCGCTTCGTCGAGATCACGTCGACCGCGCCCGCGAAGATCTTCGGCATGTACGGGAAGAAGGGCACGATCGCCGTCGGCGCCGACGCCGACATCGTCATCTGGGATCCGAACCGGCCCAAGCTCCTCGGCGCCGAGACGCTGCACATGCGCGTCGACTACTCGCCGTACCAGGGGCGCACCGTGCCCGCGAGCCCGTCGCACGTGCTCTCGCGCGGCGAGCTGATCGTCAAGGACGACGTCTGGGTCGGCAAGCACGCGCAAGGCCGCGGCCAGTTCGTGCGCCGCGGCACCTTCGGGCTGTAGGCGAGGGGAGCGAGCCAAGCCCTCGCGTAGCCCGGCAGGCCGACGAGCACGCGCGAGATCAGGGCGCGGCGGTCCCAGGCGTCGTCGATTCAAGCCACGAGCGACATGCTGCGTGGCAACGCGATCGAGATGCAGCTGCAAAGCCGCACCCTCGCTCTCGGTGAGGCTGCGTGCCGTGGTCTGGGGCGACCGCGAGGTATCGGTGCGCGAGAGTGAGACGCGTGCGGCCCCGCGCCCGGCGCTGCTGCGGATGCCCGACTCGAGACAGCGATGACGTCGGGGCCTATCGAGCACGTCGCGAGGCAACGCGCTCGAGCAGCCGCTGCCTGAACCGCCCGGGATCTCCGGAGACTCGTGGTCCGATCAGGCTGCCAACGCCTGACCCTGCTATCGATCGTTCGCCGCTTCGAAGTCCGCGGGGGGCACGTAGCCGAGCGGTTCGAGGAGGCGTCGGTTGTTGAATCAGTCGACCCAGACGAGCGTCGCGTACTCGACGTCGTCGACGTTGCGCCACGGGCCGCGGCCAAATGACCTCGGTCTTGTACAGGCCGTGGATGGTCCAGGCGAGGGCGTTGTCGTACGAGCCGCCGACGCTGCCGACCGAGCGTTCGATGCCCGCTGCAGCGAGACGCTCGGTGTGGCGAATCGACGTGCACTGCGTGCCGCGGTCGCGATGGTGCACGAGGCCGTGGACATCGGGCCGCGCGTGCAGCGCCTGCTCGAGCGCATCGAGCGCGAGGTCGCTCTCGAGCGAGCGCGACACCCGCCAGCCGACGATGCGACGCGAGAAACGTCGACGACGAACGCGACGTACGCGAACCCGACCCAGTCGCGACGTACGCTCCGCCGGACCCGTCGGCCACGAGTGCGGGCGAGACGTCCTTCGCGGATGCGGAGGGGGATGTCGGCGACCCAGAGCTGGTTCGGCCTCGTCGCCACGAGCTCGCGATGCACGAGGTCGGGTGGCCGGAACGCGTTCTCGTCGGCGCGGGGCGTGACCTTGAACGCGCGGTCGCGCGTTGCGCCGCGGAGGCCCATGTCGCGCATGACGCGCTCGACGGTGCACCGCGCGATGTCGATGTTCTCGCGGCCGAGCTGGCGCCAGACCATGTCGGCACCGTACATGCCGTGGTTGTCGTTCCACACGCGCTGGATGTGCGGTCGTAGCTGCTCGTCGCGCTTCGCGCGCGCGGGCCGCCGGTCCGGATCCTCGGCGCGACGACGATGCTCGTAGCTGGGCTGCACGGCGGAGACGTTGCGGAAGTGGGTCCGCCAGGACACGGGCTCGTGGTTCACGCGTCCGTTCGAGGACCACGTCGGCTACCTCGCGCAGCGCTGCGACAAGCCCACCGTGAGCGACATGATGCGAGTCGCGTGGGAGACGGTCGGAGCCATCGTTCAGCGGGTCGTAGAACGTCGCCAACGCGGCGATGCTCTCGACGGCCTCCCGCGTATCGGCGTCGACGAGCTGTCGTACCGGCGCCATCACGAGTACATGACCGTGGTCGTCGACCACGTGCGCGGTCACGTCATCTGGGCTCAGCCCGGCAAGAGCGCGGACACCCTCAAGGCCTTCTTCGACGAGCTCGGTCCAGAACGGTGCGCGAAGCTCGAGGCCGTCACCATCGACATGTCCGCCGCGTACATCAAGGCCGTCACCGACTGCTCGCCGCAGGCACAGATCGTCTTCGACCGGTTCCACTTCAGCGGCTCGTCCAGGACGCGGTCGACGAGGTTCGACGTGACGAGTTGCGTGCGGCCACCTCCAAGGAGGAACGCAAGCAGCTCAAGAACACGCGCTGGCAGCTCCTCAAGAGCTTCTGGAACCTGTCCCTGTTCGACAGGAGCCGCCTCTCGACGCTGCAGCGTGACAACAAGCGGCTCTATCGCGCCTACCTGCTCAAGGAGGCCCTGGTTGGCGTCCTCGACTGCCGTAGCGAATCGCTGGCCAGGCAGAAGCTCGA
>Ga0164243_10011764_pt1 | contig 12452 bp, 9 predicted proteins | sample OricompcompostOP_FD_108781 | JGI IMG/M metagenome (GOLD analysis project Ga0164243, IMG submission 108781) | Organic Plus compost microbial communities from Emeryville, California, USA - Original compost - Organic plus compost (OP) | ecosystem: Engineered > Solid waste > Mixed feedstock >...
ATGCGCCGTAGCGAAACGAAATTTCCGGATGGGCGCATTCGACAATCAGGTCGGGCTCGTAACGAGCAAACTCGGCAAGGTCGCGGCAAACCAGAGACGGAGGAATGTCTTTATGCCGGTCGGGATTGCGATTGTGGACGAACGCAAGCTCAACACCGGGCAAGGCCCCCTTTTGCAGCGCTCCATAGAGGCCGCCTCCGATGAAGCCCAATCCGATCACACCCACGCGTTTCTTTTGCATCACTGTCCTGAGTTTTCTTGCCTGAGTTTTCCTGCCTGAACTTTGTCGCCTGGGCTCGCTTGACGAATTCCCACAACAAAACTGCTAAGACGTCAGCGCCGTCGCCAGTCGCCGCAGCAGTGCCGCACCGTCGCCGGTCCAGGCGCTACCGTGCATGCACGCCAAGACCTTCGGCGACGTGGCCGCGAGTTTCTCCAGCAGTTCTGCGCTATCCGGACAGTGGGCGTAATAGTCCAGCCGCTTGCGGAAATTCTCGCTGGGCTCGAGAATGTCCGTCTCCACCAATGGCTTGTGGAGGGTTCCGTCCTGCGTGAACAGGTCGCCGCAAAAGAGCGTCGCAGAGGTTCGCTCCGCGATACAACCGCAGTCCCAGCCGTGCGGCAGGTGTGGCGTATCCCACCACTGCACTTCATGACTGCCCAGGCTAAGCGTCTCGCCATCCGCAAGGGCACGCGGGGGGCGGTCTGCCATATCGTAGATCGAGACCCTCGCCGCGGTACGCCCGCACAGGGGCTCGGCCTGCGGCGCAACAGCGAGCCATTCGTTTAGCGAGCCGCATTCGTCTGATTCTACGTGGGAAAATGAGATGTATCGGAGCTTTTCAACCGGCAAGACGGAAGCTACAGCCTTCCGAACGATCGGGAAAAACCGCCGCGGCCCCGTGTGGAACAGGAGGGGTGCATCGGCTTCAATCAGGTATTGATTGTAAGTGAAGCCGTTCGGCCCGGTTACACCGGGCGCGGGCATGTTGATCCGATAGATTCCAGCTGCGATTTCATGCACGTTCGTGCCAGTTTCGCTGTCTATGACCGTCAAAAATGCCTCCTTCGGAAGCAGGCCCTGCCAGTGGAATGGTCTTGCACTGGCAACCGAGAAACAACAATAATACGTATTCGTAGTATTTCGACAAGGCTGGAGAAATGTGATGAAATCAGCGCTGCTCGCTGGAATTCTCGGGTGTGCGATCGGACTATCAGCTGCAACGCACGCGAACGCAGAACAGTATAAAGTCGCCATCGCGATGTTTGGTCCGCACCCCAATCTCACGCTTGTCGCAAACAAGTTCAAACAAGAGCTGGAAGCGGAAGGCATTTCCGCGACCTACGATGAACAGCACGTCAATTTTGACCGCTCGCTGGTACCGCAGCTTCTCAACAGGCTGGCGTCAAAAGAACCGGATCTGATGCTGACCATCACCACGCCGCTAACGCAGTCGGCAAAGCAGGTGCTGGCGAGCCGCAAATTCCCGATCGTGTTTGCACCTGTGACAGACCCCGTAAAAGCCAATGTTGTCACATCCTGGGATCATGGCGACGCGCTGATGACCGGTGCCTCGAACATGCCGGACCTCGATGCGACCTGCGAATTCATCAAAAAGCTATTTCCAAAAGCGACCCGGCTCGGGATCCTTTACAATCCGGGCGACGATAGCGACAACGCGTTCGCCGATGCCCTCGCGGCAACGGTCGCTCGCCACGGACTGACGCTGGTCAAGGTCGGTGTCGATAACGCCAACGATATTCCCCAACGCGTTCAATCGATGGACGGAAAAGTGGATGCCATCTTTGTGCCGGCGTCGAGCCTGCTCCAGCCAGCGAGCGCGGCGATCTCCTCGACTGCCAACCGCTTGAAAATTCCGGTGTTCAACAGCGAGCCCATGGCTGTTCGAAACCACCAAATGCTGGCGGCGTATACCGTCGATTGGGGCGAGGTCGGCAAGAATGCGGGCAAACAGGCTGCGCAATTGCTCAAAGGCAAGAAAGCTTCCGACATTCCGGTCTGGAAGGCCTCGCCAGCCGAACATCAGATCGTTATCAGCGGTCAGCGCATGAAAGCGCTGGGAATTTCCCTTCCGGATTCTCTGAAAGACTGCAAATGCGTTGTTGAATAGCGCGGCCAATTCAGCGGACGCCTCATCATCAAAGTTATCAGGCAGCCGCCGGATTTGCCGGACTCTCGCGATGATCAGGATTGAAGACCTCCGTCTCCGTTTCTTTGCCGGTACCCCGGATGAACGAACGGCGCTGGATCGCGTTTCGCTTGAAATCGCCACGGGCGAGTTCGCCATCATCGTGGGGACGAACGGCGCCGGCAAAAGCACGTTGCTAAATGCCATCGCCGGCACAGCGAGGCCGGAGGCCGGACGGATCGTCATCGACAAAGTCGATGTCACGCCGCTTCCGGTTCATAAACGCGCGCGGCTCATTGGGCGCGTCTTTCAGGATCCCATGGCCGGCACTGTTCCCGCGCTGACCATCGAGGAAAATCTTGCCCTGGCGTCGTGCCGCGGTGTCACGCGGGGTCTGCGGTTTGCCATCAAAAGCGCTGCCCGCGATGCCTTCCGCGCGACGCTGGCCCAATTCAGACTCGGTCTGGAAGATCGCCTGCAGGCCGTCGTCGGGACGCTGTCTGGCGGGCAACGGCAGGTCATTGCGCTGGTGATGGCAACCATCCGCAAACCTGAAGTATTGCTGCTCGACGAGCACACGGCTGCGCTCGATCCAAAAACAGCCGAAACGGTGATGTCAGCCACCTCCAAAGTCGTGGCCGAGCATCATTTGACCGCAGTGATGGTGACGCACAACATCCGCCACGCTCTGGTCTACGGCAGCCGCTTGCTGATGATGGACACGGGGCGTGTCAAGCTCGATCTGTCACACGAACAAAAAGCCGCGATGACTCCCGCCGAACTCATTTCAAGATTTGGCGAGGAAACCGATTTTATCGCACTCCAGCGAGGGTAGGCCACACCATGGATGTCCTGCTGGGCTTTTGGAATCTGATCCCGATCACGCTGGTGCAAAGCGTACTATATGCCTTCGTGGCACTTGGCGTGATGATTCCGTTTCGCATCCTCGGCATTCCGGATATCACCAGCGAAGGCGCCTTCCCGCTCGGCGGGTGTCTCGCAGCCGTTCTGCTCGTGGCGGGATTGCATCCCGTCCTCGCGACTCTTCTGGCCGCCGCTGCGGGCTTTCTCGCAGGCGCCGCGACTGCGCTCGTTCATTTAAAGTTACGCGTTCATTCCCTGCTCGCTGGTATTCTCGTTGTCACCATGCTGTGGAGCGTCAACCTGCGCATCATGGGAAAACCAAATCTTCCCCTGTTCGGGCTGAACGACCTCTTTACCTGGGCCAATCCCGACCTTCCGCAGAACCTCACCCTTCAGCTCGTGTTTTTGGGTATCATTCTGGCGGTCATTGCGGGCGGACTTTGGCTAATGCTCCATACGCAAGTAGGGCTGGCGCTGCGCGCGCTGGGAGCAAACCCGCAGCTTGTTCCCTCGCTTGGGGTGAATTTCACCGCCTATGCGGTAGCAGGCGTTGGTGCGGCCAATGCAATCACCGCAGCCTCCGGTGCGCTTTCCGCGCAACTGCAAGGCTACGCGGACGCCAGCATGGGCGTCGGCATGTTGGTGACGGGCCTTGCCTCGGTCATTCTCGGCGAAGCAATTATTGGACGTCGCACAATCACGACGCAATTACTCGCTCCCATCGTCGGATCGATCGTCTATTTCCAACTTACGTCGCTTGCGTTGTCATTGGGGCTGGCCCCCTCTGACCTGAAATTCGCGACGGGCCTATTCGTCTTATGCACAATCGGCTGGACGACCGTGGTCCGCGGCCGGGCACGCTCCGTATTTAACTGAGCGGGAGAAGACTTCGTGGCCCAGCGCGAAAAGGCGATGCAAAAAATACCGGGTTACTGCACGCTCTGCCGTTCGCGGTGCGGCACGCTCAATACGGTCGAGAATGGACGCCTCACTAAAGTCGAGCCGCTTGTCGGTCATCCAACAGGACAAGCCATTTGCAACAAGGGCCGCGCCGCGCCTGAGATTGCGCACGGCACAAACCGTCTGCTCTATCCGATGCGGCGGACGATGCCGAAAGGTTCTTCAGATCCGGGCTGGCAGAGAATTTCCTGGGATGAAGCGCTTAGCGAAATTGCCAAGCGGCTTATCGATCTGCGTGCGACATATGGTGCCGAGACGGTCGTATTTGGGCTCTCTTCGCCAAGCGGCACGGCAATTACCGACAGCTACGACTGGATGGAACGGCTCGCCTGGCTTTACGGCAGCCCGAACGTCTGCAACGGAACCGAGATCTGCAACTGGCCGAAGGATTTCGGGCATCGCTTTACATTTGGCCATGGCATGCCACCGCCGGACTATGGAAACTCCGATACGATCCTTTTGTGGGGCTTCAACCCGGCAACCTCATGGCTCGCACATGCGTCGGCAATAACGTCCGCATTGGCACGCGGCGCCAAGCTGATTGTGGTCGACCCTCGCCGCGCCGGACTTGCAACCCGCGCAACGCTATGGCTGCCGGTCAAACCGGGGACAGATGGTATTCTAGCGCTTGGTCTCATCCGATTAATCCTCGACTCCAACACTTTCAACGACAGCTTTGTGCGCCACTGGACGACAGCAGGTTTCCTGGTTCGTAACGATACCGGCGAATATCTGCGGTGGGGCGATATCGACGGCTCGGCTGACACGTCGTTCGTCGCTTGGAGTGGTGCTGCAAGCCAGCCTGTCCGCATCGACACGATGCAGGCCCTGTCTGACGATATAGCCAAACACCTTGCGTTATCCGGCACGTTTGCCATCTCGCTCAATGGCCGCGACGTCGCGTGCCGGCCCGCGTTCGATCATCTCGCGAGCGCGTGCCAACCGTACTCTGTTGAGCATACCGCTGCGGTGACGGGCATTCCAGAAACGTCGATTCGAGAAGCGGCGAGTCTCATCACCCGTTCGTCCGCATTAAGTTATCATTGCTGGACAGGCATTTCACAGCATGCGAACGCAGCGCAAACCGAGCGGGCGATCGCCCTGCTCTATGCTTTGACCGGCTGTTTTGATGCAGTTGGCGGCAATGTTGTGCTCAACCGCCAGCCCGTCAATCGGATCAATCCCTACAATCTCCTTTCCGAGGAGCAACGTCGCAAAACAATAGGATTAAGGGAACGCCCTCTCGGCCCACCGGCAAACGGCTGGGTCACAGCCAGCGACGTTTATACGGCCATGCTTGAAGAAAGGCCGTATAAAGTTCGTGCGCTGATCGCCTTCGGCTCGAACATCCTGTCTTCCATGGCCGAGCCCGCGAAAGGTCGGGATGCTTTGGGTCAGCTTGAGTTTCATGTCCAGTGCGATCTCTATGAAACGCCCACGTCGCGCTACGCCGATATCCTGCTGCCGATCAATAGCGCATGGGAGCGCGAAGGGTTGCGGACCGGGTTCGAGAACAATGCCCGCGCCGAAGAACTTATCCAGCTCCGGCCGCAGATGGTGCCTGCTCAGGGTGAGTCACGCTCCGACGCCTGGGTGGTGTTTGAACTTGCCCGCCGACTGGGGCTGCAACAACAGTTCTTCGAGGGCAACCTTGAATCCGGCTGGAACCATATCCTGGCGCCGCTCGGAATTACCGTTGATGACCTCCGCCGGTCGCCCAATGGCATAGTAAAACCCATTTCACAATCGCCCCGAAAATTTCTCCAACAGAATCCTGCCGGCATCACGGGGTTTCCGACGCCGTCGCGCCGCATCGAAATCTATTCCGACCAACTTCGCAGAATTGACCAGGATCCCGTACCGCGTTTTTCTACCCACGTACGCGATAACCAATGGCCGCTTTGGCTCTCTACCGCACGCAACGTGAACTACTGTCATAGCCAGCACCGTGGCATTGTTACGTTGCGCAAACGCGCCGCGACTCCTTCCGCCGAAATAAGCACCCAGCTCGCGGCGAAACACGACCTCGTTGATGATGACTGGATCGCGATTGAAACGCCGTTGGCACGCGCGCAGTTCAAGGTAAAGGTCAATGCCGACATGTCGGACGATACGGTGATCGCCGAATATGGTTGGTGGCAATCCTGCGACGATCTTGGCTTAAAAGGTTACGAACTCTACGGCGCGACATCGAGCAATTACAATGGATTGATCCGCGACGACGTCTTTGATCCGATCAGCGGAGCGCCCGCGATGAGGTCAACCCCTTGTCGGCTTAAGCCGCTATATGCAATCGAAGGCGAACAAGCCCGCGTGCCGCGAAATCGGATTCCGCTTCGCGTCGCTGAAATCACCCGGGAAGCGGACAATATTTTCAGCTTGATCCTCAAAGATGAGAACGGAAAGCAACTGCCGCCGTTTCATCCGGGCCAGCATATTACGCTGCGGCTATTAGGTAGCGCGATGGCACAGGCATTCTCCATTTCAAGCAGCGTGCAATACCTTGATTTCTACCGCATCACAGCGAAGTCATCGCAAACACCCCGCCGACCGGACGGTTCCCGCAGCCAATCCTATGCACTTGTGCGGTCGAAAGTCGGTGATGTGCTGTTGGCGCAAAGTCCCGCTGGCCTCTTCCGCCTCCCCCTGCAGTCAAAACATCCAGTCGTCCTGATCGCCGGCGGGATAGGAATCACCCCGTTTATGTCCTATCTCGAAACCTTGGCGCAAGCGCGGCCAAAATTTCCTGTCAGACTTCTCTATGGCAACAAAAGTAAATCATCGCGCGCTTTTGCTGAAAGGATTGCGGAGATCGAACGCAGCATTCCGAGCCTCGTTGTTACTAATTTTTATTCCCAGCTAAATGGCGATAGAAGATCCGGACCCAGCTTCGAAGCCGCTGGCCACATTAGCGCCCTCGACATCGATCCTTCTCTTATCGAGGCGCGCGCACGCTTCTATCTGTGTGGCCCCGACAGTATGATTGATGATGTCTCGCGGGGGTTACTGGCGCGCGGCGTGCCGCCATTCGAAATTCATCGTGAATATTTTCAGCAACGGCGGATACCCGTCTTGAATCTCGGCGGCAAACACCTGGTCCGTCTGCAACGATCGGGCCGTGATCTGGAATGGACGCCGCGCGCCGGTACTATTCTGGAACTTGCAGAGATGAACGGCGTCGTCCTGCCGAGCGGCTGCAGGGTTGGCGAATGCGAAAACTGCTCCATTAGGGTCCTGAAAGGAGAAACTCGATGTCTTTCTCCGACGGAATTTGACGAAACCGACCATTGTTTGAGCTGTCAGTCGGTGCCGGTTTCCGATGTGGTGCTCGACGCCTGATATTCTCGAAAGAACGGTCCTGAAATGCCTCAACGTTCGCGCGCCCGCGCCAAAACGCCTTCCGGCCGCTCGGGGTTGATCGCGAAACTCGAGTTAACTCAGCAGTTACCTCATCTGTTACGACGCAGCCATTTTGCAGCGGAAGCGACATTCAGCCGTCTTTTTGCGGATCAGGATATCACGTCCCGACAAGCCGCAATTCTGCTAACCGTCACCCAGCAGCCAGGAATCTCACAGGCAAAACTTGGCGAAGCCACCGGCCTTGACGAGAATACATTGAGTAACATTGTTTCGCGCATGGTCCGCAAAAAATTGATCAATCGTGCACGCTCAAAACAAGACAAGCGGGCGAATGGGCTGACGATCACATCAACTGGAGAAAAGGCGCTTAAACGAATCGGACCGACTTTGGCTGGCTACGGCAAAGTGGTGGCGTCCAATTTAACGTTGGCGGAGCATGACATGCTCGTATCCTTACTGCGCCGCCTGCTGGCGCTCGAAAATACCACGCCTGGTGTCAACGGCTATCCCAACGCAGCAGCGAACACGATGCGGCAACGATAAACAAAAGCTGTTTTGGAAGTTTGCACCAGCTTACTGGCTAAATTGATGCCATGAAAAAATGCAAACCGGGTTCTATCGGGCGGCCGGATGAAGCACGTCCCAACTCTGTTGGGCGATCACTAAATCCTCATCGGTCGGAATGACCCACGCCGATACACGGCTATCAGGCCGCGTTAGCCGATGGTCGGCATCCGCGGCGTCCTCGACGATGACCCCGAGCCATGCCGCCTCGCGCAAGACTCTACACCTGATCTCCGCGGCGTGTTCGCCGATGCCAGCTGTAAAAATGATAGCATCAAGCCCGCCAAGAGCCGCCGCCAGCGAACCAATCTCCCTGCCAATGCGATAGACGAATAGATCAACGGCCTGCTGTGCATGTGGATCGTTGCTGGTCAACAACGCCCTCATGTCGTCGCTGATTCCCGATACGCCCAGCATTCCTGACGAATGATAAAGCAGATCACTGATTGCCTGGGGCGACAAGCCCTTCTGCTGCATCAGATAGAGCACAACGCCTGGATCAAGACTACCACAACGCGTGCCCATCGGAAGACCATCCAGCGGGGTGAAACCCATCGTGGTAGCCACGCTTTTTCGGCCACGCATGGCGCACAGACTCGCACCACTGCCGAGATGAGCGACAATGACGCGGCCGTCGGCGGCGGGTCCGAGATAATCCGGCAAGACATTGGCGATATAATCGTAAGACAGGCCATGGAAACCGTAACGGCGCACTCCCTCATCGGACAACTTCCGCGGTAGCGCGAAGGCGGCTGCCAAAGGCGGCATGGTATGATGGAAAGCGGTGTCAAAACACGCCACCTGCGGCAGAACTGGGTGCAGCTTGAGCAAGGCGTCGATAGCCGCAAGATTGTGAGGCTGATGCAAAGGCGCCAGAGAATTGAGCGCACGCATCTCAGCCAAAACCGCGTCGTCAATCTGCGCCGCGCCGGTGAAGCGCGTGCCACCGTGAACGACACGATGCCCAGCCGCGACGAGCTTGTGCGTCGGAAATTGCCGCTCGGCCCACCGCAACAGCAATGCCAGAGCGTCCTCCGGTGTGTGCACGTCGCCGGCTCCTTCGTCGATCAGTGATCCTACGCCTGGCTGATCGGCAACAAAATGCGCCTTGTGACCAATTCCCTCGATCTCACCACTGCAGATGAGGTGACCCTTCATCGGTCGCGTTACAGCGGGATACAGGGCGAATTTGAGACTCGAGGATCCAGCATTGACGACGATAATGGCATCGCTCATGTCGCCACTCGAGATACAACAGCTGACTTCGCGGCGGCCGACATGTGACGAGCCAGGAGCAAAGCGACGGCCGAGGAAGCAAGCCGCGCGATTGTTTTGTCGGCACGGCTTGTCAGAATAATCGGCACACGGGCGCCGAGCACGATGCCGGCCATTTCCGCTCCAGCCAGATATTCCAACTGCTTGGCCAGCATGTTGCCGGCCTCAAGATCCGGAACAATCAGAACGTCGGCCTTTCCGGCGACAGGCGACACAATACCTTTGGTTTGAGCAGCCTCCAACGAAACCGCATTGTCGAAGGCGAGCGGACCGTCGACGACGGCTCCGGTGATCTGTCCACGATCTGCCATTTTGCAAAGCGCGGCAGCATCCAGCGTCGATTTGATCTTCGGCGACACGGTTTCAACCGCCGAGAGGATTGCAACATGAGGCGTCGCGATACCGAGCGCATGGCCCAACTCGATTGCATTTTGCACGATATCGCGCTTGTCTTCGAGCGTAGGCTGGACGTTGACCGCAGCATCGCTAATAAGCAAGGGGCGCGGATAGGCCGGAGCGTCTACTGCAAAGACATGACTAATCCGACGCCCGGTTCGTAGGCCCTGCACTTCGTCAACCACGGCACGGAGCAGTTCGTCGGTATGCAGGCTGCCCTTCATCAACGCTTCGACCTCGCCGTTGCGAGCCATCGCGACGGCGTGTGCGGCAGCGGCCTCGCTATGTTCAGCCGTAACGATACGATAGGGAGACAAATCTAAGTGGCCCTGCTCTGCCGCCGCTCGAATCTTCGCCTCCGGACCAACGAGGACTGGCACAATCAGATTTTCACGCGCCGCTTCCATCGCGCCGTTAAGCGACACGACGTCCACCGGATGAACAACCGCCGTACGAATCGGCGCCAGGCCTCGCGTCATCTCGATCAGCCGTCGGTAACGGCGTCCCTTCTCGAACAGTGCAAACTCGGGTAGCGTAGTGCGCGGTCTCGTAATCTTTTCCGTCGGCGCTATCACTTCGGCAATACCGTGGATGACAGTGCGGCCAGTTTGATTGACGGCCGCGCAATCGAGGACGATGTGGTTGTGCTCCTTCTTCTCCTTGACCGTAACGCTGACGGTGACGGTATCGCCAATCGCCACCGGATGCAGAAAGCTGAGCGATTGACTCAGATAGATCGTGCCCGGACCAGGCAGTTCGGTACCGAGCAGAGTTGAGATCAAGGAACCGCCCCACATGCCATGACCAACGATCTTGTGAAAAAGATCGCTTTTGGCAAACGCCTCGTCCACATGGGCCGGGTTCACGTCGCCGCTCATGGCGGCAAATAACTCGATGTCCTTGTGCGTCAAAGTCCGCGTCAGCCGCGCGGTGTCACCTATAACTAAATCTGCAAATGGGCGGTTCTCAATCACATTCGCTGTATTTGCGCCGTCGGACATACGTCACCTTAACTCTTGCACACTCCGAGCAATTCAATGGTTCTGCAAATAATCTGCAAGAACACGCTTCGCCTTGATCTACGGCAAGCGATCCAAGCTTGGCGCAGCCGCCGCTAACTCCCTCGGCAAGATGCGACGGTTCGGAACTTTAGGCTTGATATGAACAACGCTCAGCGAGCGGGCATCGCACGCGATCGCCAGCTTTGCTTCAGAAGCGATCGAGCGCGGAAAGCAAGATGAAATGGCTAAGCGCCGGCAACTTCACGGTCTTTCGCGCGACGACTTTTCCTTTTCCTCTTCTTCCGCAAGCAATTTCATGATTTGCCGACGCTGCTCGTCGTCCGTCGTGTGGGCCAATAGCTTCCGATACCGCTCAATGTTTTGCATTTGAATGAAACGCTCCATGGAATCCTCCTGAGCGCGTCCTGCAGCGAAAATACTGCTCCGAACACCCCTTGATGTCCATCTCTCCCCAAACTCGAACCGGCGCGCCGACGTACAATTGTGTGTGAGAGTGCTGCAAAACGGTGTCTCGCCGGACGGGAAGGCCGGCGGTTCATTGTCAGGCTACGGGCTCTTTTGGTAGGAGTTCATCTAAGAAAAGCTTGGCGTGCGAGCGACCGGGCAGACTGAACGTACCCAATCAAATCCGTTGCCCCACGATATCGGGTGGCCTCATGGGTCTGCGTGACAGAACAGTCGGGCGAAGCGTCACAGTGCGATCGATCGACGTCATACCAGCCTACCGGCGCGCATTGCGCTCCTTTATGCTGGCTTCGACGTTCCTTGTTCAGCTTTCGTCGGGTGCCGCCCATGCGCAAAGCGGGCCGTTCCTGTATGTGCCCAACCGAGACGATGATACCATTTCGGTCATCGACACATCTACCAACACCCCGGTGCCGCCGGCGGTTGTGGTTGGGACTGATCCCGGGACTGCCGCCGTGCGAGGCGATGGCTCACTCGTATATGTGACAAATACCGGCAGCAACACGGTCACACCAATCGACACGGGCACCAACACTGCGGGCCCTCCCATCCCGGTCGGGAACAGTCCGATCGGGGGAGTTATGACCCCTGACGGTAAAACCGTCTACATAGCCAATGCGGGCGATAACACGGTCACCCCCATCGACACCGCCACCAATACGGCCGGCGCCCCTATTTCGGTCGGGGTTGGTCCACGTGGCGTAGCGGTCACTCCGGACGGCAGAACGGTCTACGTAACCAATCTCGGCAGCAATACAATAACGCCCATCGACACCGCCACCAACACGGCTGGCGCTCCCATTCCGGTCGGCGCGCTTCCCTGGGGCATCACCGTCACTCCGGACGGTAAAACCGTCTACGTCGCCAATCTCGGGGCCAATACCGTAACCCCGGTCGACACCGCCACCAATACAGCAGGCACTCCCATCCCGGTCGGGGTAAGCCCGGTCGGCACAGCTGTCACTCCGGACGGAAAGACACTTTACGTCGTCAACGCGGGCAGCAACACCGTCACGCCCGTCGATGTCGCCACCCACACTGCCGGCGTCCCCATTTCGGTCGGGACCAATCCAATCGGCGCGGCGATTAGTCCGGATGGCAAAACAGTCTATGTGACCAACGAAGCCGATAACACGGTCACGCCCATTGATACCGCCACCAACATAGCTGGTCCTGCCATCCCGATCGGGTCTCCAATTCCGGTTGGAACGCTCCCGCTTTTCCCCGGCATCTGCTCGAATGGCAACGCGCTGCTCGCCACCGGGCTCACCTTCAAGGCCAACAACTCCGGCGCGCTCGCCTGCACGCTCGCGTCCGGCCCTTCCGGTTCACTCGGTCCGGTGTTCACCGGTGGCACCATGCAATTCGCGGGCGCTAATATCGCAAGCGCGCTGCC
>Ga0164243_10011768_pt1 | contig 12451 bp, 17 predicted proteins | sample OricompcompostOP_FD_108781 | JGI IMG/M metagenome (GOLD analysis project Ga0164243, IMG submission 108781) | Organic Plus compost microbial communities from Emeryville, California, USA - Original compost - Organic plus compost (OP) | ecosystem: Engineered > Solid waste > Mixed feedstock >...
ACCCTCGACCCCAACCTTGGCAAGGTTGTGCTCTACCCCTGAGCTACACCCGCTCGCGCGGTGAAACACCGCAAGCGGCGCTTATATGGCCGAACTCCTCGCCGATTGCAACAGGGAATTCCTCCTCTTGCCGTCAGATTTTTCGAAGCCGCTCATCAGGAAGCGGGGCAAGGTGGGACGGCAGCTTCGCTTGCGCATCCGCAGTGAAAGCGCATACACAACGCGGATATCCGGGGAGCAGAAACAGATGCCAGAGACGCCAGAAGGTTTAATGCGCCGCCTCGCCGAGCTTGGAATCGAGGTAAAGACTTACGTTCATCCGCCGCTTTTCACAGTCGAGCAGTCGCAGGGCCTGCGCGGGAAAATTCCGGGCGCCCACACAAAGAACCTGTTTCTCAAGGACAAGAAGGACAGATATTTTCTTGTGACGGCGGAAGAGGACGCACTCCTGGACCTCAAAACCATTCACCATGTCATTGGCACTTCCGGACGCGTATCCTTCGGCCGCCCCGACAAGCTGATGGCGCTTCTCGGGGTTGTGGCAGGTTCCGTCACTGTTTTCGGCGCCATCAACGATGTGGAACGGCAGGTGACCGTGGTGCTGGATGAACCGCTCATGGCGCACGACGTGATAAATGCGCACCCGCTTCATAACGAAGCAACGACATCCATCCGCCGTGAGGACCTCATCCGGTTCCTGAAGTCCACCGGGCACGAACCGCTCATCTTGAAAGTATCGCAATGATCGCCACATCACGGGAGCTGCTTTGCGTTCGCCCGGTCGACTGGTATTCGCATCGGGCGGACAGAGCAGAGGAAGGGCAGAGATGAACAATCGTGACAATCCATACGGTGGGCCATATGGGGCCGGCGCTGGGAGCACCAGCGTGACTTTCGGGAATGGCGGACAACCGGATGCGGCCGCCCGTCCGACGGGATTCCAGGAATCTGCTCCAGCTGCGGCGGACCTCATCAAGGAAACCTCGACGGCCGCCTTTGCGGGCGACGTCATCCAGGAATCGCGCCGGCAACCGGTGCTGGTGGATTTCTGGGCGCCCTGGTGCGGACCCTGCAAGCAGCTTACGCCCGTGCTCGAAAAGGCGGTGCGCGAGGCAGGCGGGCGCGTGAAGCTCGTGAAACTCAACATCGATGATCATCCGGCGATCCCCGGCCAGTTGGGAATCCAGTCGATCCCCGCCGTGATCGCCTTCAAGGATGGCCAGCCGATCGACGGCTTTATGGGCGCCATTCCCGAGAGCCAGGTGCGTGAGTTCATCAAGCGCGTTTCCGGGGACGGCGGCGGCCGTGTGGAAGAAGCGCTTGCCGCCGCGGCAGAGGCACGCGAAGCCGGTGATCAGCAAATGGCCGCGCAAATTTACTCAGCCGTGCTGCAACAGGAACCCCAGCATGTGGAGGCGCTCGCCGGGCTTGCGGACTTGCTGTTCGAAGCAGGCCAGACGGAGCAGGCCAGGGAATTGCTCGACCGCGTTCCTGAAGCCAAGAAGGGAGCGGCCTCCGTCGCGGCGGTTCGCGCCAAGATGGCACTGGCAGAACAGGTTGCAGGACTGGGCGACATTGGCGAGCTGCAGAGGCGGCTCGAAGACGATCCGACCGACCATCAGGCGCGCTTTGATTTGGCGCTTCTTCAGAATGCGCATGGACGGCGCCAGGAGGCGGCCGACAACCTGCTGGCCATCGTCAAGGCCGATCGAGGATGGAAGGATGATGCGGCGCGCGCCAAGCTGCTTGAATTCTTCGATGCATGGGGCATGAGCGATCCGGCCACGCTGGCTGCGCGGCGGAAGCTTTCCTCATTACTGTTCTCGTAGCGCCGGGTGGTCCGGAGTCTCTGCCTTTCTGCCGGCTTGCTCGGAAGCTGATTGCCGACCAGTAAGGCCAGGAGGATCGAGTGGTGAAAGCTGGCAATGCGGTCTATCGCGGCCCTTCGGATCTGCCGGACATCATCCCCGTCTTTCCATTGGCAGGGGCACTTCTTCTTCCCGGCGGCCGGCTGCCGCTCAATATCTTTGAGCCGCGCTATGTCGCGATGGTGGATCATGCGCTCGCCGGCCCGCGCCTGATCGGCGTGATTCAGCCACGGCTTAGCGCCTTGAACCCTGGCGCAGCTTCGGGGCAGCCGGCGCTTTGCGATGTCGGTTGCGTCGGCCGTCTTGTCTCTATGACGGAATCGGGCGACGGCCGTTATTTCATCTCCCTGCAGGGAATCAGCCGCTTTCGGCTTCTTGAAGCGCGGCAGGTGGACACAGCTTTTCGCCAGTGCCGCATAGCGCCCTATGAAGCTGATTTCGAGACGGATGGCACGGCCTCGGATGTCGATCGCGTAAGGCTCATGCGTGTTCTTCGCGCCTATCTGGAAAAGAATGATCTTGATGTTGACTGGCAGAGTTTCCTGCGGGCCGAAAACAGCGCATTGGTGAATGGGCTTTCCATGATGGCGCCATACGGGTCTGTGGAGAAGCAGGCCTTGCTTGAGGCGCCCGATGTGAAAGCGCGAGCCGAAACGCTGATTGCGATTACGGAATTGATGCTGGCGGGCGGAAGCGACAAGACCCTGCAATGAAGCTCGTCGGGCATCGTAACGCGGTTCTCGATCCGGGGATGGTTTGCAAAGGGTGGATTTCGCAATGGCTGACGATGGGCGGACGGAACGCGTCCTGATCGATACAAAACTTCTGGAATTGCTAGCCTGCCCGGTCACCAAAGGGCCGTTGAAATGGGACCCTGTGAAGTCGGAACTCGTCTCCGCGGGCGCCGGGCTTGCCTATCCTGTTCGTGACGGTGTTCCCGTGATGCTGCCGTCGGAAGCGCGGCAGCTCGATCCTGAAAAGCCGCGTCGCCGGTAGCGGAAATCGGATCTGCCGCCGACCTTCAATATTGGCCGAGTTTCATGTCCGGCGTGTATTCCAGTCCATCCACTTCCTTGTAGACGGCCTGGCCGCAGCGCATGGTCTTGGTTTCGGGATCATAGGCGTAAGTGGGCGAACCGTGCAGCAACCATCCCTTGTTCAAGGCTGCCGTGACCTTGTGGCAGAAGCTGGAATCGTCCGGCCCGGTCAGGAAGCGGTAGAGCCTCATTCACCTTTCTCCTCAATCTTGCTTGCCTTCTTGATGAGGGCCTCTGCCTGCTCCAGATGCAAGCGTTCCACCATGCGGCCTTTCATCGCGATGACGCCGCGATGGCGATTTTCCGGCTTGGCGAATTCCGCCACGATGGCTTCCGCCTCCGCTATCTCGTTCGCCGTCGGAGAGAAAACCGAGTTGGCGGGACCGATCTGGGCCGGATGAATAAGGGTCTTGCCGTCGAACCCCATAGCGCGGGCTTCCGCGCATTCGTGGCCGAAAGCGTTCAGGTCGCGAAAATCGTTGGATACGCCGTCGAGTGCAGTGACGTTTCCGGCACGCGCAGCCAGCACCACCTGCATCAGCCAGGGCTTCAGGTTCTGCCGATCGGCAACACGCGTTTCCTTCGCGAGATCGTTTGTGCCGGCGACCAGGCAGGAAAGCCGTGCTGCGGGATCGCGCCCAAGCTCCGCAATCGCACCGACGTTCAGGACAGCGCGTGCGGTCTCGATCATCACCCAGAGGCGGATCGAGCGCGGCGCGTCCGTTTCGTCTAGGGCAGCATCGGCATCGAGAACGTCGCGGGGACCGTCCACCTTGGGCAGCAGGATCGCGTCCGGCCGGGCCGCGCGCGTCGCCAGGAGATCCTCGGTGCCCCATTCGCTCAGCAGCGGGTTGATGCGGACGACGACCTCGCATCGCGGCCGACTCGGGCCTGTGAGAAAGCCGCGCAGCCTTTCGCGTGCGGCCGTCTTCTCCTCCGGGCCGACGGCATCCTCCAGATCGTAAATGACCGCGTCGCACGGGAGCGAGGCGCTCTTCATGAGTGCCTTTTCGTTGCTGGCGGGCACGTACAGGACGGAGCGGCGAAGGCGGGGGAGTGGTTCGTGCATGGGCACTTCATGGCCCAGCCCCGGGAGCGGTGCAAGAGGCTTTGCCTCGAACGCGGGCTTGATGTAAAGGGTGGCGACACCCATTCTGAAATTCCGGATAGGCACATAAGGTCCATGGAAAAGTTCACCACGCTCACCGGCGTTGCCGCGCCGCTGCCGATCGTCAACGTCGACACGGACATGATCATCCCGAAGGACTACCTGAAGACGATCAAGCGCACCGGGCTCGGGACGGGGCTTTTCGCGGAAATGCGCTACAATGAGGACGGTTCGGAAAACCCCGACTTCGTGCTCAATAAGCCGGCCTATCGCAATGCCAAGATCCTGGTCGCCGGCGATAATTTCGGCTGCGGATCGAGCCGTGAGCATGCACCCTGGGCGCTGCTCGACTTCGGCATCCGCTGCGTGATCTCGACCAGCTTTGCCGATATCTTCTACAACAACTGCTTCAAGAATGGCATCCTGCCCATCACAGTCAGCCCGGAAGAGCTGGACAAGCTGATGGACGACGCCGAGCGCGGCGCCAACGCCACGCTGACGGTGGATCTCGAAGCGCAGGAGATCCATGGCCCGGACGGCGGCGTGATCAAGTTCGAGATCGATTCCTTCAAGCGTCACTGCCTGCTCAACGGTCTCGACGACATCGGCCTGACGCTCGAGAAGGCGCCCGCTATCGAAAGCTTCGAGCACAAATACACCGAGTCCCGGCCCTGGGCCTGATCGGGCGGCTTCCTTGCGTCGCCTGATCTCCACCGGCTCGCCTTTCGAAAAGACCGCCGGCTACAGCCGCGCGGTCGTCGATGGCGATTGGTGCTTTGTCTCCGGCACCACAGGCTATGACTATGCCACGATGGAGATGCCGGAGAGCGTGGAGGAGCAGACCCGCAATTGCCTCGCGACGATCCGCGCCGCCCTCGAGGAGGGCGGGTACGAGATGGCGGACGTGGTGAGGGCGCATTACTACGTGACGGATCGGTCCTATGTGGACCGGGTCTTCCCGATCCTGGGCGAAGCATTTGGCGATATCCGGCCAGCCGCAACCATGATCGTCTGCGAGCTGAACGAGCCGGAAATGAAGATCGAAATCGAGGTGACGGCGCTCAAGCGCAATCGCACCGGCGCCTGACAGCTCTCTTGCGCAACGCCGCCCTCCCGTTTAGCAAGGGCGCCGGTTCGTGATGTGAAGAAGGCTCTCCCATGGCTACGCGCAAACTCCTCCTCCTCCCCGGCGACGGCATCGGCCCCGAGGCGATGGCCGAGGTATCGAAGCTCATTGCCGTGATGAACTCGGAATTCGGCGCCGGATTCGAGACGGAAGCGGGACTGGTGGGCGGTTCCGCCTATGATGCGCATGGCAAAGCCATTTCCGAGGAGGACATGGCGAAGGCACTGGCCGCCGATGCCGTCCTTTTCGGAGCAGTTGGCGGGCCGAAATGGGATGGCGTGCCCTATGAGGTGCGGCCGGAAGCCGGCCTTTTGCGCCTGCGCAAGGACATGGAGCTTTTTGCAAACCTGCGCCCGGCCATCTGCTATCCGGCGCTGGCCGAATCCTCCTCTCTCAAGAAGGAAGTGGTCGAGGGGCTGGATATCCTCATCGTGCGCGAGCTGACGGGCGGCGTCTATTTCGGCGAGCCGAAGGAAATCATCGATCTCGGCAACGGTCAGAAGCGCGGCATCGACACCCAGGTCTACGACACCTTCGAGATCGAGCGCATTTCGGGTGTTGCTTTCGAGCTTGCGCGTACGCGGCGCAACAAAGTGTGCTCGATGGAGAAGCACAACGTCATGAAGTCCGGCGTGCTCTGGAAGGAGGTCGTCGCGGCCACGCACAAGGCGAAGTATTCCGACGTGGAACTCACCCATATGCTGGCCGATGCAGGCGGCATGCAGCTCGTGCGCTGGCCGAAGCAGTTCGACGTGATCGTGACGGACAACCTCTTCGGCGACATGCTGTCGGATGTGGCGGCGATGCTCACCGGCTCGCTGGGCATGCTGCCGTCGGCCTCTCTCGGCGCGCCCGACCCGAAGACCGGCAGCCGCAAGGCGCTCTACGAGCCGGTGCACGGCTCGGCGCCCGACATCGCCGGAAAGGGCATTGCCAACCCGATCGCCATGATCGCCTCCTTCGCCATGTGCCTGCGCTATTCCTTCAACATGGTCGCCGAAGCCGATCGGCTGGAAAAGTCGATCGCTGCGGTGCTGGAAGAAGGCTATCGGACGCGGGACATCATGTCCGATGGCATGCGCGAAGTGAGCACATCGGCGATGGGCGATGCCATCGTTCGGAAGTTCCGCGAGTTCTCGGCGTAAGCCCGACAACGGTGCGCTTGCCTGCTAAAGAAAGCCGATAAACCGGCCGCAGACGAGTACCCCGAGCCAAAGCACCAAGGAGAGGCCCGCGAAGAATCGCGCGCCTCCTTTTTCACTGGGTGTGCCGTCCGGTTCGGAGGCGAAGACCCGCAGTGCCACCAAGTTGAAGCCGGCCAGAACGATCAGTAGCATCTTCAACCGGAATGCGGGATTGAAGAAATATTCGCTGGCGCGGATGGCGAACATCGGAACGCCGGTTGCCACAGCGCCGCAGAAGGCCGTCAGCGCAACGCGCCGCATCAACTTGAGGAACGGCTGGCGATTTTGGGCGGAAAGAAAGCCCAGGATCCTGAGATCCATCAGGACCACGCTGGTCAGCAACGCGCCGATCGAAAGCACATGCGTCGCATTGACGAGCGGATAGGCGTAGAACGATGCTCGGAGCGCCCGGGTGGGCACGAGCTGCTCGATGGCCTCAAGGAGCTCCAATCAGGTCACCAGCGGACGGAAAGGCTCAGTTGCTCGGAACCCGGCTCGGATAGACATCATATGTGCTTCCGTTGACGATGATGCGGACCGCTTTCATGCGTCGCTCGTTCTCGTCGAGGGAACGATTGCCGATGGCCGTCACCTCGTCGCCGGGCTTGGCGGTTTCCTCGGTAAAGCCCGCTCGCATGGTCTGGGACGGCGGGGCCAGCTCGACACGCCAGATTTCGCCTTCCACATCGACATCCAACGTGGCGTGGGGATTGCCGACATAGACTTGGGTGATCGTACCCTCGATTTCGGAAAACTCGTCTTCCGTCCACGACCAGCCGTGATGGGCGAGGGCCGGGAAGACTGTGGCGAGGACAAGCGCGAATGAAAGGCCCGGTACGGGGCGGAGTGGCGAAGGCATCCTCATGACGGTTGCTCCGGTTCCAATCAAAACAAGGTAAGGCAGGCTCCCTGCAGGTCAATTCACGTTCAGGCGAGCGGACCGCGCCGGCTGAGTTAGTCAGCACTGATTGACTTCGTTCCAATTCGGCGTAAAAGCAGCGCCGAAACGGAGATCGCCTGGTCATGCGCGCCATCGCACTTGCGCGAAACATTGCCAGCCTGACTGCTGCCGGCGATGTCGGCAGGGTGTTCCGCTTCACGAAAACGACGGCCAAAACGACCGCCAAAACGGTCTGACCTTCCTTGGCCCGCTCGCTCTCTCCCCGAGACAGGCCGGGGAGGAGAGAAGCCCGCAAGGCCGGCGGGCTCGGTCCAAAGCCAAGCGGAGAGGACAGGAGCACTAATCACATGGGTTTCAAGATTGCTGTCGCGGGCGCTACCGGAAATGTCGGCCGGGAGATGCTCAACATCCTGGAAGAGCGTGGGTTTCCCGCTGATGAGGTTGTGCCGCTCGCTTCGCGCAGATCAGTGGGAACGGAGGTCTCCTACGGCGACAGAACGCTGAAGGTGAAGGCTCTCGACAACTACGATTTCTCCGACACGGACATCTGCCTGATGTCGGCAGGCGGGAACGTCTCCAAGGAGCATGCACCGCGCATCGGCAAGCAGGGCTGCGTGGTTATCGACAATTCCTCCGCCTGGCGCTACGACCAGGACGTACCGCTCATCGTGCCCGAGGTGAATCCGGATGCGGTGGAGGGATTCCGCAAGAAGAACATCATCGCTAATCCCAACTGCTCTACGGCGCAGCTCGTGGTAGCGCTGAAGCCTCTGCACGACGTGGCCACCATCAGGCGTGTCGTGGTGGCTACCTATCAATCGGTCTCCGGCGCAGGCAAAGAAGGGATGGACGAACTCTTCGAACAGACTCGCGCCGTCTTCGTCGCCGACCCGATCTCGACCAAGAAGTTCACGAAGCGCATCGCCTTCAATATCATTCCGCATATCGATGTCTTCATGGAGGACGGCTTCACCAAGGAAGAGTGGAAGATGGTGGCCGAGACGAAGAAGATCCTCGACCCGAAGATCAAGCTCACGGCCACCTGCGTGCGCGTGCCGGTCTTCATCGGCCATTCGGAAGCCGTGAACATCGAGTTCGAAAAGCCGATCACCGCCGAAGAGGCACGCGAGATCCTGCGCGAGGCGCCGGGCTGTCTCGTGGTCGACAAGCACGAGGATGGCGGTTACGTGACCCCCTATGAGAGCGCCGGCGAGGATGCCACCTATATCAGCCGGATCCGCGAAGATCCGACGGTTGATAACGGGCTTGCTATGTGGGTCGTCTCGGACAATTTGCGCAAGGGCGCTGCGCTGAACGCGGTGCAGATTGCGGAGCTTCTGCTTGCGCGCGGCCTCATCCAGCCGAAGAAGCAGGCCGCCTGAAGCAACGAAACGCTGGACCGCCCGCGCCGGGCATTCGGATGGCGCGGGCGGGACCAGGTGGAGATAAGCCCAAAAGCTCTATCCCGGCTCGAACAGGAAGACGGTGCTCCTGCTCGCGCCGGCGCTTCCGCCTCCGCCGAAATCCGGCACCGGATATTCGGCGAGCGCGCGCAGCCGCGCCCGAGGCAAATGCGCCCGGCCGGGGTCGCCGATCAAGACGGTCACTCCCGCTCCGAGGCATCGATCCAGAAATGCCGTGACGCGTTCAGCAAGACCTCTTTCGTAGAAGAGATCGCCGACCAGAGCGACATCCATCGGAGGAGGCGGGTCGGCGGTCAGATCATCCGTAGCGATCTCGACCGCGACGCCGTTCGCCTCGGCGTTGAGCCTGAGCGCGGCGGCGGCGTGGGGGTCAATTTCTGCTGCCGTCACCTTGTGCGCACCGGCCTTGGACGCGGCTATCGCGACGAGGCCCGAGCCGGCACCGAGATCCAGCACGGAACGGCCGGCGACCGCCTCCTTCCTTTCGAGAATATAGTGGGCGAGTGCGAGGCCTCCGGGCCATTGATATGCCCAATAGGGAGCGGCGTTCTCCTTGTCCGGTCGTGAAAGACGCCACAGACCGCTACCGGGATGGGCTGTATAAAGCCGGATGCCCGGAAGTGAAGGGACCGGGGACAAACGCAGGTTTGCGCGGATGAACTCGCGCGGATCGAGGCTCGCTGACCTGATCCCTTCAGGGGCCAGTGGAGTGTCTGTCATCCCTCTGCCAGCTTGGACAGCAGCCGCAACAGGGTGGCCGCCTCTCGCGGCGTAAGCGGCGCAAGCGTCTCCTCGGTAATCTGGCGAGCCAGAGGAAGGAGCCGTTCGACTGCCGCCAACCCTTCGGCCGTCAGTTCTATCAATAGCCGTCTCCGGTCCTGCGCATGTGGCGCAAGTGCCACGAGCCCGCGCGCCTTCAGCCGGTCGATCACGCCCTTGATCGTGGCAGCATCCATGGCGATGAGCTGGCCGAGCTGATTCTGCGAGGTGCTGCCCACCTCGTGCAGTTTTGCAAGAGCAGCGAATTGAGGCGGCGTCAGGTCGGCAATTTTCGCCGCGAAAATGGCGAGATGCCGCTGGTTGGCCTTGCGCAGAACGAAGCCCACCTGTTCGTCCAGGCGGTATTCTGCGTTCCGGTCCTCCTCGACCAGCTTCAACTCGGCAGGAACGCTCATCTCAACCCATCTTCGCCCTTGATATCTTCGGCTCTCAAGCCGCCCATGCGCGCGTGGATTCGCGGGCCGCAGAACATGGCAAGGCAGAAGACGATCTCATCGGGGCGTGGCGCGTCGGCGATTCCCACCTCGATGGCGTCGAAATGGCTGCGCACATAGGCCGCGTTGATATGGCCGAGTGGCACGTCGAGCCGGGCACCGAAGCCGCCCACCTTCATGGCCGAAGGAACGATGGCCTTGGCATTGCCTAGGCGCTCGCGCATGGCGTAGCCGCCGGGCACATGCCAGAGCGCGCCATGCTCCGACTCGCCGGCCGTGCCGACGATCGCACCCTTTCCGTAGCCGTCGATCTTCGAAATATCGCCTCCGAGCGCGGCGATCAGCCGGTCGGTCAGTTCCAGGCCGAGCGGCTTCAGGTCTTCCATGGCGCTTTGGAGCTCTTCGGCGTAGCGCCCTGCAAAGGGATTCTTCACCACCGCCAATGCCGCGGCGCGACGGCGCGGTTCTTTTGCCGCCGGTCCGCCTTCATGGAAAATCTCCTCGGTGAGCACTGTGATCTTGCGGATCGGAAATTCAGGCATGGCAGGCGCTCCTCCCGGGCAGTTTGTACGGATTGTCGTCGGTGATCGCAAGCGGACCGCAAATGAGGGCTTGGCCGTTGAGAAAGAGGGTGGCGGAGTGGATAAGCCCGCGCTTGGCCATCGACCGCGCCACTGCGGCCCCCTGTTCGAGGGCGGCCGCCGTTTCGCCGGCGGACAATGGCCCAACATCCTGCGTGACCAGCCGGTCACCCAGGTCGGTATCAGGGTCGATCTCCGATGCCGGGACGCGGGTGATCGCCGGATGACCGGGCAGATCGACGGCGTTGGCGATCAGCGTTGCGGCAGCGTCTGCCGCCGCTCCCGTTTCAGCAAGCACGGTGACGGCATCGGCAATGCCGAGCGAGTGGCTGCGCCCGTGCCAGCCGCTGGTGGCGATGCCGCGCACGGGATCGGCGGCGCGGATGGTTACGCGGTCGTCAAGCCGGTTGCCCGTGCCGGCGATCGCTGCCTTGAGCGTCTCGCCGGGGGCCAGATGAAGCGCGACATCGCCGCCGTCGTTCACATAGGCTTTCGTGAGGTGCCGGCCGGAAACCATGGCGGCAAGAACCTCGTCGGCCACGCTGCCCGCAACCGCCGCCATCGGCGTGACGAAGAGAGGAAAGTGACGGACTGTGGCTTCTTCCATGCGCTGTGCGACCGGGGAGTGAAAGGCCCGCGGTGCCTCGCTCACCGGCTGGCGCAAAAGGGCGAGTTCCAAGACCAGCTCCTCCAGAATGGTCTCGAAGCGCCGAGTCGCCTGGGCGTAGGCCTCCTGCCGTTCCCTTTCTGGTCCAAAAGCTTCGACAATGAGGTCGATAGGCCCATGGTTCATGTGCAGCCTGCGCCCGTCTGGCAGCCAGGCGATGAGGGGCCTGCTCATCTCGGTTCCCGCCGCAATTGCTGCAGGGGCGGCCAGGGATTCCCCGCAACCGCATTCCCGATCTCGCGCGCGTTGAAATATTCGCCGCCCTTTTCCAGAATGTCTTCCAGCGTGCGGATTTCCTCTGTGTGCCCGCCCATGCGGATGTAATCGTCGCGGCGCATCGTGAATTCGATGGGCGCAACAAGCGCCGGCGTCGGTACATAGCCGAAGGAGTTGTCGGGCATGCGCGAGACGTCCACCATCAGGGTGATGCCGCCACCAGGCCAGACATAGACAGGGGCGCCGCCGCAGGTCACATAGGTCTGCATGCCCTGGACCGACCGGGTGAGGTTCACCGGATTTTCCGTCACCCCGGCGCGCAGCGAGCCACCCGCGCCGGCCATGAAGAGAACCGTGCAGAGCGCCGGTTCGCAGTTCTCCTCGATCAGTTCAACGGATTTGCGCAGCTTTTCCGGGAAGGGCTTTTCGACCGGCTGCAGCGCCTCGTCGAGCTCGTAATAGGCATATTGCTCGCCCGTGGTGGAGACCATCAGGAGCGACATGCCCGGCCGCGCGCCCTTGCGCGCGTCAAAGGGTCCGAGGATGTGCAGAGGATCGGAAATGGTCGTGCCGCCCCAGCCGAGGCCGGGCTCGGATACCTTGAAATAACGGCCGGGGGTGGAGCGATGACCGATGATTTTTATGCCGGTATCCGGCCAGCCGATCACCTTGCCGGCCTGATGCTCGGAGACGACCCCGGTTATGTGATCGTCCACCACCACCACCTCGTCTACGAGCCCGCGCCACTGGGTGGCGAACATGCCGATAGTGGCGGAGCCACATCCGACGCGCATGCGCGTTTCCTGCTTGCCGTCGATGATCGGCGGCGCGCCCGCCTGAACCACCACGGTCGCGCCGCCATCGATGGCAAGTTCCACCGGCTTCTTGTTGCAGAGGTCCATGAGCGTGCGGCAGGTTGCGCGGCTTTCCGCTTTCGAGCCGCCCGTCAGATGCCGCACGCCGCCGAGCGACAGCATCTGCGAACCGTACTCCGCCGTCGTCACATGGCCGACAGGCTCGCCTTCCGCGCGCACGGTAGCGGTCTCGGGACCGAGATGCCGGTCCGTGTCGATCTTCACCTTCACGCCGCAATAGGAAAAGATGCCCTCCGTCACCACCGTGACG
>Ga0164243_10011769_pt1 | contig 12451 bp, 8 predicted proteins | sample OricompcompostOP_FD_108781 | JGI IMG/M metagenome (GOLD analysis project Ga0164243, IMG submission 108781) | Organic Plus compost microbial communities from Emeryville, California, USA - Original compost - Organic plus compost (OP) | ecosystem: Engineered > Solid waste > Mixed feedstock >...
GATTTCTCCACCGTCGGCGTGAAGGCCAAGGACGACCACACGCTGGAATTCACCCTGGTCAAGCCGGATCCACTCTTCCTGCCGGTGCTGGCCGGGCAGACCACCCGCCCGCTGCACCCGAAGACCGTCGAGGATCATCCCGACGACTGGTACGCGCCGCAGAACTGGGTCAGCAACGGCCCCTATGTGCTCAAGAAGTGGCGGGCCAACGCCGGCTTCACTGCTGAACGCAACACCAACTACTGGGACAAGGGCAACTACCCGATCGCGACCTGGCGGGGTGTCTTCAACGACGGTGGCGACCCGGCTGGGATGGTCCAGTACAACGCCGATGAGATCGACCTGTTCCGCGTCAACGGTGATCCGGACTCGATCCTGTCCGATGACAGCCTGGCCGATCAGTTCCACCTGGCCACGCTCACCCAGTTCAATTCGCTGGAGATGCTCAACAGTGAGAATCCGGTTCTCGAGCAGGACGTACGAGTCCGGCTGGCCCTGTCGATGGCCATCGACCGGGAGGCCATCGCCAAGATCGCCAAGCCGCTCAAGCCGGCGACCACCCTGTGTCCCAGCGGCATCCCCGGCTACGACGAGGTCCGATCAGCAACCAAGTTCGATCCGGCAGGTGCCAAGAAGCTCCTTGCCGAGGCAGGCTATGCCAACGGCAAGGGCATGCCGACGATCAACATCATGATTTACGACAGCCTGCCGTGGATCGAGGCGGTCGGCGAGATGTGGACCGAACATCTTGGCATCAAGTACAAGATCGACCAGGTCGACGTCGGCGTGCTGACCGAGAAGACAGACCAGGTCCACCCGGCCGACTACGTCGGATTCCGCTACTACCACTACGGGATCAGGGTCCCCACCATGTACGGATTCGCAAGCCTGATGCCGGCGCAACAGCGAGCCATGCCGACGGCGGCGTGCAAGCGGTTCTGGGAGATCGATGCCGACAAGAAGCTGTCCGACTCGGAGAAGATCAGGCAGAAGGACGCCCTGATGCAGAAGAACTGGTGGCCGTCCTACCGCAAGTACGCCGGGCTGGTCGAGCAGGCACGCAATGCCGCCGACCCGGCCAAGAGCCAGCAGCTTGCCGTACAGGCCGCCAGCGCCCTGGAAGAGACCCACGTCGACATCCCGATCCTGTGGTCCGGTTACACCTTCATGATCAAACCGGACGTGCACGGGCTGAAGCCGACGTCGTACATGGATCTGCTGTTCAACCTGAAGGGCGTCACGGTCGGCAGCTGATCACAGTTCAATCGACATTTTCATCGACGGAAAGGACCAGATGGCAGCCGGCGTGATCAGCTTCGACCTGGACGGCACATTGATCCAGGGACCGTTCGGCCGAGTGCTGACCGACCTGCAGGATACTCTTGCGGCCACCGGCGCCACCGGAGCCAAGACCGCGATCCAGCGCAGGCACAGGGAATTGCTGGCCACCGACCCGTTGGCGGCCTACGACTGGGACTCCATCGTCGGCGACTACCTGTCCGAAACGGGACTCCGTCCGCCGTTCGATCTGATCGAACGGTTGAACGATCATGTCCGCCGCGGCGAGACCCGAGTCCTGCATGAGCGGACCTTCGAGGCGATCGGTGCCCTCCGATCGGCAGGGTGGCGGGTCGTCGTGTTGACCAACGGCTGGCGTCGCTACCAGGAGCCGATCCTTCGCGGCATCGGCATGCTCGACGCGATCGACCAGTTGCTGACGGCCGACGACATCGGCCTGCCGAAACCGGCGATCGAGGCCTTCCAAGCCGCGCGCGGCGGAGTGACCGACCACGTACACGTCGGTGACCGCATCGACCACGACATCGTCGGCGGCAATCGCGCCGGCGCGCGGACCGTGCTGCTGCGCGGGGACGTCCCGATCAAGGGAGCTCCGACCAACGGCGATCCAGTCGTGATCGATTACCTGCACGCACTTGCCGAGCGGCAGAACGCGTTGCCGGTCGAATCTTCGCAGCTGACCATCCCGGACTACTTCGAAACGACCATGCTGGGCGTGGTCGAGGCGGTCATCCGATCACCGGAGGATTCCCGGACCGCCGGCAACTCGGTGTGCAGCACGACCTCGTAGCGGTCCGCTCGATAGATGGACCGGCCGACTTCGATGACGACACCGTCGGCGTCGCGACTGGTTCCCAGCATCTCGAAGGCGGGCACACCGGGGGACACTCCCAACAGCGCCGCATCCGCGGCCGACACCACGACGGCACGGATCCGCTGGGTGTGCTGGGCTGCTCTGGTCCCCCACCGCGACTCGAGTTCGCGATGCATGGACCCGCGCGGGAAGTCCACCGTCTCGATCCCGGGAAACCTGCGGATGGACAGCTGGGAGCGAGCGACTGCCATCGGTTCGCCGTCAGCGGTCCGCAGCCGGACAAGATCGAGATAGGGGTCCCCGACTTCGATCTCCAGGGCGGTGGCGACCGCTCGGCTCGCCTTCCTGACGCGGGAGGACACCTTGTAGCCGCCCGGCGTCATTCCCCGCGCCCGGATGTCGTCGTCGTAGGACGCCAGATGCCGGGTGTGCACGAATCGCGGATTGCTGACGAACGTACCCCGACGCGGAATGCGCTCGGCCCATCCGGCCTCGACGAGATGATCGACAGCCTCACGTGCGGTCATCCGGGCGACGCCGAAGTGTTCTGCGATGACCCGTTCCGACGGCAGCTCCGCCCCGGTCTGCAACGCCGAGACGAGCTGCTGCAGATGGTGGAAGATCTGCCGGCCCCGAGGCTCGCCGTCACCCAACCGGCGAGGGACGCCGTCCAGGACCCCACGACCGGTGCTCATCGCTCGTCCATCTGTCCCGGAGATCCGATCAGGCGTCGATCGTCGCCGTGTCGACCTGGTAGGCGCCCTCGACCAGGAACTCCCGCCGCGGTGCGACCTCGTTGCCCATCAGCAGTTCGAAGGTCATCTCGGCCGCCGCGACGTCGTCGACGGTCAGCCGGCGCAGCAACCGGTGCCGCGGATCCATCGTCGTCTCGGCCAACTGCTTGGCATCCATCTCGCCGAGTCCCTTGTAGCGCTGGGGTTCCTTGAAGTTGATCCCCTTCTTGGTCAGCTCGGCGGCTTTGCGCTGGTACTCAGGATCGGAGTAGGTGTAGATGTACTTGTCCATCCCCTTCTTGGGATTGGTCAGCTCGAACCGGTGCAGCGGCGGCACCGCCGAATACACCCGTCCGGCCTCGACCATCGGCCGCATGTAGCGGAAGAACAAAGTGGCCAGCAGCGTACGGATGTGGGCCCCGTCGGAATCCGCGTCGGCCATGAAGATCACCTTGCCGTAGCGGGCGGCATCAAGATCGAAAGTCCGCCCGGAGCCGGCGCCGACGACCTGGATGATCGAGGCACACTCGGCGTTCTTGAGCATCTCCCCGATCGACGCCTTCTGCACGTTCAAGATCTTCCCGCGGATCGGCAGCAGCGCCTGGTACTCGGAGTTGCGGGCCGCCAGCGCGGTACCCAGTGCCGAGTCACCCTCGACGATGAACAGCTCACAGCGGTCGACGTCGGTGCTGCGGCAGTCCTTCAACTTCGGCGGCAGGCTGGACGACTCCAACGCGTTCTTGCGGCGTTGCGCCTCCTTGTGCTGCCGGGCCGCGACCCGCGCGCGGGACGCCGACACGGCCTTCTCCAGCACCATCCGGGCCTGGGCCTTGGCGTCGCGCTTGGTCGAGGTGAGGAAGGCCAGCAGCTCCCGCTCGACGACCTTGCCGACCAGCCGGGTGACGGCCGGCGTGCCCAGCACCTCCTTGGTCTGGCCCTCGAACTGGGGTTCGGCCAGCCGGACGGTGACCACGCCGGTCATCCCTTCCAGGATGTCGTCCTTGGTCACCTCGTCGTTGCTCTTCAGCAACCGGGTGCCCTGCAACGCCTTGTCGAAGGTCCGGGTCAGCGCACGCTCGAACCCCTGGAGATGGGTGCCCCCCTTCGGCGTCGCGATCACGTTGACGAAGGACTGGATCTTGGTCTCGTACCCCTTGCCCCAGCGCACTGCGATGTCCACCTCGAGGTCGCGGTCGACGTCGGTGGGGGTCATGTGACCGTCGTCGTCCAGCATCGGCACCGTCTCGGTGAACTGTTCGGTGCCCTGCAACCGGATGACGTCGGTGATGCCCTCGTCCTCGGCCAGGTACTCGCAGAACTCGGTGATCCCGCCGTCGTGTTTGAAGGTCTCCGTCTCCGGCTGGTTGCCGTTGCTGCCGACGTTGCGGGCGTCGATGATGGTCAGTGCCAGTCCGGGCACCAGGAAGCTGGTCTGCCGCAGCCGGGCCTTCAACTCGTCGATGGACAGCGTGGCGTCACGGTGGAAGATCTGCTTGTCGGGCCAGAAGGTGATCCGGGTCCCGGTGACACCCTTCTTGACCCGGCCGATCTTCCGCAGCCCGCTGCCCGGGGTGAACTTCGCCTTCTCCCCCGGTCCGTCGAACGTTCCGGGGACGCCGCGTTGGAAGGACATCGCCCAGGTCGCTGAATTGCGGTCCACCTCGACGTCCAGCCGGGAGCTGAGGGCGTTGACCACCGAGGAGCCGACGCCGTGCAGACCGCCGGCCGCGTTGTACGCCCCGCCGCCGAACTTGCCGCCGGCGTGCAACCGGGTGAAGATCACCTCGACGCCGCTCAGCCCGGTCCGCGGCTCGGTGTCCACCGGCATGCCCCGGGCATGGTCCTTGACCGAGATGCTGCCGTCGGCGTTCAGCGACACCTCCACCTCGGTGCCGAACCCGGCCAGCGCCTCGTCGACGGTGTTGTCGATTAGTTCCCACACGCAGTGCATCAAGCCGCGGGTGTCGGTCGACCCGACGTACATGCCGGGCCGTTTCCGTACGGCCTCCAAACCCTCGAGCACCAGGAGGTGACGGGCCTCGTAATCCCGGCTCTCGGCTGCCGGTCCTGCTGTCTTTCTCGCTGTGGGCACCCCGCGAGATTACCTGCCTTCCGGCGGTGTTCGGCGGAGGCACCGCCGGTCACCGGAACCGGAACCGACCGCGACTCTCCGGAGCGTGGAATGCCGCGTGATGACGGCCCGCTGCCGGGTAACGTAGAGACTGCCAGGCGATGGCGGCCCGACCGACAGATGGTTGAACCCGATCCGCGGTCCGACCGTGATCCTTGTAACAGAACCTTCACGAAATCAGGTTCGGAAGTGGAACTAAGTTCGGCTGGTCCACTGTTAACTGGTAGGTAAGTCCGAAAGCGTGAAGCAGGCGCGATCACCTGGGCGTCCGGGGGATCTGAGAAAGAGAGGCCATCGTGAGCACTTCAGTCATCGACGACGCAGCCCTGACGGCGGCGGACCGGTGCGACCGTTGCGGCGCGCAGGCCTACGTACGCGTCACCATGCCTGGTGGTTCGCAGCTTCTGTTCTGTGCTCACCATGGCAAGGAGCATGCAGACAAGTTGAAGCAGGTCGCGCTGAAGATCCACGACGAAACGTCCCGGATCAGTTGACCTGCGGCCGGCCGGAACGCAGCAGTACGGCCGCCCGTCCCGATATGTGATCGCCGCCGCGATCTCCCGTGAGGAGGTCGCGGCGGCGTGTTTTCCGCTGGCCCATCCTCCGGGCGCCATCCCGGCTGAGTACCCGGAAACGCGAAACGGCCCTCCTCCAGGAGTGGAGAAGGGCCGTTTCGAAAGTTGAGCCGTCAGTCCAGGTAGTCGCGCAGCACCTGGGACCGCGACGGATGCCGCAGCTTCGACATCGTCTTGGACTCGATCTGCCGGATCCGCTCGCGGGTCACCCCGTAGACCTTGCCGATCTCGTCCAGGGTCTTGGGCTGCCCGTCGGTCAGGCCGAAGCGCATCGAGACCACGCCCGCCTCCCGCTCGCTGAGGGTGTCCAGCACGTCGTGCAACTGCTCCTGCAGCAGCGTGAAGCCGACGGCGTCGGCGGGCACGACCGCCTCGGAGTCCTCGATCAGGTCGCCGAACTCGGAGTCGCCGTCCTCACCGAGCGGGGTGTGCAGCGAGATCGGCTCCCGGCCGTACTTCTGCACCTCGACGACCTTCTCCGGGGTCATGTCGAGCTCCTTGGCGAGCTCCTCCGGAGTGGGTTCGCGACCCAGATCCTGCAACATCTGGCGCTGCACCCGGGCCAGCTTGTTGATCACTTCGACCATGTGCACCGGGATGCGGATGGTGCGTGCCTGGTCCGCCATCGCCCGGGTGATCGCCTGCCGGATCCACCAGGTCGCGTAGGTGGAGAACTTGTAGCCCTTGGTGTAGTCGAACTTCTCGACCGCACGGATCAGGCCCATGTTGCCTTCCTGGATCAGGTCCAGGAACATCATGCCGCGGCCGGTGAACCGCTTGGCCAGGCTGACCACCAGACGCAGGTTTGCCTCCAACAGGTGGTTCTTGGCGCGGCGGCCGTCCTCGGCGATCCACTCGTAGTCGGCGCGCTCGGCATCCTTGATCTTCGCCTCGGCAGAGGCCAGCTGCTCCTCGGCGAACAGGCCGGCCTCGATGCGCTTGGCGAGCTCGACCTCCTGCTCGGCGTTCAGCAGGGCGACCTTGCCGATCTGCTTCAGGTAGTCCTTGACCGGGTCGGCCGTCGCGCCGGCCGCGAGCACCTGCTGCTCGGGCTCGTCGGCGTCATCGGCATCGGAGAGGCTGAATCCCTGATCCTCGACCAGCTCCTGCTCGAGCTTGCCTTCCTCGGCCTGGTCGAAAGCGGACTCGTCGACGTCGTCGAGGCTGCGCTTCTTGCCGGCCACCGTCAGGACGACGTCGTCGCCGTCGACTTCGACGGAGACCTCGTCCTTGCCCTTGCGTCCACGGGCCGCTTTGTCCGTCGCCTTCTTGGCGGGGGCCTTCTTGGCCCCGGTCCGTGACGTGGTCTTGGCCTTCCGGGCCGTACGACCGTTGCTCGTCGCCTCGTCGGCGCCGACTTCCTCCTCCACCACCGGAGCGTCGGTCACCGCCTTCAGCGGAGTCTTGCGGGCCGTCGACTTCGACGTCTTCTTTGCAGGGGCCTTCTTGACAGGCGCGTCGATCTTGCTGGCGGCCGAGGTCGCCGCGGACGCGCGTCCGTCGGCCGGTCGGGCATTGGAGGTGGGTGTCACAAAGAACCTCTCGCTTACCGGTACGGATGCATCGGGTTTGCTCTGCCGAGCAGAGCTCTTGACTTGGGGCTATTGACTTTAGGGCAGGGCCAGGCCATCAGAAGTCAACCCCTGCTCCGCAAAGTATTCTGACACGCCAACCCAAATCGCACTGCATTGGTTCCGAAGCCGACGTGTCGGAACCGACGCTACCCGCGTCACCGCGCCGTCTCCAATGCCCCCGTTCGATGACACGTTCGATCGCACTCGCCGGGCGGGATCGGTCAAAGGGTCGCCGGCTCCGCCTTGACCGCCAGGACCGGGCAGGACGCGTCCAACAGCACCCTTTGGGCATTGCTGCCCAGCAGCAGTTTCCCGACCGGCGAACGGCGTCGCAGCCCGATGACGATGATCGCGTCCGGGGAGCTTTCCGAAACCTTGATCAACTCCTCGGCCGGATCCAACACATCGGGCGCCTGATGGATCTGGTACGGCAGCCCGGTGGCGGCCAGCTCCTCATCCAGCCCGGCCAGTTCGTCGGCCGGCGCGGTGTGCACGATGACGATCGTGGCCGACCCCGCCCGGGCGATGCGGATCGCCCGCTGCAGCGCTGCCCGGCCCTCGGGTTTGGCGCTGTACCCGACGACGATGGTGGAGGCCACCGAGTCAGCACCCGGGGTCGAATCGGTTCCCGTCATGGCAAGCTCCTCCCAGCCGTTTCACTGGCCGTTCCATCGGCTGTTCTACCGCCGTGCATCAGTCGACCGGCCAGCTGTGTACCGGATCGCCGGCAGCCATCAGATCCCGATAGTCGGCCAGCATCCGGTGCAACGCCGTGTTCCGATCATCCCCCGTCTGCTCCCTGCGCGTTACGGCCGCAGTCTGCCAGGTTGCGCCGTTGATCCGGGACAGGCACCGCTTTTCGATGATCCCCAGCAACCTGTCCGCCTCGTTCTCGGGTACCCCCCAGCGACGCAGTCCGTCGTAGGCGACCGGCAGCAGCTTGCGCAACACCAGGTCGGTGACCGGCACCTCGCCAACACCGGGCCAGACCACCTCGGCACCGATCCCGTGCCGGACACCCCGGTTGAAGTTCTCCTCGGCGGTGCGGAAGTCCAGTTGCGACCACACCGGGCGGTCCGCCTCGGCGAGCGCTCGGACCAGGCCGGCGAAGAACGCGGCGTTGGCCAGCACGTCCACCACGCTCGGTCCGGCCGGCAGCACCCGGTTCTCCACCCGCAGATGCGGCTTGCCGCCGGCGGGGTCGTAGACCGGCCGGTTCCAGCGGTAGACCGTCCCGTTGTGCAGCTGGAGTTCGTCCAGCCGCGGGATGCCACCCGAGTCGAGGACAGCGTCCGGGTCCTCGTCGCTGATCACCGGGAGCAGCGGCGCGAAGTAGCGGGAGTTCTCCTCGAAGAGGTCGTAGATCGAGGTGATCCAGCGCTCACCGAACCAGACCCGGGGCCGTACGCCCTGGGCCTTGAGATCCTCGCTGCGGGTGTCGCTGGCCTGCTGGAACAGCGGGACCCGGGATTCGTCGACCAGCCGCCGGCCGAAGACGTACGGCGAATTCGCCCCGACCGCGACCTGGATGGCGCCGATCGCCTGCGCGGCGTTCCAGTACGGAGCGAAATCATCCGGGCTGACCTGCAGGTGCACCTGTGTCGAGGTACAGGCCGCCTCGGGCATCACCGAGTCGCTCACCAGCCGCAGCTGCTCCTGGCCGTCGATGTTGATCACGATGTCCTCGCCGCGCGCCTGCAGCACCTGCTCGTTGAGCAGTGAGAACCGCGGGTTGGCCGACAGATTCTCCATGATCGCGTGCTCCGGCCGCAGGGTCGGCAGGATGCCGATGATCACCAGCCGGGCGCCGCTGACCTTCTGGTCGGCCTCCACCATCGCCCGGCGCAGGAAGTCCTCGAACCACCGCAGACCGTCGTCGGCGAGCTCGCGGGGCGGCACGTTGATCTCCAGGTTGAAGCGACCCAGTTCGGTCTGGAACTCCTCCGCCGCGATCGCGGCGAGCGCCTGCGCGTTCTGCATGGCCGGTTCGAACCGGTCGTCGATCAGGTTGAGCTCCACCTCCAGACCGCTCATCGGGCGTTCGGCCTCGAAACGATCTTCGGCGATCATCCGCGCCAGCACCTCGAGTCCGGCCCGGACCTTCTCCCGGTGCCTGGTGCGATCGGCACGGGTGAACCGCTGTTCTTCGACGTCGTCACCCATGACCCCATCCTTACCCACGTCGGCCCGGATCTAGGCTCCAACGGTGACGAACGCCAGCTATTACCGCCGTGTCGGAACCAACAGTTACGTCCCGACCCACCACACCCAGGGCGCCTGGCGGGAGACCGAACAACACATGGGCCCGGCGTCCGGGCTGTTGGCCCATGCCCTGGAGACGGTGCACCCGCGCGATGATCTTCAGCTGTGCCGGATCAGCTACGAGATCCTCGGCGTGATCAGTGCCGAAGCCCTGGAGGTCGAGGTGGAGATCATCCGGCCGGGCCGGACCATCGAGCTGCTGGAGGCCCGGATGATCATCAACGGTCGGGCCGCGATCCGGGCAACGGGTTGGCGTCTGGCGACCTCCGACACCTCGCCGGTCACCGGCGGCGCTCCCGATCCGATGGCCGGACCGGACGACTGGCCGGACTGGGCGGTCGACCGGCTCTGGGGCGGCGGCTACATCAACAGTGTCGAGTTCCGCGTCGACCCCGCGTCGGTGCCGGGTCGCAGTCGCGCCTGGCTTCGCACGCCGCTGGACCTGGTGGAGGGCGAGCAGGTCTCCGATCTTGTGGCCTTCACGACCCTCGTGGACACGGCGAACGGGGTGGCGGCCCGCAGAGATCCGCGGCAGTGGGCTTTTCCGAACATCGACCTCACCATTCACTACTTCCGCACCCCGTCCTTCCGCGACCCCGACAGCCGCTGGGTCGGTTTGGACAGCACGGCCATCTGGGGTCCGGACGGGATCGGGCTCACCTCCACGGCTCTGTACGACGCAGCCGGCGGGGTCGGCCGTGCCGAACAGATCCTCACGCTGCGTCCGCTCTGATCGCCGCGAAGTACCCAGTGCGTGCCCGCGCCCGGCAGCGGGCCATTAGCCTGAGCGGGTGACCGACCAGCAGATGCAGTCAGCGACCTCGACCGCAGGTGTTCCGCCGATCGCCGAGCGGCGGTCCTTCCTTCGGACCCATCACGGGGACACCTTCGACGACCCGTACGAATGGCTCCGCGACAAGGACGATCCGGCGGTCATCGCCTACCTCGAGGCGGAGAACGCCTATACCGAGGAACAGACCAAGCACCTCGAAGAGCTGCGGCAGGAGATCTTCGACGACATCCGCCTCCGTACCAAGGAGACCGATCTCAGCGTCCCGTCCTACACCAGCCACCGGTCCGCCGACGGAGCCGCGTCGGCGTTCTGGTACTACCAGCGAACCCAGGAGGGCGCCGAGTATCCGATCTTCTGCCGGGCGCCGGCCGGCGATCCCGAGACGCCCCCGGACGTCGAGGGCGACATCGCCGGCGAGCAGGTGCTGTTGGACAGCAACGCGGAGGCCGGTGACAGCGAGTTCTTCTCCCTCGGAGCCTTCAGCGTCTCCCCCGACGGCAGGTTGCTGGCCTACGCCGTCGACCTGACCGGGAACGAGCGATTCCAACTCCGGTTGAAGAATCTGAGCACCGGTGACCGGCTTCCCGACGTGATCGAGGACATCGCGTACGGCGTCGCCTGGGCCGGCGATGATCAATTGTTCTACACCCGGGCCGACGAGGCGTGGCGGCCGTTCCAGGTGCTCCGGCACCAGCTCGGCACCGATCCGTCCGACGACCCGGAGATCTTCGCCGAGCCCGACGAGCGGTTCTGGGTCAGCGTCGGCAGCAGCCGCGACCGGGAGTGGATCCTGATCCATGCCGGCAGCAAGCTGACCACGGAGATCCGGCTGCTGCCCACCGCCGAGCCCACCGCCGAGCCCAGGCTCGTGGCGCCGCGCCGGCAAGGTGTCGAATACGAGGTGGAGACCGCCGGCGACCGGTTGTTGATCTTGCACAATGACGGTGCCGAGGACTTCAAGCTGGCCCAGGCCCCGCTGGACGCCACCAGTCACGACCAGTGGCAGACCGTTCTTGATCATCAGCCCGGTGTCCGTCTTGAGGACGTGGACGCGTACCGCGACTTTGTCGTGATCGGCCTGCGCCGCAACGGATTGACCGGCATCCACGTCATCCCCCGCCAACCGGCGGGCGACGCTGCCGGGGATCTCGGTAAGGGCTGGGACATCGACTTCGACGAACCGCTCTACACCGTCGGACCGCACTCCGGCACGGAGTACGACGCCGGCCTGGTCCGGCTGTCCTACACCTCGATGATCACCCCGAACTCGGTCTACGACTACCGGGTGTCGGACCGGGAACTGATCCTGCGCAAGATCACCCCGGTTCTTGATCATCCTGCGAAGGGCCCCTACCGTCCCCAGGACTACGTCCAGGTACGGGAATGGGCGACGGCGCAGGACGGCACGAAGATCCCGATCTCCATCGTCCATCGCAAGGGCACGCCCCGCGACGGCAGCGCGCCGGCGGTGATCTACGGCTACGGCTCCTACGAGATCCCGATGGACCCGAGCTTCCAGATCGCCCGGCTGTCCCTGCTGGACCGCGGTTTCGTGTACGCCATCGCCCACGTCCGCGGCGGCGGCGAGCTGGGCCGCGCCTGGTACACCAACGGCAAGACCACCACCAAGATCAACACGTTCACCGACTTCGTCGCGTGCGCCCGCTATCTGGTCACTGCCGGCTACACCTCGGCCGATCGGCTGGCGGCCCGCGGCGGCAGCGCCGGCGGCCTGTTGATGGGAGCGGTGGCCAACCTGGCGCCGGACGCCTTCCGGGCGATCCACGCCGCAGTGCCGTTCGTCGACCCGCTGACCTCCATCCTGATGCCGGAGCTGCCGCTGACGGTGACCGAATGGGAGGAGTGGGGCGATCCGCTGCACGATCCCGAGATCTATGCCTACATGAAGTCCTACAGCCCGTACGAGAACGTCGAGGCCAAGGAATATCCGGCGATCCTGGCGACCACCAGCCTGAACGACACCCGGGTGCTGTTCACCGAGCCGGCGAAGTGGATCGCGGCTCTGCGACACACCGCCACCAACGGCCCCGACCGCCCGATCCTGTTGAAGACCGAGATGCAGGCCGGCCACGGCGGTGTCTCCGGTCGCTACCAGGGATGGAAGGAGACCGCCTTCGAGTACGCCTGGCTGATCGACCAGGTCGCCGGATGATCATTCCCCTGTCTGGGTAGGCCCTCAGCGGCAGAGAATGCCGCTCAGGGCCGCCTCCAGCCCGCCGGGTTCGGCGGAGTCGGTGGTCCGCCAGGC
>Ga0164243_10011770_pt1 | contig 12451 bp, 11 predicted proteins | sample OricompcompostOP_FD_108781 | JGI IMG/M metagenome (GOLD analysis project Ga0164243, IMG submission 108781) | Organic Plus compost microbial communities from Emeryville, California, USA - Original compost - Organic plus compost (OP) | ecosystem: Engineered > Solid waste > Mixed feedstock >...
CCGGCCCGACGGCGCCGCCTACGTCGACACGAAGATCGCCTCCGAGCACGTCGTGCTGCAGGCCCACGCCGGCGGCGAGCTGTCGTGTACGATCGTGCGGCCCGGCGACGTCTACGGCCCCGGCTCGCGGCCGTGGGTGCTGATGCCGCTGGAGCTGATCCGCAGGCGCGCCTTCGCGCTGCCGGCGATGGGGCGCGGCCGCTTCTCGCCCGTCTACGTCGACGACCTGCTCGACGGGATCGTGCTCGCCGCCGCCGCGCCGGCGGCCGGCGGCCAGGTGCTGACGCTCGCGGGCGGCCTCACCGTCTCGACGCGCGAGTTCTTCTCCCACCACTGCCGCTGGGCCGGCGTGCGCGGCCCGCTGCTGCTGCCGACGCCGGTCGCGATGGCGGTCGCGCACGGCGCCGCCGCCGTCAACCGCGTGCGCGGCGTCGAGTCCGAGGTCAACCCGGTCTCGATGCGCTACTTCGCCCGCCGCGGCGGCTACTCGATCGAGAAGGCGCGCGCCCAGCTCGGCTACGCGCCGCGCGTCCCGCTCGCGGAGGGGATGGCTCGCACCGAGGCGTGGCTGCGGCGCGAGCGGATCGTCTGAGGCCGCACGCGGCGACCCGACAACGTCCGAATGCTCTCCGCGAGGCCGGGGTAGCTGATTGGACACACCCCGCAACGGCCGCGACTGAGGGGAATCCGCGGCGTTCGACAGAGGAGGACTTTTCCATGCTGTGGCTCATCCTCGGCATCGTGCTGCTCGTGCTCGCGATCGCGGGCGGCGTCGTCGTCAACCCGATCCTGTTCGTGCTCGGGATCGTGGCGATCGTGCTGTTCCTGACGGGCTTCCGCGGCCGCGGCGCGGCGTACTAGCGCCGCCGATCCGCGCGCGGGACGGCGTCAGCCGCGGTCCCGCTCGCTGCCGGCGCCCGCCTGCTCGTCGCGGGCGCCGTTCTTGGGCGCGAAGGTGACCTCGACGCGCGCGTCGTCGGTCCGCTCCTCGATGCGGGCCAGCGCGCGCATCGCCTGCACGTCGGCGGCCGTGACCGGCTCCAGCAGCCCGCGCGGCCACAGCCTCCTGACGCGCACGACGTTCGCCTCGGCGGCGTACAGCAGGATCGTGCCGCCGAGGTAGAGCCACGACAGCAGACCGATGACGATCGCGAAGAAGCCGTACGTCGTCGAGGCCCGCGAGACGACGCGGTCGACGTAGACGCCGCCGAGCGTCTGCAGCACCGCCCAGCCGACCGCGGCGAGCACGATCCCGAGCCACAGGTCCCGGACCGGGATCGTGCGGGCGGTCAGCAGCCGGAAGCTGGCCCAGAACAGGACGACGTTGAGCAGCAGCGTCAGCGCGTAGCCGGAGGCCTTCACGCCGAAGTTGCCGAGGCCCGCGACGATCAGGCCGACCGCGACGGTGATCGCGAGGTTGAGGCCGCCGAGCGTCACCAGCACCAGCAGGCCGCGCAGCCGCGACATTATGAAGTCGCGCCGCTTGCGGTGCGGGACGTCCCACACCTCGTCCATCGCCCGCTGCGCGGCGATCGTGACCCCGAGACCGGCCCAGATCGCGGCCACGATGCCGATCGCGAGCGCGAGCGTGTCGCCTCTCAGCGCGCCGACGGAGATGTCCTCGCCGATCACCGGGAACTGCGCCAGCGCCGAGTCGACGATCCGGTCGTACCAGCCCTGGTTGCCCTCCAGCACGTAGCCGAGCACGGTCACGAGCACGAGCAGCAGCGGGAAGATCGAGAAGAAGCCGTAGTAGGCGATCAGCGCGGCGAGGTGGCCGGCCTTGTCGTCGGAGAACTTCTTCACGACCGCGATCGGGAAGCCGAGCGCCGGCGTGCGGCGCTGGAGTCGGTCGATCGCTCGCACGGGCCGCAGCGGGTCCACCGGCCAGTTGTACAGCGCGGCGGGTCGGGCGTACAGCGCTGCACGCGCGGGAACGGTCCCTGGCGATGACCCGCACCCGCCGCGTCGACTGCTCCGCACCCGGCATCGCGCGCCTGCGCCACGGCCGCGGCTTCCGCTATGTCGGCAGCGACGGCGAGCCGGTCTCCGACGGCCCGACGATCGACCGCATCCGCGCGCTCGCGATCCCGCCGGCGTGGACCGACGTGTGGATCTGCAGCGATCCGCTCGGCCACATCCAGGCGACCGGGATCGACGCCGCCGGCCGCAAGCAGTACCGCTACCACGACGCCTGGCGCAGACGCCGCGACGCGGCGAAGTTCGACGCGATGGTCGCCTTCGCCCGCGCGCTGCCGGCGCTGCGCCGGCGGGTGCGCGACGACCTGCGCGGCGACGCGCTCGACCGGGTGCGGGTGCTGGCGGCGAGCGTGCGACTGCTCGACGTCGGCTTCTTCCGCATCGGCAGCGACGACTACGCGCAGCAGAACGAGACCTACGGGCTCACGACGCTGCTGAGACGGCACGTGCGGATCGACGGCGAGGTGCTCGTCTTCGACTATCCGGCCAAGCACGGCCGGCGGCGGATCCAGCAGATCCTCGACGACGACGCCGGCGAGGTCGTGCGGGCGCTGAAGCGGCGGCGCGGCGGCGGGCCGGAGCTGCTCGCGTACAAGGAGCGCGGCCGCTGGGTCGATCTCAAGGCCGACGAGGTCAACGAGTACCTGAAGGAGGCCGCCGGCGGCGACTTCAGCGCGAAGGACTTCCGCACCTGGAACGCGACCGCGCTGATGGCGGTCGAGCTGGCGGTGCGCGCCGAGCAGGCGGGGCCGAGCGCGTCGCGCAGACGGATCGTCGTCGCGGCCGTCAGAGCGGTCGCCGAGTTCCTCGGCAACACCCCGGCGGTCGCGCGCAGAAGCTACGTCGACCCGCGCGTGATCGACCGCTTCGAGGGCGGTCTGACGATCGCCGAGGCGCTCGCCGCCCCGGCCGAGCCCGATCCGGACGAGCCGGTCGAGCAGCGGCCGGTCGACGAGCGCGTCCGCCGCGCCGTGCTCGACCTGATCGCCGGCGACGAGGAGGCGCCCGGCGTCGAGCGGCTCGACGCGGCGGCCTGAGCGCGCGGCTCAGCGCGCCCGCGCGACCCAGTTGAGCCGCACGTAGTCGAGCTCTTCGGGCACGACCTCCATCACCGCGTCGACGAAGGCGTCGTGGCGCTCGGCCGGCAGGCGGTCGAGGTGGGCGCCGAGGATCACGGTCGCGTAGAAGGCGCGCGGGTCCGCGACCGTCACCGGCCACGGCTGCAGCCAGCAGTCGGCGACCTCGAAGCCGGCGCCGTCGAGCTTCGCGGCCGTCTCCTCGTCGGTCGCGTAGTGCCACGGCCCCTGCCAGCCGGCGAAGGCGCCGGCGAACTCGGGCCGTTCGGCGACGCGGTCGATCAGCGGCCGCACGACAGCGAGGTTGCCCGCACCGCCGCACTGGGCGACGAACTGCGCGCCGGGGCGCAGCTGCGCGCGGACGCGGGCGAACAGCGCGTCGTGGTCGGCGATCCAGTGGAAGGTCGCGGTCGAGATCGCGCCGTCGGCCGGGATCCCGGGCATGCCGGACAGGTCGAGCGCCAGCAGGTCCGACCGCACCACGGCGACGCGATCGGCCGGCAGGTGCTCGCGCGCCGCCGCGACCATCGCGGCGCTTCCGTCGACGGCGATCACGCGGCCGTCGGGCAGCCGCTCGAGCAGGGCGCGCGTGATGCGGCCGGTGCCGCAGCCGAGGTCGAGGATCGTCTCGCCGCCGCTCAGCTCGAGCCGGTCGAGCACCGCTCTGCCCCAGTCCTGGTGCGGCGTCGAGACCTCGTGATAGCTGCTGGCGTCCCACTCGCGCGGCATGCCCGCTCCTTTCCGTCATCGCGTACAACCGTTCATGAAAGCGTACAGCACCGGGACACAGGGGACGACCCTGGGGTGGGTCCGCGATGCGCTCCTCCCCGCGGCGGCCGAGCATGGCGCCATGACCATCAGCCCGCCGTTCGCGATCGACGTGGTCGTCGACGCGCAGGCCAGCGACGGCGCCTACGCGCTGCTCGACGTCCGCGCCGCCGCCGGCGCAGCCGTGCCCCGTCACGTCGGCGCCGGCGAGGAGGTCGCCGTCCACCTGCTCGCCGGCCGCGTCGAGCTGCGCGTCGGCCGCGAGACCCGCATGCTGCGAGCGGGCGACCACCTGCTGCTGCCGCGCGGCATCCCGCGCGGCGCCCGCGTCGCCGAGGACGCGCGCCTGCTGCTGCTGCTCGTGCCGGCCGGCGCGGAGCGGCTCGCGCCGCTGCTCGACGACCCGCCGGCCGCCGACGACCTCGCGGCGCTGCTCGCCGCCGCCGGGCTGGCCCGCCTGCCGGAGTAGGGCGCGCTCCGCCGCCGCTCGGCCGCGGCCGGCCGCGGGCGCCCGCCGGCACGGGCGCGCCCCGCCTACTCGGCCGCGACCGGCTCCGGCTCGCCGCCGCCCGCCTCGCCCGAGCCGCCGTCGCCGAGCGCCTCGGCGAGCTGGTTGCGGGAGCGGATGCCGAGCTTCGCGTAGGTGTGGCCGAGGTGGAGCTCGACCGTCTTGCGCGTCACCCACAGCGTCTCGGCGATCTCGCGGTTGGTCATCCCCTGCGCCGCCAGCTCGGCGACCCGCCGCTCGCTCGGGGTCAGCGCCTCGACCCCGCTCAGCGCCTCGCGCCGCGGCCGCGCGCCGGAGGCGAGCAGCTCGTCGCGGGCCGAGTCGGCGACGCGCGTGGCGCCGATCCGGCGCCCGAGGTCGAGCGCCGCGCGCAGCGGCTCGCGCGCGTCGCCGCGCCGCCGCGCGCGCCGCAGCGCGGCGCCGAGGTCGTGCTGGGCCCACGCCGTCTGCAGCAGCAGCGGGCTCTGCTCCAGCAGCCTGACCGCCTCGGTCAGCTCGGCGATCCCCTCCTCGCCGCCGAGCGCCCGCGCCCGCGCGTGGCGGACCAGCCCGAGCGCGCCGGGCGTGCCGATCCGCGCGACGATCGCCTGCTCCTCGTCGGCGAGCGCGAGCGCCTCCTCCCGCTCGCCGCGCTCGGCCAGCAGGTGGATCAGCCGCAGCGAGGCCATCGACTTCAGCGGCGCCCGCCAGCCGCCCTCGATCAGGACCTTGCGCGCCTCGCGCAGGTCGGCCTCGGCCGCCTCGCGGCCGCCTCGCGCCCACCGCACCATCGCGCGCGCCGAGAGGAAGTCGGGATAGACGATCGTCCGCTCGGCGCCGGGCGGCAGCTTGACCGACTCCAGCCGCGCGGAGGCCTCCTCCAGCTCGCCGCGCTCGCGCAGGAACTCCGACAGGACCGTCTCCATCGAGGTGAGCGACAGCCCCAGCGACAGGTCGCGCATCACCTCGACGCCGGAGCGCGCGTAGCCCTCGCCGGCGGTCAGCGAGCCGAACGTCAGGTGCCAGAAGGCGCGCGCGTGCTCGATCAGCACCAGCCCCAGCCGCGAGCCGGTGCGGCGCGCCTCGCGCTCGCCCTCGCCGAGCGCGCCGTCGGCGAGGTCGCGCAGCTCGGCGTGGCGCAGCGCGAGCACCGCCAGGTGGTAGGTGCCGCTGATCGTGCCGACCGCGTCGAGCAGCTCGCGCGTCGTCACGACGCGGTGGGCGAGCTCGACCGTCTGCTCGATCGGCTCGCAGCGGTAGGCGCTCTCCATCAGCAGGTGCGCCAGCCGCACCGGCGACGGCTCGCCCGGCGCCGACAGCAGCTGCTCGCGCCGCGCCCGCAGCGACGCGTCGTAGGCGGTCGCGTCGAGCAGCGACGCCTCCAGCTGGAGTCTCAGGTCGGCGTCCCTGGCCAGCGCGACCGCCGCCTCCAGGTCGGCGATCGCCCGCCGCAGGTCGGTGAAGACGAGCACGCGGGCGCGCGCCGCGCGGGCGCGGGCGACGCCGTCGTCGTCGAGCCCGGCGTCGATCGCCTCGCCGAGCCGGCCGGTGCCGGCCGGGTCGCCGATCACGACCTCCAGCTCGCCCAGCTCCAGCAGCAGCCCGGGCCGCTCGGCGTCGGCCGGCGGCTCGCGCAGGGCCCGGCGCAGGTAGGCGACGGCGGTCGCCGGCGCGCCCTCCGCGGCGGCCGCGGTCGCGGCGGCGCGCAGCGTCGCGACCGTCTCCGGCGCGCCGCCCGGCTCGGCCGCCAGCAGGTGCGCGGCGACCTCCTCCAGGCGCGCCCCGCGCGCCGCGAGGCGGGCGGCCGCGCGGCCGTGCAGGTCGGCCCGCTCGCCGGGCGGGATGCCGGCCTGGGCCGCCTCGCGCACGAGCGGGTGGACGAAGGTCCAGCCGCCCGGCTCCAGCACGGCGGCGCGCGCGAGCGCGTCGGCCGCGGCGGTCGCGGCGGCCGGCTCCAGCCGCGCCAGCGCGGCGAGGTCCTCGCGCGTCGCCCGCTCCCCCAGCACCGCCGCCGCGCGCGCGACCGCGACGGCGTCGGGACCGAGCGCCGCCAGCCGCCGCTCGACCGCGGCGACGAGATCGGCCGAGCCGATCTCGGCGATCCGCTCCGCCTCGCCGGCCCGGCCGCTCAGCCCGCTCTCGACCGCGGCGCGGCCGAGCTCGCGCAGCAGCAGCGGGTTGCCGCCGGTCGCGCCGACGGAGGCGTCGACGAAGGCCGCCTCCGGATCGCTGCCGAGGCTGCCCGCGAGCAGCCGCTCGGCGGCCGCGGCGCTCAGCGGCGCCGGCCGCAGCACGCGCGCCGACGGCCCGCCGCCGAGCGCGGCCAGCAGCTCCTGGTCGGCGCCCGGCTCGCCGCTGCGGGTCGCGCCGACGACCAGCACCGGCAGGCCCTGGAGGCGGCGGCCGAGGAACTCGAGCAGCCGCAGCGAGGAGACGTCGGCCCAGTGCAGGTCGTCGACCAGCAGCGCGAGCGGCTCCTCGTCGGCGAGGTTGGCGATCAGCCAGTAGAGGCCGTGCAGGACGGCGTGCGGCGGCTGCGCCGACGGCGGCTCAGCCGCGCCCTGCGGCGCCAGCACCGGCTCGGCCTGCGCGACCGCGCCGGCCAGCAGGCGGGCGCGCCGCTCGGGGTCGGCGGCGGCGAGGACCGGGTCGAGCAGCTGGTGGACGAGCCCGAACGGGAAGTCGCGGTCGAGCGCCGAGGCGACCCCCGCGAGCACCGTCATCCCCTGTCCGCGGGCGATCTCGCGCGCCTCGCGCAGCAGCGCCGTCTTGCCGATCCCGGCGGCGCCCTCGATCAGCACGACCGAGCCCTCCGCGCGGCCGGCCGCCTCGGCGGCGGCGGTCAGGCGCGCGACCTCGTCCTCTCGTTCCAGCACCGTCATCGGCGCGACAGCGTACGCGCTCGGGCGAACGGCGTCAGGGCGCCGCCCCGACGCCGGCGCCGCGGCGCCGCTCAGCGCGGCTCGTCCGGCTCGCCGGCGTGGCTGCCGAGCGCGGTCGCGCAGACGACGAGCAGGATCCCGGCCGTCTCGGCGGCGCTCGGCACCTGCTGCAGCACGACGAGGCCGGCGAGCGTCGCCGTCGCCGGCAGCAGCGCCAGCAGCAGCGCGAAGCGGGCGCGCGGCAGCCGCGCCATCGCGACCTGGTCGAGCGCGTAGGGCACGACGCTCGACGCCAGGCCGACGCCGACGCAGGCGAGCAGCAGCGGCGGCGACAGCAGCGCGTCGACCGAGCCGGGCGCGCCGAACGGCGCCAGCGCGAGCGTGCCGGCGACCATCGCGGCCGCCAGGCCGGCGCGCGACGGGCCGAGCACCGGGTCGGCGGCGACGCGGTGGCCGAGCACGACGTAGCCGGCCCACAGCGTCCCGGCCGCGAGCGCCAGCGCGACGCCGCCGGCGCTGCCGGCGACGTGGACGTCGGCGAGCAGCACGACGCCGGCCGCCGCGACCAGCAGCGCGAGCCAGTCGCGGCGGGTGCGCGAGCCGAGCGCCGTCACGGCGATCGGCCCCGCGAACTCCAGCGCGACCGCGGTCCCGAGCGGCAGCAGGTCGATCGCGAGGTAGAAGCAGGCGTTCATCCCCGCCAGCGCGAGCCCGAACGCGGCGACCAGCCGCAGCCGCGCGCCGCTCCAGCGGGCGCCGCCGAGCAGCCGCCACGGCCGCGCCCACAACGCCATCACGGCCGCCGCCGCGGCGACGCGCAGCCACGCGACGCCGATCACCGGCACGCGCTCGAACAGCAGCACGGCGAGGCCGGCGCCGACGTACTGGGTCAGCGCGCCGGTGACGAACAGCAGCTGCGGAGGCATCCGCCAGACCAGCCCGGCGCGCATGCGACCCAGTATGCGCCAGCTCGCCCCGTGCGCGACTGCCGGGTCGGCGGCGGGGGTACTCCGACTGCGACAGCGGTTCGCTTCCAGCGCTCGCCGAACAGCCCGCGGCGCGCGAGCGGACCGGTCGCACGGCCGTCCCGTCCGGATCGGGCAGGATGGCGCCCCGCCGCTGCGGAAGGAGCGAGGTGGACGCGAGCCTGCACGACGCGCTGGAGCTGATCGGCGACGATCGCGAGCTGCTCGCGGACGTGCTCGCCCACGCGCCGGTCGGGATCGTGCTGCTGTGGGGCGAGGACCACCGCTACCGCTTCCTGAACGCCCGCGCCCGCGAGCTGCTTCCCGGCGACGAGCCGCTCGTCGGGCTGACCGTCGCGGAGGCCTTCCCGCACGTCGTCGAAGCGCGCAGGGAGCTGCTGTCGCGCGTCATGGACCGCGGCGAGACGGTCGTGCGCGAGCGGATCCCGCTGCCGTCGGAGGATCCGGCCGCATGCGAGGGCAGCCTCTGGCTCGACCTCACCTACTCGCCCGTGCGCGACGCCGACGGCGCGATCCGCGGCGTGCTCTGCCTGTTCGTCGACGCCAGCGCCCACGAGCGCGAGCGGCGCGGGCTGACGCGCGCGCTCGCGCACGAGCGCGACCTCGCCGAGACGCTCCAGCGCGGGCTGCTGGCCGAGACGACGCCGCGGATCCCCGGCGCCGAGGTCGCGACCCGCTACGTCCCGGCGACCGACGGGATGGCGGTCGGCGGCGACTTCTACGACGTCTTCCGCTGCGGCCGCGACCGCTGGCTGGTGACGATCGGCGACGTCTGCGGCAAGGGCGCCGACGCGGCCGCCGTGACCGCGCTCGTCCGGCACACCGTGCACGCGGTCGCGCGCTACGAGTCGCAGCCGGCGCGGATCCTGTGCGAGGTCAACCGCGCGATCGCGCGCGACCCGACCGGCCGCTTCTGCACCGTCGCGCTGGCGGCGCTCGACCTCTCCGGCGAGCCGGCCGAGGTGACGGTCGCGCTCGGCGGCCACCCGCCGCCGCTCGTGCGACGGCCCGCCGCGAACGGACGCCGCGGCCGCGCCGAGCCGGTCGGCGAGCCGGGCACGCTGCTGGGCGTCTTCCCAGACCCCGCGCTCCACCAGCGCACCGTCGCGCTCGGCCGCGACGACCTGCTGCTGCTCTACACCGACGGCCTGACCGACGCGCGCGCCCCGCGCCGCACGACGACCCCGGACGAGCTCGCCGCGGCGCTGGCGGCGACCGGCGACTCGCCGCCCGGCGCGACGATCGACGCGCTGATCCACTCGCTCGCAGCAGGGCCCGAGGGCTTCCGCGACGACCTCGCGGTCGTCGCGCTGCGGCGCCGCGCGCCGCGGTGAGCGGCCGCCCGCCCGCTCAGCCGAGCCGCTCGACCGCGTCGGCGTCGACGAACGGCAGCTGCTCGTCGAGCCGCGTCAGCCGCAGCAGCCGCGCGACCTCCGGACCGCCGCGCACGAGCTGGAGCTCGTAGCCCTCCGCCTGCGCCCGCGCGTGCTCGGAGACGAGCAGGCGCAGGCCGGAGGAGTCCATGAAGCTGAGGCCGCGCAGGTCGATCACGACGCGCTCGCAGCCGTCGTGGGCCCGCAGCGCGGCGATCAGCAGCGGCGCCGTGGCGAGGTCGAGCTCGCCGGACGGGGCCGCGAGCAGTCGTCCACCGGCGCGGTCGACGGCGACGTCGAAGGATGGGGTGCTGCCGAGGCTTGTCATCTCGCCGTCCCCTACCCGTTGGGAGGGGGCGCGATGCGAGCTGACCTCTTGCGGTTGGCCCCGGCGGCGATCCGGGTAGCGGAGGGATCAGTCATGCACTCCGACGCCCACCTCCACCCCACGCCTCCCGGGGTGAGCGGACGTGGTCGCCAGGCGCCAGCGCATCCGGGCATGCCGCCGGGAGGGGTCGCGGTCTCGCTCGACGCGGACGCCGACGCGCCGACCCGTGCGCGCCACGCCGCCGCGGCCGCGCTCGTCCGCTGGCCCGCGGACCGCCGCGACGCGATCCTGCTGGTGATCTCCGAGCTCGTCACCAACGCGGTCCGCCACGCCTCGATCGACGTGCGCGACCGCGTCGCGCTGACGCTGCGGGACCGGCACGGGACGCTCCGCGTCGAGGTCGTCGACTCGCGCGCCCGCGGCGGCGCGATCGAGGAGGCGCCCCGCCAGACCGGCCGCCGCGACGGCGAGCAGCGCTCCGGCTGGGGTCTGCCGATCGTCGCCGAGCTGACCGATCGCTGGGGCGTCGAGCGCGGGCCCGGCCGCACCTGCGTCTGGTGCGAGATCGACGCCCTCTGACCGTGCGACGCCGGGGCCTGGCGCCCCGGCCGGCGGGCGGCATATCCTTGCGGACGTGACCGGCGCGCGCGGAGGCACACGTGACGAGGGAGCGGCCGCCGGGCAGGCGTCCGCCGGCGACTTCGCCGCGCGCTATCGCGCCGCGTTCCGCGTCTACCTCGCCTCCGGCGACGACGCCGACGTCGCGCCGGCCTACGAGCTGAGCCGCGACGCCGTCGGCGGCAGGCTGAGCCTCCTCGAACTGGCCGAGGCCCACCGCGAGGCGGTCGCGGCAGGGGTCGTGCCCGAGCCCGACCCGGCCCGCCGCGCGCTGCTGGCCTCGCGCGCGGCCGACTTCCTGCGTGAGAGCCTCGCGACCTTCGAGATCGCCCACCGCGGCTACCTCGAGGTGCAGGAGGTCGCGCGCCTGGAGCACGAGCACGCGCGCCAGCTGCAGACGGTCGCGGAGGTCTCGGTCGCGCTCAACGCCGCGCTGCCGGTCGCCGACGTGATCGAGCTGGTGACGGCCGAGGCGCGCAACGTGCTCGGCGGCCGCTCCGCGCGCGCCCACCTCGAGCTGCCGGGCATGCAGCCGCGCCGGACGATCACCGCGACCTCGGGCGAGCCTCCGCCGGAGGGCGAGCGGACCGCCGGCGCGCTGCGCGCCAGCCTGACCGGCCGGCGCGGCCTGGTCGTCGGCGAGATCGAGGTCTTCGGCGTCGACGAGGACGACCCCGGCGACGAGGCGATCCTCGTGCAGCTGGCGCAGGTCGCCTCGGCCGCGATCGGCAACGCGCAGCTGTACGGGCTCGAGCGCGAGATCGCCGAGACGCTGCAGGCCAGCCTGCTGCCGCAGCGGCTGCCGCGGATCGAGGGGCTCGACGTCGAGGCGCGCTACTCGCCGGCCGGCGACGGGATGGTCGTCGGCGGCGACTTCTACGACGTCTTCCGCACCAACGGCACGGCGTGGGGCCTGGCGATCGGCGACGTCTGCGGCAAGGGGCCGCACGCGGCGGCGCTGACCGCGCTCGTGCGCTACACCCTGCGCGCCGCGGCGCTGTGGGAGCGCCGCCCCGAGCGCGTGATGGCGATGCTCAACGAGGCGATCCTCGACCAGCGCTCCGACCACCGCTTCTGCACCGCGCTGTTCGGCCAGCTGCACCTGCTGGAGGAGGGCGGCGCGCGCGTCGACTTCGTCACCGCCGGCCACCCGCTGCCGCTCGTGCGCCGGGCCGGCGGGGCGGTCGAGACGGTCGGCAGCCACTCGACCGTGCTCGGCGTCGTGCCCGACCCGGAGCTGCACGCCGACTCGGTCGTGCTCGCCCCCGGCGACCTGCTGCTGCTCTACACCGACGGCGTCACCGAGGTGCGGCGCCGCGGGCGCGAGGTCTTCGGCGTCGAGCAGCTGCAGGCGCTGCTGGGCGAGATCGGAGAGCTGTCGGCCGCGAAGACGGCCGAGCGGATCGAGGACGCCGTCCTGAACGCCTCCGGCGGGCCGCCGCGCGACGACATCGCGGTCGTCGCCGTGAGGATTCCCGCCTGACGGGGGAAGATCGACGGCGGACCGCGGAACCGACCGGGAGGCAGCAGCGATGGCAGAGCGACGGAGAGCGACGCGCAGACGGGCGCGACCGAGATCGATCGCGAGTGCCTCCGCGGGCGAGCCGGCCGGCGAGTCGAGCGCGTCGCTGCTGCGCGAGCTGGTCGCTCACCTGCGCCGCAACCGCACCCAGCTGCGCGAGGAGTGGGCGCGCCGCATCACCGACGCGCAGCTGCTGACGGCGATGACCTCCGAGGAGATCTTCGCGGAGGCGACCTCGGTCTACGACAACTACATCGAGGTGCTCGAGACCGGCTCGGTCGAGGCGCTCCAGGACTACGCGCGCAACCTGTCGGAGCGGATCATCCCCCGCGGCGTCGAGACCGATGAGGTGCTCGGGATCGTGCTGCTGCTGCGCGACGTGCTCGCCCGCTCGCTGTTCGAGAAGTACCAGACCGACTTCGAGCTGCTCA
>Ga0164243_10011772_pt1 | contig 12450 bp, 10 predicted proteins | sample OricompcompostOP_FD_108781 | JGI IMG/M metagenome (GOLD analysis project Ga0164243, IMG submission 108781) | Organic Plus compost microbial communities from Emeryville, California, USA - Original compost - Organic plus compost (OP) | ecosystem: Engineered > Solid waste > Mixed feedstock >...
CCGAAGTGGTCGATGTCGTCGGCGCCGATGGTGATCGTGCCCTGCGCGGTCTCGAGCTCCTCGCGGCCGTCGTGCAGCGCGACGATGTAGCGGATCGCGGCGACCACGTCGGCGATCGTCAGCGTCTGCTGGTCGAAGGGCTCGTCCTGGCCGAGCTTCTTGTTGATCTTGTAGCGGCCGACCTTGGCGAGGTCGTAGCGCTTCGGGTTGAAGTAGTAGTTCTTCAGCAGCGTCAGCGCGGCCTCGCGCGTCGGCGGCTCACCCGGGCGCAGCTTGCGGTAGATGTCGAGCAGCGCGTCGTCGGGACCGGTGGTGTGGTCCTTCTCCTCGGTGAGCTGGATCGACTCGTACTCGCGCAGCTCGGCCATCACGGCGTCGTAGTCGTAGGCCTCGCCGGTGTCCTCGGCGATCGCCTGGAGCGCCTTGAGCAGCACCGTGATGTTCTGCTTGCGCTTGCGGTCGAGGCGGACGCCGACCGTGTCGCGCTTGTCGATCTCGAACTCCAGCCAGGCGCCCCGGGACGGGATCAGCTTGGCGGTGAAGATGTCCTTGTCCGAGGTCTTGTCGGCGGTGCGCTCGAAGTAGACGCCGGGCGAGCGGACGAGCTGGGACACGACGACCCGCTCGGTGCCGTTGATGACGAAGGTGCCCTTGGGGGTCATGAGCGGGAAGTCGCCCATGAACACGGTCTGGCCCTTGATCTCGCCGGTGTCGTTGTTGGTGAACTCGGCGGAGACGTAGAGCGGTGCGGAGTAGGTGAAGTCCTTCTCCTTGCACTCGTCGACGGTGTACTTGGGCTCGTAGAACACCGGGTTGTCGAACGAGAGCGACATGGTCTCGGAGAAGTCCTCGATCGGCGAGATCTCCTCGAAGATCTCGGTGAGGCCGGACTTCTCGGACACGTCCTCCCCGGCCGCCTTGCGGGCGGCGACGTTCTCCTGCCAGCGCTCGTTGCCGACCAGCCAGTCGAAGCTGTCGGTCTGGAGCGAGAGGAGCTGGGGGACCTCGAGAGGTTCGGTGATCTTGGCGAACGAGATGCGGGAGTTACCGGAAGTGGTACGACGCGCGGCCAACGATGTTCCTTCTGAGAGGAGCGGTGGAGAGTCGCCAGCCCACCACTAGTCAGCCACCGGGCAGGCTGAAAAGCATATGAGGGCAGGCGCGGAGCGCAACGTTACCACTCGGAGTCAGGGCACACAACATCGGCTGCATGCGCCAAATTCGACGAGCGTCGACGACGATCATCCGTCCCCCGGGGCCCCAGGTCAAGCACATCCGGGGAACCCGCGTCAGCCCGGGACCGCCGTGTCCACCTTCATCCGGTCGATCAGCCAGGTGTCCTCGTGGACCATCGAGAGGGTCACCCACATCTTCAGCGGCTCGTTCTCGACCCCGTCCCGGGTCGACTCCTGGTTGACGAACACCAGGACCTCGGCGCGGTCGTCCCCCGAGCGCACGATGCCGCTGGCCACCGACTCCGCCTGGACCACCAGCTTGGCCTTGCGGGCCTGCCGGGACAGGTCGTCGATCAGGCCGCGGTACTCCTCGGCGTACCCGTCGGTGAGGTACGGCGTGGCCCGGGCCACGTCGTCGTCCAGGTGCCGGTAGTCGTAGGAGAGCACCGGGACGACGGCGTCGGCCGCGACCGCCTCGGCGTCCCGGGCCGCCTCCTCGCGGGCGTCGAACCGGCCGGGGTCGTGCAGGGCGCCGGGACGGGACCAGATCCAGACCGTGCCGGCCACGGCCAGCACCGCCAGCACCACCGCGGCCACCAACAGCCGGCGGGAGACCGGGGCGGGCGGCGCCGCCGGCCCCGGCTTCTCGGGCTCAGGCTCGGGCTCGGGCTCCGGCTCGGGCTCGGGTTCCGGCTGGACCGCGGACCCGGTTGCGGGCTCATCCTCCGGCTCCGCGTCGGCCCGGTCCTCGGCCCCGGTCCCGGCCTCCTCCTCCGTCTCCCCCTCGGTCTCCTCCTCCGCGGCGAGCGTGGCGTCGTACGCGGCCCGCTTCTCGGGGTCCAGGAGGGTCTCGGCGGCCTGGTTGAAGGCGCGGAACCGGCGGTCGGTCGGGTCGAGGTCGGCGATCGCGGCCTTCCAGGCGGCCCGGATCTCGTCGACGGACGCGGTCGGGTCGACGTTCAGCAGGTCGTAGAGGCTGGGGGTCACCGGTCACCCCCTCCCCGGCTCGGGCTGGCCCCGCCGGTGGGCGACTGCTCCGGCTGGGTCGGCGCGTCCTGCGGGGCCTCGCCGTCGAGCGTGCCGACGGGCCCGAAGTTGTCCACCCGCCACTCGCCGCCGGTGAGGACCAGGTCGACCTCGTAGCGGAAGGTCTGCTCGCCGTACGGCAGCTGCTCCTTGGGCTTCTTGGGGTTCGGGACCGAGATCGAGTCCCGGCCCGCCACGAGCACGCGGGCGGAGTCGTCGGACATCCGCTCCACCGCGGTGGCGTACACCTGGCCGACCCGGGTGATCTTCTGCTGGATCACCGTCTGCTCCGCGAACTGGACGCTCTGCTCGAACGTCGTGGCGAACTTGGGCGTCAGCAGCTTCTCCACCCGCTCGACGTAGCCGGGCATCTTGTTCTGGTCGTCGAGGTCGTCCGGGCCGTAGCTGGAGAACTGGGTGACGAAGCTGCGGGCCACGGCCATGACCTGGTCACGCGTGCTCTGCGGGTTGGTCTGCTCGTCGACGAGGTCGTCGACGGACCAGCCGGCGCGACCGAGCGCGACCAGCGAGGCGAGCAGGCAGCCGAGGACGACCGCGAACGCTCCCAGGAGGATCCACCGCGACCTGCGGGGATCGGGGCTCTCGTCCGGCGTCGTCTCAGTGCTGTCGCTCGCGTCTCCTACGGCCTCGCCGTCAGGGGCTGGAGGTACAGCCACTTCCACGACTCCTCTCCCAGGGCTCGTGGCGCCAGGCTACCGGCGCCGTCCGAGGCCTCGTCGCCGCCCCAGGTGAGCTCGCCGGTGGCCTCGTCGTACGTCGCCGCGACCCGCTGCGGAGCGTGCTGGGCACCGCGCGCGTTGGTCTTCGAGGCCGGCTCGGCGCAGTGCGCGTTGGTGTTCATGGGCCGGTTCCCGCCGTCGCGCGGGGGCCGCTTGTCGGTGCCCTCGTAGCCCTGGAGGCAGGGCGGCTTGGTCGACAGGATCAGCCCGAAGTGCGCGTCGTACATGCCGCTGGCGGCCTTGTCGACGACCGTGAAGCCACCCTCGACGATGTAGGGGTAGAGCACGAGGATCTGCGAGATCCCGTCGAGGTGCTTGACGAGGATCTCGCCGGTGCTGGCCACGTCGCGGATCAGGGCGCCCAGGTCGACCTCGTTGGCCTCGAGGAACGTGCGCAGCTGGTTGGCCGCGAACGAGCCGTTGTCGATCACCCGGCGCAGGTCCGGGTCGGCGCCCGCGAGCGTCCCGCTGAACAGCGAGAGATGCTTGGCGAAGTTGCGCAGCGCGCCCTCGGTGTCGAGCTGACCGCGCAGGACCGTGTTGCCGTTCTCGATCAGGGCCGTGGTGATGTCGAAGTTCTCGTCCGCCGCCTCGATGAACTCGTTGCCGGTGTCGATGATCCGCTGGAGGTCCTCACCGGTGCCCGCGAAGGCCTTGCCGAGCTCGTCCACGGTGGTGCGCAGCGCGTCCCGGTCGACCGACTCCACGGTGGTGGAGATGTCGGTGAGCAGCTCGTCGGTCTGGATCGGGAGCGCGGTGTTCTCGGTCGCGATCTCGCTGTCGTTCTCCAGGTACGGCTTGTCGTCGGTGTTCGGCTGCAGCTCGACGTACTGCTCACCCACGGCCGAGCGGTTGCCGACGATGGCCTTCGCGTCGGCCGGGATCTCGTCGTAGGACTTGTCGATGTCCAGGTAGACGTCGACCCCGGAGTCGGTCAGCTCGAGCTTGTCGACCTCGCCGACGCGCACGCCGCGGTAGGTCACCTCGCCGCCGGCGAAGATGCCGCCGGAGTCGCTGAAGTGGGCGACGACGGTGTAGGTGTCGTCGTAGATCACCCGGTCGAGCCGGGCGTACCGGGCACCGACGTAGGCCACGCCCACGAGCGTGATGATGACGAAGACCAGCAGCTGGATGCGGGTGCGACGGGTGATCATCGGCCCACCACCATCGGGGACATCAGCAGGGTCACCAGGGCGTGGTCGTGCCGCTGCATCATCGCTCCGTACGCCCGGCCGCGGTCGTCCGGGGAGAGGTCACCGAACGGCGCCCGGCCGAGCGGGAGCCCGAGCTTGTCGGTGAGCCCGCCGAGCAGGTCGCCCAGGAGGCCGCCGCCGTTGCCGTTCTTGCCGTTCTTGCCGTTCTTGCCGTTCTTGCCGGACTTGTTGCCGCCCAGCAGCCCGCCCAGCAGGTCCTTGACGACGTCGTTGAGGGCGCCGAGCAGCCGACCGTTGCGGCAGGCCTGCGGGATCAGGCCGCAGATCACGCTGTCGGCGACGTCGGTGAGGTTCGCGAGCAGCCCGGCGAGGCACTGCTTGAACCCGAAGTTGGTGTTGATGTCGTCGATGCACTCCTGGATCGCGTCCTGGACGTTCTGGCACAGCGCACCCAGCGGCGGCACCTCGCCCAGCGGCGGGACCGCCTCCAGCGGGAAGCAGACGCCAGGGATCTTGTTCAGGTCGAGGTCCAGGTTGATCGACAGGTTCGTGTAGTCGCCCATGTGCAGGTTGCGGGCCACCTGCGGGTCCCGGCCGACGACCTCGTCGACGAACGGGTAGGTCAGGAACACGTGGAAGGCCTCGACGAAGGACTTGCCCGAGTTGGCGAGCTGCGTGAGCACCGGCTGCAGCTGCCGGAACGTCTCGATGGTGGCGTCCTTGGAGCGCTTGATCACCCGGGTGCCCACGTCGCCCAGGTCGTCGAGGGCCCGGAGCATCCGCACCAGGTCGGCGCGCTGGCGGTCGATGGACTTGAGCGCGCTGGGCAGCTCCTCGAGCGCCAGGTCGATGCTGTCCATCTGGTCGCGCGCGGTCAGCGAGAGGCGGTTGAGCGACTCGATCGCGTCGACGATGTCGGCCTTGTGGTCCGAGAGCTGGCCCATGAGGTTGTCGACCTGGGTGAGCACCGACTTCGCGGCGTCCTCCCGGCCCTCCAGCGCCAGGTTCACCTCGCTGGCGATGGTCTTCAGCTGGGCGACCCCGCCGCCGTTGAGCACCAGGCTCAGGGCGCCGAGGACCTCCTCGACCTCCGGGTTGCGCCCGGTGCGGTCGAGGGTGATGGTGGCGCCGTCGGCGAGCTCGCCCTGGGGCGCCTCGTCCTCAGGAGGCTCCAGCGACACGAACTTCTCACCGAGCAGGCTGGTCTGCCGGATCCGGGCCACCGCGTTGGCCGGCAGGTCGGTGTCCCGCCGCACCTCGAGCGTCACCGTGGCGTAGGTGCCGGTCAGGTCGATGTCGGTCACCTTGCCGACGTTGACGTCATTGACCTTGACCGCGGTCTTCGGCACCAGGTCGAGAACGTCGGTGAACTGCACCTTCACCGTCTTGGGGTCCGACCCGACGTCGGTGCCGCCGGGCAGCGGCAGCTTGTAGACGTCGAAGTCGCAGCCGGTGAGGACCACCATCCCGAGCAGGACGGCGACCAGGGCACGCAGGCGGGTCATCCGTCGGCTCCTCATGGCGCCACCAGCCCGTTCAGGGTCGGGTCGAACCGGCCGCCCGACGTCTCACCGGTGCCGAGCGCGCCGAACGGCGCCACCCGGTTCTTGCCCTTGCCGTCGAGCAGGCTGAACAGGTTCTTGCACAGCTTGTCGTCGAACAGCTCGTCGGTGGCCTGGGTGATCGCGCAGAGGACCAGGCCGGGGTTGGTCTGCAGCTCGTGGGCCAGGTTGCCCAGGTTGGCGTTGGTGTCGAGCGTGCCGGTGTCGGGGTTGTAGGTCAGCGCCTCGTTGTTGAGGGCGAGCGGGCCGACGCGGAGGATCTCGTCGAGCGCCTTGCGCTGCTTGACCAGGACCTTGGCGACGCGGGACAGCCCGTGGATGTTGCGGCCGAGCGCGGCGCGGTTCTCCGAGACGAAGCCGCCCACCTGGTCGAGCGCCTCACCGAGGTTGGCCAGCGACGCGGCCAGCTCGTCACGCTCACCCGCGAGCAGCGAGGAGACGTCGCTGAGCGAGCGGTTGAAGGCGCGGACCGTGCCGTCGTTCTTCGCGAGGGTCCGGACGAACTCGCCGAGCCTCTCGGTGGACCCGAACAGCTCGTCCTTGTTGTCCGCCAGCGTCTGGCTCAGCGTCCCGAAGTCCTTGATCGTCTGCTGGAACTTCGGGCCCTGGCCGCTGAAGTTCTCCGCGGTGGTCTCGAGCAGGTCGGAGAGGGCGCCGTCCTTGTTGGCGCCGGTCGGGCCCAGCGCCACGGTCAGCTCGTCGATGTTGGCGTAGATCTCGTCCAGCTCGAGCGGCACCGCCGTGCGGTCCTCCTCGAGCACCGCGTCGTCCGCGAGGGTCTCGCCCTCGGTGTACGCCGGCGTGAGCTGGATGTAGCGGTCGCCCACGATCGACGGCGAGATGATGACCGCCTTCGCGTCGCTCGGGACCTTGACGTCGTCGTCGTAGTGCAGGGTGACCTTGACCCGGGTCCCCTCGGGCTCGACCTTGTCGATCTTGCCCACGGACACGCCCAGCACCCGCACGTCGCTGCCCTCGTAGACCGAGACGGTGCGCGGGAAGTACGCCGTCAGGGTCTTCTGGTCCGACGTGTCGGTGAACATCACGATCGCGGCCGCGATGACCAGCACCACGATCACGCCGGGGATGGCTGCTCGACGAAGCATCAGCCACCACCGCCCAGGTCAGGGATCTTCGGCAGTCCGGACACCCCGCCGCCCGGGCCGGGGGCCGGCGGCAGGTTCATGATGTAGGTGTCGAACCAGGGGCCGGTGCCCAGGGTGTTGGCGAACACCCGGTAGAACGGCGCCATCAGCCGCAGGCTGTTGTCGAGGTTGTCCTCGTTCTTGTTGAGCACCGCGACGACGTTCTCCAGGTGGTCGAGGGCGGGCTTGAGGTCGGCGCGGCTCTGCTTGACCAGCGCGGTCAGCTCGTCGGACAGCGAGGCCGTCGACACCAGCAGGTCGTGGATCGCCTGGCGCCGCGAGACCAGCGACTTGAACAGGGTGTCGGCGTCCCGCATCAGCGCGACGACGTCCTGGTCGCGCTCGTCGAGCACCGTGGACACCCGCTCGAGGTTGTTGAGCAGGGAGTTGATCTGCTGGTCCCGCGAGGCGATCGTCTTCGACAGCGCCGAGACGCCGCGGAGCGCGCCACGGAACTCCTCGGGCGTGTTGCGGGTGAGGTCCGCGACCGTCCGCAGCGCCTTCGAGAGCTGGTCGGTGTCGATCTCGGACGAGGTCTCGGCGAGGCCGGAGAAGGCGTCCACGACATCGAACGGCGAGGAGGTGCGCTCCACCGGGATGGTGGAGTCCTCCTCGAGCTGGCCCTCACCGGCCGGCTCGAGGGCGAGGTACATCGCGCCGAGCAGCGTCTTGACCCGGATCGCGGCGTGGGTCTCCTTGCCGAAGTCGGCGTCGCTCTCGACGCGGAAGCCGACCTTGACCTTGTCGCCGTCGAGCTCGATCGACTTGACCTTGCCGACGCGGACCCCGGCGATCCGCACCTCGTCGTTGACCTGGAGGCCGCCGGCCTCGGAGAACTCGGCGTAGTACATGTCGCCGCCGCCGATGACCGGCAGGTCCTCGGCCCGGAACGCGGCGAGCAGCAGCAGGAGCATCAGGGCGAGGCTGATCGCCCCGATGACCACCGGGTTCTTCTCGCGGAAGGAGCTCTTCATCCGAGGTCACACCTGTCCGCACCGGAGATGTACTTCGGGATCTGGACCGTCTTGATGTTGCCGGGCAGCGTCACGCGGGCGGTGAACTCGCACAGGTAGAAGTTGAAGAACGAGCCGTAGATCGCGGTCCGGCCGACCTTCTCCAGCTTGATCGGCAGCACCTGGAGCGCCCGGTCGAGCTCGGCCTTGTTGGCGTCGACGTTGCCGGCGAAGCGGCGCAGCTGCTTGACGTCCTGGACGAACGAGGGCCGGATGCCCTTGAGCAGGTCGGCGGTCTGCACCGAGAGGTCGGAGATCCCGTCGAGGGAGGCGAGGATGGCCTCGCGGTCGTCCTTGAGCCCGGAGACCAGCGTCCGGAAGTTCTGGATCAGGCTGGACAGCTGGTCGTCGCGGTCGGCCACGTGGTCGAGCACGTAGTTCAGGTTGTCGATCAGGTCGCCGATGACCCGGTCGCGGTCGGCCAGGGTCTGGGTGATCGACGCGGTGTGGCCCAGCAGGTTCTCGAGCGTGCCGCCCTCGCCCTGGAAGACCTGGACCACCTCGTAGGACAGCTTGTTGATGTCGTCCGGCGAGAGCGCCTGGAACAGCGGCTTGAAGCCGTTGAACAGGACGGTGAGGTCGAGCGCGGGCGAGGTCTGCTCGATCGGGATGGTGTCGCCCTCGTCGAGCTTCTCGCTCTCACCGGCCTCGGGGCTGAGCGAGATGTAGCGCTGACCGACGAGGTTGCGGTAGCGGATCGCCGCGTGGGTCGAGGCGGTGAGGTCGGTGCCCTCCTCGACCGAGAACGTCACCTTGGCGCGGGTGCGGTCCTCGATCTTCACGTCCTCGACGGTGCCGACCTTCACGCCGGCGATCCGGATGTCGTCGCCCTTCACCACACCGGTGGCGTCGGAGAAGATCGCGTGGTACTCCCGCTTGCCGCTGAAGGACAGGTTGCCGATCGTCGCCACGAGCACGCTCGTGCACAGCGTCGTGACGACGATGAAGATCAGCAGCTTGACCAGGTCCCCCGTGGTCCGCTTGTCGAGGAGCGCCATCAGCGGCTCGCCTCCCCGTAGAGCGGCCCGGACAGCAGCAGCCCGAGGTCGGAGTCGTTGCCGCCGGAGGCGCGGAGGAACTGGCGGAGCAGCGCCGCGTCGAGCGGGCCCGCGTCGTACGCCGGCAGGTCGTAGTCCGGCGCGACCCGCGAGGTGCCCTTGCCGGTCGGCTCGTCGATGCCGTCGTTGAAGTCCGGCTGCTTGCGCACCGGGTTGGCCTGGGTCCACGGCGGGTTCGGCAGGTGCAGGCACGCCGGGCCGCGGTCGTCCCCGTAGCGCGGCCGGTCGGCCGGGGTGTAGGCGCGCGGCTGCCGCGGGAGGGTCTCGAGCACGATGTGCAGCATGAAGCCGCGGAACGCCTCCGCCTGCCGGTCGCCGGCGGTCACGATGCCCTTGGTCAGGCAGGGGAACTCGGGCGAGTAGCGCGAGAGGGTGCGGAAGACCGGGGCGCTGGTCTCGGCGAGGCGCACCAGGTTGTCCTCGTTGGCCGCGAGGAAGCCGCGCGCCGTGTTCGCGAACGACGTCACGTCCGCGAAGACCTGCTGGAGCCGGGCCTCCTTGGTCTCCAGGGTGTTCGCCGTGGTGACCGTGTCCTCGAGGATCTGCGCGACCTGCGGCAGCACGTCGGAGTAGGTGTCGGACACCTCGGAGGTCAGCCGCAGGTCCTCGACGAGCTCCGGGATCCGGGGGTTGAGCCGCTTGAGGTAGGAGTCGACGGTCTCGATGTTCTCGCCCAGCCGCTCGCCCCGGCCCTCGAGCGCGGTCGCGAGGGCGTTGAGGGTCATGTTGAGCTCGGCCGGCTGCACGGTGCGCAGCAGCGGGTAGAGGTCGGAGAGCACCTTCTCGACCTCGGTGCTCACCTGCGTGCGCTCGATGACGTCGCCGGCCTCGAGGTGGTCGGACCCGGCGTCCTCGGGGACCTCGAGCGAGACGTACTTCTCGCCGAACAGGGTCTTCGGGACGATCGAGCCGGTGACCCCCTTGGGGATCGTGTCGATCTTGTCGGGGTAGATGCCGAGGGTCAGCTCGGCGCCGTCCTGGCTGGCGGCGAACTCGAGGACCTCGCCGACGATGACGCCGCGCACCTTGACGTCGGCTCGCTTGGGCAGCTGCAGCCCGATCTTCGAGGTGCGCAGGGTGACCTTGTCGTAGTCGGTGAACGTCTTGGTGAACACCGCGTAGGTGAACCACACGCCCACCAGGAGGAGGACGATGAAGACGATGCCGAGCAGCTTGTGGCTCTGAGCCAGTCTCATGACCCCGTCACCCCGCCAGCCTGACGGTGGTGGTGGCCCCCCAGATGGCCATGGACAGGAACAGGTCGACCACGTTGATGACCACGATGCTGGTCCGCACCGCCCGGCCCACGGCCACGCCCACCCCGGCGGGGCCGCCGGACGCGGTGTAGCCGTGGTAGCAGTGCACGAGGATCACCATCACGGCGAAGACCAGCACCTTGCCGAACGACCACATCACGTCGCCCGGGGGCAGGTACTGGCTGAAGTACTGGTCGTAGGTCCCGCTGCTCTGGCCGAAGAACTGCGTGACGACCACGCGGCTGGCGAAGTACGACGACAGCAGCCCCACGACGTACAGCGGGATGATCGCGATCAGCCCGGCGATGATCCGGGTGGTGACCAGGAACGGCAGCGACGGGACCGCCATCACCTCGAGCGCGTCGACCTCCTCGGAGATCCGCATCGCGCCGAGCTGGGCGGTGAACCCGCAGCCCACGGTGGCCGCCAGCGCGATGCCGGCGACCAGCGGGGCGATCTCGCGGGTGTTGAAGTAGGCGGAGACGAAGGCGGCGAAGTTCTCGGTGCCGAGCTGGTTGAGCGCGGCGTACCCCTGCAGGCCGACCTCGGTGCCGGTGAAGAAGCACATGGCGACGATGACGCCGACCGTGCCGCCGATGACCGCCAGGGCACCGGACCCGAGGGTCACCTCGGCCAGGAGCCGGAGGATCTCCTTCTTGTAGCGGCGGACCGTCCGCGGGGTCCACGCGATGGCGCGGACATAGAACGAGAGCTCCTCACCGAGCTTGTCGAGGCTCTGGAGGGGCTTCTCGTAGACCGCTCGCGCGTTCGTCATCGCCATCGCGCTAACCCGTCTTCGGTGGCACGAGCTGGAAGTAGATCGCGCTCATGATGAAGTTGACGACGAACAGCAGCAGGAACGTGATGACGACGGACTCGTTCACCGCGTCGCCGACGCCCTTCGGGCCACCGGCCGCGTTCATGCCCTTGTAGGCGGCGACGATGCCGGCGATCAGGCCGAAGACCAGCGCCTTGGCCATGCCCTGCCAGAGGTCGGGCAGCTGGGCGAGCGCGGTGAAGCTCGCCAAGTAGGCCCCTGGCGTGCCGTCCTGCAGCACCACGTTGAAGACGTAGCCGCCGGCCACGCCGACGACGCTGACCAGGCCGTTGAGGAAGACCGCCACGAGCATGCAGGCGAGCACGCGGGGGACGACGAGGCGCTGGATCGGGTCGATGCCCAGCACCATCATCGCGTCGAGCTCCTCGCGGATCTTGCGGGCGCCGAGGTCGGCGGCGATGGCCGAGCCGCCCGCGCCGGCGATCAGCAGCGCCGTCGCGATCGGGCCCGCCTCCCGGACCACGGCCAGCACCGACGCCGAGCCGGTGAACGACTGGGCGCCGAACTGCTTGATCAGGCCGCCGACCTGGAGGGCGATCACCGCGCCGAAGGGGATCGCGACGAGAGCCGTGGGGATGATCGTCACGGACGCGATGAACCAGGCCTGCTGCAGGAACTCGCGCAGCTGGAAGGGTCGCTTGAAGAGCTGCCGTCCGACGTCGAGACCGAAGGCGAAGAGCCTGCCCGCGGTTCCGACGGGGGCCAGGACCCGCGTCGCCGTGATGTTTGCCACCGGAGTTGTCCGTCAGGCTCCGGTAGCCATCGACATGTTCTCCTGGAACGACCCAGGAGGTGGCGTGACGCCGTTCTCGCGGCACCACGCGCCCGGCTCCCGCTGGCTGCGCCGCGGGATCCCGTTGGACGGCTCGAGCTGCAGCGGGATCGGCGGCAGCGGCGGCAGGTCCTGGTCCTTCTCCGCCTCGAGCTCGTCGGCGTCCTTCTCCTCGGACATGCCGATCGGACCGACCCGCTGGGCGTTGAGGAACTGGCGCACGACCGGCTCCTCGGAGCTGAGCAGCATCTCGCGCGGGCCGAACATCGCCAGGTGCCGGTGGTAGAGCAGGCCGATGTTGTCCGGCACGGTGCGGGCGGTGTTGATGTCGTGGGTGACGATCAGCATCGTGGCGTCGATCTGGGCGTTCAGGTCGACGATGAGCTGGTTGAGGAACGCCGTACGCACCGGGTCGAGACCGGAGTCGGGCTCGTCGAAGAGCACGATCTCGGGGTCGAGCACGAGGGCCCGGGCCAGGCCGGCGCGCTTGCGCATACCACCGGAGATCTCGCCGGGCAGCTTGTCCTCGGCGCCGAGCAGACCGACCAGGTCCATCTTCTCCATGACGATGTCGCGGATCTCGGACTCGGACTTCTTGGTGTGCTCGCGCAGCGGGAAGGCGACGTTGTCGTAGAGGTTCATCGAGCCGAACATCGCGCCGTCCTGGAACAGCACGCCGAACAGCTTGCGGATCTCGTAGAGCTCCTTCTC
>Ga0164243_10011773_pt1 | contig 12448 bp, 10 predicted proteins | sample OricompcompostOP_FD_108781 | JGI IMG/M metagenome (GOLD analysis project Ga0164243, IMG submission 108781) | Organic Plus compost microbial communities from Emeryville, California, USA - Original compost - Organic plus compost (OP) | ecosystem: Engineered > Solid waste > Mixed feedstock >...
CGAGGCAATCGGCCCGGCCGGGCGCCTCAAAGTCGAGTGGAGCGGACACCGTAGGTAGGCCCGAACGGGCCGGACGAGGTGAGCGAACACGGTGTCCGGCGCCCGCGCGCCGGACCGACTTTGCGAAGCCCGGCCGGGCCGATTGCCTCGGCTCGACGACCAATAGAACTCCTACCTCACTTCATACCCACCTTATCCATAGGCAAACTAAATATGTATAATAAATACATGTTTAAAGTTTTCTAGTAGCCGAAGGAGCTAGCATCATGTTGAGCCAGGAAGTCCGCGATCTGGTAAAAGCCACTGCGCCGGTATTGAAAGTCCACGGTGAAACGCTCACCTGTCACTTTTATGCCCGCATGTTCCGCCACAACCCGGAACTGAAGCAGGTGTTCAATCAAGGCCACCAGGACGGCGGGCAACAGCAGCAGGCCTTGGCTGCGGCCGTTGCCGCGTATGCAGAGCATATTGATGATCCTTCGGTGTTGATGCCGGTAGTGACCCGCATCGTGCACAAGCACGTCAGCTTGGGGATACGGCCTGAGCATTACGCGATTGTCGGCAAGCATTTGCTGGCCTCGATCAGAGAGGTCCTGGGCGAAGAAGCCGCGACCGATGAGTTGATTGCGGCCTGGGCTGCGGCTTATGGTCAGTTGGCCGATCTGCTCATCGCCGAGGAAGCCAAACTTTACGCAGAGTCCGCTGGCAAGGACGGCGGTTGGACTGGCTGGCGTGGGTTCCGCGTGGATAGCAAAGTCCCGGAAAGCGCCGAAATCACGTCGTTCTATCTGGTCCCCGCAGATGGCGGCCCTGTGCCGGATTATCTGCCCGGGCAATACATTTCCCTGCGCGTCTATGTGCCGCAATTAGGCATCATGCAGCCACGTCAGTACAGCCTGTCGGATGCGCCGGGCAAGGGCCGTCTGCGCATTTCGGTCAAACGCGAGGATGGTACTGACAATACGCCAGCCGGCAGCGTGTCCAATGTTTTGCACGCCAACGTAAAAGAAGGCGACGTGGTGGATCTGGCTCCCCCGCAAGGTGAGTTCACCTTGAACGATAAAGGCGCCGCGCCAGTCGTGCTGTTGAGCGGCGGCGTAGGTTTGACGCCCATGGTATCGATGCTGAATCATCTGGTGGCACGCGACGACGGCCGTCAGATTCGATTCGTACATGCTTGCCGCGACCGTTCGGTGCATGCCATGAAGTCGCATGTGAACGACATTGCGAATTCGCGGCCAAATGTGCGTAAAGTGGTCTATTACGAAACCGTCTCGCCGGACGATCAACAAGGCCAGGATTATGACTACGCAGGCCGTATGAACCTGGAGGCGATTCGCGATGTCGCAGTGCTGCCGGACGCGGATTACTATTTGTGCGGTCCTTTGCCCTTCATGAGTGCGCAGCGTCAAGCGTTGACCTCGTTGGGCGTGGCGCCGGAGCGTATCCATGCCGAATTGTTCGGCACGGGCGGGCCCGGCGCTTAACCGGTATAGTTCGACCGCATGCAACTGACCAAATACACTGATTTCGGCCTGCGCGTCATGATGTACCTGACGCAGGGCAAAGACCGTGGTACGCCGGTGACGATCCCCGAGATCGCCGAGCGGTTCGACGTGTCGCGCAATCATTTGGTCAAGGTCGCGCATTTCCTGGCCCAGCAGGGCTGGGTGACCACCGCCCGGGGCAAGGGCGGTGGCCTGAGACTGGCACGAGCGCCAGCCGAATACCGGCTCGGTGACCTGGTTTATGCCCTGGAAAATCAAAAAGCGTTGGTGAATTGCGGGGAGCCTGTTTGTGCACTGCAGGGGTTTTGCCTGCTCTCGGGCGTACTGGCAGACAGCCTGAAGACGTTTTACGACGAATTGAATCGCCATACCTTGGCCGATCTGGTGCGAGCCCCCACGGGTGAGGCGATTGTGAGGCTGCAGCTGGTGGCGTGACGAGCTAAGGGTAAACCTTAGGTTATGACTACCCGTCAGATTGGCATTTGTGGGACCGGGGCCAAACTCTCAGAATAGGAAACAGCGTAAATGTTTCTTATCAGCCAGGGTTGCGATGAAAGTTTGTGTAATTGGCGCCGGCGTCATCGGCGTGACGTCGGCTTATTTTCTGGCACGCCAAGGTCATGACGTCGTGCTGGTGGATAGCCGTGCGCGTCCGGCGACAGTGTCCAGTTACGCCAATGGCGGGCAACTGAGCTATAGCTATGTGGCGCCGTTGGCGGGGCCGGGCGTGTTGCCCAGCGTGCCGGGCTGGCTGTTACGGTCCGATTCGCCGTTGCGGTTCCGGCCACGTCTGGAGCCGCATCAATGGCTGTGGTGCCTGCAATTCGCATTGGCTTGCCGCGCGTCGGTGGCCCAGGCGTCGACCGCGCAATTACAGTCCTTGTCGTATTTGAGCCGGGATGTATTGCACCGCTTGCTCGAAGAAGAAGACCTCGATTTCGGTCATGTCCGCAACGGTAAACTGATTGCCTATCGCAGCCCCGAATTGTTGGAGAAAGCGCGCCGATTGGTGGACTATCAGGCGGCGTTGGGGGCTGAGCAGCGGGTATTGAGCGCGGCCGAAACGATTGCACTGGAGCCTGCCTTGTCAGGGCTGGGCGCGAATCTGGCGGGCGCCGTCTACACTCCCAGCGAAGAGGCGGGCGATTGCCGTCAATTCACCGAGGGTTTGTTCCGGCGTCTGAAAGACCTGGGCAACGTTGAATGCCGCATGGCAACGCCCGTGCAATCCTTGCGTCGCGAAGGCCGCAAGATTGTGGCAGTTGAAACCGCGAATGGAGATATACCGGTCGATGCGGTCGTGTTGGCGGCGGGCGTCGCATCGCGCAGTCTGATCAAGCCTTTGGGCCGGGATTTGCCGCTGTATCCGTTGAAAGGCTATAGCCTGAGCGTGCCGATGGAGCCCGGCGACGACACGGCGCCCGAAATCAGTGTGACGGATTACGAGCGGCGCATTGTGTATGCGCGCATCGGGCGAGTATTGCGCATTGCGGCCATGGTTGATATCGGCAGCCCGAATGCAGATATTGATCCGGCGCGTATTGCATTGCTGAAACGGCAAGTGCACGAAGCCTTTCCCCAACTGGATCTGACCCAAGCCATACCGTGGGCGGGACAGCGCCCGGCGACGCCCACTGGCAAGCCCTTGATCGGCGAGAGCCGCGTCGCCGATAACCTGTGGCTGAACGTGGGGCAGGGTGCTTTGGGCTTTACGCTCGCTTGCGGCAGTGCCGCGCTGTTGACGGCGCAGATGTCGGGAATGGAATTGCCGATTGACGCGATGCCGTTTCGGCCTTGATATGTGGGCCGATGGCTGAGTATCGATATCCGGCACACATAGTGGACGTTTCTATAGCATATGTTGGGTGGCAATAGTCGGCGTGCCTTTAATGGAAATCCCGGCTGCGTGCTGCCAGTCCACCCAGCAAGGACGATAGATCGACCAGCCGTTTCGCAATGAGATGGCGGATGCCCTGGACGCTTTGCCACGTGCCATAAACCCCTAGCAACGTAGATCCGAGAAGCTCCCGGCGTTGACGCTCTATGAGTTCGGGACGTACGACGACGTTTACGGAGCCTGTTTCGTCCTCCAGGGTGAGGAAGATCACGCCTTTGGAGGTTTGGGGCCGTTGGCGGTTGATGACAAGCCCGCAGGCCCGCGCCAGGCGCCGGTCAGGATAGTCGTTGAGTACTGTTGCAGGCTCGAATCTCAGGGTTTGCAGATGCGATCGCAATAACGCAAGCGGATGACGCCGCAAGGTCATGCGCAAGCTGCGATAGTCATCGATGATCGCCTGGCCTTCTGTTTGAGTGGGCAAGGACGGTATTTCGCTGTCTATGATATCGGCGTGGCGCAGCAGATCGCGGCTGGCTACGCTGGCGCTGGCCTCCCAACTGGCCAGCCGGCGATGGCCGGCCAAGCTGTGCAGCGCATCGGCCGCGGCCAGCGCATCGAGGTCGTGGCGCGTGAGCTCCGCGCGGCGGGCGAGGTCTTGGATGTGAGCGAAAGGCTGTATGGCGCGAGCCTGTTCGATGCGTAGCGCAGCGGCTTCTGAGAGGCCTTGGATTTGGTTCAAGCCCAGCCGGACGGCGGGACGTGGGGATGTGGATTGCGCGGAGGATTCGTCCACGGATGACGCGTTGCGATGTGCGTTGGTCTCCAATGTTGCGTCCCAGTTGCTGATAGTGACATCGACCGGCAACACATGAACTCCATGGCGTTGCGCGTCTTGGATCAATTGAGCGGGCGCATAGAAGCCCATGGGTTGAGAGTTCAGCAGGGCTGCTAGAAAGGCCTCGGGTTCATGGCATTTGAGCCAGGCACTGTCATAGGCCAGCAGGGCAAAGCTGGCGGCATGGCTTTCCGGGAAGCCATATTCGCCAAAGCCTTCTATTTGGCGGATGATGGCGGTGGCGAATGCTTCGGTGTAGCCATTTTTTAGCAAGCCATTGATCAGCTTTTCATTGAATTTTCCGATGCCGCCTTTGCGTTTCCAGGCTGCCATGGAGCGTCGTAATTCGTCAGCTTCGCCAGGCGAAAAATCGGCTGCGACCATAGCGATTTGCATGACTTGTTCTTGAAAAATGGGTACGCCCATGGTGCGTTTCAGTACACCACGCACGGCGTCGCTGGGATAGGTTTCTTTTTCGAGGCCTTGCCGCCGTTTCAAGTATGGATGCACCATGCCGCCCTGAATCGGGCCAGGCCGCACGATGGCGACTTGCACGACCAGATCGTAATATTTTTGCGGCTTCAGGCGTGGCAGCATGCTCATTTGCGCGCGCGATTCAATCTGGAATACGCCGACAGTGTCAGCCTTGCAAATCATGTCGTAAGTAGCAGAATCCCCTTCTGGAATATCGTCCAGGGACCAAGGGCGTCCGTGGCGTTGACTGACAAAATTCAGCGCGCGATGCAAAACGGAGAGCATGCCCAGCGCGAGCACGTCGACTTTCAACAGCTTGAGTGCATCAAGATCATCCTTGTCCCATTGCACGACGCTGCGATCGGGCATGGCCGCGTTTTCGATGGGGACCAAACGCGCCAAGTTGTCGCGCGCGATCACGAATCCGCCGGGATGCTGCGACAGATGGCGCGGAAAATTGATCAAGGTTTCGGCCAAAGCGGCCCACTGCCTGGCGACCGTTGAGTTAGGGTCGAGACCGCAGCTATCCAGGGTGCGCAACAGAGCGAGTTTGCTATCCCACCATTGGTGGGCGCGGGCGACGGCATCGATGACGCCTGGGTCGACTCCCAGCGCACGGCCGGTATCGCGCAATACGCTGCGGGGCCGATAGGAAATGACAACGCCGGTCAGCGCTGCGCGATGACGGCCGTATTTGTCGTAGATGTACTGGATGATGTCTTCGCGGCGTTGATGTTCGAAATCGACATCGATATCGGGAGGCTCGTTGCGTTCTTTGCTGATAAAACGTTCGAACAATGCCTGGCTGCGTTGCGGATCGACGGCAGTAATGCCCAGGCAATAGCACACGACTGAATTGGCGGCCGAGCCGCGCCCCTGGCAGAGAATATCCAGGCGCTTTGCCTCTTGCACGATGTCATAGACCGTCAGGAAATACGGCTCGTACTCCAACTCGGCGATGAGCTTGAGCTCTTTTTCGATGGTCTCGAGCACGGATGAAGGAATGCCTCCGGCAAAGCGTTTTGCGGCACCCGCATAGACCTCTTTTCTCAAATAGCTGGTGGGCGTTTCACCCTCGGGCACGATTTCATCGGGATATTCGTAACGCAAAGTGCGCAACGAAAACGTGCAGCGTTGCGCAATAGCTATCGTTTCGGCCAATATTTCTGCGGGATAGAGCGAGGACAGACGCAAGCGAGTGCGCAGGTGCTGTTCGGCATTGGACTGCAGATCGTAGCCGCACTGCGAGACCGCGCGTTTGCTGCGGATGGCGGTCAAGGTATCGTGCAGCGGCTTGCGCGAACGCAGGTGCATCTGCACATTGCCAAGCGCGGTGATGGGTAACCCGGTGAGACGGGCTGCATGTTGTATGGCCGCGCGGTGCAGATCATCGCGTGCTTGATGCAGCAAGGTCATTCCGAGCCAGGCGCGGCCCGGAAAGGTGCGCGCCAGCCAACGGGCTTGTTCCGCGATGATCTCGGGCGGCGTGCCATGAGGGGGTGCCAAAATCGCCAAGCATTCAGGCATATTGCGCAGATGTGCATAGGGCGGCTGAGGAGCGGCGATGTCATCCCGATAGAGCTGATAATGGCCTTTCTCTGCGCGCGATCGGCCGAGGGTGATCAGTTCGGACAGATTGCCATAACCCTCGCGCGTTTGTGCCAGCAGCACAAGTGATAGCGCGTGAGCGTCAGAGGCAAAAGGCGCAGCATCTAAACGCAATGTGCTGCCGATGATGAGCGAGATCTCGTGCTTTTCTGCTTCCGTCAATGCGCGTACCACGCCGGCCAACGAACACTCATCTGTGATGGCGATCGCTGCATAGCCGAGTTGCACGGCCTGTTCAACCAGTTCCTCTGGATGCGAGGCGCCTTGTAGAAATGAAAAATTTGAAAGGCATTGCAATTCCGCATAAGCGGGCAATCCAGGCAAGGGCGCGGCGTGTGTCATCAGGCATAGCGTCCATGCAAAAACCAACGCGCATGCTCGGTGTCTCGTTCGCGATAGATCCAATAGCGGGCGGACGCAGCATCCTCCGCAACGAAGTAATCGCGTACAGTCAATGCCGCATCCCACCAGCCGCTTTCGATGCGCTCGGGACCTCGTACGAGACGCAAGGACTGGCCCGCATAGGTGGGACGATTCTGGAGAACCTGCAATGGAATGGGAGGATCCAGCAGCCAGAAGGGGCGGTCCATGAATGGAAATGAGCTCTGCTGGGGTGCTGGCGACGGTTGCTGTGCCGCGCACCAGCGATTGGCGGTCTCGGGGCGATGATCGGCGATGGGGTTGGCTTGCAACACGCGTTCGCGTCCCAGGCGCGCACTGAGCAGATCCAGCAAACGGGCATGATCCGCTGGCGAGCCGCCAGGTTCGGGAAACAGGCTGGTGCTGGCCGCGGGTTGTTCGACAGTGTCGTCTACGCGCAGACTGAGGGCGATGGCAGGCGCCTCCAGCGGCAAACGGCCGAGTTTTTCACGCAGCAGACTCAGTAAATGCGAGGGCTGCCATGCTGGCTGGGCCAGGTCGATAGGCAGTGTGGTGGGGGCGCGCGCGCGCCGGCCGCGTTCGTGCTCGAGTTCCAGCGTGAGATGTTGAACGGCACGGCGTCTCGCGATGAGCCAACCGCAAAGAGGCTCTATCAACCGCTGCGCCCAGGACAACACAGCCTCGGCATGTTCGATGTAATCGGGTAGCTCCAGACGCTGGAGAAACCGCGCAGGCGGCTGTATCCACGCATGGCATTCGGGGGCGGCGCCGTAGGCGGCATCGAGAGAGTGCAGCAGTTCGGTGCCGCAACGGCGTTGCAGGCCGGCGCGTGGCAGGCGGCGCAAATCGCCCAGCGTGCGGCAGCCTATGCCGTGCAACCAATCCAGACGAGGCTGTGCGCTGGGCAATAAGGCACACGGCAATGTGTCCAGCCGCCGCGCCAATGTGCTGAGCTGTAATGCGCGCCGCGATGCCCGTGCGCGAGCCTGATGCGCTAACAACCACGCGCCTTGAGCGGTGGGCGCCATGCCTGACCAGGTATGCAAACCCATACTGTGCAGTGTGGCGGCCATGCGTCCATGCAATCGGCGAGGCCCGCCAAAATACGTCAAGCTGGCACCGACCTGTAAGAGCAGCGTGTCGGGTTCCGCTATCGCAATCTCGGGTGTGTATTGCAACAAGGCCAGTGCCGTTTCGTGCAGCAGATGCTGTTCGATCAACGGATCACGTGCGAGCAAAGGCACGTCCGGCGCGATGGCGGCAGCACCCGCGCGGCGCATTCCGACATGGATGCCCGACGCTGCGGCAGCAGGCGTCAGCGCCGCGATACGCGCCGCCTGATCCAGCATCGCAAACGCTGCATCAGGAGACCATCGTGGGCGTGCGGCGTCCAGCGGCAGGCTGTGCAGAAAGATGGCGATCCAGAGAGGCATGATCAGAGAGACTGCCCGCCGGTACGCTGGCAGTCTGGACAACAGAGGTGTGAATGGTTTCTTCAGTGGCAGGCGGATTCGCCGCCGCAGATTCCAACACTAAAAATAAAGGCTGCGTGCAACTCGGGCCACGGCGTTTCAGGATGTGCACGGACAGGCCGCCGGGCGCAGGCGATAGGGCCAGCCGCAGCGGCGCGGGAGACGCCTGTTGCGCAGCGGTAGCCGGACGCAACACAAAGCACAGCGTTTCGGCCATCTGCGCTGCCAGATGCAGGCGGCGCAAGGATTCCGGCCGCACACGCGGCAACCAGCACAGCAGTGCCCCGCAACTGCCATGCTTCAGAATCTGTTCGGCTGCCCAGAGCGCATCCAGGGGGCGTTCGGGAGCGACCCAGAGCAATTGCGCAGGATTCAAACGCCAGCCTTGCCAACAGGCCAGATGCGGCACATGAGGCGGCTGCACCAAGGCAATCGGATGCCGGCGGTCGAGTTGAGCCAGCGCGGGCTGCAGCAGGCGGATTTCGCCGATGCCGGCGTGCGGCGTCAGGAGCTCGATCAGGGCGCCCACCGGCCAACCGCCGCCAGGCAACTGGGCCGACAGCGCCGCGTAGCCGGTGGAAATGCCCCGATGGGCGCTATGCGCCAATTGAGTAGCACGCCATAAAGCAGGATGGATATGTTCTGGGGACGACATGATAAATCTCGTTTTGCTGTATAAATATACAGTATTTTGAGAGGGGATTTACAATGGCTTATTGGGGCCAGGTTGATGCCCCCTGGAGCACCCCATGACAGAGCCCGCCACCCTCGAATTCCTGCCTGACGCCGATACCGAGATCAAACAACTCTTTATCCTGCTGCACGGTGTCGGTAGTACACCGCACAGCCTGGCGGCCTTGATTCAGGCTGTACGCACGGCATTTCCGGCGGCAGCGATTTTGGCGCCGGCGGGGTTTGAGCCCTATGACGGTGGGGGCGAGGGGCGCCAATGGTTTTCGGTACGAGGAATCGACGAAGACAACCGCGCGGAGCGTGTGGCCCGTGCTTTGCCGCCGTTGGTGGATTACGTCCGCGCTGCACAGGCTCGATTTGGTCTATTGCAGTCCGATACGGCGCTGGCCGGTTTTTCGCAGGGGGCGATCATGTCGCTCGAGGCCGTGCAAGCACATGATGGTCTGGCAGGGCGCGTGCTGGCATTTTCAGGCCGCTATGCCCAGCTACCTAAGGTCCCGCCACAATACACCACGATCCATTTATTGCACGGGGCTGATGATCATGTGATGAACGTGTCGTATGCCCAAACGGCGCAGGCGTGGCTGGATTCTCTGCACGGGGATTGCACCATCGACGTGGCCAGCCGCGTCGGCCACGAACTGCATCCGGCCTTGATTCAACGCGGAATCGAACGCCTGCAAACCTGCGTCCCGCTGCGCAGTTGGGAAGCCGCGCTGGGGCTGGATCAGGCGCCGTCAAAGGGCGAGACGCTGCATTGATCCGATGTGCGGCACGCTCACCCGTTCTGAGGGTGTCAACACAAAGCGTCGTCTAGGCAGCGCGCTCTCGTCGCGGTGCCTATCGCAGGCCTCGCGTGGCCACTTATCGCGGCGTTGATGCCGGTTGCGACACGGGTTGCACGGGCGTATCCTGCCACCCACCCCCCAACGCCAGGAACACATCAATCTGATCGCCGCTCAGCGCAGCCTGCGAGGCCGCGAGCGCGCTCTCGTCCGTCGCCAGGGTACGCTGCGCATCCAGCACGTTCAGATAATCGGTTTTACCTGCATGAAATAGCTGCTCGGCTTGTTTGGCCGCGATGGCGCTTTGATTGCGCGCCTCTTGCAGCGCAGCGTGTCTATCGAGTTGCCGGGCATAGGCGACCAGCGCGCTTTCCGTTTCACGCAATGCACCCAACACCGTATCGTCGAAGTTGGCCAGTGCCGAACTCGCGACGGCTTTAGCCTGAGCGATTTGCGCCTGCGCAATGCCGGTATTGGGAATGGTCCAGGAAATCAACGGACCTACGCTCCAGCTATACGTGCCGCGTTCGCCTATCATCGTCATAGGGGCTGCGGACGAACCGGACAGTCCCAACGAAATCGTCGGATATAACGACGCTGTGGCCACGCCGATGCGCGCGGTAGCGGCGGCGAGTTTGCGTTCGGCTTCGCGGATATCGGGGCGGCGGCGCAATAGGGCAGCGCCGTCTCCGACCGGAATCGGTTGCGTCAGGTGTGGCGGTGTATGGCATTCCAATAGCGACACAGGCATTTCGGCCGGCGTACGGCCGGTCAAGGCCGCCAGGCGGTAGAGCGCCTGGCGTTGACTGGCCTGAAAAGGCGGCAGATTGGCTTGCAATTGCTCTAACTGGCTGCGCGCACGAGTGACATCCAATGCGGTGCCGCGGCCGGCTTGTTGCAGACGTTGTACCGCATTGAGCGAATCGCGTTGTACGGCGACGGAGTGCTGAGCCGAGGCCAGCTGCATGCCGCTGGCGCAGATGTCGGCATAAGCACGCGCTGTTTCCGCTACGACCGTCACGCGTGCGGCATCGTAGGCGGCCTGGGCGGCTGCCTCGTCGCCTTCGGCGGCTTCGATGGTGCGGCGGATTCTGCCGGCGAGATCAATCTGATAGCCAATACTGATGCCCCCCGAATACGACCAGCGATTCTTGGGACGCGTGTCCGGCGCCAGCACGGATACTCCCGACGAATGTCCGTAGGTGGCTGGTGACGCGTTCACGCCTATGGTGGGCTGTTGCGCACCGCGGGCTTCCTCGGTCAGGGCCTGAGCGCGTTCCAGATTCGCTGCGGCCATACGCAAACTCGTATTGGCTTGCAGCGCCTGGCCGATCAGTTGGTCCAGCGTGGGGTCCTGGTATAACCGCCACCACGTACCCGGCACCGCGTTTTGCTGAAAGACGGCCTCGTGAGACTGTTGAAATTCGCCAGCTGCGGCGGGACGATTCACCGCCGCGTCCTCGGGGACTTTGTAGTCCGGGCCGACTGCGGCGCAGCCCGCTATTGCCAGGGTGATGGCCAGTGCCAAAGGGGTCAATACGCGAGAGGAAATCATTTTGGATCGATCTCCACTGTTGCGGTTTGCCCCGCCACCAGACGCACACCCTCGGGAACTTGATCGATATGAATGCGCACGGGGATACGCTGCGCCAGACGGACCCAGTTGAAATTGGGGTTCACGTTGGGCAGCAGGTTGGCGCTCGTGCTGCGATCGCGATCCGCGATGCCCATCGATATGCTTTCGACATGGCCCTGTATCTGGCGCGATTCGCCCATCAGAGTGACCGTAGCGGCGTCGCCCTCGTGGATGTGAACCAGTTTGGTTTCTTCGAAATAGCCTTCGACGTAGAACGAGTTCGCATCGACCATGGCCATGACGCCCCGGCCTGCAGTGACATAGGAGCCGACGCGCAGGTCCAGGTTGGTCACGCGGCCATCGACCATGGAGACCACGCGGCTGCGATCCAGATTCAGTTTGGCTGTATCGAGCTGGACGTGGGCTTCGGCCAGCGCGGCCTCGGCTTGTTGCAGTTTGGCCTGGCTTTGTTCGACGTCCTCGGTCGAGACCAACGAGCCTAGCGAGCGATTGCGTTTGACGTCTCGCGCGGCTTGATCGCGCGCAACTTGCTGTGAACGCAAGGCAGCTTCGGCCTGATTCAGCGCCAATTGGAAACGGGCGCGATCGATTTCAAAGAGGACATCGCCTTTCTTGATGTCCTGGTTATCGTGCACCGGGACGGCGGTCACCAGGCCGGATACATCAGGGGCGACCTGTACGACGTAGGCCTTGACGCGGCCGTCGCGTGTCCAGGGGTCCATTTCATAATGCACCCATAATTGCCAGCCGGCATAGACCGCCACGCAGACGGTCAATACCGTCACGAAGAATTTGCCTAGACGGCGAAAACGCGGCGAATTGAGGATTTTCATGGAACTACTGCTTGAATATATAAGGTGAAATCAGAAACACGCCATAGAGCAAGACCACATACAGCGCGACATCGAACAAGGCCGGATGCCATACCAGTCGATAAAAACCGACACGTGCCAATACCCGGCGCACGGCCCAGGACACACCCAGCGTGATCAGCCCCAGCACTAGTGGCCACGGAAAATAAATGCCGTAAAAATTAAATTCGCCGATCATGATGCGTGGGCCGGCTGCAGAATGCCGGATTGATAGTCAGGGGCCTCAGGGAACAAGGCGCGGCGAACCCCGACCAGGGCCACGACGGCACGCTCGCGCGCCACGAGGGCGCCCGGGGACGCTGTGACACGCGCCAATGCGCGGTCGATGTTGTCGAGCAAGTTCGGGAAGTCAGAGGCCTTGCGATGATGGGTTGAACGTTGACGGA
>Ga0164243_10011774_pt1 | contig 12447 bp, 14 predicted proteins | sample OricompcompostOP_FD_108781 | JGI IMG/M metagenome (GOLD analysis project Ga0164243, IMG submission 108781) | Organic Plus compost microbial communities from Emeryville, California, USA - Original compost - Organic plus compost (OP) | ecosystem: Engineered > Solid waste > Mixed feedstock >...
CCTCGATTTGCCGTCCACGCCCCGGACCCAATAAGCTCTCACTGCGACAAGCGGACGTGCTAGCCTTGGTTCCGGCCAAGAAACCGCAGGTCAACAATCGAATACAGGCGGCCGTAGCTCAATGGATAGAGCATCTGACTACGGATCAGAAGGTTAGGGGTTCGAATCCTCTCGGCCGCGCCCAGCTCAAAGGCCCATTCCGATCATCGGGATGGGCCTTTTTGATCTCTATACAGCAGTCCCGTACAGCAACCGGCTCTACTGGGAACCACTGGCTGGCGTATGAGCCTTTCGGGCAAAGGGTTAAGCGTCTCAGTGCTTTGAACCGAACCGCCTTTCACCGTCTCTTGCCACTCGGGTTAGTGCCCAGCGCGAGGACGGCGGCCAGCACGGATATACCGGCGAGCAGGATGAAGAGTGGGGAGTAGCCCCCAAGGGGAGCGGCGAGAGCGGCCCCGGCAAACGGGGCTAGGGCTGCGGCGATGGTGGAAGGGGCGGTCAGCAGGCCCGACAGGCGGCCGTAGTGGGCGGCGCCCCAGCGGTCGGGGACGGCGGTGGCCTGGAGCAGGGTGAGGTTGCCGCGCACCATTCCGGCGGCGATGGCCAGCGCGGTCAGCAGCACGATGGGCCCGGGGACGACGGCCAAGGCGGCGGTGGTGGCGCCTCCGGCCGCGATCAGTGCTGCGGTGCGGACCGTCACGTTGGTGCGTCTGGCAAGGGCGGCATACAAGGTGCGGCCGAGGGTCTGGCCGGCGCCGCCCAGACCGAGCGCCCAGGCGGCGGCGGTGGTGGAGGCGCCGCGCTCGGTCAGGAGGGGCACCAGCGCGATCACGACGGCGTACATCGCGAACGCGGACAAGGACAACGCCGAGGCGAGCAGAAGGAATGTCCTGCTGCCCGCGACCCTCCCCGATGAGGCACCCGCCTGGTGTGCGGGTGGAGGCGGGGCGGGAGGCCAGGGCGCTTGCAGCGCAAGGGCGTGGGCCGGGATGGTGATCATGGCCAGGATGGCGGCGAGCACGACGTAGGTGGCCCGCCACGACAGGTGTTCGGCGAGGGTGGCGGTGAGAGGGGCGAAAACGGTGGACGCCAGCCCGCCGGCCAAGGTGATGATCGTGAGCGCTCGAACCCGGTCGTGCCCCCACCAGCGGGTCACTGCGGCGAAAGCAGGCTGGTAGAAGGTCGCCGCCATCGCGACACCGGCAAGGAGCCAGGCAGCGGTGAAGGTGGGGAGGTTGGGCGCGAAAGCAGCGCCCAGCACACTGATCACGCCCAGAACGGATCCCGTGGTCATGACGGTGCGGGGGCCGCGAGCGTCGAGGACGCGGCCGATCGGGATGCCGGCGAGAGCGGAGACGAGCAGAGCCGCGGAGAAGGCAGCTGTGGAGGCGGCAACGGGCCATCCGGTGTTCGCGGTGATGGCCGGGTTGAGCACAGGGAAGGCGTAATAGACGACTCCCCAGCTAGTGATCTGGGTGAGGCACAGGGCGGGCAGGACGGCACGCTGCCGCGACCGGTCCTGTGAGCCGGTCGCGGCAGCGCGAGCGTGAAGATCGGACACTGCGGTCAGCAGCCGCCGGAGGAGACGGGAGCGCCGATACCGATCTGCAGCGTGGCGGGCGCCCCACAGCAGCCACCGGACGCCTGCGCCGTGTCCGCCTGGTCGAACAGGCCGGAGCCGCCGCACACCCCGGTCTCAGGCAGGACCAGTTCGACGCGTTCGGCAGCCTCGCGGTCACCGGCCAGGGCGGCGGCGATGGAGCGCGTCTGCTCATATCCGGTCATGGCCAGGAACGTCGGGGCGCGCCCGTAGGACTTCATGCCGACCAGGTAGACGCCCTGCTCGGGGTGGGACAGCTCGTTGACGCCGTGCGGGTAGACGGTGCCGCAGGAGTGCACGTTGGGGTCGATCAGCGGCGCCAGCGCAAGCGGGGCCTGCAAGCGTTCGTCGAGGCCGAGGCGCACCTCGGACAGGAACGACAGGTCCGGGCGGAAGCCGGTCAGCACGATGACCTCATCGATCGGTTCGGTGCGGCGGCCGTCATCGGCGATGAGCACCAGGCGGTCGCCGTCCCGCTCGATCGCCGTGGTGCGGAAGCCGGTGACCGCGCTGGCGTGTCCCGCCTCGACAGCGGCTTTGGCGGCGAGCCCGAGGGCGCCGCGTGCGGGGAGCTGGTCGGCCTCGCCGCCGCCGAAGGTGCTTGCGCCGATGCCCCGCCGCAGGATCCAGACCGCGTGCGTGCCCGGCTCCTGCTCGGCCAGGTCGGCGAGGGCCGCCAGCGCGGTGAAGGCCGAGGCCCCGGTGCCGACCACCGCGGTGCGCCGCCCCGCGTACCGGGCGCGTACCGCCGGGTCCCTCAGGTCGGGGACGCGGTAGGAGATGCGATCAGTCGCGCTCTTCTCGCCGATCGCGGGCAGACCGTCGCCACCGAGCGGATTGGGTGTGGTCCAGGTGCCGGAGGCGTCGATGACCGCACGGGCACTGATTCGCTCTTCGCGGCCGTCGGCGGTGTGTACATGCACGGTGAAGGGCTGCTCGTCGCGGCCGGAGTCGACCACCCGGTCTCGTCCGGCCTTGGCCACGCCGGTGACGGTGGTGTTGTAGCGGACCTTGTCGCCGAGAGTGTCGGCGAGCGGCTGAAGGTACTGCTCGGCCCAGTCTCCGCCGCTCGGGTACGTCGCCGCGTCTGGGCGGACCCAGCCGGTCGGGGCGAGCAGCTTTTCGGCGGCGGGGTCGACGACCTCGCCCCAGGTGGAGAACAGGCGCACGTGTGACCACTCCCGGACGGCGGACCCGGCGGCGGGGCCAGCCTCCAGCACCAGCGGGTCGAGTCCGCGTTCGATCAAGTGGGCTGCGGCGGCAAGGCCGATAGGACCGGCTCCGATCACGACGGCGGGCAGTTCGGCGGCGGGCGTGGTCACGGCGTCTCCTCTGATTCGACATTCGTCTATGAGTTGCGCGGCCAGCATGGCATCTGTTTCGATACCCGTCAACATAGACGTTCATCGAAACAGGAAAGGGTTTGGTCATGGATCAGATCGAGGTCGCGGTGATAGGCGGCGGTCAGTCCGGGCTGGCCACGGCGAACGCCCTACGGCGGCAAGGGTTGAAGCCGGTGATCCTGGAGGCATCGCAGCAGCCTGCCGGGTCATGGCCCCGGTACTACGACAGCCTCACGTTGTTCTCACCAGCCCGCTACAGCTCCTTGCCGGGGATGCCGTTCAGTGGTGGGGATCCGGATCGTTACCCGCACCGTGACGAGGTGATCGACTACCTCACCGCCTACGCCGCCCGCCTGGACGTGGAGATTCGCACTGGTGCCCGCGTCGTGGAGGTCAGCGCGGAGGGCGAGGGGTTGGGCATCACCCTGCAAGACGGCAGCCGCCTCGCCGCACGGGCCGTGGTTGCGGCAAGCGGAACCTTCGGCAACCCGTACCGGCCGGCGCTGCCCGGCCTGGGGAACTTCACCGGGACGGTGCTCCACGCGGCCGACTACCGCGCCCCAGAGCCGTTCGCCGGTCAGCGAGTCATCGTGATCGGGGCAGGGAACTCCGCGGTGCAGATCGCCGCCGAACTCGCGACCGTGGCGCGGGTGACGCTGGCCACCCGGGCGCCGGTACGGTTCGCCCGTCAGCACATCCTTGGCCGGGATCTGCACTTCTGGCTCACCGCCACCGGGCTGGACGCCGCACCGCTGGGCCGTCTGCTGCGCACACCTCCGACTCAGCCGGTCCTCGATGACGGCCGCTACCGGGCGGCCCTGAACGGCGGCAGGCCGGACCGGCGTGCCCTTTTCACCGAGATCGGCGACAGCAAGGTCACGTGGCCTGATGGCACGACCGAGCAGGTGGACACCATCCTGCTCGCGACGGGCTATCGCCCCGACCTGCCGTATCTGGCCGGAATTGGCGCGCTCGACTCTCAGGGGCGTCCGTTGCACCGTGGAGGCGCTTCTCTGACCCACCCCACTCTTGCCTATGTGGGGCTGGAATGGCAGCGCAGCTTGTCATCCAACTCCCTGCGCGGTGTGGGCCGGGACGCCGTGCTCACGGCTCGCCGCCTGGCTGCACGATTGAAGCGCTGACCAACTCTGCCCGTCAGCATCGGGAGGGCGGTGGTCAGCCCTCACGCCTTGGTTCGATGTATGTCAACATAGATGCATGTCGAACCCGCGGACACTGCCGGTATTGGTTCCGGAGGTTGTGGCGCCCTGCTGCCCTCCGCTGACCGAACGGACGCTCACGGCCGAGGAGGCCGAGCGGACGGCGGCCATGTTCAAGGCACTCAGCGACCCGGTACGTGTGCGCCTGTTCTCCGCGGTCGCCTCCGCCCCCGGCGGTGAGGCATGCGTGTGCGACATCTCCGACGTGGGGGTGTCCCAGCCGACCGTCTCCCACCATCTGAAGAAGCTCAAGGAGGCCGGTCTACTGGTCTCCGAGCGGCGGGGAACCTGGGTGTACTACCGGGTCGAGCCGAGCGTGCTGGCCGCGATGGGCCAACTCCTGATGGCGCCTCTCCCCTCTGACCGGTGAACGAGGGCCGCCCAGCATCAACCAAGGCGGCCTTCTCATCTCCGCCCCTGCTATGCGGCAGCGAACTTCCTCCGCCAAGCGAGTGAAACGTAGACCAGCGCCACGAGCACCGGGACCTCGATCAGTGGCCCGACGACACCGGACAGCGCTTGACCCGAGGTGACGCCGAAGGTCGCGATGGCTACCGCGATCGCCAGTTCGAAGTTGTTGCCGGCCGCCGTGAAGGCCAGCGTGGCAGTGCGGTCATAGGGCAGGCCAAGGGTCTTGCCGAGGACGAAGGTGCCGAACCACATCAGGGCGAAGTAGGCCAGTAGCGGCAGCGCGATGCGGGCGACGTCGCCGGGCTCGGAGGTGATCGTCTTGCCCTGCAGGGCGAACAGGATCACGATCGTGAACAGCAGTCCGTAGAGGGCCCAGGGACCGATCTTCGGCAGGAACGCGCTCTCGTAGCGCTCCCGGCCTAGCCTGCGCTCGCCCAGACGGCGGGTAAGGAACCCGGCCAGCAGCGGAATGCCGAGGAAGATGACGACGTTCAGAGCGATCTTCCATGCGGAGATGTCAAGGTGCTGGCCCTCCCCGAGGCCGAGCCAGCCGGGCAGCAGGTCGAGATAGAACCAGCCGAGCAGGCCGAACGCCAGGACCTGGAACACGCTGTTGAGCGCAACCAAGACGGCGGCGGCCTCGTGGTCGCCGCAGGCGAGGTCGTTCCAGATGATGACCATGGCGATGCAGCGGGCCAGGCCGACGATGATCAGCCCGGTGCGGTACTCCGGCAGGTCCGGCAGGAAGATCCATGCGAGGGCGAACATCACGGCCGGGCCGATGACCCAGTTGATGACCAGTGAGGAGATCATCAGGCGGCGGTCGCCGGTGACGGCGTCGAGCTTGTCGTAGCGGACCTTGGCCAGCACCGGATACATCATGATCAGCAGGCCGAGGGCGATGGGCAGGGAGATGCCGCCGATCGCGACCTTGGACAGCACACCGTTCAGACCGGGAAAGGCACGGCCGAGACCGAGACCAAGGGCCATCGCGGCCAGGATCCAGAGCGCTAGGAACCGGTCAAGGGTGGACAGCTTCCCGACCACACCGCCGGTCGCGGCTTCAGGTTCGGTGGTCGTCATGGGCACGCCCTCTTCTTGCCGGTGGCGGCAGTGGCGCGAGCGGTCTCGGCCAGTTCGGCGAACTGCCCGGCCAGGGAAGCGATGACGTCAGGCTTGAGCCGGTAGTAGGTGAACCGGCCGCATGGCTCGGTGTCCACCACTCCGGCGTCCCGCAGCACCTTCAGGTGGTTGGACAGGTTGGTCTGCCGCGCACCGGTCTCCTCCACCAGGTGGGTCGTGCACAACGTCTCCCGGGCGAGCAGAGTCACGATCTGCAGCCGCAGGGGATCGGCCAGCACCCGTAACAAATCAGCGTCAACTGACATCAGCATAGGCTGATGCTATCATCACATCAGTCGGAGCTGATACGAGTCCGGCACCCGTGCTAAACCCCTCGTGCCCATGCCTGGCCCACTTGGACGGGCAGCCCAAAAAGGAAACAGAACCGATGCCCACCGAACCCGCCGCATCCGTGCTGTTCGTATGCGTTCACAACGCCGGCCGCTCCCAGATGGCCGCTGGCTTCCTCACTCACCTCGCGGGCGACCGGATCGAGGTCCGCTCCGCCGGGTCGCTTCCTGCCGAGCAGGTCAACCCGGCCGCGGTCGAGGCGATGAAGGAAGTCGGCATCGACATCTCAGACCAGACCCCGAAGGTGCTGACCACCGAGGCCGTCGAAGCCTCTGACTACGTCATCACCATGGGCTGCGGCGACGCCTGCCCGATCTTCCCTGGCAAGAAGTACCTCGATTGGGCCCTGGAAGACCCCGCAGGCAAGGGCGTCGAAGCCGTCCGCCCAATCCGCGACGAGATCAAAAGCCGCATCGAAGCCCTGGTTGCCGAGATTGACGCCCGGTAGGAAGCCAGACGCGGTGGCGGCAGCAGTCGCCGTCGAGGGCTCGTCGGTCAGGGCGTTGCCGGGACGCCACCTGGATCGTCGCCCTCCAGAGACTTGCGAAGACGTGAGACCCAGTCGGTGGGGAAGACCTGCTCAAGCCGCTCTCTGCTGATCTCCGAGATAGCCTCCTTGGCCAGCGGGATGAGAGCCCCATCCTGCACGGCTCCGTGATTTTCGGGCGCCGGACAGATCAGGACAGCAAGGATCCGACAGGTCCTCTGCAGTTCCTCGATGCCGATAGAGAAGATCATGCTCTTGATCGGTTCCCAGGCCGTTCGCACAGCCAGAGCAACCAAAGGGTCGAGCAGAGGAGATAGGTGATCGGATTTTCGGGACTCGGTGATAGCTGACGTAACGTATTCAGGTATTCGGTCGACAGCTTTCGAGAATTTTTCCATGCCCTCGGAGAGGGCGACTAGGAGGTCGCACCAGAAATGGTTGTTAAGGCTTTTCCTAAACTTGCGCCGCTCGCTGTCGCCGTACCTCTTCTCTAGTTCGCCGATAACAGGACCGGCGATCAGATCGCCGACCTTCTGGACGTGATCGATTGTGCTTGGGTTGTCCGAGAGCCAGTCGATGAGGTCAACTGTCGCGCTATCGGTAGCTGCCGCCCGCCTCTGCTTGGATGGCCTTCGTCCTGGGCGTGGAGGTCGAGTTGCAACCCACGCTGCATCAGATCGCTCTCTCATGTCCTTGAGATCCCCAGTGGAAGGGTCGCGGGCCACGGTGAGGCTATAGGGCCAGCCATGTAAGGTCCCGCCGCAGGTTGAGCAGTGGCACTCGTGACGCTTTGCTCGCTCGCATCCAGGGTGGTGGTTCATTCGCCCTCCAGGTTGACGAGGTGCGGCGGAAAATTCGGCGACGCTATAGAAAACAATTCTTGTAAAGCATGAACGACGAATGAATGCATCATCCGGCGCTGTTAGACTCGTGTGGCTTGTCAGCTATGGAATGAACTCTTGTAGGCCGTTCCGACTTATGTGCTCGCTGGAACCGCCCTGATTTGGTCTTCATGGAGTAGCCACGTCGCGCCCTTACCTACCGATGAGGGGCGGCGGGTTAACGGTGATCAGCAGTGCGGGGGGAACGCCAAGGCCCTCCGGGCTGATCCCGAAGGGCCTTAGTACGCAGCATGATCTATATGCGCTCTGAACTGTCGAGGCTCTGCTCAAGCCGACCGAGAGCCCTGCGAGTCTCAGGACTAGGGATCTGCGTGTAGACGTCCATGGTCATCGAGATTTGAGAGTGTCGCAGGATGCGCATCGCCACCCGTGGGTGGACATCGAGCGCGGCCAGGAGTGACGCGCAGGTATGCCGGGTGTCGTGAACCCGGATACGAGGGACGCCGGCCTTCCGGCAGTGGGCTTCAAAGGCTCTGTTGAAGTTGCGCGGTTCGATGGGTGTGCCGTACTTCGTGGTGAAGACGAGATCTGAGTCCTTCCACCTCTCACCCGCCTCCTTGCGTGCGTCCTCCTGCACCCGCCGCCGATGCCGCAGCGCCGTGACACACAGCCCGAGCAACGGAAGGGACGCCGTCGAGTCTTCCGTCTTGGTCGTTTCCCTGTGAAGGAGTTGTCAGTGAGCCTCCCCGGCAGGGGATGCGGTCCTCCACCCATATACGGGGCGTATACGACGCCTATCCCCGCCGATGTCACGATCTCGGTGGCCGACGCGCCGCGAGAGATTCCGTCTCTTCCGCGGCCACGGCATCCGCCCGCCCGACGATGAGCGACAACGCCGTCCGAGTTCGTCGAGGGAACAGCAGAGAAAGGATCGACAGGTCATGACCAGAATTGTCGAAAAGGTGGCCGATCGTCTCCTCGGCGTATTCGCGCCGGCCGTCACCGCGAAGGCCGACTTGTGCTCCTGCACCGGATCGGGCTGGTACTGGGGCGAGGCCTGCGACGCCGGAGGGTGGTACTGGCGGTGGCGCTGCAACGGCTGCCACTGGGTCCGTAGCTGTGACAAGAGATATCACTGACCGAATTCCGGGGCGGCGATCAGATTATGGTCGCCGTCTCGCGTTCTCTGCTCGTTTTCCGTGTGCCGTGTCGCGCGATTGTCACCATGATGCGGTTTGCCCGGCGTACGACGTCGCCTGACGTCCAAGCCCAGGCCGTACTTCATCCCATTCAGGAAAGAAAGAATCCATACATGTCCTTCTCCGATATCGCCCGTCCCGCCGTCCTGCTCGTCGCCGCCCTCGCCCTCGTCTCGGGTCTCACCGCCTGCGGCGGGACGGGCGAGAGCGCCGGAGCCGACGGGAGCGGCGGAGGCGGGGTCGACAAGGCGAGCCTCCTCGCCAAGTTCAAAACGGAGAAGGACGCTCAGGGCGTCCCCGAGGACGCCGTGAACTGTCTGGTCGACGTCATGCTCAAGCACGGCGACCCGGCCGACCTTCAGGACTACATCGACGGGAAGGTCAAGGTCGATGACATCAAGGGTCTCGGCCCGTCCAACAAGGAGTCCGAGGAGGAGGGCTTCAAGTGCGTTTCCTGAGCCGGCCCCGGCACCGCGGTCCTCGCCGTGGGCGGCGGGCCGCGGCCGGTCTCGGGACGTAGTCGCGCGGGACGGCGACACGAGCATGGTCGCCGTCCCGCGTCCTCCATTCCGTCACTTCGAGAAGGATGAGAGACATCCATGACGCCGTATCTGCTCGCGGGCGTGGCGCGGTCTTCCAGGACTACATGGCCTACGACCTCACCGTGCGGGAGAACATCGGCCTCGGCGACCTGAACCTGCTGCACGACCAGGCCGGCATCGAGCACGCCGCCCGCCGCGCCGGGATCGATCGCCTGGTGGCGTCGCTGCCCCGGGGCTACGACACCCTGCTCAGCAGGATGTTCCCGCAGGATCCGGACGACGACGGCATGGGGGACGACGGCATGGGGAACGGCGTCACCCTCTCGGGCGGCCAATGGCAGCGGCTGGCACTGGCCAGGGCGTTCCTGCGGGAGAACCGGGACCTGCTCATCCTCGACGAGCCGAGCTCGGGCCTGGACGCCGAGGCCGAGGCACGGATACACGCGAGCATCGGCGCGTACCGCGGAGACCGTACCAGCCTGCTGGTGTCCCACCGTCTGGGGACGCTGCGCGACGTCGATCGCCTCGTCGTGCTCGAGGACGGCGTGGTGGCCGAGACGGGCACGCACGCCGAACTCATGGAACGGCGGGGCGTCTACGCCCGGCTGTTCTCCCTGCAGGCCCGGGGATACGCCGACGAGTTGCCCGCGGCGGCGCCGGGATGACCGCGGTCGTGCCGGCGGTCTGCGGCGCGCTGGTCGCGCTCTGGCTCTGGGTACGCCGGCGGCTGGTCGTGGTCACGGTCGAGGGGCCCAGCATGGAGCCGGCCCTGCGGGACGGGGACAGGGTGCTGGTGCGCCGGGTGCCGCTGCGGAAGGTCCGCACCGGGCAGGTGATGGTGGCACGCAGACCGTCCCGGCCCGGCCTGCCGGGAAACGCCGGGCCCCTGCTGATCAAGCGGGTGGTCGCGGTGGGAGGGGATCCGGTGCCCGCGGAGGTGCGGGCGGCCGTCGGCGACGACCGCGTACCTCATGGATGCCTGGTGGTGCTGGGCGACAACCGGGCGCGGAGCGCCGACTCCCGGCACTGGGGGTACGTCACCGCCGAACACCTGCTCGGCGTGGTGCGCCGCGGCATGTCACCGGGAACGTCGCGCGGACCCGTCAACGCCTGACGGCGACGGGGCGGAAAAGCTCGGCGATGTCGTCGAGGCGCACGACGACCAGCACGCACACCGACGCCGCCACTGCGGCGATCACCACCCCCGGGACCTCGACACCGCCCGGCGCCCCGGCGAACGTCGCGCCCAGCGCCGCCAGAGCCGCCACGATCAACACCAGGTTGCGGATGACGTGATGCCTGCCCACGGGCGTCTGCGACGCGCCGAAACAGTGACAGGGCGCCGCCTTCTCCCGCGTCAGGGCACGGACCAGCACGTAACCGAACACACCGAGCGTGACCGCGGCCAGGGCGAACCCTGCGGGTACGGTGACCGGTACGGCGACCAGCACCACGATCGTCGCCTCCGCCGCCACCGCGAGCAGGCCCAGCCATCGTGCCCGCCCCGGGCCCACGGCCAGCAGCGTGCCGGTCGCCGCGATGAACTCCCGGAACGCCTGACGGCTGCGAACCTTGCCGGCCAGGGAGATCACGAAAATCCCCAGCACCAGCAACCGGCCCCACACAACCACATAGCCCATCACGGCGACTCCGTTGCAGCGGCGGTCATCCCGGCCCTCATTATCCAACGAGCGCCGCAGAACCGACAGATCACTCACCCGTGGGGCAGCCGGTGCTCGCCGAGGACGTGCGACGCGAGTCTGCCGCGGCTGCGTACGCCGACCTTGGCGAAGATTGACTTGAGGTGGTCCCGCACGGTGCCGGCGGAGACGTGCGGTTCGGCGTGGGCCTCGCGGGCACACGTGTGTGAGGCATCACCGTCGCCGCCTCACGCTGAGACTCGTCAGGCGCGATGGCGAGCCGAATATCGGTGGACGACGATCGACGGTGACAGCATGATGTCCCGCGTGAACGTAGGGGTTGTCGAGCCGGAACGGCTTGGGGAGACGACGCTGCCGGACGGCCGGATGCTGGGCTGGGCCGAGTGGGGGTCGCCGGGCGGGGTGCCGGTGGTGCTGTGCCCGGGGGCGGCGACGAGCCGGCGGCTGGGGTTCGGGGCGGACGCCGTACGGGCGTTGGGTGTGCGGCTGGTCTCGGTCGATCGGCCGGGGTTGGGGGTTTCCACGCCGCTGCCCGGCAGGACGTTTGAGGATTTCGCGCAGGACGTCAGGCAGCTCGCGGCGGCGTTGGGCCTGGGGCGTGCGATCGTGGTGGGGTTTTCGCAGGGGGCGCCGTTCGCGCTGGCGTGCGCGGTCGCGGGTGTCGCCTCGGCGGTGGCCATAGTGTCGGGGGCCGACGAGGTCGCGGCGCCGGAGTTCTTCGAAGGGCTGCCGGAAGAGGTCCGTGGGCTTGTGAGGATGACGGCGACCGATCCGGAAGCGGCCGAGCGGTTCTTCGCCGGGTTCGACGCCGACGCGATGTGGACGATGGTCATGAGTGGGAGTTCGGCGGCTGACCTGGAGGTTTACCAGGATCCGGTGTTCGCCGCCGCCTACCGGCGGGCGATGGACGAGGCGTTCGCGCAGGGGCCGCACGGCTACGCCCGCGATACCGTGCTCGCCATGGGGAGGTGGCCCTTCTCCCTCTCCGACATCACGGTGCCTGTGGACATTTGGTACGGCGAGCTGGACGGCAGCCATTCGCCCGACAACGGGGCGACGCTCGCCCGGCGCATTCCCGGCGCTCGGCGGCATGTCGTACCGGGTATCGGGGGCGCGGTGTTGTGGACCGAGGCCGAGCGGATCCTGCGGTCCTGCCTGGCCGCGGGCAACGGCGGGTGAGCAGGGGCCGTCCGGCGACCGTCGTCGGCAGGCGGCAGCGAGAGTACGGGATGCCCTGAACGGTGGCGCGCGGCGGCCCGTGTGCCGGCGACGAGCCGACCGGCTTCGGGGCGGCCCGGTCCCGGCACGGCGGGGCCGGGGCTGGTCAGCCCTTCCGGCACGCCGTGGTCAGGAGCGATGGGTCCACCGGCCGCCCAGCAGCGTGCCGTACACGGGCATTTCGCGCAGCTCGTGCGGGGCGAGCACGGAGGGGTCGTGGTCGACGATCACCAGGTCGGCGGGGTCGCCCTCGCGCAGGCCGCGGCGGCCTCGTGCGGCGGCGGCGAGGGCGTCGTCGAGGGTGATCGCCTGTTCGGGGTGCCAGGGTTCGCGGTCGTCGTCGGTGCGGTGGACGGCCGCGGCGATGCCCTCCCAGGGGTCGAGCGGGGAGACGGGCGCGTCCGAGCCGATCTCCAGGATGGCTCCGGCGCGGGCCAGGTCGGCGTAGGCG
>Ga0164243_10011775_pt1 | contig 12446 bp, 11 predicted proteins | sample OricompcompostOP_FD_108781 | JGI IMG/M metagenome (GOLD analysis project Ga0164243, IMG submission 108781) | Organic Plus compost microbial communities from Emeryville, California, USA - Original compost - Organic plus compost (OP) | ecosystem: Engineered > Solid waste > Mixed feedstock >...
ATGGGCGACAGGACATCGACAGTCCCCTCCCCGGTATCGATCGTCAGGCCGATGCTGGTGGACGTCATGTCGTGCTGGTCGGTGAATTTAGCCAGGAAAGCATGGAAATCCGCCGGGTCGCGGGCGACGAGAACCGCCGAGGCGACCTGTTCGGCGCCATTGGCGTGGCCCTGATACTCCTCGCGCCAGAAATTCTCCGGATGATGATGCTGGCAGGTGAAGAAACCGATCTCGCGGAGCCGTGGTTCGCGCGTAAAGGCCAGCGAGAACGATATTTCCCGGCTCACGCCGTCGGGACCGGTCGCTTGCCGTGCGAAGTCGAGCGGCGCAAATACGGGCAGATCGTCCTTCTGGAAGGACTCCCGGTCGGCTGCGGCATCGCGGCTCTTCAGCGCCAGCATCGAAATGCCTTCGTGCCGGGAGAGAAAATCCCGGTTAAATGCTGCGAAGGAAAAGGTGCCGGGCACCTCAGCCGGAATGGCGGAAGGGTCCGTCACCGCCAATAATTCGAGATAGGAGCCGCCAAGCTGGATCACCGTATTGGACGTTCCGAAAGGATGGCGTGCAGTCGGCGCGAGCGTGAAGCCCAGCCTTGCCCAGGCTTGTCGGGCGGCATCGAGATTGCGAACGGCGATGACGAGATGGTCGATTCCGCGCGGCATGGATATTTCCGATGTCATTGAGTCGTCGCCGGATTCTGCCACAAAATGGCCCGGACTCGGCGCTTCTCGAAGTGCAGAATCCTTGGTCCGGCCGGAGTATCTTTCCATGCGCTCATTGATCGCGCTCGTTCTCGCCTTCCTCGCCACGTGGCCATCGGCCGTTGCCGCGCAGCAGAAATTCGGCCCGGATGCGACGCCGCTTTTCGGCAATCTCGACTATTTTCGGAAGGCGACCTCGACCGATTACTGGCTCCTCTCCGCCTTCTATATCGGGCAGCGCAGCCCGAACGACAGTTCGGTTGCCTCGGCCGTCATGGCCGCCAATGCGCTGCTCGGCCTGCCCGAACGCGCCAATGACGAGGTCGTCCGGCCGGGCGATCTCATCAATCAGGTGGCCAACCAGAAGTGGCTTAACGATGTCGCTCCCAGCGGGCGCGGCGTGACGGCATCGGAGTTCGGCACCTATCTTCGCGAGAGCCTCAATGCGGTCGGGCTGGAATCCGCGACCATCGCCGCGACGACGCCCGCCAGCGCCGAGCAGGCGGCCCTCGATACGTTCCGGGCCGCATTGGCGACGAGCGAAGCCTCGCTCAGGGATGTGATGCTGGTGCATTTCGATCGCAGCATCGTTACCGGCAGCGGCGGCCTGCATGTCTCGCCGATCGGCGCCTATGACGAGGCCAAGGATCTCGTCCTCGTCATGGATGTCGATCGCGACCGCTACATCCCCTATTGGACGCCGGCCGCGACGCTTCTCGTCGCGATGGTCAAGCCCGCCGCCACGGGACCGCTCGCCGGAGAGCGCGGTGGCTATTTCGTCGTGGCGCGTCCCTGAACCGATAAGAAAGAGAATGGGTCAGACGAGGCGCGATTGCTCGACGGCCGCAGCGATGAAGCTCGCGAAAAGCGGGTGCGGCTCGAAGGGGCGTGATTTCAGCTCGGGGTGGTACTGCACGCCGACGAACCACGGATGGTCGACATATTCGACCGTTTCCGGCAGCACGCCATCCGGGGAAAGCCCTGCGAAGCGCATGCCATGCTGCTCGAGCCGTGAGCGGTAGTTGATATTGATCTCGTAGCGGTGACGGTGCCGCTCGGAGATTTCGGTGCTGCCGTAGATGTCGGCGATCTTCGAGCCCTGCTGCAGCTTGGCGGGATAGGCGCCAAGCCGCATGGTCCCGCCGAGGTCGCCGCCGGCGGCCCGCTTCTCCAGCATGTTGCCGCGCAGCCATTCGGTCATGAGGCCGACAACCGGCTCGGGCGTCGGCCCGAACTCGGTCGAACTCGCATTCTCTATGCCGCAAAGGCTCCGCGCCGCCTCGACCACCGCCATCTGCATGCCGAAGCAGATGCCGAAATAGGGCACATTGCGCCTCCGGGCGAAGCCGGCCGCCGCGATCTTGCCTTCTGAACCGCGCTCTCCGAAACCGCCCGGCACGAGGATGCCGTTGACGCCTTCGAGATAGGGCGCCGGGTCCTCCTGCTCGAAGATCTCGGATTCGATCCAGTCCAGCTTGACCTTCACCGTATTGGCGATGCCGCCATGCTGGAGCGCCTCGTTCAGCGACTTATAGGCGTCCTTCATGCCGGTATATTTGCCGACGACCGCGATCGTGACCTCGCCCTCGGGGTTCTGGATGCGGTCTGCAATCGAATGCCACTGGCTGAGGTCTGGCGGCGGCGCTTCGGCGATGTGGAAGGCGGCCAGCACTTCGTCGTCGAGCCGTTCGGCGTGGTAGGAGATCGGCGCGTCATAGATGCTGGAAACGTCCAGCGCCTGAATGACGGCGGATTCCCGTACATTGCAGAACAGGGCCAGCTTTCGCCGCTCCTCGCGCGGGATCGGCCGGTCGCAGCGCACGAGCAGGATGTCCGGCTGGATGCCGATGGAGCGCAGTTCCTTGACCGAATGCTGCGTCGGCTTGGTCTTCAGTTCGCCCGCCGTGGCGATGTAGGGCATCAGCGTCAGGTGGATATAGACCGCATCGCCGCGCGGCAGGTCGTTGCCGAGTTGCCGGATCGCCTCGAAGAAAGGCAGCCCTTCGATGTCGCCGACCGTGCCGCCGATCTCGCAAAGTACGAAATCGACTTCTTCATTGCCGGAAAGGATGAAGGATTTGATCGCATCGGTGACGTGCGGGATGACCTGCACCGTGCCGCCGAGATAGTCGCCGCGCCGCTCGCGGGCGATGATGTCCTGATAGATGCGGCCGGTGGTTATGTTGTCGGACTTCTGCGCCGGGCGGCCGGTGAAGCGCTCGTAATGACCAAGGTCGAGATCGGTCTCCGCGCCGTCATCCGTGACGAAGACCTCGCCATGCTGATAGGGGCTCATCGTCCCCGGATCGACATTGAGATAGGGGTCGAGCTTCCTCAGCCGCACCCGGTAGCCGCGTGCCTGGAGGAGTGCTCCAAGAGCCGCCGAGGCGATGCCCTTTCCGAGGGATGAAACCACGCCGCCGGTGATGAAGATATAGCGCGCCATGGGCCTCTACCCTATTCGGTGGATCGGTGATTCGCCGAATCCAAAATTTCGATACAAAAGGGACTTGTCCGGCGCGGTGGAAAACGGGCCGGTCGGTATTTCATATCGCTCTGTCATCTATTGCGGCGTCGCCGGGACCTGGGGCTCCGCCGGCGTTTCCGGCGCAGCGGGTGCTGCCGGGATCGAGGTGCCGTCCGGAACGCTCGGCGCGGGAGCGGCTTCGCCGGCCGGCCGGTTCGACATGCCCTCGAGCGTGTCGAGGATGCCCTGGCCGGAACCGGTCGTGCTGGAACCGCCCTGCGGGGCCGCCGGAGCGCCGGCGGCCGGGACCTGATCGAGGATCGAGGATGGCGGGGCGTCGTAGCGGGCGAGGATCGTCAGGATGATGGAGGTCGCGAAGAAGGCGGCCGCGAGGATGGCGGTCGAGCGGGTCAGCACGTTTCCCTGCCCACGGCTCGTCATGAACCCGCCGCCTCCGCCGATGCCGAGGGCGCCGCCCTCGGACCTCTGCAGGAGAACCATGGCGATCATGGCAATGATCACCATGAGGTGAATGACGATGATGACCGTTTCCATCGAACTTCCTGTCCGCGCGGCCTGTCATTGCCGCGCCGCTGCATTCCCGCAAACCTTCCGCGAAATCTCGCGCCTTTTACATGATCGTTCCCGGCCATGAAAGGGCCTGCGGACGAGCCTGCTTCCTTATTTCGCGGCGGCGACGATCGGCAGGAAATCCGCCGCTTTCAGGCTGGCTCCGCCGACCAGTGCGCCATCCACGTCGGCGAGCGCAAGGATTGCTTCCGCATTGGCGGGCTTGACCGACCCTCCATAGAGAATCCGTGTCTTGCCGGCTTCCGCTTCCCCGATGCGCTCGGCGAGCTTGGCGCGGATATGGGTATGGGCCTCGGCAATGTCACCCTCCGAGGGCGTCAGACCGGTGCCGATGGCCCAGACCGGCTCATAGGCAAGGACGAGATTGGCTGCTGTGCCTTCGGTCGGGACGGAAGCGGCGATTTGCCGGGCCAGCACCTCCAGCGCCAGACCGGAGGAGCGCTGCTCCTCGGTCTCGCCGATGCAGAGGATGGCGATAAGCCCCGCCCGCCAGGCAGCGGCGGCCTTGGCGGCCACGATGGCATCCGTCTCCCCATGGTCGGTGCGGCGCTCCGAATGGCCGACGATCACCAGCTTGCCGCCCGCGTCGGCGATCATCTCGGCGGAGATGTCGCCCGTATTCGCTCCGGAGACATTGGCATGGCAGTCCTGCCCGCCGATGACGAGCGGCGAGCCGATCACGACCGCCGAAGCCTCGGCGATCAGCGTCGCGGGCGGGCAGATGGCCACCTCGCAGCGGGCGCCCTTCAGGCCGTCGCGTATCGCCTCGATCTCGGAAAGCGCGGCGCGCAGGCCGTTCATCTTCCAGTTGCCGGCGACCAGCGATTTGCGAGACGTCATGGATGTGCTCCTCCCGGAAAAGACGACGGGAGGCCTAGCAAATGCCGTGCAAAAATCAAACGCCGGAGCCCGGATCGGTGGCAATCTTTTGCTTTGCGGCCATTCGGCGGGGTGGCATGGTCGGGAAGCAGACCTGCCCTATCTTGCCCACGACAGGCCCTCGCAGATCTACCTTCCCTCCGGAGCGTTCGATGTCGTCCCCTCTCTTTTCCCCGCTGACTGTCGGCCCCTTCACCCTGCCCAACCGCATCGCCGTCGCGCCCATGTGCCAATATTCGGCCGATGACGGCTCGGCCAATGACTGGCATCTCCAGCACTGGATGTCGCTCGCCATGTCGGGCGCCGGCATGATCACCATCGAGGCGACGGGCGTCGAGCGGCGCGGCCGGATCACTCATGGCTGCCTCGGCCTCTATTCCGACGACAATGAAGCCGCTCTCGCCCGAGGGCTTGCCGCTGCCCGCCGGGTCGCGCCCAAGGGCACGCGCCTCGGCATCCAGCTTGGCCATGCCGGCCGCAAGGCGTCCACCCAGCGGCCCTGGGAAGGCGGTGGAACGCTCGGCACGGACGAGGACCCGTGGGAGACGGTCGCGCCGTCCGCCCTCGCCTTCACGCCCGGCTGGCATGTCCCGACCGCTCTCGACGAGGCCGGCATCGAGCGGGTGACGGAAGCCTTCGTCTCGGCAGCCAAGAGGGCTGCCCGTATCGGGCTTGATTTCATCGAGCTTCACGGCGCGCATGGCTATCTGATCCATCAGTTCCTGTCGCCGCTTTCCAACAAGCGCACCGACAAATGGGGCGGTTCGCTGGAGAACCGCGCGCGCTTCGGCCTCGATATCGCCAGGGCGGTCAAGGCCGCTCTCCCCGACTCCATGCTCATGGGCGTCCGCATGTCGGTGACCGACTGGGTCGAGGGCGGGTTCAACCCCGACGAGGCGGTCGAAGTGGCCAGGGCCTTCAAGGCCGCGGGTGCCGGCTATGTCTGTGCTTCGAGCGGCGGCGGTGATCCGAACGCAAAGATTCCGGTTGGCCCCGGCTATCAGGTGCCGCTTGCCGACCGCATCCGCAAGGATGTTGGTATTGCTACCCGCGCGGTCGGCCTGATCGACGATCCGATGTTTGCCGAGAAGATTCTTGCGGACGGCAAGGCCGATATCATTGCCCTTGCGCGGGCATTTCTGGCCGATCCACGATGGCCCTGGCGCGCCGCCTCGACCTTGGGAGGCCCCATCCAAGCGGTTCCGCAATATGCCCGCTCGGTCTCCTTCATCAATCATTGGGCGCCGCCGCTCGCAAAGGAGAAGGTGCCGGCCTGACCGGCTTTATCTCTCCTTTCCGGGCAACTCCCTGCCGCGCCTGACATTTCCTTGCGGCGCTCCGGCGGTCTTTCTATATTCCGCGCGCAAAAGTCGGAGCGCCTCGGGCGCGCGAAAGGGTTTTCATGCTCGATAAAATGCGAAGCGCGGCCACCGGGTGGATCGCCTATATCTTCATTGGGCTTCTGGTGATCAGCTTCGCCGTCTGGGGCATTTCCGACATTTTCACGGGCTTCCGTTCGGACACCGTGGCCACGGTCGGTGGCACCGAGATCGAGACCTCGGATTTCGTGCGGCAATACCAGGTCACCCTCCAGAATGCCGGGCAGCAGATGGGGCGGCCGCTGACGCCCGAGCAGGCCCAGCTTTTCGGCATCCCGGCGCAGGTGCTCGGCGGCCTCGTCACCCAGGCGACGCTGGACGACACGGCGCGCCAGTATGGGCTCGGCCTTTCCAATGAGGACCTCGCGAAGAAGATTGGCGAGGACCCGGCCTTTCGCGGTCCTGGGGGCGGCTTTGACCGGCTGACTTTCACGCAAATCCTGCGCGCCAACGGCTTTACCGAGGACCAGTATGTTCAGGACCGCCACGCGGTCTATCTGCGCTACCAGCTGACCGATGCGCTGGCCGGCGGCACGGCCACGCCGGAGACCTACCTCCGGGCGCTGGAAGAATACCGAAACGAGAAGCGTGACGTGCGCTATGTGACCATCGCCGCCGAGCAGGCCGAGCCTGTCGGAGAACCGACGGACCAGCAGCTCAATGTCTATTTCGGAGACAACAAGGCACAATGGCGCGCGCCCGAGTTCCGCGCCGTTTCCTATTTCGAGCTCCACCCGGAAGACCTCGCCAAGCCCGAGGACATTTCCGACGAGGATGCGCGCGCGCACTATGACGCGAACATCAAGCAGTATTCGACGCTGGAGCGCCGCCGGGTCTCGCAGATTCATTTCGATACGAAGGACGAGGCCGACGCTGCGGCCGCCGAACTCGCTCAGGGCAAGACCTTCGACGAGATCGCGCAGGAGCGGAATCTCTCGCAGTCCGACCTCGATCTCGGCCTGCTGACGCGAGACGAGATCGTCGACCCTGCGATCAGCGAGGCAGCCTACTCGCTGGATTCCGGGGCGGTCAGCAGCGTGGTCGAAACCGCTTTCGGCTATGTCATCATCCGTGTCGAGGAGATCCAGGCCGGAACGGAGAAGCCCTTCGAGGAAGTCCGTGACGAGATCAAGAAGGACATGGCCGTACGTCAGGCGGCGTCCGACATGGTCCATGCCTACGATCAGGTCGAGGACCTGCGGGCGGGCGGCGAGACGCTTGCCGAGATCGCCCCGAAGATGAAGGCGACGCTCAAGCAGGTCGCCGCCGTGGACAGCGCCGGCAACGACGCCGATGGCAACAAGATCGCGGACCTTCCCGGTGGAAGCGCTCTCCTGACCGCCATTTTCGACACCGATGTCGGCATGGAAAACGATTCCATCCGCACTCAGGACAATGGCTACATCTGGTACGAAGTGACGGCGGTCACAGCCGAGCGCGATCGCGAACTGAATGAAGTGCGCGACCGCGTCGTCGAGGCATGGAAGAAGGCCGAAACAGCGAAGAACATCGCCGCGAAGGCCGAGGAGCTTCGCAAGCGTATCGACGGTGGCGAGACGCTTGACGCCGTCGCCGCTCCGCTCGGGCTTACGGTGCAGTCGGCAACCGGGCTGACCCGGCTTGGCCAGCCGCCTGCCGGGCTTACGCCGGATGCCCTGAACACCGTTTTTGCCGGTCCGGAAGGGCATGTCGGCATCGCGGCGGGAACGCCGGCGGAAAACCGCGTCCTTCTGGTCGTGGACCGCGTGGATGTACCGGCCTTCGATCCGAATACGGCAGGCCTTGCCGATATCCGTCAGCAGATTTCCAGCCAGCTCGCCAACGATTTCCTCCAGCAATATCTGGTCGAGATGCAGAGCAGGCTGGGCGTCTCCGTCAATCAGGCTGCGCTGCAGGCTGCCATTGGCCAGAGGCCGGCCCTGTGAGCCGGACAGGCAATCTATATGATCGTTGAACCGGAATCCGGCGAGTTTACCCGCATCTACGAAGCCGGTCGTCCGCAGGTCGTCTGGACGCGCCTTGTCGCCGATCTCGAAACGCCTGTCTCGGCGATGCTCAAGCTTTCAGCCGGGCGCCGCAACTGCTTCCTACTCGAATCCGTCGAAGGCGGCGCGGTGCGCGGCCGCTATTCGATCATCGGCTTCGACCCCGACCTGATCTTCAGGGCGGAGGGCGGAAAGGCCGAAATCAATCTCGACCCGAAGGGGGCTCCTGACCGTTTCGAGCCCATGGCCGAACCGGCCCTGGAAGCACTGCGGACGCTGATCGACGAGTCCCGCATTCATCTACCCCCCGACCTTCCGCCCATGTCGGCCGGTGTCTTCGGCTATCTCGGCTATGACATGGTCCGGCAGATCGAGGAACTCGGCCCTCCTCCTCCCGATGCGATGGGCCTTCCGGATGCGATCCTGATCCGGCCGACCGCGATCGTCGTTTTCGACGCAATCAAGGACGAAATCCTGATCGTTTCGCCGGTGCGGCCTGCCGCGGGTGTGAGCGCCGAGCAGGCCCGCGCTCGCGCGATCGACAGGCTGACCGAAGTCGTCGATACGCTGGACATGCCGCTCGACAAGTCGGTCGACCCCGTCGATGTGCCGAACGATCTCCCGATCGTCTCCAATACGCCGCCCGATCGCTATCTCGACATGGTCCGACGCGCGAAGGAATACATTGCGGCCGGCGATATCTTTCAGGTCGTGCTTTCCCAGCGCTTCGAAGCGCCGTTCAGCCTGCCGCCCTTTTCCCTTTATCGGGCGCTCCGCCGTGTGAACCCCTCTCCTTTCCTTTACTATCTGGACTTCGGCGATTTTTCCGTCGCGGGCTCCAGCCCGGAAATCCTGGTGCGTGTCCGCGAGGGCGAGGTGACGATCCGCCCGATCGCCGGCACCCGGCGGCGCGGTGCCAATTCCGAGGAGGACAAGGCTCTCACCGAAGAACTGCTGGCCGATCCGAAGGAACTGGCCGAGCATCTGATGCTGCTCGATCTCGGCCGCAACGATGTCGGCCGGGTAGCCGAGATCGGCACGGTGCGGGTGACCGACCGCTTCTTTCCCGAATATTACAGCCATGTGATCCACATCGTCTCGAATGTCGTGGGGCGCCTCTCCCGCGACCGCGATACGCTCGACGCGCTCGCGGCAGGCTTCCCGGCGGGCACGGTGTCGGGCGCGCCCAAGGTCCGGGCCATGCAGATCATCGACGAGCTGGAGGTCGAGAAGCGCGGCATCTATGCCGGCTGCGTCGGCTATTTCTCGGCTGACGGTGCCATGGACACCTGCATCATCCTGCGCACGGCGATCATCAAGGACGGCAAGATTTACGCGCAGGCCGGCGCGGGGATCGTGGCGGACTCGGTGCCGGAGAGCGAGCACAAGGAATGCGTGGCGAAGGCCGGTGCCCTTTTCCGCGCAGCCGAGGAGGCGGTAAGGTTCGCCTCCGGCGTCGGCCGGGGACAGTGAGCCATGACCATCCTCGTCATCGATAACTACGACTCCTTCACCTACAACCTCGTCCACTATCTCGGTGAGCTCGGGGCGGAGCTCGACGTGCGCCGCAACGACAAGCTCACCGTGGACGATGTGATCGCGATGGACCCGGATGGGATCGTCATTTCTCCCGGCCCCTGCACGCCCAATGAAGCCGGCATCTGCCTGGAGCTGATCGAGCGGGTCGGCTCGGAAATTCCGATCTTCGGTGTATGCCTCGGCCATCAGGCCATTGGTCAGGTCTATGGCGGCGAGGTCGTCCGCGCGCCGACCCTGATGCATGGCAAGGTGAGCGACGTTCATCACAACGGCCACTCGGTGTTTCGCGGCATCAACGGCGACTTCAAGGCGACCCGCTACCATTCGCTGACCATCGCGCCGGAGACCGTGCCGGATACGCTGGAGGTCACCGCTTCCAGCGATGACGGAGTCATCATGGGCGTGATGCACAAGACCGATCCGGTGCATGGCGTGCAGTTCCACCCCGAAAGCATCGCCTCCGAGCACGGCCACCAGATCCTGAAGAACTTTCTGGACATTGTCTCCGACTGGAACGCGAAGAAGCGTCCGGTTCGCGCGAAAAGCTGAGATTGCGAGGAAAGAAGAATGGCTGATTTCAAGCCCCTCATCGGCAAGGTCGCCGGCGCCCAGCCGCTGACGCGCCAGGAGGCGGAGGCCGCATTCGACATCGTCATGTCGGGTGAAGCGACGCCCTCGCAGATCGGCGCCTTCCTGATGGCGCTCCGCGTGCGCGGCGAAGCGGTGGACGAGATCGCCGGCGCGGTGAAGGTCATGCGTTCCAAGGCCGTGCCGGTCGAAGCTCCCGACGACGCCATCGACATTGTCGGCACCGGTGGCGACGCGGCCGGTACCTACAACATTTCCACGACAACGGGCTTCGTCGTCGCCGGCGCCGGCGTGCCGGTCGCCAAGCACGGCAACCGCGCCCTCTCCTCCAAGTCCGGCGCCGCCGACGTGCTGACTGCGCTCGGCGTGAAGATCGACCTGCCGCCTGAGAAGATTTCGCAGTGCATCCGCGAGGCCGGGATCGGCTTCATGTTTGCCCCCGCGCATCACACGGCCATGAAGCATGTCGGTCCCACCCGGGTCGAGCTCGGGACGCGGACCATCTTCAACCTGCTCGGCCCGCTGTCGAACCCCGCCGGCGTGAAGCGGCTTCTGCTCGGCGTCTTCTCTCCCATGTGGGTCGAGCCGCTTGCGGCTGTTCTTCGCGACCTCGACACCGAGGCGGCCTGGGTCGTCCACGGTGCCGGAGGAGTGGACGAAATCTCCGTCGCGGGACCGACAAAGGTCGCCGAACTGAAGGACGGGCAAATCCGCACCTTCGAGATTTCTCCCGCCGAGGCCGGAATCGCCGAAGCGCCGCTCGATGCGGTCAAGGGCGGCGACGCGCAGCAGAATGCCGAAGCCATGCGGGCGCTTCTCGATGGCGCCGCCGGTCCCTATCGCGATACGGTTCTTCTGAATGCCGGCGCCGCCCTGATCGTCGCCGGGAAGGCGGCTAACATTCGGGAAGGCGTTGCACTGGCAGCGGCCTCTATCGACCAGGGCCATGCTCGCGCCGCCCTCGACAAGCTCATTGCTGTTTCCAACGGATAGGCTGATGACCGATATCCTGCGGAAGATTGAAGAAACCAAGCGGCAGGAGATCGCCGCGGCGATGGCGGAGATGCCCCTCGCGGAAGTCGAGGCGCGCGCGAAGGCAGCCGACGCGCCGCGCGGCTTCGTCAAGGCGATCCGGTCACGGATCGCCTCCGGCGGCACCGCTCTCATTGCGGAAATCAAGAAGGCCAGCCCGTCCAAGGGCCTGATACGCGCCGATTTCGATCCGCCTTCGCTTGCCCGCGCCTATCAGGCGGGCGGCGCGACCTGCCTGTCGGTCCTGACCGATGCCCCCTATTTCCAGGGCGCCTCCGACGACCTCATCGCGGCCCGCGCGGCGGCGAGCCTGCCGGCACTCCGCAAGGATTTCCTCTACGAGCCCTATCAGGTTTACCAGTCGCGCGCCCTCGGTGCGGATTGCGTGCTGATCATCATGGCCGCTCTGAGCGACGATGCCGCCAAGGCCATCGAGGACACCGCCTTTACGCTCGGCATGGACGTGCTTCTCGAGGTTCACAACGAGGCGGAACTGGAGCGGGCGCTTCGCCTCGCCTCGCCGCTCGTCGGCATCAACAATCGCGACCTCCGCACCTTCGTCACCAGCCTGACCGTGAGTGAGCGGCTGGCACCGCTCGTTCCGAAGGATCGCATCCTGGTCGGTGAAAGCGGCATCTTCACGCCCGCGGACATCGCCCGGCTCAAGGCGCTCGGCATGAATACCTTCCTCGTGGGAGAAAGCCTGATGCGGCAGGAGGATGTTGCCGCCGCCACCGCCGCCCTTCTTTCCGAGACGGTTCCCGCCGAGGATTGAGCGCCATGCCCCGCCGCAGTCTTTCGCATATCGACAGCACCGGCGCGGCGAACATGGTCGATGTATCCGAGAAGCCGGTCACCGAACGCGTCGCGGTTGCCGAAGGCATGGTGCGGATGGCGCCGGATACACTTGCCCTTGTCCTCTCTGGCAATGCCCGAAAGGGCGATGTGATCGGCACTGCTCGCATCGCCGGCATCATGGCGGCGAAGCGCACTTCGGATTTGATCCCGCTCTGCCACCCGATCGGTCTTTCCAAGGTGACGGTCGACATCGAGCCCGATCCCTCCCTTCCCGGCCTCCGCATCCGGGCCACAACGAAAGTTGCGGATAGAACCGGCGTCGAGATGGAGGCGCTCACCGCCGTTTCAGTGGCCTGTCTCACCGTTTACGACATGGCTAAAGCGGTGGATCGGGGCATGGAAATCACCGGAATCCGCCTTCTCGAGAAGCAGGGCGGCCGCTCCGGAAACTGGCGGGCGAAAGCGAAATGAGCCTCCTTCCCGTCGA
>Ga0164243_10011776_pt1 | contig 12446 bp, 12 predicted proteins | sample OricompcompostOP_FD_108781 | JGI IMG/M metagenome (GOLD analysis project Ga0164243, IMG submission 108781) | Organic Plus compost microbial communities from Emeryville, California, USA - Original compost - Organic plus compost (OP) | ecosystem: Engineered > Solid waste > Mixed feedstock >...
GATGCTCAGCTACCCGATGACCACCGGGCGCAACTTCGACGAGATCCTGCGGGTGCTGGATTCGATCCAGCTGACCGCCAAGCACCGGGTCGCGACGCCGGTGAACTGGAAGGACGGCGACAAAGTGATCATCGCCGGCTCGGTCTCGGACGACGAGGCCAAGGGGCTCTATCCGCAGGGCTGGGAAGCGCCGAGGCCGTACCTGCGCCTCGTCGATCAGCCGAGATAGCCGTGATCTTCGAGACCTTCGCCGCGGGAGGCTGCCGCTCCTACCTGTTGGGATGCGAGGCTTCCTGCGCCGCCGTGGTCATTGATCCCGAGCTGAGCCTGACCGACCGTTACCGCGGGCGCCTGGCGCAGCATGGGCTGACGCTGCGCTACGTGGTGGACACCCACACCCACGCGGACCACTTCTCGGCCAGCCGCCAACTGGCCAAGGCCACGGGAGCGCCGGTGGCGATGCACCGGCTGAGCGCGGCGCCCCATGCCGACATGCGGCTCGACGACGGCGACATGCTGATCGCCGGGAAGCTGAAGCTGACCGCGATGCACACGCCGGGACACACGCGCGATTCCCTGTGCCTGGTCATGGAGGACCGGGTGTTCACCGGCGACACCCTGCTGATCGGCGGCGCGGGGCGCACCGACCTGCCCACCGGCGATCCGCACGCGCTCTACGAAAGCCTGTTCGACAAGCTGCTGAAGCTGCCCGGCGAGACGCTGGTCTTTCCCGCCCACGACTACAAGGGACGGGACCACTCGACCATCGCCGAGGAGATCGCCTCCAACCCGCGGCTGCAGAAGGCCGAGCGGGCGGCGTTCGTGGCCATGATGCGCGACCTGGACCTGGCGGCGCCGACGCACCTGACCGAAGCGCTGCGCACCAACATGAGCGGCGGCAAGACGGTGGCCCAGCTGCTGTCGGAGGCGGCGAGCTGCGTGCCGTTCATGTCGCTCCACGAACTGAACGGCCGGCTGGGCGGCAACAGCGCCGACCTGGTGGTGATCGACCTTCGCGAGAAGGAGGCGTTCGACGCCGGCCACATCCGCACCGCCCGGCACCTGCCGCGGGGGCAGCTGGAGCTGCGGGTCAATACCGAACTGCCCGACCCGACCGTGCGGATCGTCACCTGCTGCGAGTTCGGCAAGATCTCGACCCTGGCTGCGGCGACCCTGCGCGAACTGGGCTACATGCGCGCGACCGCGCTGGACGGCGGCGTCGCGGCCTGGCGCGAGGCAGGGTACGGGCTGGAGGCCTAAGGTACAGGACCCGCTCATCCCCGCTTCCACGGGGATGAGCGGAAAGAAACCGGCCGCGGGATTAGGCGACGATCTTCTCCAGATAGCCCAGCAGCTCCTCGCGCCGGTGCGCGAACGCGGGCGGGATCTGGAAGACTTCGCCGATGTGGTCCGCCGGCTCGTCGACGGTGAAGCCCAGGGGCTTGGAGACCGCGGCCTCGAACAGGGCGCCGCCGGGCATGCGCACGTAGATCGAGTCGAAGTAGCCCCGGTCCTTCACGTCCGACACGTCGGTGTAGCCCTGGCCGGTGAGCTGGAAGGCGACGATCTTCTGGATGTCGAGGTCGTCGACCTCGAAGGCGCAGTGGTGGGTCACGCCCTCGCCATAGGCCCAGGAGCCCTGGGCCGTGTGCGGCTCGACGCGCAGGTCGACAATGGTCCCCGAACCGCCCTCGCCCACCTCGTAGCGGACGTAGTTGGCGTCGGTCTGGCGCTGGCCCCCGGTCCAGGACATCTGCATGAACTCGTCGGTGTCCTCCAGGTCCTGAATGCAGACCGTGATCCCGTGGGTGCCGCGGATGCCGTAGTCCGAGGGCACGGCGCCGTTGGAATAGGGCTCGCGGGCATCGGCGGCGGCGGCCACCAGCTCGTATTCGATGCCGCAAGGATGCCCGAAGGCGATCAGCTTCTCGCCGAACCGCTCCTGCCGCTTGGGCCCGAAGCCGTACTCGGTCAGGCGGTCGTTCCAGAACTCGTAGGCCTGTTCGGGGATCGACAGGGCGAGCGTCGAGATCTGGCCGGCGCCCCGGCGCGCCTTCCGCCCCGACTGGCGCATGGGGAAGGTGGTGACCAGCGTCGAGGCGTCGCCCGTCCCGTTGCCGTAGTAGAGGTGGTGGATCGGCTCCTCGCCGTCGTAGAGCGCGGTCTTCTTCACGCTTTTCAGCCCCAGGACCTTGGTGTGGAAGTCGTAGTCTTCCTGGGCCCCGCCGACGTTCAGGGTGATGTGGTGGTGGCGACGGATATACGGGTTGGCTTTCACGGGCGTTCCTCCTCGGCCGATGCGACCTGCATGCTTCCGGACGATTAGGAGCCCTTCGTTTCCCCACGCCCTTGATCCCGATCAACCGCGGCTAAGCCGTCGTTCGGGCATACGGCGAGCCTCCGGAACGCGCCGACGTCGAAAAGCCTCGTGTTCCGAGGTACGTTGCGGACAAGCGCCGATCGGAGACACCGATGGCGAGGTCAGCGCGCCCAACCGCGGCCAAATCGTCTGGGGCCAAGTCGTCCATCTCCGACGGCCCTCCCGGCTGGGTGGACCGTTTCGGCGGCAAGCTCGTGCTCGTCCTGCTCGACAACAAGTTCACGCCGTCGATCAAAAAGGGCCGGAGCCTCTGGGGCCTTCACGACCCCCTCGCCTACTATCCGGGCGACCGCACCGAGACGATCGTCGTGCCTGCGGGCTTCGTGACCGACCTCGCCTCCATTCCCCGCTGGGCCTGGATGCTGCTGCCGCCGGACGGGCCGTGGGTGAAGGGCGCCATCGTCCACGACTTCCTCTATGCGACCCGGGGCACGGGGGTCTGGAAGAAGCATCCCGCCGCCATCACCCGCGAAACGCCCTACAGTCGCGCGGAGGCGGACGCGATCCTGCGGGAGGCGCTGGAGAACCGCGGCGTCGATTGGCTGCGCCGCAGCGTCATCTGGGCCGCCGTCCGGATCGGCGGCCGCGGGGGATGGGGCCTCGACGACTCCCGCCAGGCCCGCCGGAAGGCCGTGGACGAGGCCCAGGTGACCTCGTGACCCGAAGCGCGCCTTACGCCTTTCGTATCAACCGGCTCGCCCGCGCGCCGTGTTCGTATCGGGTCTCGCCCGCATAGACGACGACCTCGCACAGGATGTCGCCGCCGGGCTCCTCGGCCCAGATGTAGCTGCGGGCGATCTCCACCTCGCGGCCGCCCACCGAGACGCCGACGAAGGTGTCGCCCCAGGGCACGTGCGGAGCGACGGCCTTCCAGCCCAGGCGGACGGCCTGCTCCAGTTCCTCGGCCGCGGTAGCTTCCAGGTCGGGGTTCATGCGGCCTCGCCCGGCGGACGCTCGGCCTCGAAGGCGCGCACGTCGGCGATCAGGGCCTGGACGGCGGCGGCGACGATCTGGCCGCCCTTTTCGGGGCTCGCCTGGCCGGGGTCCGAGCCCATGCGCCCGTCGGCGTAGCGGGCGCGGAAGTCCGCGGCCTCGCGGATCGGGCCGGTGGGGGCGATGCGGGGAGCGTAGTTGGCCGACTTGATCGCGTCCGGATAGCCGTACTGGGTCACGGCGATCTCGGAGGGCGTGGCGTGGGTGCCGTGTCCTTCGGGGAACAGCCGCACGCAGAGCTTGGCGATGCCGTTCAGGTCCCACCAGTTCTTCATCTTCAGGGAAAAGCCGCGCGGGCGGCCGAGGTAGCTGACCTCGGAATAGATCTCGGAGAAGGCCGCCTCGATGGTGGCGACGTTCCCGCCGTGGCCGTTCAGCCAGTAGATCCGCTCGAAGCCATGGGCGGCCAGGCTGATCGTCCAGTCGCGGATCGCGGCGATCATGGTCGAGGGCCGGAGCGAGATCGAGCCGGGAAAGCCCAGGTGGTGCTGGGCCATGCCCACGGCGAAGGTGGGGCCGATCAGAAGGTCCCCCGTCTCGTGCGCGGCGTGGGCGATGATCTCCGGGCACAGCCAATCGGTGCCCAAAAGCCCCGTCGGCCCATGCTGCTCGTTCGAGCCGATCGGCACCACCACCGTCTTGGAGAGGGCGATGCGGGCTTCGATCTCGGGCCAGGTGGACAGGGCGAGGAGCATTGATGGAACTCACTGAAGCTGGACGGGAGCAGGGCTAGGGGGATGCAGCGTTATACGAAAGGCGGATTAGGGCCAGCCGCGGCTTGCGTCGTCCCAGCGGCTCCGCCTTAACTGCCCATCCTGTGGAGGAGACCCCCGTGAGCAATCCAGACCTGATCCCCGTTCCCGCCGATTTCGTCCCGGCGACCGGTGTGGATCGGACGGTTTACGCACGGATGCAGGCCGAGGCCGCGCAGGACCCGGACGCCTTCTTCGCCAAGGCGGCGGAGCGGCTCGACTGGATGCGCAAGCCGACCGTGATCCGCGACGTCTCGTTCGAGCTCGAGGACTTCCGCATCCGCTGGTTCGCCGACGGGGTGCTGAACGCGTCCGTCAACTGCATCGACCGCCACCTGCCGGCGCGGGCGAAGGACACGGCGCTGATCTGGGAGGCCGACGAGCCGGGCAAGTCGCGCCACATCACCTATGCCGAGCTGCACGCCCAGGTCTGCCGCATGGCCAATGTGCTGAAGGCGCACGGGGTGAAGAAGGGCGACCGGGTCACCCTTTACCTGCCGATGATCCCCGAGGCGGCCTACGCCATGCTGGCCTGCGCCCGCATCGGGGCGGTGCATTCGGTGGTGTTCGCCGGCTTCTCGCCCGACAGCCTGGCCGACCGGATCAGGGACTGCGGCTCCACCCTCGTGATCACCGCCGACGAGAGCGCCCGCGGCGGCCGGCATTTCCCGCTCAAGGCCAATGTCGACGCGGCGCTGGAGAAATGCCCCGAGGTGAAGACCGTGCTGGTCGTCACCCGCACCGGCGGCCAGGTTCCGATGACCGCGGGCCGCGACCTGGTCTACGAGCGCGAGGCTGCGGCGGCGTCCGACAGTTGCGAGCCCGAGCCGATGGGGGCTGAGGACCCGCTGTTCATCCTCTACACCTCTGGCTCCACCGGAACGCCCAAGGGGGTGCTGCACACCACCGGCGGCTATCTGTTCTGGTGCGCCTTCACCCACGAGCTGGTGTTCGATTACAAGCCCGGCCAGATCTTCTGGTGCACGGCCGACGTGGGCTGGGTCACGGGCCACAGCTACATCGTCTACGGCCCGCTCGCGAACGGGGCGACCAGCCTGATGTTCGAGGGCGTGCCGACCTATCCCTCCGCCTCGCGTATGTGGGAGGTGATCGACGCCCACCAGGTCGAGTGCTTCTACACCGCGCCGACCGCCATCCGCGCCCTGATGCGCGAGGGCGACGCATACGTGACCCGCACCTCGCGCAAAAGCCTGCGGATCCTGGGCAGCGTGGGCGAGCCGATCAATCCGGAGGCCTGGCTCTGGTACCACCGCGTGGTGGGCGAGGGCCGCTGCCGCGTGATCGACACCTGGTGGCAGACGGAGACCGGCGGGCACCTGATCGCGCCGGTGCCGGGCGCCGTGGACCTGAAGCCCGGCTCGGCCACCTTCCCCCTGCCCGGCGTGAAGCCGCTGATCGTCGACGCCGAGGGCAAGCCGCTGCCGGACGAGGGCGAGGTGACCGGCAACCTGTGCATCGCCGATTCCTGGCCCGGCCAGATGCGCAGCGTCTGGGGCGACCATCAGCGTTTCATCGACACCTACTTCAAGACCTATCCAGGGCTCTACTTCACCGGCGACGGCTGCCGGCGCGACGCCGACGGCTATTACTGGATCACCGGCCGGGTCGACGACGTGCTGAACGTTTCCGGCCACCGTCTGGGCACCGCCGAGATCGAGAGCGCCCTGGTCGGCCACCCCGCCGTGGCCGAGGCCGCGGTGGTCGGCTTCCCCCACGACATCAAGGGCCAGGGCATCTACGTCTACGTGACCCTGAAGGCGGGTGTGGAGCCCACGGAGGAACTTCGCGCCGAGCTGGTGAAGGAGGTCCGCAAGGAGATCAGCGCCATCGCCACGCCGGACGTGATCCAGTGGGCGCCGGGCCTGCCCAAGACCCGCTCGGGCAAGATCATGCGGCGCATCCTGCGCAAGATCGCGGAAAACGAGCTGGGCTCGCTGGGCGACACCTCGACCCTGGCCGACCCGTCGGTGGTCGACGACCTGGTGAAGAACCGGGGGGGTTAGGCGGGAGCGATCTAGCCGCACCCGTCATCCTGGGGCGGAGCGCCAAGGGCGCGCAGACCTGAGGACCCAGCATCCCCTGCGCTGTCCGCAACCGCCTTCATCCACCGTCTCGCGGCTGGGTCCCCGGGTCTACGCTTGCGGCTTCGCCCGAGGACGCCGCCCGGTCACGGCGCCCGCTCCAGCAGCTCCTCCAGCCCCGCCCGCGCCTCGGGCTCGTCCAGCATGGGGGCGTGGCCGACGTCGGGGACTTCGGCGACGGTCATCTGCGGGGCCATGGCGCGCATGGCCGCGACCCGGGGCGGGTCGATCAGGTCCGACAGCCCGCCACGCACCAGCAGCAGCGGCCGCCCCGCCGCCAGCGCCAGGAACAGGGGCGACATGTCGGGCGCGGCGGGGTTGGGCCCGGCCGCGCGCATCTGGGCGCCGATCTCCGGGTCGTAGGCCAACCGCGGCCGTCCGTCGGGCCCCTCGCTGAACAGCCGCCGGGCGAAGGCGCGCCACTGCTCCGGCCCGTAAGCAGGAAAGGCCGCGCCGTTGACCGCCTGGGCGTAGGCCGCCGCGCCCTCCCAGTCCGTCACGTCGGGATTGCGGCCGGCGTAGCCGCCGATCCGGCGCAGGGCGTCGGGATTGAGGCTAGGGCCCACGTCGTTCAGGACCGCCGCAGCGATCGCGGCCGGTCTGAGCGTCGCCAGCAGCATGGTGACGATGCCGCCCAGGCTGGTGCCCACGAACACCGCCCGGGAGACGCCCGCCGCGTCCATCAGGCCCAGCACGTCGTTGGCGTAGGTCGGTGGGATGTAGTTCAGCGGCTTCGGGTCCCAGGCCGAGCCACCCCGGCCGCGCAGGTCGACAGCCAGCACGCGTCGGCCCTGCGAAGCGATCCACGGGGCGATGTCCTCGAAGTCGGCGGCGTTGCGGGTCAGGCCGGGGATGCAGATCACCGGCAGCTTCGCGGGGCCGGCGGCGGGCGGATAATCGCGGGCGTGCAGGAGGAGACCGTCAGCGGAGAACCAGGTGCGGCTGACGTAAGGCGCAGCCGGCGCGACCTGCGGCGTGGGCGATTCCATCGGATGCAGCGGCCGGCCCCGCAGCCGCGCCAGCAGGCGTTTCACCCCCATTTCCGCCTCCATCCGCCGGCGGCCCGCTGGGCGGACGCCGCCTTTCTGATCACCCTACGCCCAAGCTGCGCATGTTTTTGCTGCAACGCAAAACAGTTGGCCATACAACGGCTGCGCCGCCTTGGCTCCCGCCGCGCGGGGGCTTTTAACGGGGTCAATGTACATGAAGCCGGCGGCCATGCCGGCCTGGGATGAAGCGACCGGACGAGGGTTTCTTTGAAACCGTCCTCTGGAGACTGAACATGATCCGCACCTTCACCGCCCTCGCCCTGGCGACCTCCGCCATCGCCGCGGCCGCCGCCCCCGCGCAAGCCGAAGAAGTCGCCCTGCGCCTGAACCTGGCCCAGAAGAGCCCCGCACAGGCCTATCGTTCGATCGAGCGCGCCGCCCGCGTGGTGTGCCGCGGCGACCAGGCCGACGCCATCTATGTCATCTACGGCGACGCCAACTGCGTGAAGAACACGGTCGCGGCCACGCTGAAGAAGATCAATTCACCGGCGCTGAACCAATACGCGCTCGAACGCGGGGCTATCCTGGTCGCTGCGCGCTGAGCAGGACGCCCTTTCGGGCAGGGGAGAACGGCCCGGCGGTCTCGCCGGGCCGTTTTCCGTTTCAGAGACGCGAGATGACCCGGTGCATGCGGCCCGCCGGCCGCGCCGGGGCGGTGCGCAGGCGCAGGTCCGTCGGACTGGCGTAGAGGTCGAACGCGTCGGCGCGGTCGATGCGCACCTTGACGAACTGGCCCGGGGTCAAGGCCTGGCCGGGCGTGACGAACACCTGGCCATCGATTTCGGGCGCGTCGGCGGCGCTGCGGGCCAGCGCCACCCCGTCCGGCCGCACCTGGTCGACCAGCACGTCCATGGTGCGGCCGACCTTCTGCTTCAGCTTGGCCCGGCTGATGCGGGCGGCGGCGGCCATGAAGCGCTCGCGCCGCTCCTGCTTGACCTCTTCGGGCACGTGGTCGGGCAGGTCGCGGGCCGCGGCCCCCTCCACGTTCTCGTAGGCGAAGGCGCCCACCCGGTCGAGCTGCGCCTCCTCCAGCCACTCCAGCAGGAACTCGAAGTCGGCCTCGGTCTCGCCGGGGAAGCCGACGACGAAGGTCGAGCGCAGGGTCAGGTTGGGCGCGATCTCGCGCCAGCGGGCGATCCGCTCCAGGGTCTTCTCCTGGTTGCCGGGCCGGCGCATGGCCTTCAGCACCTGGGGACTGGCGTGCTGGAACGGAATGTCGAGGTAGGGAAGGATCTTGCCCTCGGCCATCAGCGGAATGACCGCGTCCACGTGCGGATAGGGGTAGATGTAGTGCAGGCGCACCCAGGCGCCGAGCTCGCCGAGCCCCTGGGCCAGCCCCTCCAGGTTCGCCTTCCACGAGCGGCCGCGCCATTCGCCGGGAGCGTAGCGCAGGTCCAGCCCGTAGGCCGAGGTGTCCTGGGCGACGACCAGCAGCTCCTTCACGCCGGAATCCACCAGCGCCTCGGCCTCGGAGAGCACCTCTGCGATCGGCCGCGACACGTGCCCGCCGCGTAGCGACGGGATGATGCAGAAGCTGCACTTGTGGTCGCAGCCTTCCGAGATCTTCAGATAGGCGTAGTGCTTGGGCGTCAGCTTCAGCCCGGCGGCAGGCATGGGCGGAGGCGCGATCTCGGCGAAGGGCGAGGCCGGGACGTGGCGGTGCACCGCCGAGACCACCGCCTCGTAGGCGTGGGCGCCGGTGATCTCGACATCGGGAAAGCGTTCGCGGATCAGCTCGGGCTCGGCGCCCAGGCAGCCGGTGACGATCACCGGCCGGCCGGAGGCGCGGGCCTCGGCGATGGCCTGCAGGCTCTCCTCCCGGGCGGAATCCAGGAAGGCGCAGGTGTTGACGATCACGGCATCCGCGCCGGCGTAGCTGGCGGAGGTCTCGTACCCCTCGCCCTTCAGCCGGGTGAGGATCCGCTCGGAATCGACCAGGGCCTTGGGGCAGCCCAGGCTGACCATGCCGATCTTCTTCGGGGCCTCGGCCATACGCTCGCAATCCGGTGGAACAGGAGGCGGGCCCTATAACCTAAGAGCGGGGTCCCGTCACGGCAGGGGCTGCGGCTATCCGCGCCAGCAGTGGAGCGACGAAGCTGAGCAACGAGCCGCCGGTGAACAGCACGCCCTCGATCCCGGCCGCGACCGCGGCTTCGACGTCGCGGGGCTGATCGCCGATCATCAGGGCGCGGGCCGGGTCGACGCCATGATCCGCCAGCAGCCGGCGGATCATGCCCGGTCCCGGCTTGCGGCTGTCGCAGTCGGCCCGATAGGTGGCGAGCGGCGCCTCCGGATGGTGGGGGCAGTAGGCGAAAGCGTCGATCCGCGCCCCCGCGGCCGCGAACTGCTCGGCCATCCAGCCGTGAAGGGCCTGGACGTCGGCTTCGGTGTAGTAGCCGCGGGCGACGCCCGACTGGTTGGTGGCGACGAAGGCCAGCAGGCCCGCCGCGTTCACCGCCCGCACCGCCTCCACCGCACCCTCGATCCACTCGATCTGCTCGGCGCGGCAGGCGTAGCCGACGTCGCGGTTCAGCACCCCGTCCCGGTCGAAGATGACCGCGCCGCGGGGAGTCATGCTCAGCCCCCCAGCTTGTCCTTGGCGAGCGCGACCACGTGCTCGGGGGTGATGCCGAACTCGCGATACAACCGCTCGTAGGGAGCGCTGGCGCCGAAGCCGGTCATGCCGACGAAGCCGCCGCCTTCGCCGATGAACCGCTCCCAGCCCATCTGCACGCCGGCCTCGACGGCGATGCGCACGGGCGCGGTTCCGATGGTCTCGACCTGATAGGCGTCGTCCTGCAGGGCGAAGATCTCCCAGCAGGGGGTGGAGACGACGCGCGCGCCGATCCCCTGCGCTTCCAGCTGCTCGCGGGCCTGCAGGGCGATGGAGACTTCGGTGCCCGAGGCGAAGATCGTCACCTTGGCCGGGCTCGCCTTGGCCGGCGCCAGCTCGTAGGCGCCGCGGGCCGAGCGGTTCTCCGGCGCCGGCTCCAGCCGTACGGCCGGGACCTTCTGGCGCGACAGGGCCATGACCGAGGGGGTGAACCGCGCTTCCAGCGCCACGCGCCAGCACTCGGCGGTCTCGACCGCGTCGGCGGGACGGAAGACGAGCAGGTTCGGGATCGCGCGCAGCGCGGCCAGGTGCTCCACCGGCTGGTGGGTCGGGCCGTCCTCGCCCAGGCCGATGGAGTCGTGGGTCATCACGTGGACCACCCGCACGCCCATCAGCGCCGCCAGCCGCATCGAGGGCCGGGCGTAGTCGGAGAACACCAGGAAGGTGCCGGAATAGGGGATGACGCCCCCGTGCAGGGCCATGCCGTTCATGGCCGCGGCCATGCCGTGCTCGCGCACGCCGTAGTGGACGTAGCGGCCGCCGTAGTCGGGACGGTCGAAGGGCTGCATGCCCTTGACGAAGGTGTTGTTCGAGCCGGTCAGGTCGGCCGAGCCGCCGACCATTTCCGGAATCGCCGGGATCAGCGCTTCGAGCGCCGAACCCGAATGGACGCGGGTGGCGTTGGCGGGCTTGGTCTCCACCATCTTCGCGATGTGGGCTTCGAGCCCGGCGAAGGCGTTCGCGGGCAGTTCGCCCTTCACCGAACGCTCGAATTCGGCGCGGTGGTGCGACTTCTTCAGCCGGCGGGCCCAGCGGGAGCGCTCCTTGGCGCCGCGGGCGCCGGCGGCGCGCCAGGCGGCGGCGATGGGCTCGGGGATGACGAAGGGCTGGGCCGTCCACACCAGCTTCTCGCGGGTGGCGGCGATCTCCTTCGCGCCCAAGGCCTTGCCGTGGGTGTCGTGGTGGCCTTCCAGCGTGGCCGCGCCCTTGCCGATCTTGGTGCGGCAGGCGATCAGGGTCGGGCGGTCCTGGCGCTTGGCCCATTTCAGAGCCCGGCGGATCTCGCCGAAGTCGTGCCCGTCGATGCGTTTCACCGCCCAGCCGGCGGCCTTGAAGCGCGCGACCTGGTCGCCGGTCTCCGAGATCGAGGCGGCGCCGTCGATGGTGACGTCGTTGTCGTCCCACAGCACGTTCAGCCGCGCCAGGCGGAGCCGGCCGGCGAGGCTGATGGCCTCGTGGCTGATCCCTTCCATCAGGCAGCCGTCGCCGGCGATCACCCAGGTGTGGTGGTCGACCAGATCGCCCCCGAAGCGGTCGGCGAGATGGCGCTCGGCCATGGCCATGCCCACCGCCGTGGCGATCCCTTGGCCCAGCGGCCCGGTGGTGGTCTCCACGCCCGGCGTGTGGCCGTATTCCGGGTGCCCAGGGGTCTTGGAGCCCCACTGGCGGAAGTTGCGCAGCTGCTCCATGTCCATGCCGGGGACGCCGGTCAGGTGCAGCAGGGCGTAGAGCAGCATCGAGCCGTGGCCGGCGGACAGCACGAAGCGGTCGCGGTCGGGCCACTCGGGATCGGCGGCGTCGTACTTCAGCACCTCGGTGAACAGCACCGTCGCCACGTCGGCCATGCCCATGGGCATGCCGGGGTGGCCGGAGTTCGCCTGCTCCACCGCGTCCATGGCCAGGACCCGGATGGCGTTGGCCATCATCTGCGGCGTGGCGGGCGCGGATGCGGGATCGTGAGCGGGCATGGACGTCCTTCTTGCGGGGGAGGGGCGGCGGGCGGACCTTTGCGCGACCCGGACGCGTTCCGCAAGCGTGTCGGCGCCACAGTCTAGCCCCGAGGGTCGGATCGGCTGTCCGGGACGCAGGCGCGGCCTTCGCGCCGGGCGCGACGCTGGCTATAGAAGAAGGGGCGAACTGAAGGTCATGACACAGGAGCGGCCATGAGCGACGCGGAGACCCCGCTGGACGCCGCCGTGCGGCGCCTCGACCGGGCGCTGGCGACCCTGGAGGCGCGGGTGGCGCAGCGGCTGGCGGCGATGGAGGGTCCAGGCGAGGACCTGTTCAGCCAGGACCGGGCGCAACTGGCGGCGGAGCTGGATGCGGCGCGGGCGCGGGAGCGGCAGCTCGAGCAGGTGGCCGCCGAGGCCTCGGCGGCGCTGGGCCGCGCCGCGGCCGAGGTGCGCGCCGCCCTGCAGGCGGGGGCCTGAAGCCATGGCGACTGTATCGGTGGACGTGAACGGCCGCAGCTACGTGGTCGGATGCGAGGACGGGCAGGAGGCGCACGTGATGGCGCTGGCCCGGCAGTTCGACGCCCAGGTCGGCGAGGTGCGCGAA
>Ga0164243_10011777_pt1 | contig 12445 bp, 4 predicted proteins | sample OricompcompostOP_FD_108781 | JGI IMG/M metagenome (GOLD analysis project Ga0164243, IMG submission 108781) | Organic Plus compost microbial communities from Emeryville, California, USA - Original compost - Organic plus compost (OP) | ecosystem: Engineered > Solid waste > Mixed feedstock >...
AGCAGTTCACGCTCTTTGGCCTCCAATGCTCGGAAACTCTGTTCGATCGCGCGTTCACGAACTTCAAACGGCGCCTTCTCCGTATAACCCCGTTCCTCATAGTACCGCCGGAAGAGCCAGTTATGCTTGAGCGCCTCCATGTTTTCGGATAGACGATACATGCCGAGTGTAGCCCAGTTAGCAGCATTCTCTACACTCGTCGTGATGGACCGGAGGTCGCCGGAAATAGCAACCATCGTGTCCGAAGCAGCCACCAGCGCATCATACACAGAAGGGTCGTTGATCAACTTCGCCAGCGTCCCCTCGCCCCGATCGATCTTTGCCAGGATCGAGTTCAGACCTTCCGTTGCATCTCCTGCCAGTGTCACGAGCGCCTCTGCATTATCTCCCAGACCATGCATGAGGCGCTGCGTTTCGTTTGCCGACTGCACGAAGCTATTGTACAACTCCGGATCGTAGATGATCTTGCCGAGCGTCCCTTCTCCGTTCCGCACATCCATCATGATCTGCTGAAACGAGGCCGCAGCATCTTCGAAACGCTGGACGGACAGCATTGCCCGGTCTGTGACCTGGAAGAAATCAAACGGGTCGATGCCCTGGATGTAGTCCCCCTCCTCGATAGGTTCAGTAACCGTCTGCGCCGGGTTGACCAGCACGACGATCTGGTTGCCGACGAGACCATCACTCTTGATCTGTGCCTGCGTACCCTGATGAATGAGATGCCGCGCCTTCTCATTGATCGCCATCGTCACAACAATCTGACCGCCCACCTCGGCTGGAAGGCTCACTGTTTCGACGCGGCCAACGTTCACGCCCTGGAACTGCACTGCAGCCCCTGTCCCCAGCCCCGCTACGTTGTTGAAGCGAGATCGAATGAAAAAGGTATCGCTGAAAAGAAAGGATCGGTTAGCGATGGCAAAGAGCGCCACAACGAACAGGAAGGTTCCAGCCAATACGAGGAGTCCGACGCGAGCCTGACGTGACATGGGAAATCCGACAGTACTTGATAAGCTGGACTACGTGCGAATGAGTCAGGTACAGCGTAACCACTGTCCTACACAGAACAACCGGTCACTTCAAACGCAGCGCCCCACAATAGTAAGCCATTTATTTTCAACATCAAACATCACGTTGCCCTTATCTCTCCGGCATGCCTGATCAAGGCCCGAAAAACTCACGAACCATGGGATGATCTGACTGCAGAAGGTCCTGATACGAGCCTCGTTCGATGATGCGGCCTTCGTGTAAAAAGAATGCAATGTCCGTGATGATCTCCGCACACAGTAGATCGTGCGTGATCGCAATAGACGTAATACCACGATCATCTCGGAGACGAACGATAAGGTCAGACACGATACGCACCGAAACCGGGTCCAGGCCGGTGGTGGGTTCATCATATAAGAGAATCTGCGGTTCAAGAATGATTGCCCGAGCCAGTCCAACCCGTTTTTTTTGTCCACCGGATAACTCCGCCGGATACTGCAGAGCCGTCTGCCGCAGATTCACCCACTCGAGCGTTTCATAAATGCGTTCCGCCCGCTCCGCTTTCGAGAACCGTGTATGGCGCTCGAGAACGAAGTCGAGGTTCTCGAACACGGTCATGGAATCGAACAGCGCGGATCCCTGAAAGAGGTAGCCGATAGAAAGGCGGAGCCGGTCCAGTTCATCCCCTTCGAGTTGATCGACACGCCGGCCGAGGGCCCATACTTCACCCTGATCTGGCAGGAGCAGCTGCACGAAGTGCTTGATGAGCACACTCTTACCTGTTCCTGACCCTCCCATCACGACGGCGGACTGCCCTTTCTGCACAGCGAGCGAAACACCTCGCAGGATGTGCTTGTCCCCGAAGCTCTTGTGCACCTCACGCAATTCCAGAGTCGGGTCACCTGCGGGCGGGGCGATCACGATGTCCGAGTGAGGGGATTCCATCCGTTCCAGTAACGCGTGCAAATAACGAATGGTTACCGTAACCCACCTGAAGCGTTTTGGTTTTGTGAGAGCATGTAGCTCTATTGCCCGGGCCGATCTACGCACCGCCAAAGAACGTGAGCGAAATACGAACTACCAGCACGTCAGCCAAGAGGATGAGAAGTGAGGACACTACAACGGACTGCATGGCGGCCTGCCCGACTTCACGCGTCCCCCCACGTACAGTATAGCCGAGATAGCAGCTAACGATTCCGACGATAAACCCGAAGATACTCGTCTTCAATGTGTCCACGATGAGATCCGAGAAACGGAGGGAAGAGAACGCCGTAGCGATGAAGACCCGGTAGTCCATATTGGACGAGAGCACGGATTCCAGATACCCCCCGACCATCGCAATGACATCCGTCCAGATCGTGAGAACAGGGAAGATGAATACACAGGCCAACACGCGCGTAACGACGAGATAATTGAAGGGCTTCAGCGCTGCGACCTCTAACGCGTCGATCTGCTCCGTCACCCGCATGGAGCCGATTTCCGCTCCCATACCCGCCCCTAATCGCCCGGCCAGGACGAGCGACGTAATCACCGGACCGATTTCTTTGAATACCGAGAGCGCGAGCATGTTGGGCAGGACGGCTTCCGCGCCAAACCGGGCGAGTGTGCCCCGGCTCTGCATAGAGAGCACGATCCCGATGGCAAATCCCGTCACTGCTGTCAGGGCAAAGCTCTTCGTTCCGGCTTCGTCCATCTGATTGATGAGTTCTCTTCCCTCAAAGGGCGGCCGCCAGAACCGATTGAAGAACTCGCCGACGAAGAGCGCGAAATCTCCCGTCCGCACGAGCACATCGTTCAAAAAGCCGGGTTGCTCACGGAGGAGGCTTCGAAATTGCATAAGAGTCAGGTTCTCTGGGGACCCCTGGGCGGCAGTGCAATAGCTAAAAATACGTCCAGGGAACGCGAGGCGGAAAACCGGACCGGCCGCAAAGAAGCATCAAGTACTGTACAGGGACGCGTTGCTGATTAAAGCAGCAGCTCGCCTCGTCGATCTCGCAGCCCGGTCGCGATCAATACGCCTGATCCCACCGAAAATCGATACGGAGCGTTTGTCGGTTGCCGACCTGGCCTCCGGTGAGCTGGAGCAAGAGCCAGTCGAAAATTTCGTACTCGAGCGTGACCTCCGTGGCGGCCTGCTCCGCCCCGCCCACCAAGGTGGGATCGGATCTACCGAACGACTGGCTCACGCCCACGAACAAGTCCTGTGTTACGTATTCGCCTGCGACGAGCTGCGGACCGCGCAGTGGATCGATCCGGACGCTCACCACATCCAGCCCCAGTTCTTCCGCTGCCGCCCCCTCGATGAGATTGGCTAGCTGCGCAACAGCGATATCCGAGCCGATCCCGGCCAGGTCAAGCGCGGCGCTGGCCGGACGTCCGGTGGCGATATAAGATAGGATGTCCGTCTGATCCAGGCCCGCATCCGAACTCAATTCCGGCTCTAACTGGCCAACCTCTCCTTCCAGGTTCAAGGTGATGATTATTTCACCCGTGTTCTGCGGAGCGCGCACCCGGTACTCTGCCGTGACATCGACGTAGAAGGTTGTGGGATCGCCCTGGAAAACGAGCTGACCACTCTGAATATCGAAGCGCCTGCCGAGCTGCTCCACGAAACTGCGTCCCTCTACGACCTCCAGCGTGCCGAATACCTGTGGATCTTCATACGCTTCCTTCTGCACTTCCAGTTCACCCACGAGTTGTAGCGCCATCTCCGGATTCGCACGCTGCCTGAACCACGTATCCCGCTCGAACTCCAGGTTGACATCTGTTGCGAGTGCATCGAAAAGCACGAATGTCGACGTATCGGCCGGTGTTGCCCGATACCCGAACACCGCTTCCAATTCGTCGAGATCCTGCTGTGTCAACGAAACCTGGCCAAGGGTATCAGCCCCCAGCAAGTTATCCAGGTAAATATCCGCCCCGATGACCCGGGCATTCCCGGTAACATAGGGAAGGTCTGTCGTGCCCTGGAGATCCAGCTGCCCGGAAACGACGACATGCTGGAAATCCTCCGTGTCCATTGCCGTGAACTGGTCGAGCGACGTGGTAATATCGAACTCACCGAGCGTGAGCCGCTGCAGGTTTATCACACCCTCCGCAACGAGCGATCCACTACCCGAACGGATGTTGGCGCGGTTCACGATGATCTGGTTCCCGGTCATCGTGCCGGTCCCATTCATGTTGCGCAGACTGATCCCGATCTGTGGAAGGTACAGGTTGCCCTCTGCGAGTGTCCATTGCCCCTCCAGTACAGGTTCATCCAGTGTACCGGTTATGAGCAGATCCGCGTTCAGGATCCCATCCAGATCCTGATAGTCTTCAGGTGGAAGGAACGGCTCCACCCAGGCTATGGAAAATGCATTCGCAATGACTGTGAGGTTCACGCCACTGGTTGGCGGCGCCATCTCGGCCTGGAGATCGAGGCCCTGCCCGATCACGCTCCCGTTGGTGGTGATTGCGGAGTCACTCGGCGCAAGTGCGAGATTGATCGGAATGTATCCCTCGACAGTCAGGGTTCCACCCATCGTGTTGGTGAGAAATGCACCTATCGTGACCTGGCGGTCCTCATAGTGAAGGTCGATCCGTCCGTCACCGATTTCCTCTGCCTTCGCGATGACATCAATGAAAATGGTACCTTCCGCTACCGGATCGGAAGCGGGCCCCGTCATGACCAGCGAACCATTGAGCGTACCGGCCAGTCCTTCGTACCCGAGTAGATCCGCAACGGTCGCAATCTCGAAGTTTTCGACGGTAATGACGAGATTCTGGTATCCGTTCAGATCGATTACCCCGTCCACGGCAATCTGCTGACCGTCCGTGTACAGCAGGAAGTTGCTTATCCTGTATTGCTCACCGTAAGTGATCGTAGCGGGCTGGAGGAGTTGCCACGTCTGCCCCTCAAACCGAAGCTGTAGATTGTTCAGCAACACTTGCTGTTGCTGCAGATCTGCCTGCCCGGATGCGACCACATCCCGCTGCTCGTCGATACGGAAGGCCGCATTGAACACGAGTTCGTCACCCTCAATGGTAAAGTCGGCTTCGCCTGCCTGAATATTAAACCCTGAGACGGACGCAAAATCGAACGTGACCCGAGCCTCCCCGAGCCGGAGCCGCCGGTCCGGCCCCAGTTCACCCACGACGCGACCTTCGAGACCGATCAAGCGGTAGTCCTGGTATGCGAACCGTCCCAGATCAACATCTGCGTCAAACCGGAGATTCCCGTTTTCCGTATAGGCTCGGCCATCCAGTGTGCCATTACCAACGGCCAGACCAAATGGAGCCAGATACGAATTGATCGCCTGTGCTCTCTTGATGTCGGCCTCAAACGTGAAATCGGATGCAGCAGCCCCGGCCGTACCGAACAACGCCAGTTCTCCGAACGCTGTCACATCTGCGGCATTGGAACGCAGAATCAACTGGCTCACGTCAAGCAAGCCTTCGTTAAGCCGGAATACGGCATCGAGAGAATCGATGTCGATTCCTTCGAAACGTGAGGAAGTAGCCTGCACGCGGCCTTGCATCGAGGCAGTTTCAGGATCGAGCCCAATGCCCCGGAGTTCGAAATCCGCATTGATGTAGGCCTGCAGGGTATCGGTACCCAGGAAATCCGCCAGGTCGACGTTGATGAACGTCCCCACCACGTTGTACTCGGGATCCTCTAGGAAGGGGCGGATCATTCCATCAAGTTGAGCGCGGCCACCGGGCAAAATGAGATCTGCACTTATGTCGAGAAGGCCGCTCTGGAGGAGTAGCGACACGTCTCCACCAGTAACCTCCGCATCATTGATGATCGACGGCTGGACAACGACTTCGGCCTGGAGAGACATTGTCCTGGGATCGAATCCAAGCCCAGAAAGTGTCAGCGTGCCTGTCAGGTCAGTCTGAAGGTCCGCTCTCCCGAGCAGCGCGCCCAGGTTAAAGTTTCTAAAGTTTCCTTCACTGACTTCATACCTGAGCGGCTCCGTACGCAGGTCTGCCGTACCGGCGAGATTGGATTCGCCTTCGGGGGTGCCAAGGGCAATGCTGTAGGTAAGAATGCCCCGGCTCAATTCAAGATCTGCATAGGCCGTATTGATAGCCTGCTCATTGATGCGTGACTCATCGAGTTCGACACGAGCACTCAGGTCCGCCTGTGAGAAGTCCAACCCACGTCCTTCCAGCCGGACGATCCGTCCTGTCAGGTACGTGTCGAGATCGGGCGTGTTTGTAAGTGCACCGAGATTCAAGCCCGTGAATGTACCCTCTTCGACGGTGTACGTGAATGGTCTGGCGTAGAGTTGAGCATCCCCCGCAAGGCGCGCAGCCCCCTCCGGCAAGTCCAGACGAAGGTCATAGTCGAGATCCCCTCCTGCGAGTTGGCCGACGAGTGTTGCCGAGTTGATCTCCTGCTGATTGATCCGAGACTCTTGCAGATTGATATGACCTGTAATGGTAGCGGTCTGTAGATCTAACCCCCGCCCTTGCAAGGCCAGTGTACCGGTAAGGTTCGTCTGGAGGTTCGGATCGCCCAAGAAATCACCGATGTTGATATTCTGGAAGCTACCCTCTTGAACCTGGTAGGTGGTCACAGTCGCGAGGAGATCCGCTGTCCCGACCAGTTGCGCTCGTCCCTCGGGCAGGCTCAAACGCGTATTGAAGTTCAGCTGCCCATCATTGATATCCAGTGCGAGATCAGCACCGGTAATGCTTTGCTCATTGATGCGAGATGGTGCCAGATTGAACCGTCCCGAAAGTGTGAGTTCACCGAGACTGAAACCACGCCCTCGCAGGGATCCCATCCCTGTCAGATCCGACCGAAGACTCGGGTTGTCCAACAGAGCTCCAAGGTCGATATGCTCAAAACGAGCAGCGCTGATAATGTAGCTCGGTACAGATTCGAACGGCTGCGCAGTCCCGATCAGGTGAGCTATTCCCTCAGGCAGGTTGATGGCCAGATCAAAATCGAGGTTCTCACCACTGAGCGTAGCTAGGAGCGTTGCATCTGTGATGGTCTGGTCATTGATCCGGGATGGCGTAAGGTCAACGCGCCCATCGAACACGACTACGCCTCTCTCCGTCATGCTGAGCGTCCCCGCTACCGTGCCGTTAAGGTCCGTCCGGAGGCTCGGGGTGCCGGTCAGGAGTGCGAGATTGACGTTATGGAAATTCCCATCACGGAATGTTATGGCTAGTTGCTCCTGGAAAGGCCTGGTACTGAGTGTGACATCGATGTAGCCGGACTGCTCCAGATCTGCAACCACGCTAGAAACGAGGAGCCCGTCATCAAGAGTGCCTCGCGCTGTAACATCCGCAATGGGGATAGTGCCATAAAACCCCTGCATGAGGTCAACGGCAAACTCAACATCCAGGTCCTCCGGGGTAGTACCCTGACCCTCAAGCGCGAATGTGCCTGTGAGTGAGCTAGAGATACCTTCTTGCCCGAATAGCGCTGCGAAGTCGAAGTTCTCAAAACGGCCACGGCGTATTTGGTACCGGAGCACGTCTCCCCCAACGTCGAGGAGACCTTCCGCGACCAGATTCCCTTCTGGCACATCCACACGGCTCGCGAAGTCGAGTAGATCTCCCTTCCAATCGACTGTGACCTGCGCGCTCTCGATGGGATAACCATTGATCCTCGACGGGGAGAGATCGATCCTTGCGGTCAGGTCTACCGCCTCGGCGCTCACTCCCTCCCCCTGGACTCTGAACCGGCCAGCCAGGTCTGTCGTGAGGCTCGTACTCTCAATAAAGTTGCCAAGATTGAGGTTGTCTACGCGTCCGGCTACATCATACACAGGCACGTCGTCGAATGGGCGAGCAGTGCCACTCACATTCAGACTTGCCCCTCGCAGGGTTGTCGCCAGCGTGAAATCCGCACGTCCATCTTCCCACTGGCTCTCCAGTACTGCACGTGGAATCGTGTAGGGGCCAAAAGAGGAATTCACCAGCACGGCGTTCAGGCTTCCGGTAAGATGCTGCAAGTCCGTGCCCTGCAGTCTGATATCTATATCACCGTTCAGTACGACATTCTGCGCACGCTCACCCAGGAGCGCCTGAAGATCAAACTGCCGCGCCGTTACCTCCAGTTCATACTCTACCGGCCCTCCTCGACCGGGTGTTATAACCCCTTCGATACCGAACTCACCTCCGTCCGGAAAGGCTGCCATTGCCTCCACCGTCAACCTGCGCCCCGATCCTCGCAGCCGCAGTTCTACATCTGCGGTTCCCTGAGCCTGCAACCCCGGTATGAAAGGCCGGATTTCTTCAAACGCGAGCGGGCTTGCTTCCAGATAGAAATCCACACCCTCCACGAACTCCTGCCCTCTGCCCGGTATTCGCAAGGTCCCGCGCCCACTTACGGTACTTCGTGGCGAGCGGAGCACGAAGGTACTTAATTCCAGCAAGTTACCTTCAATGCGGCCGCGCGCCGTCGTAGTCACCCAGTAATCCTGGCCAGGCGGCGAAAACTCTGCTGTCAAGAGATTCACGTCCAGCCGCAAGCCATCGCCCAGCTCGGCCTCACCTACATCGAGGTTCAGGTTGCGGACACGAAGTACATACTCCTCACCCGGTCTGTAATACTCGGCAATCAGCCGCCCGTCGATAATGTCCAGCCCGTCAAGTTTGATGACCAGCCGGGTCCAAAACGTCTCGGCCGTATCGACAGCCGCCGAATCGTCACGTGCAATGACGTTGAAGAGATCCCACGTGCCGTCCGGCTGCTGGCGCATCCAGACAAAGGGTCTGACGAGTCGAATATCGTGCAGCACCAGTTGGTCGCATAGTAAATAGAGCAGATTATAGCTGGCCTGAACCGTATCTACGTGCGCCAGTGTATCGCCTTCCGTCGTGACGAGCGTGACATCCGTAAGCTCGAAATCCCCGAGCAAGCCACCTTTGAGATCATCCGCAGTTAGCTCCGCACCATCAAACAAGGTATTTAACCGCTGCAGCAAAAGGTGCTGCGCCAGGTTACGCCCGGGCTCCGTCTGGAGGAAGATGATGAGAGCCCCGAGCAAAATGCACAGCACGGCGAAGACGTATCCCAGGATACGGAGAACCCGCACCCGTATACTTCGACGTGCCTGTTCGGGCGACTCATCCACTCCGTTTCCCGGCACACCATCCCCATCTACCCCCCTCTCGTCCGGAGCCAGGTTCCGGTAGCCGGCATCACGGGCCTCATCTTCGGTATGGGGATCGCGGTCTGGCATGGATACGGCAGTAGCGTACCAGTGGAATCGGTCCTAAAAAGCCGGTCCGATGGAAAGCTGAAGGTTGAAACGGCGCCAGAATCGTGGTTCGGCCTCATCCTGCAGGCCATGCTGGACCCTGAACACATCCTCCGGGCGCCGCAAGTCCTCAAAGGAGGGGTTCAGCTTATATGCAACGTCCAACCGTATGTACCCGATGATAGTAAGGTAGCGTACCCCCACACCCACATTCGCAAATACATTTACATCGTCAAACGCGAATCCCCGCTCCCCGAGCATGGCCGCATCCACGAATGCCGCTGTGCGCCAGTTCGGCCCCAACCCGGGGAAGGGCATACGTAGCTCCAGGTTGGCACCAGCCAGAGCGACGCCCCCGAGCGGCTCGTAGTAGAAACCGGTCGTGTCGGCTACTATCTCGCCATCCTCTTCTCTTGAAACGATGATTGGCCTTGGTATCTTCGGACCAGCCAGTTGAGGATCCCATCCGCGAAGGGTCGCTCCTCCTGCATAGAAGAGAATGGGGTCGAACCGGTTCTCAAAGATGAGGCTGTCAACCTCTGATACACGTCCGAAGAGCGCTTCCCTGCTAAATCCAAAAGGCCAGACACGACCCAGAAAGAGGCGACCCGCCAGGTTATAGGCATCACCTAGTCCGATCGGACGGTATGCCGTCGCCTCGGTGCTCACCTTGAAATATTCCACGTCCGATCCCAGAAAAGCTCCCCCCGTCTCCACAAACGGCCTGATCAGGAATCCTCGCTGAGGATTAATGAAATTATCCGCTTCACCCAGGATGCCGTTAAGCGTAATGATGCTTCGGTTGTACAGGTCACGGATGTTCGAAATGTCGAGCGTGCTATCCTCCTCAAGCAAAGTCCCCAGGCGATTGCGCTGCAACGCCCGCTGGTATGTGTGTTGAAGCGAAAGGGTACGGTACGGATAGAATTCGTAGAGTAACGTCGTGTTTACTCCATACAGGCGTGTATCGATATCCAGCGGATCGCCAGGCGCTCGGGTTAGCGCTCCTCCAACGGCCGTGAGCTGGGGGTTGCTCTCCAACTGAACGTAAGGAGACACCGTGGCCGAAAGTTTCCTCGTGAAGAGGTAGGGTTGCGTCAGCGAAAAGCCAAACCGGTAGAGCCGTTCCGGAAGAAGATCATTTCCAAACTGACTGGCCCCGATACCCGTCTGCGCCACTGCGCCCACCGTAAACGAACGCGCGCCCCCCAGGAAATTCCGGTTTGTCCATTCGGCTTGCAGATTCACCCCGGTTTCAACCCCGAAACCTCCCTGCACACTCACGTAGCGGCGTTGCGCCTCCCGTACCGTTACATCCACGGCTACGGTACTATCTCGAGGCTGGTCAAGCGGCGCATTGACGTTCACTGCCCGGAAGATGTTCAAGGAATACAATTCCCGCTGACCTTCGGCGAGATCCCTCTGGCGAAACAAATCACCCACCTCGAACGGCAACTCTCGAAGAATGACTCTATCACTGACCGACTCATTTCCTGCGACGTTGATCTCGCTGACATATCCACGCGGTCCTGGATCAATGACGAATGCGATATCGACTAGATGATTTCTTTCATCAGTCCGAACATCCGTATACACGTTGGCAAATGCATACCCTCGGTTCCGGAACCAGCCAACGACCTGTCCCTCGATGAAATACTGATCATTAAGGGAATACCGGTCTCCACGTTCGAGAGTAATCGTCTGACGAAACTCGATCCAATCGTTGCGTATCTCAGAAGGAAGCTGATAGAAGATCTGATCTCCACCGACGGCCAGAAACTCGATTTCCTGGATGATGAGAGGAGGCCCCTCCTCGACCGAAAAAATGACGTGGATTTCGTTATCGGTGGAATCGAACTGAGATGCGGTATACGAAATCTCAGCGTCGGGAAATCCGTTCTGCTCATAAAACTGCTCCAGACGGTAGACGTCTCGTGCAAGTTCGACAGGATCGAATGGGTACTCCCTTGCACGTACAAATGGCAGAATCCTTTTCACTTTATCCCAGAAACCCGGCCCACGTGTGACGATCTGCGTCTCCAGATCATCCTCGTCAAAGACGTGATCTGCTTCAACGAAGTGGAATGATACCTTGCTGACCTGCGTCTCCTCGTTGACGAGGTACAATGGATCCTGTGCCGCAACCGGTCCGATTGCCAACAGGCAACCGAGGGTCACCGCCAGAAGCGACGACCACACTCGCATAGTTCTGAAGAAGGGGCCCCACCCCACAGATAAGAGCGTGCTAATCAAACTGAATCCTACTCATACGACATACACGCGGCAGCAAACCCCGGGTAATGTAGCCGTAGACTGTGATCCATGCATGCGCGGTCCCGTATTGTTACGAATACTGCAAATCAGCCCGCCCCAACCGACCGTATGGAGCCGTTCCGGACATCCGGTACGCCTAACCGACCGAAATGTCTTCCCGCGCTTTCCGCTTCCGCCGAGCGAGCAGATCGCCAGGTGGAAGAAGTCCCCTCTTCGGCAGGCGTTCCCCCCTGTCCTCTTCTGTGTGCTGCATTTCTTCGACCAGCTTCTGCTTGCGACGAAGCCGGTAACGCCGCTCGTTCAACAGGCTGAACATCCCACCAATACAGAGCACAAGACCTGAGTAATAAACCCAAAATACGAAGGCGATGATGAGGCCAAACGCACTGACCCATACCCCCATCTCATCGGCTCCCGGATCAGCCCGGTAGCGCGCGAAGCGCCCGGCACGCGAAGCATACAATGTGAAGACATACTTCGCCGCATCCCAGAGCAACGCCGTAACCACAGCACCGAGAAGTGCGCTTCGCTTCGGTGGGTGTGGCCTGGGGATAAAAAAGAACAACTGGAAGAACATGGCCACGCTGAGCAGAAACGGAAAGACCAGGCCGAACATGTAATACAAACGGCGCCAACTCTCTACGATCCACGCCTCACCGTAGCCTATCCGCCCGAAAAACTCGGTGCTGGCAGCGTCGAGTGCCTGCATACCAAGCGATAGGCCAAAGCTCAGGAGAAACAGCAGGCCTACCTGAAACGCCATCCGAATATCGAAGGCATAGCCTTGCAGAATCGTACGACTGATGTGCCACTCTTCCTGAAAGATGCTTGAGATGACGACCCGCAGCGTACTGAACAACGTCACCACGGAGAATAGCAGACCGAACAGACCGACCACCGTAATAGTCGTACTCGCATTCTGAAGTTGTCGGAGCAGCCTGATCAGGTTTTCGTTCTGATACGGCACGAATGTCCGG
>Ga0164243_10011779_pt1 | contig 12445 bp, 11 predicted proteins | sample OricompcompostOP_FD_108781 | JGI IMG/M metagenome (GOLD analysis project Ga0164243, IMG submission 108781) | Organic Plus compost microbial communities from Emeryville, California, USA - Original compost - Organic plus compost (OP) | ecosystem: Engineered > Solid waste > Mixed feedstock >...
GGCAAGCGCCTGGCTGACCAGTTCGCGGTTGCCTGTAAGCGGAACCGCATCCGTCGCCTCCACCTCGAGGCTCAGCCCCTTTTCCTCTGCCAGCGGCTCATACAATTCGCAAATGCCGCGTGCGACCTCGGCAGCATCGAACTCGCTCATGTTGTCACGCGCCTGGCCGGATTCGGCGCGCGCGATCATCAGGAGCGCATTGAAAGTTCGGATCAGGCCATCCGATTCGTCGATGATGGACTCCAGCGCCTCGCGATAGACGGCGTCGCTCTGCTGCATGCGCAACGCTTCCTCGGCACGGTTGCGCAGTCGCGTGAGCGGTGTCTTCAGGTCGTGCGCGATGTTGTCCGACACCTCCTTGAGGCCGTGCATCAGCGCCTCGATGCGTTCGAGCATGGTGTTGAGATTTTCAGCGAGCCGATCCAGCTCGTCGCCGGTGCCCGCCACCGGCAATCGTCCCGACAGATCACCGTCCATGATCGTACGTGTGGTGTCGGTCATCGCGTCCACGCGGCGCAGGACGCGGCGGGCGACAAAAAATCCTCCGGCCAGTCCGAAAATGACGACAACCGCAACCGACCATTTGGCGGCATCAAGCACGACATCGAAAAGCCGGTCGCGCTCGTCCAGATCGCGTCCGACCAGCAGGCGGAAGCCGCCGGGCAGGTGCCCGACCCGCACCAGCGCCCGATGCAGATCGGCGGTGTCACTTTCGTCGATGCGGCGATACACCGTTTCAGTCCAGCCCGGTGTGTTCATGACACCCTGCGGCAGCGAGCCGACATTGCCCGCCAGCCCCTCTCCCGTCGGCGTGGTGACGAGATAAAGCGATGAGCCCGGCCGGCGCGAACGTGCTTCCACGATCGCGACCAGCCGTCGGATGCCGGCATTGTTGAACTGCGACGTCAGCCCATCGACCTCGAAATTGACCGTCTGGGTGATCTGCTCGTTGAAGAGCCGCCGCGTGTTGAACGCGAAATAGCCGAGTAGAAACAACGCGAACAGCGCGAAGATGGTCAGATAGACCAGCGTCAGCTTGAACGCGGTTGTGCGGAGAAGTTTTCCGAGCGCCGTCACGGAGATGGCCGGGCTGCGCCGTCGCGGATCATGTAACCGGCGCCGCGCACCGTATGCAGCAGCGGCTGCGCGAAGCCCTTGTCGATCTTTGAACGCAGGCGCGAGATGTGTACGTCGATCACATTGGTCTGCGGATCGAAATGATAATCCCAGACATTTTCCAGAAGCATGGTGCGGGTCACCACCTGTCCGGCATGCTTCATCAGATATTCCAGCAGGCGGAACTCGCGCGGCTGCAGCACGATCTCCTCCTCGCCGCGCTTCACCTGGTGGGACAGGCGATCGAGTTCGAGATCGGCGACCTTGTAGACGGTGTCCTCGTTGCGTCCGCCGCGACGGCGTGCCAGCGCCTCGACCCGCGCCAGCAACTCTGAAAAGGAATAAGGCTTGGGCAGATAATCGTCGCCGCCCGCGCGCAACCCCTTCACCCGGTCATCCACCTGGCCGAGCGCCGACAGGATCAGCACCGGTGTTTCGACACCCTTCTCGCGCAGGATGCCGATGACCGACAAGCCATCCAGCTTGGGCAGCATCCGATCGACAATCAGAACGTCGTAGTCCCCGTCGAGCGCCATCGCCAGGCCCTCCTCGCCGTCCGGCGCATGGTCGGCGACATGGCCAACCTCGCGGAAGGCGCGAACGACATAATTGGCCGCATCGCGGTCGTCTTCGATGATGAGGAGACGCATAGGCACCCGTTCAACAGCAGATTCGCTCGATAATAGCGAATTCCCGGGTGTCATGTGGTGGGGAGACTGGGGCATGAGGGGGCGGCGACTGTAACTCTACACCACCGCCCCCTCACTTGACCTCGAACCGGCGGGGGCGACGATAGCCGGGTCTCGAGGCTAGGAGGCGGGGACGGGCCTGAAGGCCCGTCCCCCGGGGTTTCGTGTCACCGGCGGGGGCGACGATTGCCGGAGCCACGCCCCTAACTTGTTCAGCCACGTCCGGTCGGAAGGGCCACGAAGCGGCTGGTCTCGCCGGACTTCACGCGCATCAGCACGGTGCGCTTGCCGTCCTTGCGCACCTCGTTGAGCGCGTTGCGGACGTCGGCGGGGGTCGACACAGTCTTGCCGGCGACTTCAAGGATCACGTCTCCGGTCTTGAAGCCGCGCTCGGCAGCCGGGCCGTCGGGATCGACATTGGTCACCACGACACCTTCGCCGCCACCGCCGGTTACGGCATTTGCAGGCGCAAGTTGCAGGCCGAGACGCGCGCCGTCGCTGGCCGGCGATTCACGCTGCTCGGGCGCTCCCGCCCGGGAATCACGCGGCAATTCGCCGAGCGTCAGGTCGACCGTCTTCTCGCTGCCCTTCTGCAGGAGCGAGAGCTTCACCGAGGTGCCGGGCGTCATCGAACCGATGCGGCGGGCGAGATCGCGGGCATTCTGCAGCTTCTCGCCATTGACCGCCGTGATGACGTCGCCGGCCTTGATGCCTGCCTTGTCGGCCGGGCTGCCGGCCTGCGGTTCGGCGACCAGCGCACCTTCCGTGGTCTTCAGGCCGAGGCTGTCGGCGATGTCCTTGGAGACCGGCTGGATCTGCACACCGATCCACCCGCGGGTCACCTGGCCCTTGTCCTTGAGCTGCGTGACGACAGAATCCACGGTCGCCGCCGGGATTGCGAAGGCAATGCCGACCGAGCCGCCCGAAGGCGAGAAGATCGCGGTGTTCACGCCCACGACATTGCCGTCGGTGTCAAAAGTCGGACCGCCGGAATTGCCCTTGTTCACGGGCGCGTCGATCTGCAGGAAGTCGTCATACGGGCCGGCGCCGATGTCGCGGCCGCGGGCCGAGACGATGCCGGCGGTGACGGTACCGCCAAGGCCGAACGGATTGCCGACCGCGAGCACCCAGTCGCCGATGCGCGGCGCCTGGTCGGCGAGCTTGGCATAGGGGAAATCGCTGCCGTCCACCTTGATCAGCGCCAGGTCGGTGCGCGGATCAGTGCCGATGACCTTTGCATTATAGGTCTTGCCGTCGTCGGTCTGGACCTCGACCTCGTCGGCCTTGTCGACCACGTGGTTGTTGGTCACCGCATAGCCGTCGGACGAAATGAAGAAGCCGGAGCCCTGGCCGGCGCGGCGCGGACCGCGCTGATTGGGACCCTGCGGCAGATCCGGGAAGGCATCAGGGCCGAAACGGCGGAAGAAGCGCTCGAAGCCGCGCGGCAGCTGACGGTCCTCATCGGACGACAGCTGCGGTCCGCCATTGATCTTGACGCGAACCGAAATCACGGCGGGCTTCACCTTTTCGACAATGTCGGCGAAACCGGCCGGACGCTGTACCGTCTGCGCCTGCTGCGTCACGTTCTGCGCCAGCGCCGCATGGCGCGTGGCGTCGGGCGCCACCAGCGCGCCGGCAATACCCAAACTGAGAATAGTCGTTCCGAGCAATACGAGACGGCGTGGCGAAAGGCCGCTCGCTTTCGGAGACAAATGGGGAATCATCAGGATCTCTCCGTGTCAGTCGAATTTCGGGGGTGGTTTGTGAGCCGCCCGTTGCCGCTAACATGGGGAGGTCCGCCTTACAGCAAACTGTCGGCGGGATTAAATGTTGGTAAGGTGATCGGTGACGATTCCGGCAAAAATATCAGAGACTTGCAGATCAGCGCGGTCCCTCGACCAGTTCCGCGAGCCGCTTCCGCTCATCCGCGGTTAATGATTGCGCCGATTCCCGCCCATCTGAGGCCCCTTCCCGTCGCCGGCGTCGCAGCAAGACGAGAAGCCCGGTCGCGCCCCCAAGGAGCACCAGGGCCGGCAGGGTCCACAGCAGGACTGTGCGGCCGCTCAGCCGTGGCTTGAGCAGCACGAAATCTCCATAGCGGTCGGTGAGGAAATTGATCACCTGGGTGTCGCTGTCGCCGGCCTGCAGGCGTTCGCGCACCAGGATGCGCAGATCGCGCGCCAGCGGCGCGTCGGAATCGTCGATCGACTGGTTCTGGCATACCATGCAGCGAAGCTCGCGCGACAGGTTTCGCGCACGCGCCTCCAGCGCCGGGTCCTTCAGAATCTCGTCCGGCTGCACCGCGAATGCCGGCGCGGCTGTTGCGAGCGCCAGACACACCATGAGCGAGCGAAGAAGAAGCATCGCGCCCTACTCCGCTGCCTGCAGCGCGGCCTTCTTTGCCGGCTTCGGTGCGCCGACGCGGAGCCGCCGATCCGAGAGCGACAGGGCGCCACCGAGAACCATGATGACGCTGCCGATCCAGATCAGGAGCACCAGAGGCTTGTGGTAGAGCCGCACCGAAATCGTACTGTCGGCACCGGGATCGCCGAGCGAGATATAGATCTGGCTGAAGCCGCGAGTCAGCAACGCGGCTTCCGACGTCGCCATGCCGCGCGCGGCGAAACTGCGCTTGGACGGCTCGAGCGTGCCGATGATATCGCCATTCCGCCGGACAACAAATCTCGCGACCAGTTCACGATAGTTCGGTCCGGGCCGCGACACGAGCCCGTCAAACGTCACGTTGTAATCGCGGAGTGTCACCGATTGTCCCGGTTTCATCGCCACGATCTGCTCGGCATTGTAGCTCGACTCGCCGACAATGCCGAGCAGGCATACCCCGAGCCCGAAATGCGCCAGCGCCGTGCCGAAGGCTGACCGTGGCAGGCCGCGCATCCGCCGCAGCGATGTCGTGAGCGGAAGCCGCAACAATTGCGCGCGTTCGGCGAGATCGACCAGCGCGCCGATCATCACATAGGCGGCGAGCCCGATGGCGAACGGCGCCAGCACCGGCCCGCCGCGCACGACGGCGAAGGTGACGGCGATCGCCACGAGGCCGCCGCCGAAGGCGACCATCAGCCGTTGCGCCGCACCCAGCAGATCACCGCGCTTCCAGGCGAGCAGCGGACCGAACGGCACCGCCAGCAGCAACGGAACCATCAGCGGTCCAAAGGTTGCGTTGAAGAACGGCGCGCCGACCGAAATCTTGTCGCCGGTGAGCGCCTCGAGCGCCAGCGGATAGAGCGTGCCGACAAAGACCGTCGCAAGGGCCGTGGTGAGAAGTAGATTGTTCAGGACCAGCGCGCCTTCGCGCGAAACCGGCGCGAAAATGCCGCCCCGCTTCAAGAGCGGCGCCCGCCAGGCATAGAGGGCGAGCGCCCCGCCGATGAACACGACGAGGATCGCCAGAATGAACACCCCGCGTGTCGGATCGGACGCAAATGTGTGCACGGAGGTGAGGACGCCGGAGCGCACGAGGAATGTGCCGAGCAGCGACAGCGAGAAGGTGAGAATGGAGAGGAGAACCGTCCACACTTTCAGCGCATCGCGCTTCTCCATCACCACCGCCGAATGCAGCAGTGCCGTGCCGGCGATCCACGGCATCAGCGAGGCGTTTTCGACCGGGTCCCAGAACCACCAGCCGCCCCAGCCGAGTTCGTAATAGGCCCAGTAGGAACCCATCGCGATGCCGAGCGTGAGAAACATCCAGGCGGCAAGCGTCCAGGGCCGCACCCAGCGCGCCCAGGCCGCGTCAATCCTGCCCTCGATCAGGGCTGCGACGGCAAACGAGAAGGAAATCGAAAAGCCGACATAGCCGAGATAGAGCAGCGGTGGATGCACTGCGAGGCCGATGTCCTGCAGGATCGGATTGAGATCGCGCCCCTCGGCGGGCGCCTGCGGCAGACGCGCAAAAGGATTGGAGGTGAACAGGATGAACAGATAGAAGGCGGCCGCGATCCAGGATTGCACGGCCAGCACGTTGGCGCGCAAGGTTTCCGGCAGATTGCTGCCGAACATTGCGACGAAAGCGCCGAAGATGCTCAGGATCAGCACCCAGAGCAGCATCGAGCCTTCATGATTTCCCCAGACGCCGGTCAGCTTGTAGATCAGCGGCTTTGCCGAGTGCGAATTCTCGAACACGTTGAGAACGGAAAAGTCCGAACTGACATAGAGCGCCGTCAGCGCCGCGAAGGAGATCGCCACAAACGCGAATTGCGCCAGCGCGGATATATCGGCCACGTCCATCAGCGCCCGGTCGCGCAGCCGCGCGCCGACCACCGGCACGCTGCCCTGGATCAGGGCGAGGCCGAGCGCCAGCACCAGAGCGTAATGGCCGATTTCCGCGATCATGGCTTTTGCGCCGTTGCCCCGCCCTTCGCCTCGTAATCTTCCTTCCAGTGACCCTGCTTCTTCAGTGCGTCGGCCACTTCCTTCGGCATGTAGGTTTCATCATGCTTGGCGAGAACGCTATCGGCGCGGAACGCCTTGCCGTCGATCAGCGTGCCTTCGGCGATGACGCCCTGCCCTTCCCGGAACAGGTCGGGCAGGATGCCGGTGTAGCTCACCTGGATGGCCGTCTTGCCGTCGGTTACTTCGAAACGCGCATTCAGGTCCTTGCGGTCGAGGCTGCCCGGCTGCACCAGACCGCCGAGGCGAATGCGCGTACCCGGCTTGACCTGCTTCTCGACCACATCGGTCGGCGAATTGAAGAAAACAATCGAGTCGCGCAGCGCGCTGAGCACCAGCACCGCCGCCAGCGCCAGCACGCCAAGGCCGGTTCCGATCAGCACCAGGCGGCGTTGCTTGCGTGTCATGTCGTCTCTCGTATGGCGGGCCGCGAAAGCGCCCGACGATATTGGTCCGTTTGCGGCGGCATTGCGTTCAACCCTTGATCCCCAGTCCCTTGGCGAAATCGTCAAGCGCCTTGAGCTTGCCGGTGTCCGCGCCGATCGCCTTGCGCGCATCGCTGAGCGCGGTGCTCGCCTTGTCATGTTCGCCGAGCACAATATAGGCGCGCATCAGCCGCAGCCATCCGTCGAGATCGGAACCGTCGGTTTTCAGCCGTTCGGCCAGACGATCCACCATGCCGCGGATCATCTCGCTGCGCTGCTCGGGGGTGAGCTGCTGCGCGGCTGCGACATCCTCGGTCGAGGGGCCCGCCGGCGCGCCCGCGGCGGCGGGATCGACGCGCGAAAGCGAAGTCTGAATCAGGCGACGATAAGGCGCATCCGGCGGCGCCTTGTCCAAAAGGTCACGCCAGATGCGCGCGGCATCCGCAGGCTTGCCGTCCTGTTCCGCCGCAAGCCCGATATAATAGCGTGCCTTCACATCGGCCGCTTCAATGGCAAGCGCGCGCTCGAACACGGTCTTGGCCTCGGCCGTCACCATTCCATTGGCCGCTGCGACCATCGCCTCGCCAAGATCGGCCTCCCGGTCTGCGGTCGGGCCGAGCAGACGCAGCGCGTTGCTGCGCGCGCGTACCGCGTCATTGAAGCGCCCCGCCCGCATATAGACCGGCGCTAGCACCTCCCAGCCGCGGCCGTCCTCCGGATTGCGCTCGAGATGCGCCTCGACCTGCGCCACCATGCTTTCGATGGAGCGCGATTCCGGCGCCTGATTGACCCGTGCCGACAGCGGCAGACCCGGCAGATGCGGAGAACCGAAGCTGAGATAAAGCGCGGCGGCGCCGGCCGGCAGAAGAATGAGCGCAACCAGAGACACCGCGCGGCGGCGCCGGAGCGCCGCCTGCGGCGTCGCCAAGTCCTGCTCGGCCCGGTCGGCGGCGGCGAGCAGCCGGCGCGAGACTTCCACCCGGGCCGCCTCCGCGTCCCGCTCCCCGATCAGCCCGGCCGCAAGGTCGCGGTCGATTTCCCCAAGCTGATCCCGATAGACCGCAAGATCGCTGCCCGACCGCGCCCGGCCACCATGCCGGGACAACGGCCACAGCACGGCGAAGATCGCCGCGGCGGTCATGAGCGCCAGGATCAGCCATAGGATCATCGCCCGCTTACATCACGGGGCGCGGCGGGCTGCAACTAGGGGGTTTGCCGTAGAAATCTAGCCTTTGGCGGCCTTGCGCTCGCCCTGAACGGCAAGATCGGCGGCTTTTTGCAGGGTTGCGGCATAGTCGTCGCCAAAGACCTTGGCGCAGAACCGCGCTGCCGCCTCGACCTGCGCGTGACGGAAATCGCGGTCGGCGTCGCTCGCCATCCGCAGGGCGTCGATCAGCGGCTGGGTCGACGTGTCGAGATAATTCTGCACGTCGGAATAGACCCGCTGAGTCATCTCGTTGATGGCGAGTTCGCCCGCATAGTTGCGGCAGATCCCGACGAACTCGATCAGCGCCTCGGTTTCGGCAATGTCGGTCTGGTCGAGTTTCGTCGTGGGGGTGATCTCCTTCGCCGGCCGCGGCCGCAAGAGCCGTCGCACGCGGCCCGGCAGGGAATCGATCTCCGCCTTGAGCATGTTGGAGATTTCGGTGCGGATCGCCGACAATTCCCGCCCCCAGGGCGAGTCGCTCGACAGATTGATTTCGGTACGCAGCCCGCGCGCCGCGTCGTGGATGGCTTTCAGCAACGCACCAACGCCGACGCCCTTGCCGCTGCGCAGCTCCGCTTTCAATTCGCCGACCATGCGCTCCATTTCGGAGAGCACCATCGATACCGTGATTTCATACGGCGTTTCGGCGATGCGGGCGGCGGAGTCGCTGCCGGCGGCGCGGGTGGCGAGCCTGATCAATTGCCAGGGCGACGCCAGGCGGCTCATGACGATGACCAGCACGTAGAGGAAGAGCGGCGAACCGCCGGACACCGGCGATTCCAGCAGCGCCTTCACGTCATCGACCATCTGCCCGTCGAAATTCTTGATATGGCCCGGCAGCCGGGCGGAAAACGCTGCCAGCTTGTCGCGCGCCTGCAGCACTTTCAGGATGGCCTGCACGTCTTCCAGCGCACGCGGCGTCGATACCTGACCGATCAGGCGGCGCATGGCCTTGTCGTCCTGCCAGGCGGCGTTGAGCGCCTGCTCCATCCGCAGAGCGACGCGATTCTGGAAGGCACGCGTCACTTCCTCGGCCTTCTTGCTGTCGTTGGCCGCGAAGGCGCGTGCGACCTGGTCGGTGGCGGCCTTCACCTCGCCCGGCAGAAGATCGCGACCGATCCAGGTCCAGATCGGATCGAGCGAGACGCGGGCGATGCGGCCGGGATGCTTGTGGGTCGCGGCATCATCGACAAGGAATGGTTCGAGCGGCTGGAAGAACAGGCGGGCAAGATTGCCCGCGCGCGGGGACGAGCGGCCGGACTCGCGCGCGAAACGGCGCAGTTCCTGCAACACCAGCTCGGCGCCGGTCTCGTCTTCACCGCGCAGCAGGCTACGCTCAAGCTCCGCAATCAGCAAAGCCTGGGCTTCCGGCTTGAGATCCCGGAGAAACTGACGCAAGCGGTCGACGAGCGGTTCGTCGCCCATTGTCATACCCTAACGCTCCACACCCGAGTGATTTTGATACCGTCAGGGCGTTAAGAAGGTGTTAGGTGGATGTCTTAAGTAACCGGCGTCCAGCTGCCGTCGTGGTTTCGGCAGGCCTGACCGCGCGCGATCTCCGGCCGGCCATCAATATAGATGGTGTGCGTGTAGTCCCGGCAGCGGCTCCCGCGGCGGTCATAATAGGGACCCGGAACGATCGAACCGCGCCGGCCTGAATCCGGATTTTCCCAGCCCACCGGCGCCCCCGGCGCACCGCTTTCCAGAGCCGCCATCTGTGCTTCATAGGCCCGCTGGCGGTCCTCGTCGTCGAGCGCCGCACCGATCCGGTTGCCGATCATGCCGCCGAGTACCGCCCCCGCCACGCCGGCCGCCACGCGCGAACGTGTGGAGCCGCCGAACTGGGAGCCCACGATCGCGCCCAAGGCGGCGCCTGCGACAGTGCCGCTGGTCTCCTTGGGAGCTTCCGCGAAGCGCTCGCTGGCGCAGCCGGCAAGGAACGGGGCCGTGCCGATCAACACAACCGCGAAGACTTTAAAGAGATGCATGCGGAGCCCCTCGGAACCCATTCTTATTTTGTGTGTATAGCCGCCCGATTGCCGGCCGGTTACCTTGGCGGAGGGATTGCGGCAAATCTCTGTCATGCCGCCGGAAGAACAAGTTCTGCCCGCAACCCGCCGAGCGGGGCTGCGCCCAGGGTCAGCCCGCCGCCATAAAGTCCGGCAAGCTCGACGACAATCGAAAGCCCGAGTCCCGATCCCGGCTTGGTCTCATCGAGCCGGCGTCCGCGCCGGGCCACCTGCTCGCGCTCGGCAGGTGTCAGCCCGCGCCCGTCGTCGTCGACCAGAATACGGATGACGCTCCGGTCGCTGTCGGTCCGCTCGATCGAGACTTCGATCGATACCCGCGACTGCGCCCATTTGCAGGCATTGTCCACGAGATTGCCGACCATTTCCTCAAGGTCCTGCCTCTCGCCTCGAAAGCGCGCATCGTCGGGCGCGTGCATCTTGAATGCGACCGCCTTTTCCGGATGCGCCTTTTCCATGGTGCGCACCATCGCCCGCATCACCGGCAGAACTTCGGTGATGGTGCCGACGACCGTCAGCCGCGCGGCGAGGCGCGCCCGCTCCAGATGCCGCGCCACCTGGTCGCGCATGATGTCGATCTGCTCGCGCACCTTCTGCGCCAGCGGATCGTCGCCGCGCGCTGTCGCTTCGTTGACCATGACCGAGAGCGGCGTCTTCAGCGCATGCGCCAGGTTGCCGACATGCGTGCGTGCGCGCTCCACGATCTCGCGGTTGGCATCGAGCAGTGCGTTGGTTTCGCGCGCCAGCGGCGCGATTTCGACCGGGAATTTTCCTTCCAGCCGCTCCGCGCGCCCGGCGCGGATCGCGGCCAGGCTCTGCGAGATACGCTTGAGCGGCAACAGGCCGAAGCGCACCTGGAACGCCGTGGTGAGAAGGAGAATGAGTGCGAGCGCCGAGAAGGTCATGCCGAGGGCGCGGTCGAAGGAGCGGATGTCGTCCTCGATCTCGGCGGCGTCTCCGGCGACCGAAACGAGGAACGTGCCTTCCTCGCCGAGGTCGATCGTACGCTCGACAACGCGCAGCTTCTGCTCTTCCGGACCGGTCGCATAGCCGGTGCGGATGCCGACCGCGGCCGCGGCATTTTCCACCGGCAGACGCGGGAGATTGCCGTCCCACAGCGAGCGTGAGGCGCGCACGTCGTGCTTGCCGCCGTCGGTGCGTGTCACCTGCCAGTACCAGCCCGATAACGGCAATTCGAACAGCGGCTCGGAGACCGATTGCGGAAACGGCTCGTTGGGATTTTCGGGAGAGGCGACGTCGGAAATCAGCGTGCGCAGATAGACGCCAAGGCGGGAATCGAACGCGCGCTCGACGGCGTTGCGATAGAGCGAGGACAGAATGATGCTGGTGGCGAGCAGGATCACCACCGTCCAGGCCGTCGCCCACAGGAAGAGGCGCAGCGCGAGTGAATTAGCGCGCATCGGGTGGTGTGAGGAGATAGCCAAGTCCGCGCACGGTCTGGATCACATCGACGCCGAGCTTCTTGCGGATGCGGCCGACAAAGACCTCGATGGTGTTGGAGTCGCGGTCGAAGTCCTGGTCATAAAGATGCTCGACCAGCTCGGTGCGCGACACCACACGGCCGGTGTGATGCATGAGATAGGACAGGAGCCGGTATTCGTGGCTGGTCAGCTTGACCGGATGGCCCTCGACGCTGACGCGCCCGGTGCGGGTGTCGAGGCGTACCGGCCCGCAATTGAACTCGCTCTTGGCGTGGCCGGCCGAGCGGCGCAAGAGCGCACGCACCCGCGCCAGCACTTCCTCCATGTGGAAGGGTTTCGGGACATAATCGTCGGCGCCGGCGTCGAAGCCCTGCACCTTGTCGCTCCAGCGGTCGCGCGCGGTCAGGATCAGGACCGGCATGGCGCGGCCCGCCCGCCGCCAGGCTTCCAGCACCGAAATGCCGTCCATCTTGGGCAGGCCGATGTCGAGGATCACCGCGTCGTAGGGCTCGGTCTCGCCGAGATAATGCCCCTCCTCGCCGTCGAAGGCACGATCGACGACATAGCCCGCGTCGGTCAGCGCGGTGGCGAGCTGGCGGTTGAGATCGGGATCGTCCTCGATGACGAGGAGACGCAACGCTAGGTCCTCCGGATCAGCCGCCTTCAGCCGGCTTGCCGGTCTGGGCGTCAATGGCAGTGCGGGTCACCTTGCCATCCCGAGCGATGACTGTCAGCAGGTAGACGAGACCTTTCGGTCCCTGGCAAAGCCGGGCGTTGACTACCTCATTGCGCCGCGCCTTGGCAGCGCGGATCGCCTTCGACAGCGAAACCACCTTGCCGCTGGCGGCAACGCTGCGGCGCTGGTCCGGGGTCAGGCATTGGGGGTCCATTGCCTTGGCCGGGCCGGCAAGGCCGGCGGCGGCGGTCAGCACAGTGGCCAGGATCAGGGTGGCGGGAGACATAATGTTGTCCAATAGGAACCGGCCGCTGAACCCCTGATGAATGCGATTCGCGGCGAATTGGGGGCGGTCTGAGGCATCGGCGACGCACAGACACCGCCAATCTACTCCTAATTACGCCCGGCCGAAAACACCCGCGCCACCTTCTCGAACGGCCGCGCGATGAAGAAGGA
>Ga0164243_10011780_pt1 | contig 12445 bp, 13 predicted proteins | sample OricompcompostOP_FD_108781 | JGI IMG/M metagenome (GOLD analysis project Ga0164243, IMG submission 108781) | Organic Plus compost microbial communities from Emeryville, California, USA - Original compost - Organic plus compost (OP) | ecosystem: Engineered > Solid waste > Mixed feedstock >...
GGTTCGTCCGGCATCACCCCCGGAACCGATGAGTTCACCGAGGCGGTCACCGCGGTGTGCCACGACCTGGCGCAGCAACTGCTCGTCGACGCCGAGGGCGCCGACCACGAGATCACGATCGACGTCGTCAACGCGGCCAGTGAGGCCGATGCGCTCGAGGTCGGCCGATCGATCGCCCGCAGCAATCTGTTCAAGTGCGCGATCTTCGGCAAGGACCCGAACTGGGGCCGCATCCTGGCATCGGTCGGAACGACACAGGCCGCTTTCGACCCCGCCGACCTCGACGTCGCGCTGAACGGCGTCCAGGTGTGCCGCAACAGTGGTCCCGCCGAATCGCCCGACCTGGTCAGCCTGGACGAGCGCGCCGTCTCGGTGACGGTCGATCTCAAGGCGGGCACGGAGTCCGCGACGGTCTGGACCAACGATCTGACGCACGCCTACGTGCATGAGAATTCCGCCTACTCCACCTGAGGATGATGATCGCGAGATGAGTGAGACCGAAACTCTCGACGAATGGCAGCCCGAGGACTGGCAGCAAGCCACCGCGAAGGCTGCCACCCTCGCGCACGCCCTGCCATGGCTGAAGAAGTATCACGGCAAGGTCGTCGTGGTGAAGTACGGCGGCAATGCGATGGTCGATGAGGACCTCAAGCGCGCGTTCGCCGAAGACATCGTGTTCCTTCGTCTCGCAGGTTTCAAGCCCGTCGTGGTCCACGGCGGTGGCCCCCAGATCAGCCTGATGCTCGATCGCCTCGGAATCGAATCTGAGTTCCGCGGCGGCCTGCGCGTCACGACGCCCGAGGCGATGGACGTCGTCCGGATGGTGCTGACCGGCCAGGTCGGCCGCGAACTGGTCGGGCTGCTGAACCACCACGGGGACCTGGCGGTCGGACTGTCCGGAGAGGACGGCGGGCTGTTCACCGCCGAGAAGACGATGCCGGTCGTCGACGGCGAACCGGTCGATGTCGGCCTGGTCGGCGAGGTCGTCGGAGTACGTCCCGAAGCGGTACTCGATCTGATCGACGCGGGCCGGATCCCCGTCGTCTCGACGGTCGCCCCGGACGCCGGCGGCCAGGTGCACAATGTCAACGCCGACACGGCGGCCGCGGCCCTGGCCGTTGCATTGGGCGCCGAGAAGCTGCTGGTGTTGACCGACGTCGAGGGTCTCTATGCCGACTGGCCGAACAGCACCGACGTGATCGGTGAGATCAGCCCCGAGAGTCTCGAGGAGCTGCTGCCGACCCTGGCCAGCGGGATGATCCCGAAGATGACCGCCTGCCTCACCGCGGTCCGCAAGGGCGTCAAACGGGCGACCGTGGTCGACGGCCGTGAACCGCACTCGGTCCTGCTGGAGATCTTCACCGATGAAGGCGTCGGCACCCAGGTCGTGCCGGACGCCCCGACCAGGATCCGCTCAGCGCTGTACGCGACGAGCGTGAGCAAGAAGGCCGGTGACGCATGATGTCCGACGTCCAGAGCTGGACCGAGCGGTACCAGCACGCCGTGATGAACACGTTCGGCACCCCTCAGACGGTTCTGGTGAGGGGCGAGGGTTCCTACGTCTGGGATGCGGACGGCAAGCGCTACCTCGATCTGCTGGCCGGCATCGCCGTCAACTCGCTGGGTCATGCCCACCCGGCACTGATCGAGGCCGTCACGGCGCAACTGTCGACCCTGGGTCACGTCTCGAACTTCTTCGCGACCGAGCCGCAGGTGCAGCTCGCCGAGCGGTTGTTGACGTTGCTGGGTCGCGAAGGCCGGGTGTTCTTTGCGAACTCCGGTACCGAGGCCAACGAGGCGGCACTGAAACTCACCCGGCGTACCGGGCGGACGAAACTGATCTCGACCCACGGCGCATTCCACGGTCGCACGATGGGGGCGCTGGCCCTGACGTCGAAGGAGGCCTACCGGTCGCCGTTCGAGCCGCTTCCGGGCGATGTGCTCTGGGCGCCGTACGGCGATGCCGACGCGATCGAGGCGATGATCGACGACTCGGTCGCCGCGGTCGTGGTCGAACCGATCCAGGGTGAGGCCGGGGTGATCGTGCCGCCCGCCGACTACCTGGTCCGCCTCCGGGAGGTCACCCAGCGTCACGGTGTGTTGCTGTGGCTCGATGAGATCCAGACCGGGATCGGTCGTACCGGCGAATGGTTCGCGCATCTGCCGTCCGGCATCACCCCCGACATCGTGACCGTCGCTAAGGGCCTCGGCGGCGGTATCCCGATCGGCGCGTGCATCGCGATCGACGAGTCCGCGTCGCTGCTCGAACCCGGCAACCACGGCACGACGTTCGGCGGCAATCCCGTCGCGACAGCAGCCGCGCTGGCGGTTCTGGACACGATCGAGGCCGACGGGATCCTGGCTCACGTCAATGAGATCGGCGCGGTGTTGCGTGAGGGACTCGCGCCCCATCGGAAGATCTCCGACGTGACCGGTCGCGGCCTGATCCTGGGTGTCGTGCTCGACGGTGTCGACGCCGCCGCGGTGTCGCGGGCAGCTCGTGAAGCCGGGATCATCGTGAACGCGCCGACGTCAGATCGCCTGCGGCTGGTTCCGCCGTTGGTGCTGACACGTGACCAGGCGCAGGAGTCCGTCACCGGTCTACTGGCCGCGATCGACGAAGTGGATCAGCCATGACGATCCGGCATTTCCTGCGTGATGACGATCTGAACCCGGCCGAACAGGCCGAGGTGCTGGCGCTGGCGGCCGAGCTCAAAGCCGCACCGTATTCGCGGACGCCGCTGACGGGGCCGAAGAGTGTCGCGGTGATCTTCGACAAGGCATCCACACGGACCCGGGTGTCGTTCGCGGTCGGCATCGCCGATCTGGGGGGCAACCCCGTGATCCTCGACACCGCCGTGACGCAGGGCGGACGTGGCGAACCGGTCGCCGACACCGCACGTGTGCTGGGACGCATGGTCCAGGCCGTGGTGTGGCGGACGTACGAGCAGTCCGGGCTGGAGGAGATGGCCGAGTACGCGGGGGTCCCGGTTGTCAACGCGCTGTCCGACCGCTTCCATCCGTGCCAGATCCTGGCCGACTGGCAGACCGTCATCGAGCACAAGGGCCGACTCGCCGGACTCACGGTCGCCTACGTCGGCGACGGCGCGAACAACATGGCGCACTCATACCTGCTCGGCGGTGCGACCGCCGGGATGCAGGTGCGGATCGGCGCCCCCGGCGGTTACCTGCCGGACCCGCAGGTCGTCGCGGACGCCGAACGTGTCGCTGCCGACACCGGGGGATCGGTCGACGTCACGACCGACCCGGTCGAAGCGCTCACCGGAGCCGATGTCGTCATCACCGATACGTGGGTCTCGATGGGGCAGGAGGCCCAGAAGGCAGCGCGGCTCGAACTGTTCGGTCCATATGCGGTCACCGCGGAGGCCATGGGTCGTGCTGCGGCCGATGCGATCGTGCTGCACTGCCTGCCGGCGTACCGGGGTGTGGAGATCGCCGCCGATGTGATCGACGGACCGCAGAGCGTCGTGTGGGACGAGGCCGAGAACCGTCTGCACGCCCAGAAGGCGCTCCTGGTGTGGCTGCTGGAGAAGGCGGGAGCCGGACAGTGAGCATCCCGGCCACCAAGGCGGCACGCCAACAGTTGATCATCGAGCTGCTGGGACGCCACGAGGTCCGGTCGCAGGGAGACCTGACCGCGCTGCTCGACGAGCAGGGTGTCTCGGCGACCCCGTCGACCATCTCGCGCGATCTGGTCGAACTCGACGCGGTGCGGGTGCGCCGCGAGGACGGCGCTCTGGTCTATGCGGTCCCCGGCGAGGGTGGCGATCGCACGCCGCGTGCCGGTGGGACCACGGCGGCTGCTCAGGGCCGATTGCAACGCCTGGCGCGCGAACTGGTGGTGTCGGCCGATGCATCGGCCAATCTGGTGGTGTTGCGCACTCCGCCCGGCGCCGCACAGTTCCTGGCCTCGGCCATCGACCACACGGCGCCCGCCGATGTGATGGGCACGATCGCCGGAGACGACACCGTGCTGCTGATCTGTCACGACCCCGGCGGCGGGGCCGAGGTGGCATCGCGATTCACTGCACTGGCCGACCTGACGGACGACGAAGGAACCGATCATGAATGACGACGAGGGCAAGACGCGGCTGTGGGGCGGACGGTTCGCGGCAGGTCCGTCGCCCGAACTGGTCGAACTGTCTCGGTCGACGCATTTCGACTGGAGGCTGGCACCGTACGACCTGGCCGGGTCGCGCGCGCACGCCCACGTCCTCGCGGCGGCCGGCTTGTTGGGTCCGGACGATCTGACCGCGCTGATCTCCGGCATCGACGCTCTGGCCGCGGACGTGGCGTCGGGCGACTTCACCGCCGACCCCGATGACGAGGACGTTCATACAGCGCTGGAGCGGGGGCTCCTGGAGCGCCTCGGGCCCGAGTTGGGCGGTCGGTTGCGTGCCGGACGGTCGCGCAACGACCAGGTCGCGACGCTGTTCCGGATGTACCTGCGCGATCACGGCCGTCGGATCGCCGCGTTGCTCAATGAACTCGTGGTGGCCCTCGCGGATCAGGCCGAAGCGCACCTGGGTGCGGCGATGCCGGGCCGCACGCACCTGCAGCACGCCCAACCGGTGCTGCTGTCCCACCACCTTCTGGCGCACGCCTGGCCGCTGGTGCGCGATCTGGATCGGCTGGCCGACTGGGATGTCCGGGTCGCTGCCGACTCGCCGTACGGATCAGGCGCGCTCGCTGGGTCGTCGTTGGGTCTGGACCCGGAGAAGGTCGCGGCCGATCTCGGGTTCACCGGTTCGACGCCCAACTCGATCGACGGCACCGCCTCGCGCGACTTCGTCGCCGAGTTCGCGTTCGTGACCGCTCAGATCGGCATCGACGTCTCCCGCCTGGCCGAGGAGATCATCGTCTGGAACACCAAGGAGTTCGATTTCGTCACATTGCACGACGGGTACTCGACGGGCTCCAGCATCATGCCGCAGAAGAAGAACCCGGACATCGCCGAACTCGCGCGCGGCAAGGCCGGACGCCTGATCGGCAATCTGTCGGGCCTGCTCGCGACGCTCAAGGCGCTGCCTCTGGCGTACAACCGCGACCTGCAGGAGGACAAGGAGCCGGTGTTCGACTCGATCGACACGCTCGAGGTCCTGCTGCCGGCGTTCACCGGCATGATCGCGACCCTGACCTTCAACACCGAGCGCATGGCAGAACTCGCTCCACAGGGGTTCGCGCTCGCGACGGACATCGCCGAATGGCTGGTCAGGGCCGGGGTGCCGTTCCGTGTCGCGCACGAACTGTCCGGCGCCTGCGTCCAGGCCTGCGAACAGCGGGGGATCGAGCTGTGGGATCTGACCGACGAGGACTTCGCGGCCATTTCGCCCGATCTGACGCCGAACGTCCGAGAGGTGCTCAGCGTCGAGGGTTCCCTGTCCTCACGCGACTCCCGCGGCGGCACCTCGGTGGTCCGGGTCACCGAACAGTTGGCCGAGTTGCGTTCACGCCTCCGATAGCGAACCGGTCGCCGTCGCGAACTCCTCGGACCGGTAAAACGGTTCGAGGCGGGCGCGGACGAAGGTCTCGAGCCGGCCATCGGCGACGGTCGCTTCGATGAGTTGTGCTGTGGCGCTCTGCGCATCGACGACCAGATCGTCGCGGGTCACGCCCAACTCGTCGATCAGCGACGTGACGGGCGTGTCGCCGTAGGTCGCGAACAGCATGCGGACGAGGCGTTCGGCCAGATCGGCTGCCGGAGCGCTGCCGAACGCACCGACCGCGACATCATGCACCAACGCGACAGCGCGATGCAGGTCGTCCAGTGATGCGATGCGCGAGAGCCCGTCGATCCGGGCACCGGACCGCTCATCCCACAACTGGAGCAGTCCGTCCTTCAGCTGCGGATCCTTCAATGTGTCGACCGCGAGTTTGTTGAGCCGACGCGCCGCGATCTGAGCGCCCTTTCCGGCCGTGCTGCCGAGCAGTTGCTCGACCCCGCTCGCGCCCGCGCCCACCACCTTGCTCGCTGTGCCGAGCAGTCCGCCGACGCCGGGCACCTTGGAGGCGGCTGCCCGGTTCGTGCCCAGGACGTCGCCGACCACGCGGCTGACGAACCGGGACACGACGCTGGCGATCATCGGGCTCTCGACGACCTCGTCGAGCACCTTCTTGATCAGCGGTCGAGCTTGGATCAACTCATCGACGATCCGTTCGACGTCCTCGCGGCCGATCACATCGGCCGCGGTGAAGGGTTGGCTGGGGCCGTCGTGCAGCACATCGGCGCACCCCTGCGACAGGGTGGTCGCGGCCGGTGACGGCGGTACCGTCGACAGCACACGAACCACGACCCGCACGACCTCGTCGACGTCGAGGACCTGCCCGAGCGTGACGTGTTCGCCGATGGCCAGCAGGTCATCGACCGTCTCGGCCACCACGTCGTCGCGGCCCGACCCGGTCAGCAGGCCGACCGCGAAACGGACGTGTGCGCCGAGAATGCGGTCGGCGAGGTCCGGTGCTGGCATACCGGCCACCCTAGTTAAAGTCGTGCCATGCACTCTCGCCGCCTGGCTGTGATCCCGGCCCTGATCCTGTTCGTCACGCTGTCGGGCTGCGGATCCGATGACGACTCGACCGACTCACCCGCCGGCACGCCGACTGCGTCCGAGTCGGCGGCGGACGGAACCTGCGTGTACCAGCAGAGCGGAACCGCGGCCAAGAAGGTCGACCCGCCGCCGAGCGAACCCGTTGCGGCCGACTCCATGACGATCCGGACCAACCGCGGTGACATCGCCGTCACGCTCAAGCCCGACAGTGCTCCGTGCACCGTCAACTCGTTCGTGTCGCTGGCCGAGCAGGGCTATTTCGACGACACCAAGTGCCATCGCCTGGTGGTCGGCTTCGTCCTGCAGTGCGGCGATCCGAGCGGAACCGGGGCCGGTGGGCCCGGCTACCGGTTCGCCGATGAGCTCAGCGGCGACGAGACGTACCCTGCCGGCACGTTCGCGATGGCCAACTCCGGCCCCGATACCAACGGTTCGCAGTTCTTCGTCGTGCTCGAGGACGCCGGGCTGCCGCCTCAGTACACGGTGTTCGGCACGGTCGACGCCGCCGGACTCAAGACCGCCCGCGACATCGCCAAGGACGGCAACGGTCCCGACGGCACGGCTCCGGCCAAGGACGTCGTCATCGAAGGCGTCTCCTGAGTCACGAACCGGAGGTCCTCGGCCGAGCGCGTTCGCTGCTCGGTCGGATCCTGCACGGTCACGACGTGGCAGTGCGGATCACCGAGGTCGAGGCGTACAACGGCACGGACGACCCGGCCTCTCACGCGTTCACGCGTACTCCACGCTCGGAGATCATGTACGGGCCGCCCTGGCATCTGTACGTGTACCGCTCGTACGGCATCCATCACTGCGCCAATGTCGTGACCGGTCCGACCGAGACGGCATCGGCCGTTTTGATCCGTGCGGGTGAGGTCGTGGACGGCATCGCACTGGCCCGGGAGCGGCGCGGGGTGGAATCTGGCGCTGCCGCACTGGCCAGGGGTCCGGGGAATCTGGCACAGGCGCTGGGGCTGACCCTGACCGATCTGGGCACTGACCTGCTGACCACCGACGGTGTCAGGCTCGGGGATGAGCCGGCCGAGCCGCCGGCCATCAGCTCGGGTCCGCGGGTCGGCGTCTCGAAGGCCGCCGATGTTCCGTGGCGCTTCTGGATCACCGGTGATCCGACGGTATCGGCCTACCGTCGCAGCCCCCGGGCCTGAGCAGCGATCGGCCTACCACGTCTCGTCGATCAGTCGGTGCGCCTCGTCGCGGCTCAGCCCCTGCCGGCGCGCGGTCCGGGCATAGGCCGCGGCGGCATCGATCGCCTCGGTGTCCGCGAGGTGTTGGGGCGCGATGCACGTACCGTTGCGGCCCCGGGTCTCGATGACCCCGTCGGACTCCAGTGCCCGGTACGCCTTTGCGGCGGTGTTGACCGCAATCTCCAATTCGGCGGCCAGGGCGCGCACGGTGGGCAGCCGGTGACCCGGAGGCCATGTCCCGGCGGCCGCGTGCGCGGCGATCTGACGGCGCACCTGCTCGTACGGTGGCTCGGTGGACTCGTGGTCGACGATCAGCACGCCCCCAGTCTGCCGCCGATCAGCCGGAAGTCGACCCGGTGGCAGCCGATCGCCCGATGCGGCGCCGACCCGCGGACCATCAGCATCGGGGTATGAGGCAGTTCGGAGACGGTTCGGCGATCACGCATGGCCCGACCCGGCTGGCCGAGCGCGCACTCGGCCCGGACCTGGCGCGAGGAGCGATGCTGCTGTTCATCGCGTTGGCCAACTCGCACTACTTCCTGACCGGAACTCCGCGTCGCGGCGGATTCCCGCTCGATGGTTCACACGTCGACACCGCCCTGCGGTGGTTGATCCCGACGTTCGTCGACGGCCGGGCCTTCCCGATGTTCGGGCTGTTGTTCGGATACGGCGTCGCGCAGATCGTGCGTCGACAGGAGGATCTGGGACGTCCGCAGGTGCGCCGCCTGCTGTGGCGGCGGGCAGCCGTGCTGATCGGCGTCGGGCTGCTGCACGGCACCCTGCTCTACGTCGGCGACATCCTGGCGGCCTACGGGGTCCTGCTGCTCGTGGGCGCCTGGATCGTGTGGTGGCGTGACGGTTGGCTGTTGTTGCTTGCCGCCGTCATGACCGTCATGGTGGGCATGCCGTCGGACGGCTCGCTGGCCACCTCGACCGATGTGCCGACAGCTGCCGAACTGCCTCCGGATCTGCTGACGATCCTCACCGAGCGTCCACCGGCGCAGGCCTTCATCGCGCTGCTCGGGCCGATCGGGTTCATCGCGCCGTTCTGCGTCGGGCTGTGGGCGGGCCGGCGGCGTCTGCTCGAGCGCCCTGCGGAGCATCGCGGCCTGCTGACGTTGTGCGCGAGCGTCGGTGTCCCTGTCGCGATTCTCGGCGCGCAGCCGGTCGCGTTGGCGCTGTCCGGTGTCATCGACACGCCCTCGACCGCGACGCTGGAGATCCTCGGGCCGATCCATGACGCGACCGGTGTGTTCTGTGGTGTCGGTTACGCCGCATCGATCGCGCTCCTGGCCACCCGGTTGAAGTCCGAGGGTCCGATCGTGCGCGCACTGGCCGCGACGGGGCAGAGGTCGATGACGTGCTATCTGATGCAGTCGGTCGTGTGGACCGTCGTGTTCACGCCGTTCCTGTTGGACCTGGCGGGCACCCTGTCGGTGTGGGGCGTGGCGCTACTGGCCACCGGCACGTGGCTCACCACGGTGCTCATCGCCGACCTCATGCGCAGCCGAGGGGTGCGCGGTCCGTTCGAGACCTTGGTCCGGCTCATCACGTACCGCGGCCTCCGGTAGCGCACAGACACCGTCGACGCAGACGGGGGCGTCCTCACCGACGAGTTCGAACGGGCGGTTCATGCTGGCTCCGTCGCCTTCTGCAACGCGCTGAGGAACACCTCGGGCTGTTGGGCGCCCGAGACACCGAACCGTCCGTCGATCACGAAGAACGGGACTCCGCCGATGCCGTACTCGATCGCCTGGTCGATGTCGGCCGCCACGGCATCGGCGTACGTACCGGCCTCCAGTTCGCGCACGACCTCGTCGCGGTCGAGCCCGACCTCCGCCGCGAGATCGGCCAGCTCCTCGACGCGTCCCACGTGGCGGCCCTGCTCGAAGTACGCCTTGAGCAGGCGTTCCTTGAACTCCAGTTGCCGGCCGTGTTTCTTGGCCAGGTGCAGTGCCTGGTGTGCCAGCCGCGTGTTGGTGTGCTGCAGCGCGTCGTAGTCGTAGGCCAGACCTTCGGCCGCCGCGAGTTCGGTCATCTGCGCCAGCATCTGTTCGGCCTGGGGGAGCGGGATGCGTTTGTGCTGGGACAGGAACTCCGGCTCGGAGCCTTCGAAGTCGACCGGCGTATCGGGCGACAGTTCGAACGAGTGGTACTCGATCTCGACATCACCCTCGAACTGGGCGACCGCCTTCTCGAACCGGCGCTTGCCGACGTAGCACCACGGGCACGCGATGTCGGACCAGATGTCCACCTTCACACTCATGCTGATCTCAACATCCCACGGACCTGTCGGATTCCCGTGGCAAGGTGTCGATCATGGACCAACGCATCTCGTTCGTCACGCTGGCCGTGCGCGACCTCGACGCTTCGCGCCGCTTCTACGTCGACGGACTCGGGTGGACGCCTGACCTCGATGTCCCTGGCGAGGTCATCATGATCAAGGTCGGCGAGCACGTCGTCCTGTCGCTGTGGGATCGCGCCGAGTTCGAGGCCGAGGTCGGCCCCATCGCGGATTCGGTCGGCGTCGCACCGTTCACGCTGGCCCACAACGTCGCCACGACCGACGAGGTCGATGCGGTCCTTGACGCGGCAGGTGCGGCCGGCGCCGATCCCGTGCACGACGCCGTTGAACGCGAATGGGGCGGCTACACCGGCTACTTCGGCGACCCCGACGGCTACCGGTGGGAGATCGCCTACAATCCGGGCCCCATCGGGGAGGCCGTGCTGCCGTGACGACGCGGCACTGAGAACATGGGTTCGTGACCTCTGTGCTCGACGACCTGGACGCGCGCGGCCTCATCGCGCACTCGACCGACCGCGACGCCCTGCGCTCGGCTCTCGACGACGGGCCGCTCACGTACTACGTCGGCTTCGATCCCACGGCGCCGAGCCTGCACATCGGCAATCTGCTGCAGATCCTGACGGCCCGACGGCTCCAACTGGCGGGGCACAAACCGTTGATGCTGGTCGGCGGGTCGACCGGTCTGATCGGAGATCCGAAGGAGTCCGGCGAGCGGTCGATGAACTCCAAGGACACCGTGGCCGAATGGGTCGACCGCATCCGTGGTCAGGTGTCGCGCTTCATGTCGTTTGACGGTGACAACGCGGCCACGATGGTCAACAACCTGGACTGGACCGAGGGCCTGGGCACGATCGACTTCCTGCGTGACATCGGCAAACACTTCCCGGTCAACCGGATGCTCGCACGAGACGTCGTCAGCAGCCGGCTGGAGTCCGGCATCAGCTACACCGAGTTCAGCTACGTGCTCCTGCAGTCGATGGACTTCCTGGAACTGTACAGACGCTACGGCTGCATCCTGCAGACCGGTGGCAGCGACCAGTGGGGCAACCTCACGGCCGGCGTCGAGCTGATCCGACGCGCCGACGGCGGCAAGGCCCACGCCTTGGCCACTCCGCTGATCACCAAGGCAGACGGCACCAAGTTCGGCAAGACCGAGTCGGGCACGGTCTGGCTCGACCCCGAGCGCACCAGCCCGTACGCCTTCCACCAGTCGTGGATCCAGGCCGAGGACAGCAAAGTGGGCGAGTACCTCAAACAGTTCACGTTCGTACCGGTCGACGAGATCGACGCGCTGATGGCCGAACACCAGGAGAAGCCCGGACTGCGGCTGGCGCAGCGCAGACTCGCCGCCGAGATGACCACGCTGGTCCACGGGGCAGAAGAGACGGCCGCCGCGGAGTTGGCGGCACAGGCACTGTTCGGTCGTGCGGATCTGGCCGAGCTGCCGGAAGCCACACTGTCCGCCGCCTTGCGCGAGGCAGGAGCGGCCGAGGTGGACGAGCCGCCGACCGTGGTCGACGCCTTCGTCGTCAGCGGGCTGGTCGACAGCAAGTCCGCTGCGCGACGCGCGATCGCCGACGGTGGAGCCTACGTCAACAACGTGCGCGTCGAGGACCCCGAGCTGACCTTGCAGGCCGAACTGCTGTTGCACGGTCGATGGGCGGTTCTGCGCAAGGGGAAGCGCTCGATCTCCGGTATCGGCGTCCGGTAGACGATGCTCGGGGGATTCTCCTTGCTATTCCAGGCGTTTCGTCATATGGCAAGCGAATGTGAGCGGCGCCACAGCGTCTCGATTTGACCTGGTCGGATCGGCCCCGTAGTGTTCTGGTTGTTGCCCGGAACGACGGGGCGAAAGGCCGACAGGCCGGTCGCTCGGACCAGGTAGCCGCTCGAACCGAAACGGTCAACGCCAGGATGTGTGAGCCCAGAGGGCTGATATCCGGAAACTGACCGCTGACAACGGCGAGCGTCACGGTGACCGACCCGGTTTGACCGGTGAAAACGAGCCGTGTAAGTTAGACGAGTTGCCCCCGCGACGAGTGCCCCCAAGGCACGAGGCGCAGGTGTGCGTCTGATCCTTGAGAACTCAACAGTGTGTCAAAAGTCGACGAGATAATCAGTAACCCCCGTCGGCAGAAACGGGACTTCGGTTCTGTGGACGTCGAAGGGACAATTCCGACAAATTGACTGTCAGCAGTCAGATTGTCAGGAGTCAACTCAAGTTGTTGACCTGCTTCGGCAGGGAAATTTTCAACGGAGAGTTTGATCCTGGCTCAGGACGAACGCTGGCGGCGTGCTTAACACATGCAAGTCGAGCGGTAAGGCACCTTCGGGTGTACACGAGCGGCGAACGGGTGAGTAACACGTGA
>Ga0164243_10011781_pt1 | contig 12445 bp, 11 predicted proteins | sample OricompcompostOP_FD_108781 | JGI IMG/M metagenome (GOLD analysis project Ga0164243, IMG submission 108781) | Organic Plus compost microbial communities from Emeryville, California, USA - Original compost - Organic plus compost (OP) | ecosystem: Engineered > Solid waste > Mixed feedstock >...
GAATTGCCGAACTGCTGGCCAAGCGTGAAGGAGCGCTTGCGATCGTTACCGGAGACAGCCTCGGGCAGGTCGCCAGCCAAACCCTGCCAAGCATGAACGTGATCGGCCGGGCGACCGAGCTGCCGCTTCTGCGGCCGCTGATCATGATGGACAAAAACGAGATCATCCGGATTTCCAAAGAGATCGGCACATACGAAACCTCGATTCTTCCTTATGAAGACTGCTGCACCCTGTTCGTGCCCAAGTCGCCGACGACGAATCCGAATTTGCGGGTCGTCGAGAACGTGGAGGCGTCGATCGAGAAGCTCCCCGAGCTGATCCAAGACGCCTTTGAGCGGACCGAAACTTTGGTGCTCACCAAGGATTATGTGATTGGAGAGGAAGAAGAAGCAGGCGGCGTTAACGAGGATTGGTTCTAAAGCTCAGAGGATTAGGAAACAAAAAAGGAGGCTCTTCATCATTGAAGAGCCTCCTTTTGTACGACAACAAGCTGGACATGTGTATTCTAACTATACGAATGTTCGTCCTTCCGTTTCTTCATCGACGCGCGTTTCAGGTATCCGAGGGCGAGAATGGCTATGACGACGATCACGATAAACAGCACCCGCAGGAACGGATATTGTTCAAAAAACGGAGCAAAACGCTTTTCTTCCGTAATCATGTTGGATGCGGTGTAACCGAGTACCGCTGAACCAAGGTAAATAATCCATGGAAACTTGTTAATCAGCTTAATAAACAGGGTGCTTCCCCAAACGACAATCGGAACGCTGATAAGCAGTCCGAGAACGACGAGGATGATATTCTGCTCGGCTGCGCCAGCCACGGCGATCACATTGTCCAGCCCCATCGCGGCATCCGCCACGATGATGGTCCGTACAGCTCCCCATAAGGTTTGGCCTGCCTTGATGTCCGTGTGATCGTCGTTATCGGCCAGCAGCTTGTAGGCGATCCATACGAGCATGACACCGCCCAGGGCAAGCAGCCACGGCACTTTCAGCAGCCAGACGACGACGATCGTCGCAATGATCCGGAGCAGGACTGCGCCTCCGGTTCCATAAAAAATAGCCTTTTTCTGAGTCGAGGGAGCAAGATTCCTCGCAGCAAGGCCAATTACGATGGCGTTATCGCCAGCCAATATTAAATCCAAAAAGACGATTTTGATCAAACTAACTAAAAATTCTATTACACTGTCCAAATCAGGTCACTCCTTATTATGACTGTATACGGAGTTCAATAGCAAATCGATTCATTATAGGCTAATTTTTCATGTGAAGTCAAGCATAGCCTGGCCAACTCCCACATAGATGTAGAGTGGGGGTGTTGACCTTTGGAATCGATTTGGCTGCTCATTCAGATCCTGATGATCAATTTGGTCCTAAGCGGTGACAATGCCGTCGTGATTGCTCTGGCGAGCAAGGACCTGCCGGAGAAGCAGCGTAAACAGGCGGTATGGTGGGGAGCGCTCGGCGCTGTTATCCTAAGGTGCTTGTTGACTTTTATTGCGGTCATTCTGCTGAAAATCCCTTATGTTCAGGCGGTCGGCGGGTTCATGCTCATCTGGATCGCCATAAATCTGCTGATCGAAAACAAGGATGAGCTCCGGCTGCAGGAATCCTCCACCATCTGGAAAGCGGTCAGGACTATTCTTGCGGCGGATTTCATTATGAGCCTCGACAACGTACTGGCCATTGCCGGACTCGCCAACGGCGATCTCGCACTGATCGTGATCGGCATTGCGATCAGCATACCGATCGTCGTCTGGGGCAGCAATTTGATCGTCACTTGGCTTCACCGTTTCCCGGTGCTCGTGTACATCGGGGCGGGCATTCTAGCCTATACAGCCGGTGAGATGCTTCTCCAGGATCACAGGCTTGGGGCTCTCCTCTCCGCATCTCTGCCGGAATTCCACCATCTCATTCCCGGCGTATTGGCCGGCTTGGTGATCGTCTCCGGCGGTATCAAGCAGCTGCTGCTGCGGCCGCGCTCATAAGCAGGACAATCTCGTTAAAAGCCGGGCTGAACCCGGTTTTTTTCTTGTTATGAACATAAAAAAATCGCAAAGTATGGGAATAATTCGGGCTTGCGGCAGGACCTTTCCTTTCCCGGGTTATTTTGGGCTGCAGTGCCTAAAAAATTACAGGCGCAATCTGGTTTTTTTCACACGTTTCAGATAAACTAAAGATGAAAATATGTCGTTTTTTGCGTATGGCGTAAGGGACGGCTATAGAGAAGAGGGTGGGAGAATGTCCTCAAGGAACGACTTGAAGCTGGGCCTGTTCATTGTCATTGCTGGAATCGTCATTTTGCTTGGCAAGCTTGGAGTTTTCGGTTTTTTGGGCCGCACGCTGTGGCCGCTGGTCCTTTTGATTCCCGGACTGGTTCTGCATATGCTGTTTTTCGGCAACCGGGCGCGTGCGACGGTGCTTGTACCCGGAGGTATTTTGACGGTGTACGGGCTGCTCTTTTTACTGTGCAGCACGATCAGCTGGGGGCTGATGTCCTACTTGTGGCCCGCCCTTCTGCTCGGGATCGCGGTCGGGATGTACGAATATTACCTGTTTGAAAAGCCGCGTCCGTCCTCCTTGCTTCCTGCCTCTGTCATTTTGGGACTGGCTTCGCTGGTGCTGTTCTTCTTCAGCCTTCTTCATACCGCGGTGATCTACATCCTCGCCGTGCTTCTGATTGCCTTGGGCATTTGGCTCATTGCCGGAAGGGGGAAATCCAGAAACCGGAAGTGGAAGAGCGGCTGGTAAATCAGGCCTTCTATTTTCTGTAAAACACTTGTTTTTTTCTGAAACTTCATTATAATATAAGGGATGTAGAAGCGTCGGCGCTACCGCCTGACGCTTCATTTGTTGAAAGACTTCGTTACGATTTGAAAGGGAAAGGATCTGGATAAAAGCCATGCATTCAAGAGATAAAATTCGCAACATTGCGATTATTGCGCACGTCGACCACGGCAAGACGACCCTAGTTGACCAGTTGCTGCAGCAATCGGGGATATTCGCCAAGCACGAACACCTGCAGGAACGCGCCATGGACTCCAACGATTTGGAGCGCGAACGCGGCATTACCATCCTGGCCAAGAACACGGCCATTACGTATAAAGATTTTCTGATTAACATTGTGGACACCCCGGGACACGCCGACTTCGGCGGCGAGGTGGAACGGATTATGAAGATGGTCGACGGCGTACTGCTCGTCGTTGACGCATATGAAGGCTGCATGCCTCAGACCAAATTCGTGCTCCGCAAAGCGCTTGAGGCGAATCTGACGCCGATCGTCGTCGTCAACAAGATCGACCGTCCGGCAGCCCGTCCGGCCGAAGTTATTGACGAAGTGCTCGACCTCTTCATCGAGCTTGAAGCAAACGACGACCAGCTGAACTTCCCGGTCGTTTACGCTTCGGCGCTGAACGGAACCTCGAGCCTGGATCCGGACAAGCAGGATGACAACATGCTTGCCCTGTATGAAACGATTACCGAGCACATTCCTTCTCCGACAGAGAAGGTCGATGAGCCGCTCCAGTTCCTTGTTACACTGATGGACTACAATGAGTACCTTGGACGGATCGCGATCGGCCGGGTCAACCGCGGCGTGATCAAGCAAGGTCAATCGGTTACGGTCATCATGCGCGACGGCAAGAGCAAAACCGCCCGGATCGAGAAGCTGTTCGGCTTCCAGGGACTGAAGCGCGTGGAGCAGGAAGAAGCCGGTGCGGGCGACATCATCGCGATCGCCGGAATCAAGGACATCAATATCGGGGAGACGATCGCCGATCCGAACCATCCTGAAGCACTGCCGGTTCTTAAGATTGACGAGCCAACCTTGCAGATGACGTTCCTGGTCAACAACAGCCCATTCGCCGGACGCGAAGGCAAGTGGGTTACGTCCCGCAAGCTGCGTGAGCGTTTGATGAAGGAACTGGAGACAGACGTCAGCCTGCGCGTTGAGGAGACGGACAGCCCGGATGCGTTTATCGTGTCGGGACGTGGCGAGCTTCACCTCGGCATCCTGATCGAGAACATGCGCCGCGAAGGGTACGAAATGCAGGTTTCCAAGCCTGAAGTTATCGTCAAGGAAATCGACGGAGCCAAGATGGAGCCGATCGAGCGCCTTCTGATCGACGTGCCTGAAGAGAGCATGGGCGCGGTCATGGAAAGCCTCGGGTCCCGTAAGGCAGAAATGGTGAACATGGTCAACACCGGCAGCGGACAGGTGCGCCTGGAGTTCCTGATTCCCGCACGCGGCCTGATCGGTTATCGTACGCACTTCCTGACGCTGACCCGGGGTTATGGCGTCATGAACCATGCGTTTGACAGCTACGGCCCGCTGCACAGCGGTCAAGTCGGCGGACGCCATCAGGGCGTGCTGGTTTCCAGCGAAACCGGAACGAGCACTTTCTACGGCATGATGGGCGTCGAAGACCGGGGCATCCTGTTCCTGGAGCCGGGAACCGAAATTTATGAGGGCATGATCGTCGGCGAGCATACGCGCGATAACGACATCATCGTGAACATCTGCAAAGAGAAGCAGCTGACAAACGTGCGTTCCGCGACAAAAGATGATACAGTAAAAATGAAGACGCCTCGTCTATTCTCACTTGAACAGGCGCTTGAATATTTGAATGACGACGAGTATTGTGAAATCACGCCGAAATCGGTCCGTCTGCGCAAGAAGATTTTGAACAAGAGTGAGCGTGAACGTGCCGAGAAGCACCGCAAGATGGCCGAAGCCAACATGTAATCCGGGTAAGGTCCTCACCTCATTTCTGGAAGGAGTGAACTGTCCGTGCAAGCTTGGTTAGCAGCGCATCCGATTATCTCCTATATCATCATCTTTGTGCTGATCACCTATGTATACAACAAGGTGTTTCGGGTCAAACAGAAGCTTCCGCTTCTCAAAGAGATTCTGCTGTATATTCTGATGGCCATCGGCTCCGGGATGCTGCTGATTTTTCAGCACGACAAGCTTCCGATCATCCAATGTCTGCTTGTCGCGGTAGCTCTGATGTTCACGGTGCGCATCCGCTATTTCGTGGAAGCGCGGCAGAAGAAGAAAGCCGAAGCGGCTGCCAAGCGGGCCTAACGCGCCCGCTGTGGCCCGGCTCTTTGCAACATTACGAAGGTTGTCATCGTTTATAGAGAGATTACCTCAAAATAAATGAAAAAGGTGTTTGAGATGAGTCCCAGCAATACGAGTCTACCTCCAAGATCTCAAGGCGGCACCCCGAAAGGGAAAGTGCCTCCAAAGAAGAAAAAGAAGAAAAGCGGGTTCAAAACGTTTTTGAAATTCGTATTGATTCTGATTATTTTAGCTGTACTCGCTGTAGCGGGATACGCGGGATATTTGTACTATAAAGCGGATCATGGCGTTCTGGACACAGGTGTGGATGCACCGGTCGCTCCTTCCCAATCCGCCAAGGTCAAACCGATTACCATGCTGCTGCTTGGAACGGACTATCGTCCGGAGACGAAGACACACCTGTCTGACGTCATCATGATCGCCGCCTTTAATCCGGATACGAAATCGGCAACGTTAGTGTCGGTTCCGCGCGATACCAAGATCGAGCTGAAGGGCTACCGGGAGAACAAGGCCAATGCCTATTATCCGAATTTCCTGGCCGATGAGAAGCAATCCGGGATCAAGGCGACCGATGAGATGAAGACGATGTTCTCCAAGTATTTGGACATCGATATCGATTACGTGACGGTGCTGAATTTCCAGGCCTTCCGTGATGCGGTAGATGCACTGGGCGGCGTTGACGTGACAGTCGACAAGAACATGTGCTACCGGGATAAAGCCGACGGAACGGACATCAACCTGAAGAAGGGTGAGCAGGAACTGAACGGGAAGCAGGCGCTCGATTTTGTGCGCTACCGGAAGTCTAACTGCCGTCCGAGAACGGACGCTTCCGACGATTTTGACCGCAACCGCAGACAGAACGAAGTTCTTCACTCCCTGATCGACAAGATGCAGACGTTCAAGGGCGTCACGAGCCTGGGCGGAGTGCTGGATGCCATGAATAACAACATGGAAACCGACATCGAGAAGGATCAATTGAAGAACATCATTGCAACTTATTGGAAAATTAAAAAAGAAGACGTCAAATTCATGCCGATTACCGGCAACTGGAAAAGTCCTTATGTGTATGTAGACGATGACGAGCTGGATAAAGCGAAGCAGGCCTTGAAGGACGAGCTTGCCGGCAAGGCTGCCGTGGAAGCCGGTACTTCAGCGGATGAAAGCTCGAATCCGTAAAGTTGGGTGCAAGTTTTGGGACGACATATAATATACTAGAGTACAATGGAACCTGTACAGGAGGTCAGTGCGATGTCCGAGACGGTTACGAAGTGGACTCCAATATATGAAATGCAACGTCAACCAGCCGTTCATCTCTCTGTGCCGACTTCTGCTGAATCCGGTGTATGTTTTGACGCGCCATGCAAAAAAGCCTAGTGATCTGATCACTGGGCTTTTTTCTTTTTTTGCAAAATTTGTTGATTCGGCTGGTATTTCGCCTGTCCTATGCTTTAGCGGGTTGGGCTTGGCGAAGAAGGGCTGTTCTGACGCGATTTGACATCGCGCGGGAGCTGCGGCACGATCCGGCCGACAATATCCGCCAGTTCGGAAGCGAATCCCGATACGGGTTCCCCTTTTTGAATATGCTGACCGATTTCGGCAATCCGGCTGGACAAATCCATATCGGCCGTCACGAGGGCGTTTTTGCCCCGAGGATCCTTTTTGAGTGCTTCGGCAACGGTATATTTGATGGTTCCGACGCGGGAACGCGTCAAATTGCCGTCTACGTCGATGCCTACAACGGCAGTATTGCCTAACACGACTGCATGCGCTTTTTTCACACCGTTCACCTTTTCGGCGATGTTTTCCAAATGGTCTTTTAAAGCCAGGTCCGTTGTATCTTCTGCAGAACGCACGGCTGTGTTTCCTGCAGACCGGAGTGAAAGGCGGTGATGGTCGCCGGTTGATGCGGCTGTCGGCCCCTGTTGACTTTGAGGAGAGGGTGATGCAGTGTTCTGATGATTACAACCGCTCAGTAGAGCCATAGTTAACACAACGAGCAAAAACATTCTCATATGTGATCGTCCTTTCCAGGTCATAAATTGGCATGACGGGTTGTAACTTAGGATGTCCATGACGAAATAATTTATGTGTTTATTATGAGTTCAGTGGAGGGAGAAAGTATGAGAAAGATATTTGTACTGGATACCAATGTACTGCTGCATGATCCCCGGGCGATATTTGCGTTTGATGAACATGAAGTCGTGATTCCGGCCGTCGTTCTGGAAGAAATAGACTCCAAGAAACGGAATGCCGACGAAATCGGGAGAAATGCGCGGACGGTGTCCCGCCTGCTGGACGGATTAAGGGAAAACGGCGGCCATTTGCACAGCGGGGTGCTTCTGGAAAACAAAGGCAGCCTGAAAGTGGAGCTGAATCATCGCAGTTTTGTCAAAGTACAAGAAATGTTCGGCGAAATGTCCAATGATAACCGCATTTTGGCAGTCGCCTTAAATTATCATCTGGAGGAGCAGGGCAAGGAGGACCCGACGTCGGTAGTGCTGGTAAGCAAGGATGTGCTCGTTCGCATCAAGGCGGACGTGCTTGGTCTGGTGACCCAGGATTACTTATCCGACCGCACCGTTGGTCCCGGAGATCTGTATACCGGATATTCTACGCTGAAGGTGCATCCTTCCATCATCGACGAGTTTTATTCGTACCGTTTTTTGTCCATCAAGCCGCTGCAGCTGCCTTACCCGCTGTATCCGCATGAATTCGTCATCCTGAAGGACGAGATGGGGAGCACGAAATCGGCCTTGCTGAAGGTGAATGCGGATGCGCTCCGGCTGGAGCCGCTCTTTTTGAGCAATGATTCCGTATGGGGAATCAGCGCACGCAACGCACAACAGCGCATGGCGCTGGAGCTGCTGCTGAACGACGATATTCCGATCGTAACGATTACCGGAAAAGCCGGTACGGGCAAAACGCTGCTTGCCTTGGCAGCAGGGCTGATGAAGGTCGAAGATGAACATAAATACAAAAAGCTGCTGATCGCAAGGCCGGTCGTTCCGATGGGCAAGGATATCGGTTATCTGCCCGGAGAGAAAGAAGAGAAGCTCCGTCCGTGGATGCAGCCGATTTACGACAACCTGGAGTTTTTGTTTGATACGAAAAAGTCGGGCGATATCGATAAAATTTTAATGGGTCTGGGCAGCATTCAGGTCGAGGCACTCACGTATATCCGCGGACGGTCCATCCCCGGCCAGTTTATCATCGTGGACGAAGCCCAGAACCTGTCCCGCCACGAAGTGAAAACAATCGTCTCCAGGGTCGGGGAGGGAAGCAAGATTATCCTGATGGGGGACCCCGAGCAGATCGATCATCCGTATCTGGATGCATCGAGCAACGGCCTGTCATATATCGTGGAGAAATTCAAGCAGGAAGGGATCAGCGGGCACATTACCTTGGAAAAAGGCGAGCGCTCCAAGCTGGCCCAGCTCGCAGCCGATCTGCTGTGATTTCATAGCTGGTACTATTTCCCGAGAAATGATGCCACCACCTGCCAACTCATAAAAAAGAAGTCCCCCTTGTCCGGTTCATCGGAACCGGCTGGGGGCTTTTTTAGAGAGATCTGAAAGTATAAGTTTCGGAGCCTTCGCTTCCTGATCTGGCAAGAAAAATATCCGCGCGGTCGGTCTTCATAGAAGGTACGTCGATAGACGTCTTTCTTTAGAGATCAGAACGTATAAGCTTCGGAACCTCCGCTTCCTGATCTCGCAAGAAAAATTTCCATTAAAAGCGGTCTGTCTTCTTTGAAGGTACGTCGATAGGCGTCTTTCTTTTTGTTTTAACAATTTCAGGCACCGGATCAAATATACTCGAATTACAATAAGGACATTCACAGGCGTAGATTCGTAGTTAACCTCCTCGTATGGGGCATCGGTTTATTTCTTGCGAGTCCGTTAAACATTTCCAGAAAAAAATAGGACAAGCGCCCTATGAATTTGCTAAAATATTGTATAAGTATTGTGAGGGGAGGCCTAGAGACTTGAGGCGGAAAAATTACTGGCTTCTGTTTGCCATTTTGCTGCTCTCTTTAACCGCTTTATCCCAGGGGCAGGATTTGTCGCAGACCCCATCGGGTCATGAAGAGGAAGATGACGCGTCTCTGTTTCCGCAGCCTTCCACACAAGAGCGAACGTCCCAATCCCCCATCCGGGTCACCGTGCACCTGAGCGATGAGGATTTTAAGCAGCTCGAGGAGCTGAATCATACATATGTCACCGATACCGGAGCCACGGTGGAATTGAAGAACATCCCGGATGCCGATGCGTACCTTCAGTTGACGTCCGCTTTGGCCGTAGGGGAAGGCCCCGATGTCATGCTCATCAACAGCTCGTGGGTCCGCCCGATGGCCTCCCGAGGCTACCTGCTGCCAGTCGAATTCTATACAAGCAATCGTGCGGATAGTGATACCATCAACCCGCTGCTGCAAGAGGTGGAATGGAACGGCTACCAGTGGGGAACGCCCGCCGACATGGATCCTTATGTGCTGGCATGGAATATAAAAGCGCTGAATTCGCTTGGAGTGACGGATATACCAGGCGGTATAAGCAGTTGGAAGGAGCTGCTGAGCAAAGCGAAGAACCGAGGACATCAGCAGCTGCTGGAGATTTCGTCCGGGGACGGCTATGATGCTGCAGCTTTGTTGGGAGCACTGGGCACCGATCCGTTAAGCCCGAGCCAGGCATCCCTGGAATGGATCGACAAGGCTCGCGCATTCATGCAAATCGACCAGGCCGAGCAAGGCGCTGACGGAGCCCAGCTTCCGCTAACCATTTCCGCCGTCTCGGAAGCGGCGGAGTCTCAGACGGCAAATACGGAACTGCGGATGCCCGAGCAGCTGTACGCCATCTATCCGTCGCTCCTGCGCAGCCGAAGCTACGCCGTATCGGCGGGATCGCAGCATGCCAAAGAAGCGGCCGAATGGATCGCGTATATGAGCTCGGCAGTCGTTCAGCAGCAATGGTACCAGGCTACAGGTAAACTTCCGGCGCTGAAGAGCCTGTACGACGATACGGTATTCAATCCGGCCGGACTGCCGTTCCATCTCAACTCCCTGCTTCAGACGGCGGGTACCGATAAGGACACAGGCAGGCTGCAGGCAAAATGGGATGTGTTTGTCAAAGCATCAGGCGATTATATTACAGGCAAATCTGCGGCCGCAGATTACGTTGAGGCTGTAAGAGGGGAAGCCGGAGGAAGCTGATCCGATACTCGCGGGCAGTTCGTCTCCGGCTTTTTGGTGTTACATAGACAGCTTAAGCGTGACATGGAGGTTTTTATCCGTACTTTTCACCTCGGTCGCCTTTACGAAGGAGACGATTTGCTGCGGATAAAATCCCAAATCGAACTCTTCCTCCATTTGGCGGCATGTCGTATCGGGCAGTTCATAGCCGTTAAATACGAGCTTATCCACATGGAACATGATGGAGTTCTGCGGCTGCTCCTCGACGCTGTAGTGGCCCTGAACTTCAAGGGACAGCGTGCCGCTTTGGCCGGAGGCCGTAATCTCGTCTTCGCCAAAGTGGAAGGCAAACTGCTTGAACAGATCGTTTTTGGAGCGGAGGAAAGCGTTCAGATCGTCCTCCTTGATGTCGATATTATAGGTCGTTCCGTTGGTGCGGATCGCTCCGTCCTGATTCTGGATAAACTCCGGAAGGTCGTTCATGGCTGAGGCGAGCGCGTTAAAATAGGTTTTTACCTCGTTAAGCCCGACATTTTCCCAATACAGCGTAAATTCCTCGATCATTTTCTTGAGCGCTTCCGGATCGCTGCTGGAGGCGATACCCTGATCGACCTTTTGCTGCAGGGCCGATACCCGTGCCCGCTGCTCAATGAGATTGGACTTCATTTCTTCCAGTTCGGCCGTCTTTTTCTCCATGGCCAGCTTCGTGTTTTTAATCTCCTTGTACTCCGATTGATACGCATCAAGAACCGAGCGGTCATGCTCCATAATCATATCGTAGACATCATACATATGAATGAGGCTGCCCAAATCTTTGGCAGACAGCACGGCAACGAGCAGGCCTTCCCTTTCCCCCATGTAATAGGATCGAATGACGGCTCCCGCGCGGCTCTGCTGATCCTGAATCTGAAGCAGCTTGTCTTCCAGCTGCCCGGACAGCTTGTTCAGCTCCTGCTGGATCGTCTCCTGCTGCGCGGTGATCCGCTCAATCTCCCGGTCGATTTCCACAACAGACAGGCTGTTTTGCAATATTTCCCGGTCGTCTGTGCTGGCGCCGGCGGACGGGTCGGCCCGAAGTTCAGGTACGGGGCGGAGCAGCGACAGGCAGAGCATCGGCAGAAGCAGGCAGAGGATTCGCAGGCGTCGATTGTAAGGCTTCAATGGATTTGATCCCTCCCCCATGGTTGTCCATTGTAAATATATGATTCAACGGTAAAAAATATCATCTCTCTTGGAGCCTGTCAGATTTGGCAAGCCAAATAACCCCTGCAGGCAGATTCAGATTTATGCAGGTGCCCCCGATAAAAGCCGGCATAAGCGAAAAAAGCGACCCGGCATTGGATGTCGGATCGCTTTCCTTTGGGTTCTCTAATGATCGGATTAAAGCGGTAAGCCCATTTTGAATACTGTCCAATAGCTGAAACCGGTAAACGTCACGATCATATAGCCCCAGAAGAGAAGAATGTAAGTTCTCTCCGTAAATTTCAGATACCCCAAGATGACGAAAAATGCGGTCTGTACGAAGAACAACAGAGCCATCTCGACCATGTTGCCGGCATATGCCATAAGCCCGATTGCGAGCGTAAAGAACCCGAGTACTCGAAACATGCGTGCCACGTTATATCCCCCTCTCCTTATGTACGGTCATAGCTAAGCTACGTATCATTATATCGTTAACCCAAAATTGTGTAAACGAAAAAGTTGTTTTTATTATTGTGGTCCCATGAAGACAAAGTATACATCGCCATGCATCGGCAAATTTCCAATATGAGGGTATGAGCGCTTTGCAAATTGGCAATACAATTTAGTATCAAATAGATTCTATGAACTCTATGAGAAGCATAGAAATGAAAATAAGCAGCTGTTATACCTTATTCAGTACCCGGTGAACAATCCGGTTATGGAGACGGGTTATTTTAGGATGTTGTTAGGAGGGTTTTGTTGCATGACAGCAGTTAGACAAGATGCATGGAGCAGCGAGGATGACCTTATTTTGGCGGAAGTAACCTTAAGGCATATCCGGGAAGGAAGCACTCAGCTGGCCGCTTTTGAGGAAGTAGGCGAAAAAATCGGAAGGACGGCGGCAGCCTGCGGATTCCGATGGAACAGCTGTGTCCGTAAAAAGTATGAGGAATCAATCAGCCTGGCCAAGACGCAGCGCCAGAAACGGAGCTA
>Ga0164243_10011783_pt1 | contig 12444 bp, 7 predicted proteins | sample OricompcompostOP_FD_108781 | JGI IMG/M metagenome (GOLD analysis project Ga0164243, IMG submission 108781) | Organic Plus compost microbial communities from Emeryville, California, USA - Original compost - Organic plus compost (OP) | ecosystem: Engineered > Solid waste > Mixed feedstock >...
ACGTCGAGGTCCTTCGGAACGGTGTGCTTGGTCGCCACTGATCCTGAGGGCCTCGACCTCTCTCTCCACGCAGCCACGCTCACACCGGCGCGCCGCTCATCCCCACCGCAACTCGGAAGAGCCAGTTACACCCTGGATTGCGATGAGCCCGATTGTGCGTGCGGCGGTCGAGGCCGAGTTGCGAGCTTATGTGCCGGGTCTGAGGTTCTCCGTTGTCGAATCTGATGATTTTCACGACCGCTTCTGGATCGCCGACCGGACTCGGGGCCTGGTCATCGGCACTTCGCTGAATAAGATCGCTCGGCGGATCTTCTTCGTGGACGAACTCAGCGACACCGACGTCACGGCCGTCCTATACGAGATCGATCAAGTTCTCCGTCGCCCCATCCAGGACGAGCGTCATCCCTAGAACTCTCGTCCGAGGAGACCGCCGACTTCGGTGTCCAAAACCGTGCGCACAACGCCAGCCTTGAACCACTCCTGGTCGAGAACCTCGTCCGGCACATCGTTGCTGTTGATGGTGCAGATGTACTGCCCTCCAGTGGACTCGACCATTGCCTGCGCGAAGTGCAGGGCCCCTGCTCGTTGGCGGGGATCGACGCCGTCGAAGACAGAGGAATCGTGCACGAGGAAGTCGGGGTGGTGCGCGGTCGTGATGCCTTCTTCGAGCATCGTGAGGTCGAAGCAGAACAGGGTCATCCGATCAACGCCGCTGCTCCCTGAGCCAGACGCGCGGATCGCGAACTTGTACCCTGCGTCATCGACGGAAACCGTGAGGGCGGCATCCTTGCCATAGAGCTGTCGCATCTTCTGACTGAACCGGTCACTGATCCGGTCCAGCTTCTCACGTGACGTGGTCAGGTAACGGGTGGCCTCGTTCCGTTTCGTGGACTGCTCAAGTTTGAGTTCTTCGCGGCGCGTCACGAGCTCGCGTGCTTGCTCGATCTGGAGATCCAGTGCGGCCATGCGAGCTTCGATGTCGCTGAGTTCGGCGCGCATCTCGTTCAGCTCGTCGAGCGCGCCGCCCGCGTCAAGGGTCCGCAGGACGCCGTCGCGCTGCTCGTCGAGCCGCGATAGCTCCGCGGCGCGCGCGGCGATGCGCTCATCGAGCGATTCAATCTCGCCACGCAGAAACGATCGGCGGTTCGCCAAGAGTGCGGCGTGAAAGTCGCGGACCTGGCTTGCCTGGCGTTTGAAACCGTCGGCGAGAATCGCACCGGCCGCGCTGAAGAGTTCCTCCACCGGCAACCGGTCGGCGTCGGCATCCTGTGTCTCCGAAAGGGATGAGACGTACAGTTCGCGCATCCGCCGGTCCACGACCGCCTCGTCCCGCAGACGGCTGATCTGCGCCGTCAGCTGATCAGCACGAGCGACCAGCGAGTTCGGGTCCTCGAGGATTCGGAACCCCGAGATGCGTTGCCTCCACTCATCGGCCTCGTTCTTCAGAGCAGCACGCTCCAGAACGAGCTCTTCTTCGGGGCGGAGGGTCGCAACCAGTCCTTCCTTAGACGCCGCCGTGATCGCTTTCAGCTGATCCAAGCCCTTCTTCACAGCGGCCAACTCGTGGATCACTTCCCAATCCAGCCCGAGCAGAAATGCAACGTGCTCACGGCTGCTAGCCGCGCTCTGCTGCGCGATCACCTTCAAGGGGTCCTTGGGTGTATCGGTCCGGATCACGTATGACAGGAGGGTGCGCACCGACAGCCCGCCACTCATTTCCTGCTCGACGGGCTCCAACCGGAAAAGCGACAGTCCCAGCAGCTCCTTCCAGCTGTCCACGGTGATCTGGCCTTCCGAGAGCCACGGGCCAATCACGTCACGTGCAGGACCCTCTGCCGAAATTGAGAGTCTGCGGCCGCTCGCCAGCGAGCGCGTCGCGGCGACCGTGCCACCGAACATCTCCAGCGTCAGGGTGATCTCCCACCCGTCATCGGCCAGCGGGCGCAAACTGCTGGGGAGATTGCCAGCCAGCACGTAATTCATCAGCATGAGCATCGTCGACTTGCCGCGGGCATTGCGGCTGTCCTGGTCCGTCGAGTCGTGCGCACGATCGGCAATGACCGCGTTAAAACCGGGCTGGAAGTTGATCGGTTGGAACTCGTCACGGTTCGCGCTCAGGCGGATGAACACTAGGCGGCCCTCACCATCTGGTCTTCGTAGTCGAGCGCACCCGCACCATAGAGGAGGGTCAGCGCTGCGACGAAACCGTCGTACGTCGACGCGCTCGCCGTCTGCCGATGCTCGACGTACAGCTGCCCGACGCTCACGCTTCGGCGACCCAGTAGAGCCAGCAGCGCTGCCGCCTCGCCGACGATCGTGCGCTCCAGCGGCGTGAACTTGTCTGGGAAGAACTCACTCACGCTCGAAGATCTCGCAGATCTCGAAGAGGTAAGCGATCACCGCAAGCGCGGCTGCGCGAACTTGGGGCGTGTCGCGCGGCCCAGCGTTCTCGATCGCGGTCTCGACGAGATAGTCGAACACCGCATCCGGCTCGAGGTTGTCCGCGCGCGCAGCGAAGTAGTCACTCTTGAACCGCTGGACCAGGCTGCGACCGAACGAGGGTGCGACCGAGCTCTGGAAGACGATGAACTCTTCGACACGTGCCGCCTGCGACAGACCATCAGTGATTCGCTGCACCGACGCCGGCCCCAGCTTGTTCACCTCGATCTTCTCTTGCAGCGGCACGGCCAACTCGACGCCAAGTTGCTGGGGCGTCGCCGGCGTGCTGGCGATCACGGTGCACACCACGGTGAGCTCCTCGTAAGTCACCTCACCAAGAGCGTTCCGCACGGCACGCTCCACCGCGACCTCGTGAGCGCGCTTCGCCTCTATGAGAAACTCGCGCGTGTGGAACTCCAGCTGCGTGTCCACGGCGTCGTGATGCGGACCGCACAAGTAGATCAAGTTCTGCGCCGACCCTCGCTCCTCCGGCGTCATGCTCGCGTCATAGCGAGGGCCGCCAGGGCTCGCCGCAGCGATGTGCGCGACCTTCCCAGTCGCCTTGGGGCGGTCACCGTCAGCTTTAGGGTCGATCGTCAGATCCAGACCGCAGCCAGGGTAAGCGCACTTGTTGCCGCTTCGGGCAATGACTACCTTCTCCTGGGCGGGGGGCACACGGTCCCGCAGAGAAGTCTGAGTCATGGTCAAACAGTACCGACCTCGTTCCTCCTGCGGCCGCCAGCGACTCATCGTGTCGCTCTCTCAGCGCACCGCCCCCGATCAGCCGACTGTCCCGCGCGCGCAGGCGGGACATCTGCGATGGCTCATGTCACCCGGGCGAGGCTCTCAAGCGGCCGCCGATCGCTCTTGTGCCCCGGGAACCACACCTCGGATTAGTAGGGTCAGAGATCCCATGTGGTATTGCCGATCTGACCGATCCGCAACAGCTCGATGCTCGCAAGCACCGAGTCCTTCTTGCACTCATCGCGTGTCAGAGGCGAGTCCCAGACCGAGAGGTCCATGTTGACGAACAGCTCCGCCTTGCTGGCGGCCTCGGGGTCGAGCCTGTGCTCATCCGCCTGACTCTCGCTGAGAGCAGGATCGGCAACGTAACCATGGCCCCAGAAGCCCGCCGGCATGTCGCTGCTTCCGCCGCTGACCCACAGGAACACGTGGTCTCCGGGCTGCATGAGCGCGGAGCGGTAGTTCTTCTGGACGCTCCAGGCATCGACGTATCCGTCACGCCTCATGACGTCTACGTCGTATACCGACGGACTCGCCTTGACGACCCAGGGGGTCTGCTGCACGGATGCAGAGACGCCCGCCTATGACCTCCCGCCACTCCGGCCTCGGGTCCGGTTACGCTCCGACTAGAAGACGACAGATCTAGTAGCAGAGGCGTGTGGTGGCAGTCGATGCAGACACCGGCGTGGGCGGTGCGCCCGCGCCTGAGGCACCCGGGGCGTTCAACGCTGCTCCCGGGTCGACGGTGGTCATCCGGGACGAGGAGTGGCTCGTCACCGGCGTGGACCGCGCCACGGACGGTTGGTTCGTCCATGTCTACGGCCTGACCGGCATCGTCAAGGACACCACCGCCACGTTCTCCACCGCCATCGACATGGTCGTCGAGTCGGACCCGCGGCTCACCAAGGTCCAAGCAGACGACTCGCCAGGCTTCCGTCGGTCCCGGATCTGGCTGGAGGCGATGCTGCGCAAGACGCCGGTGCCGATCGACCAGTCCGATCTCACCGTCGCGCACCGCGCTCTGGCCGACCCGCTGGAGTACCAGCTCAAGGCTGTCCGTCAGGCGCTTGACCCCGAGAACCTCCGGCCGCGCATCCTGCTCGCCGACGCCGTCGGCTTGGGCAAGACGCTCGAGATCGGCATGATCCTTGCCGAGCTGGTCCGCCGCGGGCGCGGCGACCGCATCCTGGTCGTCACCCCCAAGCACGTGCTCGAGCAGATGCAGTTCGAGCTCTGGACCCGGTTCGCGCTGCCGTTCGTGCGGCTCGACTCCGCGGGGATCCAGCGCATCCGGCAGATCCTGCCTGCGAACCGCAACCCGTTCACGTACTTCAAGCGCGTCATCATCTCGATCGACACGTTGAAGTCCGACGCCTACGTCAACCACCTGCGCCGTCACCAGTGGGACGCGGTCGTCATCGACGAGTCGCACAACGTCACCAACAGCGCCACGCTCAACAACCGGCTCGCCACCCTCCTCGCGCGCCAGACCGACGCGCTGATCCTCGCCTCCGCGACCCCGCACAACGGCCGCAAGGAGTCGTTCGCCGAGCTCATCCGGATGCTCGAGCCGAGCGCCGTCACACCCGACGGCGATCTCGTCGAGAGCGAGGTCAAGCGGCTCGTCATCCGCCGGCACCGGCACTCACCGGACGTCGCGAGCGTCGTCGGCTCCGACTGGGCGGAGCGTCAGCCTCCCGACCTTCGCGACGTCCCCGCCTCGCCCGCGGAGGACGCGATCGCGCACGAGCTCGAGAGCACGTGGCTGTGGCCCACGGGGTCGAGCCCGTACTCCGGGTCGGCCTCCTCCCTGTTCCCGTGGCTGCTGGCCAAGGCGTTCCTGTCCTCGCCCGCGGCGCTGCGCGACACGGTCACCGACCGGCTGGCGCGCATCTCCCGCGACTCCAGCCCGGAGGCCGCCCGGGAGCGGGAAGCCCTGGAGCGGCTGCGCTCGCTGACGGAGCAGGCGCTCGAGCAGCCCTCCGCCAAGTACCAAGAGCTGCTCCGTCACCTGCGGCAGATCGGGGTCGGCAAGAACAGCGAGATGCGCGCCGTGGTGTTCGCCGAACGCATCGCGACGCTCACCTGGCTGCAGCAGAACCTGCAGCGCGACCTCGGGCTCGCCGGTGACCAGGTGCGACTGCTGCACGGCGGGCTGCCCGACGTCGAGCAGCAGGAGACGGTCGAGGACTTCAAGCTCGCGTCGTCACGCACCCGCGTGCTCGTGACCGGTGACATCGCGTCCGAGGGCGTCAACCTGCACACCCAGTGCCACCACCTCGTCCACTTCGACATCCCGTGGAGCCTCATCCGGATCGAGCAGCGCAACGGCCGCATCGACCGGTACGGGCAGCGCCACCGGCCGGTCATCACCACGCTGCTGCTGTCGCCGAGCACCGAGCGCTTCGGCGGCGACTTCCGCGTGCTCGCACGCCTGGTCGAGCGCGAGCACGAGGCACACACCGCGCTCGGTGACACCGCCTCGCTCATGGGCACCTACGACGTCAAGGCCGAAGAGGATGCGATCCGCGACGTCATCCGCGGGCGCAGCACCTTCGAGGAGACGGTCCGCACGGTCGAGGAGGTCGCCAAGGCGGACGGTCCCGATGGCTTCCTGGCCCGCCTGCTCAGCCTCGGCACCGGCGACGACGGCGCCGCCGCGGTTCCGGAGGTGACGCCCGCCGACCGTCACGGCTCGGGCCTGTTCGACGGCGAGGTCTCGTTCCTCGACGCCGCCCTGCACCAGGCCTTCCAGACACCCGGCCTGCCGCCCGACAACGGTGTGGGCTGGGCGGTCGAGGCCAACCACGCCGTCGCGGCGCTGACGCCGCCGCGAGACCTGGCGCAGCGACTCAAGGTGCTCCCGCAGTCGTACCTGCGCGACCGCCACGTCACCGATCGGCTGCGACTGGCCACGACGACCGACCGCGGCAAGGCCGAGCTGGCGCAGGCCGTCGCCGCCGAGTCGACCTCGGCGTGGCCGGAGGCGCACTTCCTGGCGCCGCTGCACCCGGTGCTCGACTGGGCCGCCGACCGCGCCCTCGCCGAGCTCGGCCGCGGCAACGTCTTCGCGGTGCGGGGCGGCGTCGACGCGCCGACGGTGCTGCTGCAGGCAACCCTGACGAACGCGCGTGGTCAAGTCGTCGCCACCTCCTACCTCCACGCGATCTTCCCCACGCTCGAGCCGGGCGCTCGTCCCCTGGTGATGCCGTTCGCATCCGCCACCGAGGCGGTCGAGGCACTCGCACTGCTGCCGACGAACACCGGCCCGGTGCCTCGCTCTGCCGTGCTCGACGGCCTGATCCGGCCAGCGGTCGACGCCGCCGAGGTGCAGGTCGGCGACCTGGTCGAGGCGATCAAGCTGGAAACCGCAGGTCGCGTGCGCTCCTGGGTGGAGCGCTCCGAGCGGTGGCAGCGCGAGGCGGACGCGCTCATCCAGCGCGCCGCGCTCCGACAGCGCACGCGCGAGGTCACGGAGGAGACGGAGATCGCCCGAGCGATGCTGCCGGAGCGGACGTTGCTGCGACCGCTGCTCGTGGTGGTCCCCGACGAACCTGAGTGGGCAGCAGGAGGTGCGGCCTGATGGCGGCGAGCGACGCGATCGTCGTCGGCGAGAGCTGGGTCAGCGAGCACTTCATGACGACGGACTCCCGCAAGGAGTCCTTCCTCGCCAGGGTGCTCGAACGTCGCAAGGAGTGGGACGAGGCCCGCACGGAGGGGCTGCCCGCCACGCGGCAGCGGTTCCTCGACGCTCGCCGCGATCTCGTCCGGACGTGGAGCACTCTCGGCGAGGAGAGCGGCGGCGACCACCTCGCAGCGCTGTACGCGCTGCTCCGCGAGGTTCTCGGCTACACCCGGGTGGGGCTGCACCACGAGCGCCGGGGACCGGTGGTGGCGGTATCGGCAACGGGCCTCACCGGCGCGGCACCTCTGGTGATCGTGGAGGCCGTCGCCGTCGACCAGGTTGACGATCTCCTCGCCAAGGACGCCGACACGCTGCTCACCCCCTACGAGGTCGACGAGAAGACGCAGATCCGCTCCGTCGCCCGGCTGCTGTCGCAGCTGTTCGTCGACGACGACGCACCGGCCTTCGCGCTCGTCCTCGCCGGGGGTACGGCGATGGTCGCGGAACGCACGCGCTGGCCCGAGGGGCGCTACCTCGCGGTCGACCTCCAGCTGGTCGCCGAGCGTGCCGACGACAGCCGCGGCGGCGAGACCGATACCGCGCTCACGTGCCTCGACGCCGCGTCGCTGGCGCCGGACGCCGAGGGCGGCATCTGGTGGCAAGCCACCCTCGAGGAGTCGATCAAGCACACGGTCGGTGTGTCCAAGGACCTGCGCGAGGGTGTGCGGCTGTCGATCGAGATCATCGCCAACGAGGTGGTGCAACGACGCCGCGCGCAGGGCTTGGACCCGCTGCCCCAGGAGGAGGCGCAGCAGCTCGCGCGCCAGTCGCTGCGGTTCCTCTACCGGATCCTGTTCCTGCTGTACGCGGAGGCGTCGCCAGAGCTCGGGGTGCTGCCGTCCGGCGTCGAGGCGTACGAGGCCGGCTACAGTCTGGACCGGCTGCGTGACCTCGTGCAGGTCGAGCTCGCCACCCCGCGGGACGAGCACGGCACCCACCTCTACGACTCCCTCGTGGTCCTGTTCCGCCTGGTCGACCAGGGGCACGACGGCGGCGGGACCGACGACGAGAAGGGTGCGACGCCAGGCCTCACCTTCGAGTCCCTGCGTGCCGACCTCTTCGACCCGCGTGCGACGGCCCACATCGACGAGGTGAAGCTCGGCAACGCGAAGCTCCAGCGGGTGCTCGAGCACCTGCTGCTGAGCAAGGCCTCGAAGGGCAAGGACCGGGGCTTCATCTCCTACGCCGAGCTCGGCATCAACCAGCTCGGTGCCGTGTACGAGGGCCTCATGAGCTACACGGGTTTCTTCGCCGAGGAGGACCTCTTCGAGGTCGCCAGGGGCGGGGACCCGGAGAAGGGCTCGTGGGTGGTGCCCGTGCACCGCGCGGACTCGATCGACGACAAGGACTTCGTCCGCACCGAGGACCCGGTGACGGGCGAGAAGACGCGGGTGCTGCACAAGCGCGGCACGTTCGTGTTCCGGCTCTCCGGTCGCGAACGTCAGCAGTCGGCGTCCTACTACACGCCGGAGGTGCTCACCCGGTTCACGGTGGACCAGGCACTGGTCGAGCTCATCGGACCCGACCACGTCAAGGAGGGCTCGATCGAGTGGGAGGGCCGCGAGGTCCCGCGCACGATGTCGGCCCGCGAGATCCTCGACCTCACGGTGTGCGAGCCGGCGCTCGGCTCGGGCGCGTTCGCGATCGAAGCCGTTCGCCAGCTCGCGGAGGCCTACCTACGCCGCCGGCAGGAAGAGCTGGGCGAGCGGATCGACCCCGATGACTACCCCCGCGAGCTCCAGAAGGTGAAGGCCTACCTGGCCCTGCACAACGTCTATGGGGTCGACCTCAACGCCACGGCGGTGGAGCTCGCGGAGATCTCGTTGTGGCTCGACACCATGGGTGAGGGCCTCAAGGCGCCGTGGTTCGGCCTGCACCTCAAGCGTGGCAACTCCCTCATCGGCTGCCGGCGGGCGACGTTCCGCCGCGATCAGGTGGCCGACAAGTCCTGGTTGAAGGCGATCCCCGCCGATCAGCCCCTGAGCGGCGACTCCTTCTCTGGCATCCACCACTTCCTCCTGCCCGCGGAAGGATGGGGCTCCGCGATCCACGCCAAGGAGGCCAAGGAGCTCGCACCGGAGGCGCTCGCTCGGTTGAAGACGTGGCGCAAGACCGTGCTGCGCAAGCCGACCAAGAAGGAGGTGGACCAGCTCGCCGAGCTGGCGCAGCGGGTCGAACGGCTGTGGGACTTCGCGCTGCGCCGGCTGACGATCGCCGAGCAGCAGGTCCGGCGTCCCATCGAGGTGTGGGGGACCGACGACCTACCGGTGGGCGGAGCCGTCAGCCGCGAGGAGATCGAGGAGGCGCTCGCCGACGCCCGCGGCGCGTACCGGCGGCTCCGCACCGTCATGGACGCCTGGAACGCGCTGTGGTTCTGGCCGCTCACCGACGCGCTCACCACCCGCACCGTGACCACCGACGCGGGTGAGAGAGTCGAGCGCATCGATCCGCCGACGCTCGAGGAGTGGATCGACGCGCTGCGTGGTCTGCTGGGCTGGCGCTCGGACGCAACGTCGACCGGCAGCGGACGGAAGTGGCGAGGAGGCGACGACACCCTGGCGTCCGGCGCGGACTGGACTGACCTGGGCGTGGCCGAGGAGACCGACCTCGCCTTCTCGGGTGCCCGCAGCCCACAAAGGGTCCGCGAGGAACACCCATGGCTGGACGTCTGCGCCGCGGTCGCGCAGCAACAGGGGTTCTTCCACTGGGAGCTCGATTTCGCACCTGTGTTCGCGCAGCGCGGCGGGTTCGATCTGCAGGTCGGGAACCCGCCGTGGGTGCGACCCATCGTCGATGTCGACGCCCTGCTCGCTGAGGGCGACCCGTGGTGGCAGCTCGCGAACAAGCCGAGTGAGGCCCAGCGAGCCCGCAAGCGTGAGGCCACTCTCGCCCTACCTGGCATCAGCGATCTCGTCACGGACGGTGTCACTGACGTCGAGTCCACGAAAGAGTTCGTGAGCGCGCCGCAGGACTACCCGCACTTCGTCGGCCTCCAGCCTGACCTGTATCGCTGTTTCATGGAGCAGGCCTGGCGGCACGCCTCCGAGAATGGAACGATCGCACTTATCCATCTTGAGTCACACTTCACCGACGAAAAGGCGGGCATCGCGCGAGCTGCCACATACGAGCGCCTACGCCGGCATTGGCAATTTGTCAACGAACTCCACCTATTCGAGATTCAGGACCAAAAGCGCTTTGGTGTTAACGTCTACGGCTCGCCCAGACAGCCAGCGTTCATCCAGGCAGCTTCGCTGTACCACCCAGACACGGTGCTGAGATCGCTCGACCACGATGGCACCGGCGTAGAACCCGGCCTAAAGGACGAGAACGGAAACTGGGATCTGCGCCCGCATCGCGGCCGCGTGGTTCTCGTCGACTCAGAGGTGCTGCGCTCCTGGCACGAGATTCTTGAAGACAGCGCGGTACCAGTCCGCCGATCGCGAATGGTCTATGCGGTCAATCGTTCGACATCTTCCGTGCTGAACAAGCTCTCGACTAGTACGCGCGTCAATAGCCTCGGCCTTGAGTTTTCTTCCGGTTGGCACGAAAAGAATGATCGCACCAAGGGATTCTTCGAATCTCGTTGGGGGGCGCCCTCTTCGTGGAAAGAGGTTATTCTGCAGGGTCCGCACATCTTCGTCGCCACACCTCTGTACAAGGCGCCCAACGAGACGATGCTGCACCACCAGGACTGGACGCCGACGGATTTTGAGGCACTTGAGAGCGACGCTGTCCCGATCACGTCGTACAAGCCGCGGGGCGATCGCGCCCGCTACGACGCGGCGTATACGCACTGGACTCGGACGGTCGAGATTCCCGACCCCGACGCCCCGGGCGGCGTACGCTCCGAGTTGCAGACGGTCCCAGCGCGCGACTTCTACCGCGTCGCCTGGCGCAAGATGGCGGCAAACACCGGAGAACGAACACTAATTCCCGCGATCATTCCCCCTGGTTGCGCACCCACGCATGGGCTTACGTCGTTGGGGAGTCCGCGCGACTCCCGCACGCTCGCAGCATGTGCAGGTTCGCTTTCTTCTCTGATCAGTGACTTCTGCGTGCGAATTGCACCGAAGGCAAACATCTTGAAAAGCACGGTCGAAGCTCTCCCTACTGGCGGGGCCTCGGCCTTCACGCGAGAGCTCCTGCTCCGCACCTTGCGCCTGAACTGCGTCACCGAGGCTTACGCTGACCTCTGGGCGGAATGTTACGAGCCCTTCTACAACGACGACTCCTGGACATGCCTACCCGAGCGCTCGGGCTGGGTCGACCTCGGAGACGTCGGCCCGGAGTGGACACCAGAGACCCCGCTCCGCGTAGCCGAGGACAGGCGCCAAGCGCTGCTGGAGATCGATGCCCTCGTTGCTCTCTCGCTCGGACTCACTGCCGACGAGCTATGCACGATCTACCGCACCCAGTTCCCGGTGCTCTACGGCTACGACCGCAACACGTATTTCTACGACGAGAACGGCCGGCTCGTGCCGAACTCTGTGCTCTCGGTGTGGCGGAAGAAGGGTGACGCGATCACCGAGGAGGAGCGCACCGCCGTCCATCCCGGCAGCGGCATCGCCTACACCTACGAGCTCCCCTTCGTGACGCTCGACCGCGAGGCGGACATGCGGCGCGCCTATGCCGAGTTCGAGCGCCGCCTGGCTCAGCGGCAGGGCGAGGCGTCGTGAGCGAGCTCATCCCCGTCGCGCAGGCCGAGGCGCAGCGGCGCAGCCTGCTCGAGTACCTGGGCACGACCTTCTCGCTCGACGACCCCGGCACCCGGGTGGCGCTCACGGAGTTCCTCGACAGCCCCACGACCGGCATGTTCCGCGGCCCCTACGTGCGGCTGCGCCTGCCGTTCGCCAGGGCCGAGGACGGCTGGCGCGACCACCTCGAGTGGTACGAAGGCTTCCCGCCCTACGGGCACCAGGCGGCAGCGTTCGCACGGCTGTCGAGCCTCACCCATCCCAGGCCGCTGCCCACGCTCGTCACGACCGGCACCGGCTCGGGCAAGACCGAGTCCTTCCTGTTACCGATCCTCGACCACGTGCGGCGCGCGAAGCGGCAGGGGATCACCGGCACCAAGGCGATCATCCTCTACCCGATGAACGCCCTGGCGAACGACCAGGCCGGGCGGCTCACCGCACTGCTCACGCAGCACGCCGAGCTCGCCGGCATCACGGCCGCCCTCTACACCGGGCAGGCGGGGGCAGAACGCTCGAAGGTCACCACCGATGGCCTCATCACGAGCCGTGAGGTCATCCGCGACACCCCGCCGGACATCCTGCTCACCAACTACAAGATGCTCGACCAGCTCCTGCTCCGAGAGAAGGACGCGAAGCTCTGGCGGGAGTCGGCCACCAGCCTCACCTACCTCGTCATCGACGAGTTCCACACCTACGACGGCGCCCAGGGCACCGACGTCTCGATGCTGCTGCGGCGGCTCGGGCTCGCGCTCAAGTCGTACTGGCGCGACGACGACCCCACGCTCACAGACGAGGACTGGCAGCGCCCGCTCGGCCGCATCACCCCCGTCGCCACCTCCGCGACGCTCGGCGGTCACGACGACGGCGACGGCACCCAGGCAC
>Ga0164243_10011784_pt1 | contig 12444 bp, 9 predicted proteins | sample OricompcompostOP_FD_108781 | JGI IMG/M metagenome (GOLD analysis project Ga0164243, IMG submission 108781) | Organic Plus compost microbial communities from Emeryville, California, USA - Original compost - Organic plus compost (OP) | ecosystem: Engineered > Solid waste > Mixed feedstock >...
ATGCGCCGCCGGCTCCGCTACCTGCGCAGACTGCGCGAGCTGCAGGTCCGCGACCTCGGCGGCCTCGCCTTCGACCTGCGCCGCTTCGAGCGCAAGCGCGACGACCTCGTCGCCCAGAAGATCGACCAGATCCGCGCCTGCGACGACGAGCTGCGCGCGCTGGAGACGGCGCTCGACGAGCGTCGCGACGTCCGCGACGTGCGGATGCCGGGCATCGGCGGGACCTGCCCGCGCTGCTTCTCGATCTACGGCAGCAGCGACCGCTTCTGCTCCCACTGCGGCGCCGCGCTCGGCGGCCTGGCGCAGGGACCGGCCCAGGTCGCCGCCCCGCCGCCTCCCCCGGCTCCGCCGGCCGGGACGCCGTCGCCGCCGACCACGCCTCCGCCGGCCCAGTGAACGCGACACGGCCGTCGCCGACGACGCCCGGCGCGTTCCTCTGCCCGCGCTGCGGCAACACCCTGCGCGACGACCAGGCGTGGTGCATGGAGTGCGGCCTGGCGGCCCGCACGCGCGTCGACCCGCCGCCGAGCTGGAAGGTGCCGATCGCCGTCTCGATCGTCGCGCTCGTGCTCGCCGCCGCCGCGATCGCCTACACCCTGGTCGTGCTGCTCGACGAGCAGGAGCCGCCGCCGACGCCCGCGACCGTGACGGTCGTCGCGCCGGCCGCCACGCCGGTCACCCCGGCCCCTGAGCCGGTCACGCCGGTGACGCCGACGACGACCCCGACCACTCCGGGCGCCGTGGTCCCCGGCACGTCGACGACGACGCCGACGACCCCGGCGGTGCCGCCCGGCTCGGCCGCGCCGCCGTCGGCCCCCGCCGTCCCGGGGAGCAGCTCGGGCGGCGCCGCAGCGCCGTAGTCCGCGCTCGCCGACCGGCAGCACGGACCGGCCGTCGGACGCGGCCGAGCTGCCGCCTCGCGCGCCGCTCAGCCGCGCACGGCAGCCAGCGAGGGCCAGCGCGCCGCGAGCCGCTCGGCGGCCGCGAGCGCCTGCGGCGCGACGGGCAGGCCCTCAAGCGGGCGCGGCGGCTCGGGCGCGGTCAGCACCTGCAGCGTCGCCGCGGTCGAGGCAGCGAGCGCGCGCAGGTCGTAGCCGCCTTCGAGCACGCCGCCGACCGGCACCTCCAGCTCGGCCGCCAGCCGGCGCATCGTGCCGGCCATCGCGGCGAAGCCGGCCTCGGTCAGCTCGACGTTCGCGAGCGGGTCGTCGCGGTGGGCGTCGAACCCGGCCGACAGCAGGATCAGCCGCGGCTCGTAGGCGAGCGCGAGCGGCACGACGACGTGCTCCAGCAGCGACAGGTACTCCGCGTCCCCGGTGCCGGCCGAGACCGGCAGGTTGACCGTGTAGCCCGTCCCTCTCCCGCTGCCGACGTCGCCGGCAGGTCCCGTGCCCGGGTAGAGCGGCAGCTGGTGGATCGAGACGAACAGGACCTCGTCGGTCGCGTGGAAGACGTCGTTCGTCCCGTTGCCGTGATGGACGTCCCAGTCGAGCACCAGCACGCGCTCGGCGCCGTAGCGGTCGAGCGCGTGCTGCGCGGCGACCGCGACGTTGTCGAACAGGCAGAAGCCCATCGCGCGGGCCGCCTCGGCGTGGTGGCCGGGCGGGCGCAGCGCGCTGAAGCCGGTCGGCGCCGCCCCGCTCATCAGCCGGTCGACCAGCTCGACCGCCCCGCCGGCGGCGTGCAGCGCCGCCTCGTAGGAGGCCTCGACGACGACGGTGTCGGCGTCGATCGAGCCGCCGCCGGCTGCGCACAGCTCGTCGATCGCGCGGACGTAGCGGATCGGGTGGACGGCGGTGAGCGTCTCGGTCGCGACGCGCGGCGCCTCGACGCGCTCCATCCCGAACCAGTCGTGACCGGCGAGCTCGCGCTCGATCGCGACGATCCGCGCGGCCCGTTCGGGGTGCTCGCCGGTGTCGTGCAGCAGCGAGGAGGGATGCGACAAGTAGATCGCGGGCGCCATCCGAGTACCGTACTGGCCCCCTCGTATGGAACGTCCCGTCACGATCGAGGCCGATCTCGCCGTCGTCGGCGCGGGAGGAGCAGGCCTCTACACAGCGCTCACCGCGGCAGCCGCCGGGGCGCGCGTCGCGTTGATCTCCGCGACCCCGCTGGCCGAGTCCTCCAGCTACTGGGCGCAGGGCGGCCTCGCCGCCGCGCTTGTGCTCGACGACAGTCCGGAGCGCCACCTCCAGGACACGCTCGTGACCGGCCGCGGCACGGTCCGCCGCAGCGCCGCCGAGGCGCTGACGCAGGAGGCGCCGGCGATCGTGCGCGACCTCGAACGGCTCGGCGTCCACTTCGACGCCGACCGTCGCGGCCGGCTGGCGCTCGGTCTGGAGGGCGGCCACTCGATCCGCCGCATCGCCCATGCCGGCGGCGCGGCGACCGGCCGGCGCGTCTCGCGCCAGCTGTCGGCGGTCGCCGCGACGAACGAGCGGATCACGGTGCTGGAGGACCACCGCGCGACGGCGATCGTCGTCGACGAGGGGCGCGCCGTCGGCGTGCGGATCCACGACGGCAGAGTCGTGCTGGCGCGCGCGGTCGTGCTGGCGACGGGCGGCGCCGCGGCGCTGTGGGCGCGGACGACCAACCCCGTCGGCGCGACCGGCGGCGGGATGGTGCTCGCCCACCGGGCCGGCGCGGCGCTCGCCGACCTGGAGATGGTCCAGTTCCATCCGACGGCGGTCGCGGGACTCGACGGCGCCGACTCGTTCCTCGTCAGCGAGGCGGTCCGCGGCGAGGGCGCGCTGCTGCTCGACGAGCACGGCGAGCGGTTCGTCGACGAGCTGTCGCCGCGCGACGAGGTCGCGCGCGCGGTCGCGCGCAAGATGCTGGAGAGCGGCACGCCGTCAGTCGGGCTCGACATGCGCGCCGTCGACCCCGACCACTTCCCCAACGTCGTCGCGGTGCTGCGCAGAGCCGGTCTCGACCCGGTCCGAGAGCTGATCCCGGTCGCCCCCGCCGCCCATTACATGATGGGCGGGATCGCGACCGACCTCGACGGCCGCTCGACGGTGCCGGCGCTGTACGCGGTCGGCGAGTGCGCCTGCACCGGCCTGCACGGCGCCAACCGCCTCGCCTCCAACTCGCTCAGCGAGTGCTTCGTCTTCGGCCGCCGGGCCGCGCTCGCCGCGCTCGACGAGCCGACGCCCGACCGTGCCGCCGTCGCGCCGCCGTCCGGCCCGCCACCGCGGCTGACGGCCGCCAGCCGCGAGGCGCTGTGGCGCCACGCGGGGATCGAGCGGGACGCCGACGGGCTGCGCACGCTGCTCGACGACGAGCACGAGCTCGTCCGCCTCGTCGCCGCCAGCGCGCTCGCGCGCGAGGAGAGCCGCGGCGCCCACCAGCGGCGCGACTTCCCCGAGACCGACCCGGCGCTCGACGGGCACCACACGGTCGTCACGAGCGACGAGAGACCGTCGCTCGTGTCTTGGCGCTGACATCCCCGCCACAGCGACAGACGAACGACCACGTTCACGGATCTCCCGCTGACATCGCGTCGAGCGAACGCAAACGTTTCGACTTAACACGCGGTTAATAGATCCGTGGCCTGAGCTTCACAAGGCGGTGAGATGCTGCCGCTCGCCACACCGAGTGCGGCACGGGGATCTGAGAAGGAGAGAGCTGCCGTCATGTATCGCTTCAGCCGGGCGATCTATCGCGAGCTTGCGAGCGAGATCGTCGAGGGCCCGACCACCGCGGGCACGATCAACAACCACGAGCGCGTGTTGAAGGCGTGCGAGGCCGCGATCGAGCGTCTCGCGACCGACCGTCACTACTTCGCGCGGCCGGCCCGGTCGCTGTTCAACGACGTCCGCCCGTACTTCCCGATGTCGTCGCAGGCGCGCGTCTTCCAGGTGATCGACCGCTACATCGCCTGCGCCGACGAGTTCCTGTCGCGCCAGCCGATGACCGGCTACGACCTCGCCGGCAACCCGCTCCAGTGTCGTGCGACGACCCGCAAGGGCACGCCCTGCCAGCGGATGCCGCTGCCGCACAACGGCTACTGCCCGTCGCACCAGCACCTCGCGGAGACCGAGCAGCCGCAGGCCGACGAGGCGGCGCTCGCCGCCGCCTGAGCGCCCGGCCGCGACTGCCGTCCGACGCAACCGAGCCGCGCGGGATAACTTGCGCGGCTCGATGCTGTTGGGAGTCGACGTCGGAGGCACCTTCACGGATGCCGTCCTCTGCGGGGACGGCATCCTCGTCACGGCCAAGGCGCCGACGACGCCGCAGGACCAGTCGCTCGGCGTGATGGCGGCCGTCGAGGCGGTGCTCGCGCGCGCCGGCCGCAGCGCCGACGCCGTGACCGCCTTCGCGCACGGGATGACGGTCGCGACCAACGCGCTGCTGGAGGGCGCCTCGGCGCGCACGGCGCTGCTGGCCACCGAGGGGTTCACCGACGTCGTCGCGCTCGGCCGCCAGGCGCGCGCCGACCTCTACCGGCTCTGCGCCGCCCACCCCGCGCCGCTCGTCCCCGACGAGCTGCGCTTCCCCGTCCCCGAGCGGACCACGCCCGACGGCCCGCTGCGCCCGCTGACCGCGGCGGCGGCCGCCGAGACGGCCGCCGCGGTCGCCGCCGCCGCGCCGGAAGCGGTCGCGGTCGTGCTGCTCCACGCCTATCGCCACCCGCAGCACGAGCTGCTGCTGCGCGACGCGCTCGCGGCGGCGCTGCCGGGCGTCCACGTCTCACTGTCGCACGAGGTCGTCGGCACCTTCCGCGAGTACGAGCGCGCCGCGACGACCGAGGTCGACGCCGCCCTCTCCCCGCTCGTCGGCCGCTACCTGCGCCGGCTCGCCGAGCGAGCGCGCGCGGCCGGGCTGCCGGAGCCGGCGATCATGCAGTCCAACGGCGGGCTGATCGAGCTCGAGGCGGCCGCCGGGCACGCGTCGTGGACCGTCCTCTCAGGGCCGGCCGGCGGCGCGGAGGGCGCCGCCTTCGCAGCCGCCGCCGACGGTGTCGAGCGGGCGCTCTGCTTCGACATGGGCGGCACCTCCTGCGACGTCTGCGTCGTCCACGACGGCGTCGTCGCCGAGAGCGGCAGCGGCGAGATCGCCGGCCGACCGATCGCGCTGCCGACGCTCGACGTCCACACCGTCGGCGCCGGCGGCGGCTCGATCGCCTGGCGCGACGCGGGCGGCGCGCTGCGGGTCGGCCCGCGCTCGGCCGGCGCCGTGCCCGGGCCGGCCTGCTACGGCCGCGGCGGCGAGGAGCCGACCGTCACCGACGCCAACCTGCTGCTCGGCTACCTGCCGCCCGACGCGCCGCTGTCGGGCGAGGTCGCGCTCGACGTCGAGGCGGCGGCACGGGCGGTCGGCCGGCTCGCCGAGCAGCTCGGGATGGAGCCGCTCGCCTGCGCCGAGGGGATCGTGCGGGTCGCCAACGCCGAGATGACGCGGGCGCTGCGGGTCGTCACCGTCGAGCGCGGGATCGACCCGCGCGACCACGCGCTCGTCGCCTTCGGCGGCGCCGGGCCGCTGCACGCCTGCGCGATCGCCGAGGAGCTGGAGATCGCGCGGGTGATCGCGCCGCGGGCCTCCGGCGTGCTCGCCGCCTTCGGCCTCGTCGTCTCGCCGCGGCGGCGCGACGCGCAGCGCAGCGTCCTGCGGGCCGGTGCGTCGTTCACCGCCGAGGCGGTCGCCGCCGACGTCGCGGAGCTGGCCGAGACCGCCCGCAGCGCCCTCGGCGCGCCGGACGCGCCAATCGCGGCGACCTTCGAGCTGCGCTACCGCGGCCAGGCGTTCGAGCTGGCGGTCGAGGCGCCGCCGGACGCGACCCCCGAGCGGCTGCGCGAGCTGTTCGAGGCGGCGCACGAGGAGCGCTACGGCCATCGCGCGCCCGACGAGCAGGTCGAGCTGGTGACGGTGCGCGTCCGGGCGCTGCTCGACAGCGAGGCGGTCGCCGAGCTGCCCGCCCCGGCCGGCGAGCGTCCGGAGCCGCTGCGCCGCACGGCGCGGCTGGGCGGCGAGCCGGTCGAGCTGACGGTCTGGCGCGGCGTGCTGCCGCCGGGGACGGAGGTCGCCGGACCGGCCGTCTGCGAGCTGCCCGAGTCGACGCTGCTGATCGCGCCGGGCTGGCGCGGCGCGGTCACCGCCAGCGGCGCGGTCGAGCTGCGGCGGGAGACGGCGGCTCGCGAACGGCGCGCCGACGGCGGCGGCGCGGGAGCGCGCAGCGCAGCGCACACGGGCGACGGGGAGAGCGCGGAGGCCGGCCGATGAGCGTCCGTCGACTCGACCCGGTCGAGTTGCAGGTCGTCGTCGGCGCGCTGCGGGCCGCCTGCGAGGAGATGGGCGCGGTGCTGATCCGCTCGGCCCACTCGGCCAACATCAAGGAGCGCCGCGACGCCTCGACGGCGTTGTTCGACCCGGCCGGCGAGATGGTGATGCAGGCCGAGCACATCCCGGTCCACCTCGGCGCGATGCCGGCGGCCGTCGCGGCGGTCGCGGACGAGCACCACCGTCCCGGTGTCGCGTGGATCCTCAACGACCCGTACCGCGGCGGCACGCACCTTCCCGACGTCACCGTCGTCACGCCGGTCTTCGAACGCGATGCGGACGACGACCCGGGCGAGTTGCTCGGCTTCGCCGCCAACCGCGCCCACCATGCCGACGTCGGCGGCCCGACGCCGGGGTCGATGCCGGCCGACAGCCGCACGCTCGCCGACGAGGGTGTGGTGATCGAGCCCCAGCCGCTGACCGAGGAGGCGGTCGGGCAGCTCACCGCCCGGATGCTCCAGCCGGCGCAACGGCGCGCCGACCTGCGCGCGCAACTGGCGGCCAACCGCGCCGGCGCCCGACGGCTCGCGGAGCTGGCGGCCCGCATCGGCGTCGAGACGCTGCGGGCGGCGACCGCGGAGGTGCTCGACTACGCCGAGCGCCGCACGCGCGCCTGTCTCGCGGCGCTGCCCGACGGTGTGCGGGAGGCGCGCGACGTGCTGGAGGCAGCCGACGGCGACCTCGAGCTGGTGCTGCGGGCGACGGTCGACGGCGACCGGCTCGTGCTCGACTTCAGCGGCAGCGCGCCTCAGCACGACGGCAACCTCAACTGCCCGCTCGCCGTCACCCGCTCGGCCTGTTACTTCGCGGTACGCGTGCTGACCGACCCCGACGTGCCGCCGAGCGCCGGCGCCTACCGGCCGATCGAGGTCGTCGCCCCACCGGGCTCGCTGCTCAACGCGCGGCCGCCGGCGGCGGTCGTCGCCGGCAACGTCGAGACGTCCTCACGCGTCGCCGACCTCGTGCTGGCCGCCTTCGGGCGGGCGCTCGGACAGGGGACGATGAACAACCTGACGCTCGGCAGCGACGCCTTCACCTACTACGAGACGCTCGGCGGCGGTCAGGGCGCCTGTCCCGACGCCGACGGGCCGAGCGCCGTCCACGTCGCGATGTCGAACACGCTCAACACCCCGACCGAGGCGCTCGAGCTGGAGTTCCCGCTGCGCGTCGTCGAGTACGGGCTGCGGCGCGGCTCGGGCGGCGCCGGCAGGTTCCGGGGCGGTGACGGGATCGTGCGGGAGCTGGAGGCGCTCGAGCCGATGACGTGGTCGCTGATCAGCGAGCGGCGTCGGCATGCGCCGCCGGGCGCCGACGGCGGCCAACCGGGCGAGCGCGGGCGGAACCTGCTGGACGGGGAGCCGGTCGGGCCGAAGGCGCGTGGAACGTTGCGTCCTGGTGAACGCCTGCGCATCGAAACACCTGGCGGAGGTGGCCACGGCGCCACTTCACGGCCGCAAAAACGGCCATAGAAAAACGTTTACGCAGGTTGCGAAAGACCTGTGAAAAAGCGCCGATTAGCAGGGGAATTTTGGAATTCCCAGGGTCTCGCGTACAATGGACATCCCGCCGCGAAAATGTTGCATCTTCGCGTAAACGGGCATATACGCATCCTCTCCCCTCCCCCGGAACTATGCCGATTGCTTTCAAAGAATGGGCCGTGACTGTGCGCGCGCTCGCCGAAGGCGAGCAATTGCTCACCCTGCGCAAGGGCGGTATCCGTGAAGCCGAGAAGCACTTCAGACTCGAGCACGACCGATTCTTCCTGTACCCCACGTTCGACCACCAGCGTCGCGACCTCGTGCGTGAGTCGCACCAGCCCGAGATGGCGCGCGCGCTGGAGGAGGGCGTCTGGCCCGACGGCGAGCTGCCGCCCCACGCGCTGACGCGCGACGGCGAGATCCCCCAGCCCGACCGCGTGAGGATTCGTGCCTGGGCCGAGGTCGCCGACCACTGGACGATCACCGACCGCCGCGCGGTCGACGCGCTCTCCCCGTTCTACGTGTGGACGCCCGACTACGCCGAGAAGCGGCTCGACTGGAAGCGTCGTCATCCGCTCCACGTCGTGCTGCTGCGCACCTACCGCATCCCCCGTCCCGTGACCGTCAAGGTCCGCGACGACTACGGTGGATGTCGCTCCTGGCTGGAGATCACCCGCGACCTCCCGTTCGAGGGCACGCCGGTCCTCTCCGACGACGAGTTCGAGCGCGCCTCCGAGGAGATCCGCTCGATCGTCTCCGGTCGCGTCCCCGCGCTCGTCTAGCGCGCACGTGTCTCTCCGCGGCGCCGCGCCGACCCCCGGCATCGACACCCTGCTGCACGGCCGCCGGTCGCTTGCGATCGGGATCGGCGGCGGCGGAGACGTCGTCGGCGCGTTCGCCGTCGCGGAATGCTGCCGTGCGCTCGGCGGCGACGCCGTGATCGGCGGCGTGACCTGGGAGCGCCGGCCGATCGACCCGCTCCCCGGCGCTCGCCGCATCGACGAGCTGACCGACGCGGAGCCGCTCCACCCCGCCGTCGCCCTCGCCGGCCCCGACACGACCGGGCCGGGCGGCTTCCGCTTCGCCGAGTCGCACATGGCCGCGCTGCTCGGCTCGTGGGTCGTCCTGGTCGACCCCAACCCCGGCCCGGCCGCCGTCGCCGACGGGATCGCCGCCGCCGCACGGCGCTTCGACTGCGACCTCGTCGTGCTCGTCGACGTCGGCGGTGACGTGCTCGCGCACGGCGGCGAGCCCGGCCTCTCCAGCCCGCTCTGCGACGCCGTGATGCTCGCCGCCGCGCCGCTGCTCGCAGCGCAGGGCGTCGAGGTCGTCGGCGCGCTGTTCGGCGCCGGCTGCGACGCCGAGCTGACGCCCGACGAGGTGCTCGAACGCGTCGCCGAGGTCTCGGCCGCCGGCGGGCTGCTCGGCGTCTGGGGGTTGACGCCGCCGGCGGTGCAGCGGCTCGAGCGCGCGGTCGAGGTCGTCCCGACCGAGGCGAGCGCGCAGGCGGTCGCCTGCGCCCGCGGCGCCTTCGGGCCGCTGGCGATCCGCAACGGCCGCCGCACGGTGCAGCGCACCCCGTCAGGCGCGCTGACCTTCTTCTTCGACCCGCAGGCGGCGATCGACTCGGCCGCGCGCTGCGCGGCGATGGTGCTCGACGCCGACTCGCTGGAGGCCGCGCAGCAGCGGCTCGCGGCCGCCGGCATCCGCACCGAGCTCGACTACGAGCGCGACGCGGCCGCCGGGCTGGTCTGAGGCCGGCCGCGCAGCGGCGGCGCAGGCCGGTGGCGGCACGACGGTGCCCGCCGCGCGCTCGTCGCTTGCGCGGTGCGGCGCCGGCCGGGTTGAATAGCCGCATCCCCCATCGCCGCCGTCACCTCCTGCCGCTCGCCGTCACGGCGGCTGTCGTGCTCACGTCCGCGCTCACCGGCAGCGCGCTCGCCGCCCCGCCGACGCCGCTGCCGTACGGCGCAGGCGACGCCGGCGGCTTCCGTGACCTGCTGCCGCCCGGCACGAACGGGAGCGCGACCGCCAGACAGCTGACCGCCTTCCTCGCGACCGGCGCCCGGCCACCGCACAACGACGACCAGCTCGGCCGCTACGCCGCGCTGACCGAGACGCCGCTGCCGCTCGACGACGGCGACCTCGACCGCCTCTTCAAGGACGCGACCTTCGGCGTCAGAGGCGACGACGTCGAGCGCAGCTACAGCCCGCGCGACGACGTCACGATCGTGCGCGACAGGGCCTTCGCCGTGCCGCGCGTCTACGGCTCCACCCGCGCCGGGACGATGTTTGGCGCCGGCTACGTCGCCGCCGAGGACCGGCTGTTCTTCATCGACGTGCTGCGCCACCTCGGACGCGCCCAGCTGGCCGCCTTCGCAGGCGGCTCCCCCGGCAACGTCGCGATGGACCGTGAGCAGTGGCGCTCGGCGCCGTACGCCGAAGCCGACCTGACGCGACAGCTGGACGCGCTGCCGCGCCGCTACGGCGCCGCCGGCCGCCGGTTGCGGCGCGACCTCGACGCCTACACCGCCGGCGTCAACGCCTACGTCGCGCGCGTGAAGGCCGACCCGTCGCTGATGCCGGGCGAGTACCTCTTCAGCGGTCACCCGGAGGGCCCGGCGCCGTGGCGGCCGGAGGACGCCGTCGCGATCGCCTCCCTGGTCGGCGCGACGTTCGGCAACGGCGGGGGCGGGGAGCTCGACCAGGCGCTGCTGCTCCAGGGCTTCCAGCGCCGCTTCGGCGCCCGGCTCGGCAGACGGCTGTGGCGCGACTGGCGCAGCGCCGAGGACCCAGAGGCGCCGACGACCGTCCACGGCCGCAGCTTCCCCTACGACCAGCCGCCCGCGAGACCTGCGCGCGGCAGTCTCGCGCTGCCCGACCGCGGCTCGCTCACACGTGTCGGGACGGCGGCGCAGCACGACGACACGGCTGACAGCTCGGGCGCGGCCGCCGCGGCCGCCGGCGGAGGCGTCGCGACGCCGACCGTCGGCGGCGAGCCGCTCCTCGGCCTGCTCACCCCCTTCCCCGACGCCGCCTCCAACGCGCTCGTGCTCGCCGGCTCGCGCTCCCGCTCGGGCCGGCCGCTCGCCGTCTTCGGACCGCAGGTCGGCTACTTCTCGCCGCAGATCCTGATGGAGCAGGAGCTGCACGGGCCGGGGATCGCGGCCCGCGGCGCCGCCTTCGCCGGGGTCAACATGTACGTCCAGCTCGGGCGCGGCCCCGACTACGCCTGGAGCGCGACCTCGGCCGGGCAGGACGTGATCGACACCTTCGCGCTGCCGCTCTGCGATCCGCGCGGCCGGACGGTCACGCGCGACAGCGACTGGTACCGCTTCCGCGGCCGCTGCCTGCGGATGGAGACGCTGACCCGCCGCGACGCGTGGAGACCGTCGGCCGCCGACGCCACCCCGGCCGGCGCGATCACCCTCCGCGCCCAGCGCACGAAGCTCGGGACCGTCGTCGCGCGCGCCACGGTCGGCGGCAGGCCGGTCGCCTACACGGAGCTGCGCTCGACCTACCTGCGCGAGCTCGACTCCGCGCGCGGCTTCGCCGCCTTCAACGAGCCCGGCCGGATCCGCGACGCGCGCTCGTTCCAGCGGGCCGCGGCGCTCGTCGACTACACGTTCAACTGGTTCTACGTCGACAGCCGCAGCAGCGCGTACTTCAACTCCGGCGCCAACCCGGTGCGCGCGCAGGGGGTCGACGGCAACCTGCCGACGGCGGCCCGCTTCGAGTGGCAGCGGTTCGACCCGGCCGACAACGGCTCCGCGCGCACCCCGCCGTCGGCGCACCCGCAGGCGGTCGACCAGCCGCTGCTGACCAGCTGGAACAACAAGCAGGCGCCCGGGTACACCGCCGCCGCATCCCAGACCTTCACCTCGGTCTACCGCTCGCAGTCGCTCGACGCGGCGATCGCGAAGCGCAGCCGCGGCGGCCGCAAGCTGACGCTCGCCGACCTGACGAGCGCGACGGCGGAGGCGGCGACCGTCGACCTGCGCGGCGCGCAGGTGCTGCCGTGGGCGCTGCGCGTCCTCGGCAGACCCCACGATCCACGCCTGCGCCGCGCCGTCGCCGCGCTGCGCGCGTGGGTGCGTGACGGCGCCCACCGCCGCGCCGCGACGGCCGGCGGCCCCTACGCCCACGCCGAGGCGATCCGGATCCTCGACGCCTGGTGGCCGCGCTGGCTGCGAGCCCAGTTCGAGCCGCGACTCGGAGGCGCGCTGTACCGCCAGCTGGCGGCGCAGGTCCCGCAGGACGACCCGCCGCACGGCCGCGGCGGCGAGCACCACGGCTCGGCCTTCCAGACCGGCTGGTACGGCTACGCCCAGAAGGACCTGCGGACGGTGCTCGGCGCGCCGGTCCGCGGCCGCTACGCCCGCGTCTACTGCGGCAACGGCTCGCTGCGACGGTGCCGCGCGGCCCTGGAGCGGTCGCTGCGCGCGGCGCTCGCCGTCCCCGCCGCGCGCCTGTACGCCGACCCGGCCTGCGCGAGACTGGGCCAGGCCGGCTCGCAACCCTGCTTCGACGCGATCTTCTCGCAGGCGCTCGGCGGGATCAGACAGCCGCCGATCGCATGGCAGAACCGTCCGACCTACCAGCAGGTCGTGGAGGTCGCCCGCCGCCTGCCGCGCTGAGCGCCGCGGCCGGCCCGCGGCGCGGCAACCGGACCGCGGCGCGGCGCCCC
>Ga0164243_10011785_pt1 | contig 12444 bp, 10 predicted proteins | sample OricompcompostOP_FD_108781 | JGI IMG/M metagenome (GOLD analysis project Ga0164243, IMG submission 108781) | Organic Plus compost microbial communities from Emeryville, California, USA - Original compost - Organic plus compost (OP) | ecosystem: Engineered > Solid waste > Mixed feedstock >...
GATCAACCCGCGCCTCCAGGCGTCGGCGGCCAACTTCAGCGTGCTGCTCCAGGCGTGCCTGGCCGAGCGCCACTGCCTCTCGTACACGGTCTGGGGCTTCACCGACAAGCACTCCTGGGTGCCGGACTGGTTCAGCGACCCGCCCGAGGGGATGGCCACGATCTACGACGAGCAGTACCAGCCCAAGCGGGCCTACCACCTGATGAAGGCGGACCTCATCTACAGCGGCCCGCCCTACGTCCTCCCCCGCGTCCCGCAGAAGCCCCGCCGCTAGGGTCCGTTCATGTCTGGGGCCGGGCTGCGGCGGGCCCAGCCGCCGTCTGACCGGCACCTGGACTCCGCCTCGCCTCAGCCCCACACATGAAACGGACCTGGGGCCCCGCGACGGGCGGTGCGGCGGCCCGCCTCTCGGTCGCCGCACCGCTCCCCCTCCGAAGGAAGGGCCCCTTGTTAACGCCCTGGCGTTAACAAGGGGCCCTTCCTTTCGAGGGGCCGTAGACGCGGCGGGCGTTCTCGGTCGTCCGCCGCGCAAGGTCGGCGGTGGCGGCTTCCCGGAAGAGGGTGGCGCCGAGGAAGTGCAGCTCCGGGAGGCCGAAGCCGTCCGACGAGTAGAGGAACTTGCCGTACGGGCAGAGCTCCAGCGCCTCCGCCAGCACCGCCCCGGCCCGCGCGCCGACGTTGTGGGTGGCCAGCCCCAGGTCCATGTGGACGGTCGGGAACACCTGCGCCAGGTACGCAGCGTGCCGGTGGAACGGGTAGCAGTGCAGCAGCGACACCGGCACGCCGCTGCCCTCCACCGCGCGCAGCCAGGGGGCCAGCAGCAGCGGGTCGCCGGTGCGCAGGTCGGTGTCGCGGTCACCGAGTCCGGTGTGGAACTGCACCGGAAGTCCGATGTCGACGGCCGTGAACGCGAGGAAGCGGTGCAGCGGCTCGTCGGCGAGGCGGCCGCCGCCGGCGGCGAACCAGCGGCCGGCCGCCGCGCGCACGTCCGCGGCGCTCGGCCGCTCGCCGCCCAGCGCGAGCCCGACCCGGTACGCCGCGACCGACTTGAACGCCACCGCGCCGGCCCCGGCCAGCGCCTCCCGGACGGCGCCGGCGAACCCGGCGGCGGTGATGCCCCGGGCCGCCACCTCCTCGGCCACCGCCTCCAGCCGGACCACCTCGTGGGCCTCCGCACCGGCCGCGGCCGCCAGCTCGGCCGGGCTGGTGAGCGGCTCCGGGGCGTACCCGGTGTCGACCAGCACCGCGGCGAGCCCGGCGGCGCCGAGGAAGCGGCGACCCACCTCGGCGTGGCCCAGCTCCGCGCGGCGGGCCAGGTACGCCTCCGGCGCGGCGCCGGCCGGCAGGTCCAGCACCGGCGCGCAGTGCCGGCGCAGGGCGTCGCCGACCGCCGAGTCGAAGAGCGAGGTGCCCGGCGCCGGCCCGGCCGCCTCCGTCAACAGAGCCTCGAAACCCGCGCGGTCGAGGTCTCGGCGCACGACGCCGTGGCAATGGTGGTCCACCAGCAGGTCCACCGTCCTAACCTAGACCGGTGGAGCCCGAGGAGCAGGTCGACCGGGCCCGCGCCGCCGCCGACCGGTTCGCCGCCGACGGCATCGACGGCGTGGCGCTGACCTGGGTCGACACCGGCGGCATCACCCGGGTCAAGGCGGTGCCCGTGACCCGCCTGCTGCGGGCCGTGGTGGCCGGCGTCGGGGCCTCGCCGGTCTTCGACGCGTTCCTGGTCGACGACTCCTCGGTGCGCGGCCGGTTCGCCGGCGGCCCCGTCGGTGACCTGCGGCTCCGGCCCGACCTCGACCGGCTCGTGCCGCTCGCCGCCTCGCCGGGCTGGGCGTGGGCCCCGGCGGACCGGTTCGACCAGGCGGGACACCCGCATCCGCTGGACGCGCGGTGGCTGCTGCGGCGCGCGGTGGCGGGGCTGGCCGCGGACGGGCTGGCGGTGCTCGCCGGGTTCGAGGTCGAGTGGTGCGTGTCGCTCGGGCCCGGCGACGCGTTCGTGCCGGCGACCACCGACCCGGCGTACGGGATGAGCCGGCTGGTCGCGCTCGCGCCGTACCTGCGGGCGGTGCTCGCGGCGCTGCACGCGCAGGGCGTGGCGGTCGAGCAGATCCACCCCGAGTACGCGGCCGGCCAGTTCGAGGTGTCCCTGGCTCCTGACGACCCGGTGGCCGCCGCCGACGCGGTCGTGCTCACGCAGGAGACGGTCCGCGCGGTCAGCGTCGCCCACGGGATGCGGGCCACGTTCGCGCCGAAGGTGGTGGCCGGGCGGGTCGGCAACGGGCGGCACGCGCACCTGAGCGTGCACCGGGACGGGGTGTCGGGGATGTCCGGCGGTCCGGGGCCGTTCGGGCTCCGTGCCGACGGCGAGGCCTTCGCGGCGGGCATCCTGGCGCGGCTGCCGGCGCTGCTGGCGTTGGGTGCGCCGTCGGTGGCGTCGTACCTGCGGCTGGTGCCGTCGCAGTGGGCCGGGGCGTACGCCTGCTGGGGCCTGGAGAACCGGGAGGCGGCGCTGCGGCTGGTCGCGGGCGAGCAGGCGAACGTGGAGGTGAAGTGCGTGGACGCGGCCGCCAACCCGTACCTGTTGCTCACCGGCCTGCTCGCCGCGGGCCGGGCCGGCGTCGCGGCCGGGCTGCGGCTGCCGGAGCCGGTGGCCGACGACCCGGCGCGGGTGACCGGCGTCCCGCGGTTGCCGGGCGGGCTCGACGAGGCAGTCGCGGCTTTCGCGGCCGACGAGGTGCTGGCGGCGGCGCTGGGCGAGGCGATGGCGGACACGGTGGTGGCCGTCCGCCGCGGCGAGGCCGCGCTCTTCGCCGGCGCCGACGAGGAGTCCGTGGTCGCCGCCACGCGCTGGCGCTACTGAGACCGGCCGGTGGGTTTCGGGCACGGAGCGTCTCCGGGCTGTCTACCGTGAGGTCGTGGCCACGCACACGGTGTTCTCCACGGGCTTCTTCCGCGACAGGGGGCTCGACTACCAGACGCGGACGGTGCTGGGCCGGGCGGTGCACGGCGGCAGTGACGCCGGTGAGGTGCTGGCCACGATCGACCGGATCTCCGACCACGACAGCTGGCGGTCGGCCTGGTCGGAGACGGCCGAGCGGGTCGGCGCGCTCGGCGACGACCTGCGGAGGCAGGGCGAGCTCCACGGCGCGCGGTCGGCGTACCTGCGGTCGGCGAACTACTGGGCGTGCGTGGTCGAGTCACTGTCCGAACTGGACGACGAGGCGGCGCTGCTCGAGGCGTTCCGCGCGCACCGCGCGGCCTGGGACGCGTTCGTCGACTGCGCGGACGGCGCGCACGTCCGGGTCGAGGTGCCCTACGAGGGCGGGGCCCTGCCCGGCTACCTGCTGCGGCCCGACGCGTCCGGCGCGCCGCGGCCCACGCTGGTCGTCACCAACGGAAGCGACGGAGCGATCAGCGGGCTCTGGAGCGACGCCGCCGCCGGGGCCGTGCGCCGCGGGTGGAACGCCTTCGTCTACGACGGGCCCGGTCAGCAGTCGATGCTCTTCGAGCGGAAGACCACCTTCCGGCCGGACTGGGAGGCCGTCCTCACGCCCGTGGTCGACACGCTCGTCGCCCGGCCGGACGTCGACGCCGACCGGCTCACGGGGTACGGCATCAGCCAGGGCGGCTACTGGCTGCCCCGCGCGCTCGCCTTCGAACACCGCCTCGTGGCCGCCGTCGCGGACCCCGGTGTGGTGGACGTGTCCACGTCGTGGACGGACCCGCTCGGACGCCGGATGCGCGCGCTCCTCGACCGCGGCGACCGGGCCGCCTTCGACCGGGACATGAAGCTGGCCACGGCGCTGCCGAGCCTGCGGCGGACGCTCGCGTTCCGGTCCCGACCGTACGGGCCGACGGGCGACTGGTTCGACCTGTTCGACGAGATCCGCGCGTACCGCCTCACCGGCGAGCTCGCCGCGCGGATCACCACGCCGCTGCTCGTCACCGATCCGGAGGGAGAGCAGTTCTGGCCGGGACAGTCCCGCCGGCTCGCGGAGCTGCTGGGCGACCGTGCGCACCTGGTCGCCTTCACCGCCGCTGAAGGCGCCGACCTGCACTGCCAACCCCTCGGCCGCGCCGTCACCGACGCGCGGATGTTCGCCTGGCTCACCGCCCACGTCCGGCGCTGAAAGCGTTTCCGGCGCCTTCGGCCAGCAGGTCGCGCACCGCGGCGACGACCTCCACCACGGGGACGTCGGCGACGAAGCTGACCCGGTGGTCGCAGCGCCGGCCCCCGCGTGCGGGATAGAGGTCCGGCGTCCCGTCCGCGCCGCAGACGGGACAGTGGACGGTCCAGGACGCGATGGGCCGGTGCCGGGCCCGGATCGCGGGGGCACAGTTGACGAGGTTGCCGATCCAGTAGACGCCGACCGTCGGCGTGCCGACCGCGGCCGCCAGGTGCAGCGGGCCGGTGTCGTTGGCGACCACCAGCGCACAGCCCGCCAGCAGGGCGGCGAGGCCACCCAGCGACAGCCGGCCGCTCAGGTCGCGGGCCGGGTGGCGCATCGTCGCCCGTACCGCCGCGGCGAGATCCCGCTCCGCGGCCGTGCCCGTGACGACCACGTCGAAGCCCGCGCCGGCCACGGTGTCGCCGACCGCCGCGAAGCGGTCCGGCGGCCACCGGCGGCGCGGGTCGTTGGCCCCGGGGTGCAGCGCCACCCGCGGCCGCGCCGGTTCCCCGGCGACGCCGGTGGCCTCGGCCCGGTCCTCCGCGGTCACCGGAAACCGCGGCTCGACGGTCACCGGAGCGGCGCCGACCAGCCTCACCGCCTCCAGATAGCGGAAGACCTCGGGCTGGTAGTGCTGGTAGCGCACCCACCGGTCCAGGGCCGGCGCGCCGTCGGCGCGCAGCCCGGCGGTCACCCGGGCCCCGATCTCGCGGACCAGGGGGTTGGAGTTGCCGCCGCCGCCGTGCGCCTGCACGAGAACGTCGAACCGCTCGGCGCGGGCGGCGGCGAGCAGCGCGTCCGGCGGTGCCGGCTCGTCGGCCTGCCGCTCGCGGATGCCGGGCCGGGGCGGCACGACCACGACGCGGTCGGGCGGCCCCGGGCGGCCCGCCAGCGCGCGGGCGTGCCACGGCGCGCCGAGCAGGACGATCTCCGCGGCCGGGTACGCCGCCCGCAGCGCGTCCAGGGCGGGACCGAGGAACAGGTAGTCGCCCAGGGAGTTGGCGCGCAGGACCCCGATCCTCCGGGCGTCCGGCACCAGGCCGTCGCTGGTGTGGCTCATCGCGTAGTGGGCCTACCCCGCGTCCGCCGGCTTATGCGATGTTTCGTCGGCGCGCCTCGGGGCACCGCAGCGCACATGGGCACGGTGACCGACCGGTGGGCCGGCCGCCCGGCGGTCGTGGTGGGCGACGCGATGCTCGACGAGTGGCGGTTCGCGGACGCGGAGCGGGTGTCGCGGGAGGCACCGGCCCCGGTGTTCACCGTCCGGCGCCGCCTCGACGCGGCCGGCGGCGCGGCCAACACGGCGGTCAACCTGGCCCGGCTGGGTGCCCGCACCACGCTGCTGGCGCCGGTCGGCGCGGACGAGGCCGGCGCGCGGCTGCGCCGGTGCCTGACCGGCGCGGGCGTCGTGGACCGCACCGTGCCGGTGCCCGACCGCGCCACGCCGGTCAAACGCCGGCTCGTCGCCGCCGACCAGATCGTGGCACGCGAGGACGACGGCGAGCCACCGCCCGCGGCCGCCCGGTGGCGGCTGCTCTCCGCCCTGCGCGACGCCGTGGCGTCCACCCCCGATCCGCTGCTGGTCGTCTGCGACTACGGGCTCGGCAGCCTCGACGGCCCGGTACGCGAGTGGCTGGTCGGGCACCGCGACGCCCTCGGCACGGTCGCCCTGGACGCCCACGACCTGCGCCGCTGGCAGGGGCTGCGGCCGAGCGTGGTGGCGCCGAGCCTGGCCGAGGCGGCCCGGTCGCTGGGCTGGTCGCCGCGCGGCGGCGGGGCCGGCGGACGGCCCGGCGCGGGCCGCGCGCTGGCGGCCGGTGTGGCGGAGGTGACCGGCGCCGCGCTCGTCGCCGTGACCCTCGACGCCGACGGCGCCGTCGTCGTGGACCGCACGGGCACCGCGCACCGCACGCGTGCCGACCGGGCACCGGCGAGCCACACCGTCGGCGCCGGCGACGCCTACCTCGCCGCGGCCGCCCTCGCGGTCGCCGCCGGCGACCCGCCGCCGGCCGTCGCGGAGGTCGCGCAGCGCGCCGCGGCCTCCACCGTGTCCACGATCGGCACCGGCGTCTGCGACCCGGCGTCCCTCGACGGCCCCGCGGGCTCCGCCCGCAAGATCGTCGATGCCGCGGGCCTCTCCCGCCTCGTCGCGGCGCGGCGCCGCGGCGGCGGTCGCGTGGTGTTCACCAACGGCTGCTTCGACGTCCTGCACCGCGGCCACGTCGCCTGCCTCGAACAGGCCCGCCGCCTCGGCGACGCGCTGGTGGTCGCGGTGAACTCCGACGCGAGCGTGCGCCGGCTCAAGGGACCGCGGCGGCCGGTGAACCCGGTCGAGGACCGCGCCGCCGTCCTCGCCGCCCTGACCTGCGTGGACGCGGTCGTCGTCTTCGAGGAGGACTCCCCGGCCGCCCTCATCGAGCGGGTCCGCCCGGACCTGTACGTCAAGGGCGGCGACTACCCGCCGGAGCTGGTGCCCGAGGCGCCGCTGGTCCGCCGGCTCGGCGGCGAGGTCCGCATCCTCGACTACCTTCCCGACCGCTCCACCTCCGCGGTCATCGACCGCATCCGCCGCTCCGGTACGGTGTCGGCGTGACCGCGACCTGTCCCGAGTGCGGAGCGGCGGGCCTGCCGTTGCTGTTCGGCCTGCCCACTCTCGAGGCCTTCGAGGAGGCGGAGCGGGGGCGGCTGGTGCTGGGCGGATGCGTGGTTCCCGCCGAGCGGCCCCGGTGGCAGTGCCCGGAAGGGCACCGCTGGCGCGGCACCGACGCGCCGGTCGCCGGCAGTGAGCGACCGTGACGCGGTGCCGCGCCGGGACGCGGCCGGGGGCCGCGCGCGGTCCGGTCACTCCGTCCGCAATGCCGTGACGACGCGGGTACGGGCGGCCCAGCCGGCCGGGAGCGCCGCGCCGGCGGCGGCGATGACCAGGCCGCAGAGGGTGAGCGGCACCAGCGCCAGCGGCTGGTAGACGTCGAGCACCGCCGGCGGCAGGTTCAGGCCGACGGCGTCGCCCATCGCCGGCACGACGAGGGCGTGCAGGGCCGTGCCCAGCGGCGTGCCGGCGGCGCCGCCGGCGAGGCCCACGACCACCACCGAGGCGAGGACCATCGTGACCGTCTGCCGCGGCAGCATGCCGAGTGCCTTGTGGATGCCCAGCTCGCGGACCCGGTCACGGGTGTCGAGCACGACCGCGTTGAGCACGCCGAGGCCGGCGACCACGACGAGCAGCAGCGTCAGCATGGTGGTCAGCGCGTTGATCGCCAGCGTCGCCTCCAGCTCGTCGGGCTCGCCCGGGCGGGCCGTGAGCCCGAGCGCCGTCACCGCGGCGGTCAGGTCCGTGGCGTACGCCGCCGGATCGGTGCCCTCGCGGACCGCGACCTGGTACTCCTCCGGCTGGAGCGCGAGGGGTCCCGTGGCGGCGGCGGGTGTGACGATCTCCCGGCCCTCGTCGTGGGTGTCGAAGACCTCGCCGACGATCCGGAGCGGGACCGCACCGCGGGCCGTCTCCAGCGTCACGGTGTCGCCGATCCGCGTGCCGGTGGCGGTGAGGAACGGCGTCGGCACGACGGCCTCGCCCGGCGCGTCGCACCAGCGGCCGGTGACCAGGTGGAAGAACGGCGCGGCGTCGCCGGTGACCACGAGCACGCTGGCGGAGCCGGTCAGGCCGGCGACCTTCGCGTCGGTCTCGGCGAGGCCGTGGTACGCGGCCGTGCCCGGCTGGGCGTCCAGCGCCGCCGCGACCGCGGCCGGGTCGGCGTCGAGCGGCCCGCGGCCCGGCCCGCCCGGCCCCCGGTTCCCGCCGGGGCCCTGTCCCGGCTCCCCGGGCTTCCCGGCCGGGCCCGGCTCTCCCGGCGACCCGGCGGCGCGCGCGTCGACGACCACGTCGCCACCGTGGTCGCGGGTCACCTGGACCTGCCGCAGCGACGCCGACAGCCCCACTGTGAACGTCACCGCGGCCGCGCCGAAGGCGACCGCCGCGACCATCGCGAGCGCGCGCGCCGGCCGGGCGAACGGACGGGCCAGGCCCAGGCCGACCGGCCGGGGCAGGGGCAGCCGCGCCGCCAGCCGGGTCGCCCAGCGGCCGCGGCCGGAGCGCGGGGTCCGGCCCACGGCCAGCGCGTCGACCGTCCGGAGCCGGCCCGCCCGGAGCGCGGCCAGCCACGCCGTCAGCGCCACCACCCCGAGCGCGCCGGCGACCGCGGCGGCGTCCACCCACGGCGTGACGGCCAGCGGCGTCGTGGCGTAGACCTCCTCCGCCTGGGCGAGGACCGGCACGGCCAGCAGGTGCGCGGCGACCACGCCGACCACGACGCCGGCCAGGGCCGGCCCGAGCGCCTGCCAGACGTACGCCCGGACGACCTGACCCGGGGTGAACCCGACCGCCTTGAGGACGCCGATCCGGCGTACCGCCGCGCCGACCGCGCCGGCGACCACGTTGCCGACGACGAGCACCGACATCACCAGCCCGAGCACGCCGAAGGCGGTCAGGAACGGGACGAACAGCTCGATCATGCGGACGGCCTCCTCCCGCACGGTGAGCCAGGACTGCGTGCCGGTCAGCGCGCCGTCCGGCAGCCCCGCCGTCACCGCCGTCCCGCCGGCGGACACCTCGCCGGCGGTGCCGGCCGCCGCGAAGCGGTAGAGCATCTGGTAACCGGCCGGCGTGCCGATCTGGTCGGGCACCACCCAGGCGTCGGCGGTGCGGCTGACCGAGCGGGCGAAGCCGACGACGGTCAGGGTGGGGCTGCCGGAAAGGCCCGGGGCCGTGAGCCGGGTGCCCAGCCGCAGCCGCGGGCCGTCGGCGGACAGCACGATCTCCCCCGGGCCGCTCGCCCACGACCCCTCGGTCAGGGTGACCGCGTCCACGTCGCCGTCCGGCGTGGCCCGCCCGACCAGCGCCATCGGCGGCAGCGTGTTCCCGTCGAGCGTGGCGGCGAGGGACGCCGTCGGGAACGGGCCCGCCGCCGCGGTGACCCCGCCGGCCGAACCGGTCGCCGACAGCCGGTCGGGGCCCACCGTGGCGGCGTCGAACCAGGCGGTCAGGTGCGCACCCCGCTGCGCGGCGAACGCGGTCTCGAACGGCGCGCGGGAGGCGACGAGCAGCGAGCCGCCGAGGACGGCGGCCGTCACCGCCATCGCCACGGTCAGCGCGATCACCACGACCTGCACGCGGCGGCGCCGGATCCCGCCCCGCACCACCCGGCCCAGCGCGCTCATCGGACCGGCTCCGCGGTGACGTCCGAGGCGACCCGGCCGTCGACGATGCGGACGGTACGCGTCGCGCAGCTGCCGGCCAGCGCGGCGTCGTGGGTGACCAGCACGATCGTCTGGCCGTCGGCGTGCAGGTCGCGCAGCAGCTGCGCGACGGCGGCGCCGGAGGCGGTGTCGAGCGCGCCGGTCGGCTCGTCGGCCAGCAGCAACGCCGGGCGGTTGACCAGCGCGCGGGCCACGGCGACGCGCTGCCGCTCGCCGCCGGAGAGCCGGCCCGGGTACGCGTCCGCGTGCCGGTCGACGCCGAGCGCCGTCAGCAGCTCGGTGGCGCGCCGGCGGGCCTCCCGGCCGGTCATCCCGCCCAGCTGGGCCGGGAGCGCGACGTTGTCGGCGACCGTGAGGTCGTCGAGCAGGTTGAAGAACTGGAACACCAGCCCCACCCGTTCCCGCCGGAACCGCGCGGCGGCGGCCTCGCTGAGCCGGTCGACCCGGACGCCGTCGACGGTGACCGTGCCGGCGGTCGGACGGTCGAGCCCGGCCACGAGGTTGAGCAACGTGGACTTGCCGCTGCCGGAGGGGCCGAGAATCGCGACCGCCTCGCCCTTTGCCACGGTCAGCGACACGTCGTCCAGCGCCGGCGGCCCCGCGTCGTACCGCCGGCTCACGCCGTGCAGATCGATCACCGTCATCGTCGTCCCTCTCCTGTCGTCACGGACTGTGCGGTGACCGACGCTAGGTGTGCGGCGGGCCCCGGCGCGTCGCTCCGCCGGCCCCATTCCGGTACGGCACCGGGATGACCGGCGGCGAGGTCATCCTCGAGATGTAGGCGAGCGATGTATCCCGAATGCCCGGACGGGCCGATGTGCCCCGGGCCGGCGTACCGCCAGAATGGTGCCGTGACGACCACGGCCTGGCTGCGCGGCGGCACCCTGCCGCCGTTGAGCCGCCGTGGCGTGATCGTCGACGCGCTGCTCGCGGTGGCCGTCGGCGTCTTCGGCGTCGCGTACGCCCTGAGCCTGTCGGGCCAGGACGTCCCGCACATGATCGACCCGTTACGGGGTCCCCCGCCCGTCGACGAGCCGTCCCAGGCCGGCCCGGTGCTGGTCGCGCTCGCGGCCGCCGCGCCGCTCGCCGCCCGCCGGATGTACCCGCTCGCCGTCCTGTGGGCGGTGATCGGCGCGACACTCGTCGCCGACCGGCCGCGGCTGACGTTCGTCGCCTGCGTGGTCGCCGCGTACAGCGCCGTCGCCTACAGCCCGCACCGGATGCCGACGTACGCCAGCCTCGGCGCGGCCGCACTCGCCGTCGGTTTCGTCCAGGACTCGGGGCTCGCCGCCTTCTCCGACGCGTACGCGGCCGTGCCCACCCAGTACGCGGCGTTCCTCATCCTCGCGCCGATCGTGCTCGCCGCGCACGGCCGGCGGGCACTGCGGGAGCGCGGTGAGGAGAACCGCACCCGGTTGGCGGCGCTGGAGCGCGAGCGGGCGGAGGCGGTGCGGCGCGCCACCGAGCAGGAACGCGCGCGCATCGCCCGCGAGCTGCACGACGTCGTCACCCACAACGTGAGCGTCATGGTGATCCAGGCCGGGGCGGCCCGCAGCGTCCTCGCCGCCGACCCCGAGCAGGCGCGGGAGGCGCTGCTCGCGGTCGAGGCCGGCGGCCGCGCGGCCATGGCGGAGCTGCGGCACGTGATGGGCCTGCTCACCCCCGACACGGCCGAGCCGGGAGCGGATCTCGCCCCGCAGCCGGGGCTCGACCGCGTGGCGACCCTGGTCGACCGGGTACGCGACACCGGCGTCGCCGTCGACCTGGTGGTGACCGGGCAGCCGCCGGCGGAGCCGCTGCCGTCGGGGATCGGGCTGACGGCGTACCGCGTGGTGCAGGAGGGTTTGACCAACACCGTCAAGCACGCCGCCGGCGCCGGCGCCACGGTCACGCTGGAGTACGCGGGCGACCACCTGCGCGTCGAGGTCACCGACACCGGGGGGCGGCCGGCCGCGTCGGCGGCGTCCGGCGACGGGCACGGGCTGATGGGGCTGCGCGAGCGGCTGGCGGTCTACGGCGGCACGCTGGACGCCGGGCACCGGCCGACGGGCGGATTCCGGGTCAGCGCGCGCATCCCGCTGGAGACAGCGTGACCGGCACGGCCGCGGCTCCGCCGCGCGTGGTGGTCGCCGACGACCAGGCGCTGGTCCGCACCGGGTTCCGGATGATCCTGGCCGCGGACGGGATCGAGGTGGTGGCGGAGGCCACGGACGGCGGCGAGGCGGTCGACGCGGTCCGGCGTACGCGGCCGGACGTGGTGTTGATGGACATCCGGATGCCGGACGTGGACGGCCTGGAGGCCACCCGCCGCATCCTGACCGGCGCGCCGGGCGAGCCGCGCGTGATCATCCTGACGACCTTCGACCTCGACCACTACGTGTACGCGGCGCTGACCGCGGGAGCCAGCGGCTTCCTGCTCAAGGACGTCACCCCGGAACAGCTGGTCGCCGCGGTCCGGCTCGTGCGCACCGGCGACGCGCTGCTCGCGCCGGCGATCACCCGCCGCCTGGTGGCCCGCTTCGCCCGCCGCGACCCGGACACCGCCACCCTCCACCGCGACCTGGCGGCGCTGACCCCGCGCGAGCTGGAGGTGCTGCGGCTGATGGCCGACGGCCTGAGCAACGCGGAGCTGGCCGCCCACCTCCACCTGGCCGAGGCGACGGTCAAGACCCACGTGGCCCGCATCCTCGCCAAGCTGGGCCTGCGCGACCGCGTCCAGGCGGTCGTGGTCGCCTACCGCACGGGCCTGGTCACCCCGACCTGACCGGGCTCAGGGCTCCAAGGTGGACGGTGTCGCGCGGGCGCCCTCGAGGAGGACGACGACGCGGTCGGCGCCGGTGCCCACCGACACGCACAGCTGCGAGCGGTCCAGGAGCCAGCCGTGCGGCCGGCAGCCGTCCCCGTCCGCCCAGCCGTGGCGCTCCGCCAGGTGCCACCGGACGGCCGCGGCGATCTCCGCACCGGAGGCACCGTCCGTGCTGCCGACGGTGAACCGCCGGACGCAGACGCCGACGCCGCAGCC